>Ga0308159_1000227_pt1 | contig 171134 bp, 126 predicted proteins | sample PhyCR1_FD_201040 | JGI IMG/M metagenome (GOLD analysis project Ga0308159, IMG submission 201040) | Phyllosphere microbial communities from UC Gill Tract Community Farm, Albany, California, United States - DLSLC.R1 | ecosystem: Host-associated > Plants > Phyllosphere > Unclassified | place...
AAATATATTGTATATTACAATTGGGAAAGACCACATCAGGGAATAGATGGAAAAAAACCAATTGAAATGATTACGATTGATAAAAATAATAGGCCTAGTTCATTACCGAATTACTAAACCTTTACAAATAAAAAAACTATATAATTCGCCAATAAAATATGCTGATAAGTTAGAAAACAAACAAGTATTTAGAAAGAGACATTCATTGATTATTAATGACAGAGGAGATTTTACATTTGATCATTTTGATGTAGAAATTAAGAATGCTTCAAATTATATTTCATACCTAAGAAGATGTAAAAAAGAATTTAATTCAAATTCGTTCTCTTTGCAACTCAAAAAGAAAAAGCAAATAATCGGCCGAGCGATAAATAAGCACTTACAAGAAAGATATTAGTTATATCATTATACTTTAATCTATTTATAAATCATTACTCAATTTTTAATTCATGCCTTACCTTTAGTTGTTTTAGGCACCCTGAGCATTTACCACAAGCTAAATTTGAAATATGACAGGAGTGAGCAATAGTAAGCAAATCAATAGGAACATTATATTTTGAAACTAACTCATGGCTATAATAATTTAATGTAGGGCAATGTACCTTTAAGTCCCCTTCTTGATAAGAAACTGTATCATTTATTAATTTGTAAAATTCTTCTGTTCCGTCTTTGTGGAATTTATCTGATTTTACCGAAGCCAAATATAAATCAGTAACACCATCTTTAATTCCCATCATTGCTGCAAATGTGATTAATAGTTGATTTCTATATGGCCACCATTCTTCGGATGGCGCAAAGCTTAAGTTATCAGAATCAGCTAAAGTTCCTGTCCCTAAACTTCTACAATTTATTTGTATAACCTTATGTTCAATATTCAATAATTCGCAAATATATTTCGCCACATATATTTCTCTTTCAGCAACAGTTTGGGCATAATCAATTGTCTAAGCAATATCAGGCATTAACCCATAAGTCAAACATATTGAGTCAACTCCGCCTGATAATAGGGCTGCTTTTTTTACAAACTCCATATTGTATGATAAATTGCTGTTGTTAAATTGTTATAAATCGTGACATTACCTGCATTTAACATTGTTAGTTGAGGTTTATAACAAGTTCTATGATAACCAATTATTTTTTTCTCATTTGCAATTGAATAACCAATTTCTACTAAGGTTCCGGAGTCTAAGTTATCAAGAACACAGAATACAATATCCGACTTATCAATCCCTTCGATATCTTTTTTCGCAATAGTTGCATCATCTCCTAAACCAATGTCGTGAAACGGAGAGAAAACTTTGACACCAAATCGAAGAAAAGCACTTCTTATCTTATCAATTAAAATTAGCTCAGCTATAGAAAAAATAGGCGCTGCCAGGTATATACATATATCAGTCAGTTTATTATTAGCGAATTTTTTATAGCTAAATGTCTGGGTAGAAGAAGTATTTATAAAAACTTTTTTATCACAATAAATTGCGGTTGACATTGATGCATAAAGGGCACACTCCTCGAGCTTTAGCCCCATTTCCATCCAATAGTACCCAAAACTTGATGTGAATATATCCCCCGAACCAATTTTATTTACATTGTCTGTTATAAATGAAGGAATTTGCACTTCATCATTTTCATGATATAGTGTTGCACCATATGGTCCATTCTTAACAATAACCGCTTTGACTTTTTCTTCAATAAAAAAGTATTCTTTAATTTCATTTATATCTTCAGAAGAAGAAATTGATCTTGCTTCATCTAAATTTACTATATATATCAATTCATCGGCAGTACCAATATCTTTAAATTTTATTGGCTTTATAGAAGTTTGAGGATCGTAAACAACTTTACTGCCTTTCACACTAAAATCAGTTTCTAACATACCATAACAAATAATATTCTCATCTGTTACAGATATAGTGCTTGACTTTTTAATGTTAAGAATATTTGGAAATATAGTAGGATTGTCTAGGGCGAAACTATATTTAAAAGTTATAAAATCATCATAATCAACACACTTAAAATCAAAATTTTCATAAACCTTTTTATTCTCTTTCAAAAATTTCGAAACTTCTAAATTACCCACAGTGTTAAACTTAACTGCACATTTATTTTCCAAAAGAAATTTCACACATCGGAATCCAGAGCCAAAAATTTCCATAGAGATATCATCATAATCAATCTCCCTATATATTCCGCCGACAACCGATATCATAGCTACCTCCTCTTTATTTGCACCTTACATGCTGGCGATTTGATATCTAATATTTTTGCTTCATATTCGGCTCCGCCGTTAATGCACGCTATAATATCAGATGTATTAAGATGCAGTATAGCACCAAGAATTTCACCATCACCATCTTCAAGTATTAATGCATCATTACTCCCTATTTCTACACCCAGCAAGTCTCCAACATCGTGCTTGTCTAAAACAGTAACATTTATTGAAGAAACATTTACTGTGATAATACCCGTTTCACAATCGAAAAGTGATCGTTGTGGTGGAACATATCCACCTCCTCCTGATCCGCCCATAATTTTTATAGATTAAAGTTGATATCTTTATTAATTGGTAAATATTGAATTAGCAAAAAGCACTCATCAATTTAAATGAAACTACATTAATAGAATGGTAGCCTTTAAGAAAATACAGGCCTTTTAAGAATATTGAGAGGATCGAGCTTAGAGATATTTAGATAACGCAATATAGATGAAGGGTTTGAGATTTGCAAATATTTTGGAACAAGGAGTAAAGAGCAAGGAATAAGGACAAATCAGCAGTTGCACTCGCTCCTATCTACATAGGTTTTATTGCCGTTACTATTTTTATAGAAGCAGCCGCCTTTGGGACCCGTATATAACTGTTGCCCCGATTTAGCTTTACCACAAGGTATCTCAGTTTCTGCATCGGTATCGGGCTGGCTATCGGTTTTACTACAGGCCAACAGCCATAGGCTTAAGATGAAACAAAAGGTTATTCTTTTCATACCGCCAAGTTAGCCTTATGCAAACCATAAAAAATACGGGTTCCCGTAAAAACAAAACTGATAAAATAAGCACTAGCGCCTATTTATCGAGTGGGTATGCTGATTGTGCTAGTCAATAACCTAAACCTACTAATTTCGGAAATCTACTTTCTACGAACAAAAATGCGAATCAAAATGGTCACTCAGTGTAACAGTTGCACAAAACAAAAACACACAAAATACTAAATATCAATTAATTAAAAAGGAAAGATTAAGCACTTAGGTGCATTTGTTATGGGCTTATAGCAAGATTCATGTGTCATCCATGTGTGAACCATGTGTGTAGCATGTGTAGAGGCTGTGTGGAGGTAGTGTGAATAAAGATCGCTTCCACTCCCTTGCTAACCAATGCTTCGGTCAGCAAGTACGTCAAAGAAGTTAGGGATTAGCATTTATAAAAAAGAACAAGGAGTAAAGAACAACCAATTACAAATCTCTATGAGTATGCGTATTTTCAAATAGTGTAAAAATTTATATTTGTTTCCGAAAGCAAATCATAATAAGGATGAGTCCATTGTGAAAACATACAAGGTGGGGCGCCTCGTTTTTTCTTATTTCCATACATTTTCCTCAACTTAGCAGCATTAAATCACCTATGCCGCCAGAGAAAAGAACCCGAATAAACAAGAATCCAATTACCAGAAAACCTGCTGCCAAGAAAGCTGTCACCCTAAAAACCGCGACAGGCAGAAAAAAGAAAGGAGGCATTTCGGTTCAGCTAAAGTTGGCTATTGCCGCTTTATTGCTGGTTTTACTTTCGCCATTTTATTACGGCTATGTGTTAAGAAGTTTTGTGGCTACTTGGCGTTGGGTGAAAGATTGGGGGCAAGACCCCAATTACAGAACTTACGAAAGTTTTGACATTAAGATCCCTAAAAAATATTCCGTTCACGGCATTGATGTTTCTTATTATCAGGGCAAAATAAGCTGGCAAAAGGTAAAGGAAATGAAAGAGGATGAAGTGAGTATCCGTTTTGCCTTTATCAAAGCTACGGAGGGATTAATGTTGGTTGATCCGTATTTTCAGCGTAACTGGCGCGAAGCGCCAAAAGCAGGGATTGTTTGTGGGGCCTATCATTTTTTCAGACCAAAAAAAGACGGTAAAGCACAAGCCAAGTTTTTCTTACAAGTGGTTCATATCGAAAAAGGAGATTTACCACCTGTGGTGGATATCGAATCGTTGGACGGTGTTTCGGCACTGAAAATGCGGGCTGAATTGGCTGATTTCCTTAACTATATAGAAATGAAAACCAAAGTGAGACCGATTATTTACACCGGACTTAAATTTTATGAAGATTATCTAGTCGATCATTTTGATGATTATCCTTTGTGGGTTGCACATTATTACCAACCGAAGTTAAGGATGGATAAAAGCCGTTGGAAATTCTGGCAACACTCTGATAAAGCCAAAATTAATGGAATTGGGCATGTGGTTGATTTTAATGCCTTTAACGGTGATAGTTTAGCGCTTGATCAGTTGTTAGTTCGTTAGTCACTACTGAATTGTTTTCCGTTTTGAAGTTTCAAATGACTAAATGATGAAATGAGTAAATAGGTGCTTAAAGCATAGGAGTCGCTGTACGCCTTACGCTATACGTGCTACTCCGTACGCTAGACCTTCGACGCCCGCTATCCATCCTCCTTCCCCTACCTTTTGCCTATACTTAGCCTATAGGTATCCTCTAAAACGTACCTACAACGCAGTTTTAGTGAAGTATACTAGGATAGGAGTAGGATAGGCATAGGATGGAGCATATAGGAAGGTAGGCTGGAGACCGAGTTGAACAAGGCTAAAAACAGCTAATTCAGGTTAGTTTATGTTCGTTTGGGGTCATTTAGGACAACTGTTCTTTTGAAGTCCGTTTCTTGTTCATATTCCATTTTCATTCCTGCGACTGCCCAAGTTTTGTCTGATGATGCAGTAGAAGATTTTACCACTCTACCGATGATCCGAAATGATGGTTTGAAAGGGCATTGCAAATAAACTTTAGAGATTGCTTCACGCCTACCATACCCAACCCTTCCGTTCGCAAAGACGCGAGATCTGAACGAGCTGCCAAAACAAACGAACATCGTAGCACTTCCGTCACCAAGCATGATATTACGACCTTGCCTGGTGACGCAGGAAATTACTTCCCGCTCTTGGCCGCGGAGGCAAGGTACTTTGTCGCGACAAAGTACCCAAACCGCTTGTCAACGCCCTGAGGTGCCTTTTCACCAGCCCAACACATCAAAAAACAGGATCGCTGCCTGTCAGAATTAGACAGGCTGATTCTCGGGTGCGCCAAACGATCGGTGGTGCTCATTTTTTGATCAGGCTGGCACTGGGCATTGACGAGCGTACTATCAAAGCAAGTGCTTTTTCAACGATAGCTCCTGCAACCGTACAACCATACCGCTACCATCACCAAGCACTATTCTCGCCCCTTAGGGGAGAGACACCGCACAGCGGAGAGAGGGGTTTATAGCCTCGTTGCAATCCAATAGCTACCGGATTTTCTTAGGGAGACGGTATTGGAAGGAAAATGCAAATGAATTTAGAGATTGCTTCACTCCCAACCATACCCAACGCTTCGTTCGCAATGACGCAAGATATGAGCGGACCGCCCAAAACAAACGTTCATAACATTACCAAAACGCTCCGAAATAAGCCAACGGCCTAGCCTATCGCCGCCGCAAACTCTACCACCTCCATTCCTAAGCACATCCGGCCTTTCCCAAATCGTCATCCTCGCGCAGGCGGGGATCTTAATGCCATAGTTAATATTTTCCCACTCTACGCCGTGGGGGCACCCTCCTTTGTCTCGCCAAAGGAAGCAAACCGCTTGTCAATGCCCTAAGGATAAAAAATATGCTAATTGTTGATATGACTTTTAATAATTTCATGTTCACATCGCATTGATTCCTTCCATTGATAGGTTCTAATACGCAACCACTTGTTGGAGGTGATGCTCCAAATGCTCCACATAATCGTTAATCAGAAAACCGAGTGTTAAGTGTTGCACACCAACGAGGCACTCGCGTTGTAAACTTTCTCTGGGCATACATTTAATGAGCTCTAGCAGCTGTTTGTTATACACTTCCCAAAAATCGATGACCTGTCTTCTATCGATCTGTTGGTAAAAACTATATCTGTTCCAACTATCTTGATCATAAGCAATGTTAGGCCTGTCCTCAAATTGTGCCCGTACAAAACGTTGATGGTTGTTGGTGGCGCTATCAATTAAATGTCCTATAATTTCCTTCTTACTCCACTTGTTGGGCGAAGCTTTCTCATTGAAAGTAACCTCGTCTATTGCATTTAGCAAACTAGGGATATGATGGCATAAAAAAGTAAGTCTTTCGACCGCATTTGTGATCATTTGTTGTTTTTTAGGCGATTAGTTTTTAGTTCAAGCTGCGATGAAATCCGTACGAAGCAGCTATTGACCTAATGTACAAAAGTTAATTGAGATATAAATTGACCAACTAAGAACTACAATCAATGAGCGCCTATACGAAAAAAATAACCAAAAATGCATGTCAATGCCCTGAGGTGCTTTCACCAACCCCACACATCAAAAAATAGTATCGCTGCCTGTCAGAAATAGACAGGCTGATGTTCGGTGGTGCTAACCGAACTGTACTGCTCCGTTGTTTGATCAGGCTGGCACTGGGCATTGACGAAAGTTCGTCGTAAAGTTAGTGCTATTTCAAAGTAGCCTCCCTGCAACCGTACAACCCTACCACTTCCATTCCTAAGCACGCCCACGGCCTAGCCTATCGCCGCCGCAAAAAGCAACCTTAACCTTTGCACTAACTTACGTCTTACAATACCAAGCAAGAAAGCAGCGTGAGCGCAGACCAAGCAAGGGCATACGCCTTTTTCTTGCGCCATCAAGGTTTGGTTAGCTTTATGCAAGGGGATTTAGGCATGCCTAGATTTTTGCTTCTTTTCATCAATGGAAAAGAAGGAGGCCGCCGCCGATGAGGCTAAAAAAATTTACTTTCACTCTACGCCACGGTGTCGTTTCCGTTTTTCATGGGTAAGTATTTTTCTAATCGTTTTCAAGTCCCGAAATTTCTGGATTGTCGCGGCAAAGCAAGCAAACTGCTTGTCAATGCCGTAAGGTGCGTTTTCACAGCCCAACGCAAAACTTGCCGCTGCCTGTCAGAACTCAACAGGTTTAAACTTAGTTGTGATTAGTTTCATTTAGAAAACTTTGGAAGCTTTTGAGCGTCATGATTGAGTGATCTGTTTTTTCTAAGATATCTCCAGTACTGGTAATAATAAATTTGGCTGGGTATCCGGTAACGCCCAACTGTTTGTGTATGGCCAAGGTTGGTTCATCGAAATAGATAGGGTATGCCACTTTTAATTCATCAGCTCTCCTAACTACAAATTTCCTGGTCTCCTTACCGTTTATATAGTCGGTATTAATCGACAAGAATAGTACATCGTTACGTAATTTCATGTGACTGTAAAAAGAGTTCAATGCTGGTATTTCATCTAAACAAGGTCCGCACCCCGTATACCATAAATCCACCAGAATATATTTGGCTTTTTTAAGTTTATCTGGGGATATACTATTTTTAATAAATTGCCAGTTCTCAGGCAGTTTAATCGTCTTACCAGATTTTTTAAAAGCAGACAAAGAAAGCTTCCTTTTAAAGTTTTCGTAAATCTCTGGCCCATGCAACGAATCGACCTCCTTATACATCGAGGATAGTTTAGCCCTATCCAGGTTATCTTGCGTTGAATTAAGTGCTAATATATTTAAAAGCGTATAACAATGGTCTTCGTCGCCTATTGTCTTATAATGCTTTATTAGTTTTTTAGTGAGATCTATAGCCCGACTTTTACCATAACGATCTACGCTAAGGCCAGTGATGAGAAAATTGAATGCCTGATCATACTCAGAGTTTAAGTAGCAATTAACTGCACGCATAGGATAATAAAAATCTTTTAGTTCATCTAACTGCCTACCTGCCGCATGGCTCACCGCTGTATCAGTGGTCTGAGTAAGTTGATTAAATAAATTTTCAAAGGCACAATACACACGGTAAGTTTCTTGAAAGGTAGCCTTATCTGCATTTGTTGCTGATCCTATAGCTAAAGCATTGCCCAAATTCCCTCCATGTATCATCATGATCGTAGTGGATGTTGGTATCCTTTTTATCATTGATTCGTCTCGCACCATGGCGGCGTTCATGTATCGGCTTAGTGTTTTACGGAAGTCGGAGCCAGCATTAAGGTTTTGGGTTATGCTAGCTAAAGCCCAGAAATAGCAATATGCATCAAGCTGTGCGAATTCTGAGGAGGTAAGCTCAGATGGGTACTTCTTTAAAGAGTCCGCCGAGGCTTTGCGCCAGCCAGCTTCCATTGCCGCAAACAAACTGTCAACATCTTTTGGCTGTTTAACTTGGAATGGACCGTTTTTCAATTGCGGACTAATAAATTTTTGAAGGATATATTCTTGCTGGCAGAGGCTTCTATCCTTACTCGTCTGTTGCGCCATACACATCGTACCGGCGAATAATAATTTAAAGATGATAAAGTGGCGGATTATTTTCATACGCTATTAACACTAACAATATATGAAGATTATCCGATTATTCTAAAATTTGAAATATTATTCAAATTCATTACTCTGACGCCCCATTACTCAAAACTCCGACAAATTTAAAAGGTGTAAAATGTGTAGATTCTTTTAGAGGAAACCTAATCGCTATTTAAATCTTTTATATCAAGTAATCTTGTCATTATTTCCCCTTAGCTATTACCAAAGCTTCAATTAATGTGGGCGGCATACCAATGTGGATGGGCAGGTTCCTTCTGCTGCAGAAAGACCAGATCAGATAGCTATGGCAACTGTACAACCGATCATCTCACCATTGTCATCTATTTAAAACGGTAGCTCTGCTGAAAAAGTTCATGAAACAGCAGTATTCAATTGCGCTACCAAATTCACGATTTTATCTTAATCTAATTCTTCCTTACTCGTTGCTCACTCGTTACTCACTCGTTAGTTACCTATTGTTCACTTATAACATAACTGGCGAATAACGGGTTAAATTCGACTGAATTATTACGCTATGTTGTGTAATTGGATAAGCATAACTCAAGACAAACAAAGCACTCATTTAGTTCTTGCGATACCAAGCCAGAAAGTAGCGTGTGTGTGGAAATGTGCAAAAGCCTAAGCCTTTTTCATGCGACATTAAGATTAGGTTAGCTTTATGCAAGGGGATTTACGTAACCTGTACCGAACTCGCTTCGGCAACCTGTGCCGATCCGATAGCTATCCTGATTTACTTCGGAATGAGTGTAAAAACGCTATCGTCATTAAATATTTTACGCCCAGCTCTATGCCGCTGGAAGGCATCTTCGTTTTTCGTTGCGAGTTTATCGTTTTTCAACGGTACTCAAGAATGCTATGCATTTTGTCGCGGCAAAGGAAGCAAACCGCTTGTCAATGCCCTGAGGTGCCTTTTCACAACTCAACGCATCAAAAAACAGTATCGCTGCCTGTCAGAAATAGACAGGCTGATGCTCGGTTATGCTATCCGATCTGTAATGCAACATTTTTTGATCAAGCTGGCAAGAGCATTGACGGAGCTACTATCAGCGGCTTATGTTTTTTTCAACGGTAGCTCCTAACACCGTACAGCCCAACCACTGCCATTCCCAAGCACGTATCTGGCCTAGCCTATCGCCGCCGCAGAAAGCAACCTCAACCTTTGCACTTACTTACATCTCTCACTACCAAGCAAGAAAGCAGCGTGAGCGAAGACCAAGCAAGGGCATGCGCCTTTTTCTTGCGCCATCAAGGTTTGGTTAGCTTTATGCAAGGGGATTTAGGCATGCCTTGATTTTTTGGTGACTTTTGTATCAAGACAAAAGACACTAGGCCCAGCCGGCCATGAGGCTAAAAAAATTTACTTTCACTCTACGCCACGGTGTCGTTTCCGCTTTTCATGGGTAATTATTTTTCTAATCGTTTTCAAGTCCCGAAATTTCTGGATTGTCGCGGCAAAGGAAGCAAACCGCTTGTCAATGCCCTAAGGCGCCTTTTCAATAACCCGGCGCATCAAAAAACAGGATCGCTGCCTGTCAGAAATAGACAGGCTGATGCTCGGTTACGCTATCCGATCTGTAATGCTACATTTTTTTATTAGGCTGGCAAGAGCATTGAAGGAAGTGCTTAGCAAAGCAAATGCTTTTTCAACGATAGCTCCTGCAACCGTACAACCCTACCACTGCCGTTCCTAAGCAAATTCTCGCCCCTTTAGGGGAGAACCGAGCTTGCGAGCTCATTGATACCGATAAAAACAAGCTGTTAAAAATCAATAGATGCCCAAAGGGCAGAGAGGGGTTATAAGCTTGTTACAACCCTACCACTGCCATAACCAAGCACGCCACGGCCTAGCCTTCGGCTTAAGTTTCCTACTTTTCTACCTTATATTTCTTCATCGTCAAATTTCTCTGCTTCATCCACTGAACGGAGATGTCAAAAGGTGTCGTATCCCGGGCATGAGCGGTATTATGCCCCAATGTAGCAAACAAGGCATACTCAAATGGCTTGCCTTTAGCTTTCATGGCATTGAGTTGATCTATACATAACTTCGCAGGAAGCTGTATATCTTTCTCACCAAAAAGCCAAAGTGCCGGAATGTTGAGCTCATTTAAAGAAAGTTTTGGGTCTGTCGCTATAAATTCAAAACGGTCCTTATCGTTTTTGATATGCTCAAGCGCATCTTCCTGGGTATGATTTGCCCAAAAATCCTGGTTTCCATTGGTGTAAAAACTGAAACCGGAGTTGTTCTAGCGTGGTAATTGTTGGGCAACTAAATAAAACCATAAATGCTACCTTTGGATTTTGACTTGCAGCAATTGGCATGATCCATCCCGCCTGACTAAAGCCCACCAAACCAATTGAAGTTTTTTTATTTTTCAGATAGCTTTGAAATACATTTACTGCTGCGCTTGCATCGCGGGCTAACAAATGGAGATTTGTCGTATCAATATTATTGGTACCAACAGTTGGACCTACGTAAACACCACCAGAGGCGCCAACGCCACGTTTATCATAGGTGAATACGGCAATACCCTCTTTGGCAAGGCGTTTGGCAAAATCAAGTTCTCTTTTTACGGGATCTGAACCGTGTACCACTACTACTGCCGATACTATTTTTTCAGGGATTAGCACCGAACCCGCAAGAGTTACCCCCTCACTCTTAAACTTTACTTCTTGAATACTAAAGTTGGTAGATTGACAAAATACTTGTTCGGGTACGACTAAAGAAAATAGATATAGCAATAGGTATGATAGAAGCTTAGTGTTCATTGGGGCTTAGTTTAAAGATGACTTTTATGCTAAGACGTTATTAGTACAACTGAGGTTACAGGCAATGCCATGAACTTAAAGAATGATTAAGTTAGCTTTATGCAAATGGATTTAGGCTGTGCCAATCTGAACTATCGGATTCACTTCGGAACAAGGGTAAAAAAAGCAGCGACCGCATTAAGATCCACAGTCAAGCTGAGGATGACGATAAAGGAATGGCTTGCAGAAAAAGTAGGCGTACAATGCTAGTGCAACGTGCGCTCCCTGCAACCGTATAACCTACCACTTCCATTCCTAAGCAAATTCTCGCCCCTTTAGGGGAGAACCGAGCTTGCGAGCTCATTGATACCGATAAAAACAAGCTGTTAAAAATCAATAGATGCCCAAAGGGCAGAGAGGGGTTAACTATAACAGTACATCCTAAGTACGCCCACGGCCTAACCTATCGCCGCCACAAGCCTCTGTTAATTAACCTGTATTGGAACGGCAGCTCCGAGGTACGAGGACTATAGTGTAAAGCAGGGCTGAACTGGCCACAGGCACCGCCATTGTTTTTCTAACTTAATTGAGTTATGGGTTTCGAGTTTTAGATGTTTGATTCTAAGAGAGAAGATATATAAACTATCGCATTCAAGTCCTTATTATTCTTCCAAGTAGCTTACGGCAAAAGCTACCCAATCCTTTATCGATTTATCCATATACACATCTGGCTGTATACCAACATTGTCTATCGGATAATCTGGCAGGCGCAGCGCTCTGTAAGTTGGCATGAAAACCTGATAACCAGGGCAGCCAAAATCTACCAAGTAAGCATTTCCATAATCTAAGGCACCATAACTTGGAATGCCCAATATTTTCACCTTTTTGCTTTGCTTGGCCACAAATAAAAAGTATTCTGCCGAACTCCCAGAGCCTTTATTAGCAAGGATAACAATGTGTTTAGGGCTCTTTGCAGCCACTGTTACCTGTTCAAGATAAACAGGCTCACCTTTTGCATTAAAATTAACAAACTGCCCTAAGTTTGCTTGCAAGGTTGCTATTTGTTTATCGTTTTGGGTAATGGGGGTATTTTTATCGAGCGTTTTTTTATAAGCCTCTAAATTATTGATATAGGTCTGTGTAGCCAAAAACTCAGCTCCAGTATTCCTAATGGTTTTCCCCATAATATAGGGCAGCAACTTCTGATAGGCATCAGTAGTACCCCCAGGATTTCCCCGAAGATCGATGATCAGATTTTCGGTATTTTCAAGCGCTGTTTGGTGGTCATCAATCAGTTGCGAGATTTGTTTCAGGTACTGATACTCAAAACTTGGTAGTTTAAGCATAGCCGTTTTTGGGGTGAGCTGCTTAAAATAGAAACCTTCCAACTCATTCAATCGATTTGCTTGCGCTTCTTTACTTACCGTAGCTTGAAGGTTTTGTTTGACCAAGGCCACACTTACCTCGTTTAAATATAGCACGCCTTCTTTGTATAGCGTGTAATTCCCCATTTTTAGAGATTTATCCCGTAGCGCATATTCAAAGGTGCCATTAGAAAACAACCTGAACTTAATTTCCTTAGGTTTCCATTGGCTAGATTCGGCTTCGATGATGAAACCTACATATTCCCCTTTACTCAACTTCGTAATACCTATGCGGTAACCATCGGTAGACCAAACACCCTCTAAAGTATCTTTGGTTTTCTTCACCTGATTTTGGAATTGCTGAAGATCAATAGCCACACTGTTTACCCTTGCTGTGGTTGCGCTAGAAAAGGGCGCTCCATTGGCACCCACCCACAAATGGGGATCTTTAAAGAAATCGGTGTATTGTTTTAATAGCTGCTGACAGACCAAAGCGTCCCGCTGTTTGGCTTGCTTAATTAAATCTTCCTTAAATCCCTTGTATAAAGAAGTTGCATTGGTTTTAGCCGAAAAGCCAGGATATTCCGTTTCTACCTTTTGGATCAGCTTGCTTAAAACCTGTTCGCAATTACAATTGGTTTCCTGAGCACATAACGACAAGGGAAATAATAAGATCAGTAGATAAAGTAGTTTTTTCATGTTTGATTACCTAATAGGGAGCCACAAAAGTAACCAGCGGCTTACTTCTAAAATTGTAAAAATGTAAACTACTAAAATGAAAAACCTACACAAAACCGCTACCGATGTAAAAAATTGCGAAGCAATCTTTTACATCTTTAAGAATATAAACCATTGGTGAAAAAACACTAGCCGCCGCCTAACTTGTACCGACCTTTAGCGAAGCGGAAAGGTACGATTAAACTCGCTTCGGTAACCTGTTCCGATTCAATAGCTATCCGAATTTGCTTCGGAATGAATGGAAAAAACGCTGTCTTCATTAAATATTTTACGCCCAGCTCTATGCCGCTGGAAGGCATCTTCGTTTTTCGTTGCGAGTATATCGTTTTTCAACGGTACTCAAGAATGCTATGCATTTTGTCGCGCCAAAGGAAGCAAACCGCTTGTCAATGCCCTAACGTGCCTTTTCACTTGGCCCTACGCATCAAAAAACTTGTCGCTGCCTGTCAGAAATAGACAGGCTGATGCTGGGCATTGACGAAGATTCTTCGCAAAGTTAGTGCTATTTCAAAGTAGCCTCCCTGCAACCGTACAACCCTACCACTTCCATTCCCAAGCACGCCACGGCCTAGCCTATCGCCGCCGCAGAAAGCAATCTAAACCTTTGCACTCACTTAAATCTTGTACTACCAAGCAAGAAAGCAGCGTGTGTGTGGAAATGTGCAAAAGCCTAAGCCTTTTTCTTGCGCCACCAAGGTTAGGTCAGCTTTATGCAAGGGGATTTAGGCAAGCCTAGATTTTTGCTTCTTTTCATCAATGGAAAAGAAGTAGGCCGCCACGGCCATGAGTGGAAAAAACTTTATTATTCTTATATTTTTTATAACCAGCTCTATGCCGCGGAGGCATCTTCGTTTTTCGTTGCGAGTATATCGTTTTTCAACGGTACTCAAGAATGCTATGCATTTTGTCGCGTCAAAGGAAGCAAACCGCTTGTCAATGCCCTGAGGTGCCTTTTCACAACTCAACGCATCAAAAAACAGGATCGCTGCCTGTCAGAATTAGACAGGCTGATGCTGGGCATTGACAGAAGTGCTTCGCAAAGTTAGTGCTATTTTCAAAGTAGCCTCCCCTGTAACCTGTACAACCCTACCACCTCCATTCCCAAGCACGCCACGGCCTAGCCTATCGCCGCCGCAGAAAGCAATCTAAACCTTTGCACTCACTTAAATCTTGTACTACCAAGCAAGAAAGCAGCGTGTGTGTGGAAATGTGCAAAAGCCTAAGCCTTTTTCTTGCGCCACCAAGGTTAGGTCAGCTTTATGCAAGGGGATTTAGGCAAGCCTAGATTTTTGCTTCTTTTCATCAATGGAAAAGAAGTAGGCCGCCACGGCCATGAGTGGAAAAAACTTTATTATTCTTATATTTTTTATAACCAGCTCTATGCCGCGGAGGCATCTTCGTTTTTCGTTGCGAGTATATCGTTTTTCAACGGTACTCAAGAATGCTATGCATTTTGTCGCGTCAAAGGAAGCAAACCGCTTGTCAACGCCCTGAGGTGCCTTTTCACTTATCCTGCGCATCAAAAAACTTGTCGCTGCCTGTCAGAAATAGACAGGCTAATGCTCGGGTGTGCTTTCCGAACCGTACTGCTCCGTTATTTGATCAGGCTGGCACTGGGCATTGACGAAAGTTCTTCGCAAAGTTAGTGCTGTTTCAAAATAGCCTCCCTGCAACAGTAAAACCCTACCACCTCCATTCCCAAGCAAATTCTCGCCCCTTTAGGGGAGAACCAAGCTTGCGAGCTCATTGATACCGATAAAAACAAGCTGTTAAAAATCAATAGATGCCCAAAGGGCAGAGAGGGGTTATAGCCTTGTTGCAACCGTATAACCTACCACTTCCGTTCCTAAGTACACCTACGGCCTCTTGGCATATCGACGTGAAAGCCGATAAAGTGTAAGCACCAACTTAAATATTGCAGAAAACAAGCAGGGTGCCAAAGTGCTGCTCAAACGCTCAAAAAGCATCACAGCTCACGTCTCAGCCTGCGCCATCAAAGCTTTATTGAGCTGTAACAAGATAGGCTAAGCAGCCTAGATTTATGCCTTATTAGTAGGCATGCTTTCGCTAAAGCTCAGGTTTGCTTCTTTTCATCAATGGAAACTGCGAAGCATTCTTGAATACCATTGAAAACATCAAAACTAATGAAAAAAGAAGGAGGCGGCCGCCGATGAGGCGAAAAAAAATATTACTTTTAGTAAAGAGCCCGCTTCGGTAGACGGTCTTGGAAGGACAATGCAAAGAACTTAGAGATTGCTTCACCCTTAACACTATGCAACGCTTCCGTTCGCAATGACGGTAGATATGAACGGACTAATCAAAACAAATGTTCATCATAGCATACTGTTGCTAAGCAATTCCCGGCCTAGCCTATCACCGCCGCAGAAAGCAACCTTAACTTTGCACGAACTTACATCTTACACTATCAAGCAAGAAAGCAACTTGGGCGCCAGACCAAGTAAGGGCCTACGCTTTTTCTTGCGCCACCAAGGTTAGGTCAGCTTTATGCAAGGGGATTTAGGCATCCTGTGCCGAACTCGCTTCGGTATGAGTGGAAAAACACAACAGCTAGCCCTTTAAGATTCCCACATAAGCGATGATGACGATGTAGGAATGGCAATGCAGGCTGCAAACAAAGCATTCAAAAAACTGAAGTAGATCGTAAAATAATATGACCTAGCTCATTAATATCTTCAGGAGGATAACTTATTTTTGAAATAAACCATACAACCATGACAACAACATTAGAAAGAAAACCCGCCAAGTTATGTTACGAACACATTGGCGGTAAATTAGGCAGTTTACTATTGGAACAATTCGTCCTCAAAGGCTGGCTTGCCAAGAACGAAATTACCGGCAAGAACTTTTATATCACCGAAAAAGGCACAAAAGAATTTACTAAACTTGGCATTGATCTATCACTCATCAAATAGTAACATTAGCCACAGGCGCCTCCATTTTTTTATAATGTAGTTAGCTTTATGCAAGGTGGATTTAGACTATCTATGCCGATCCAATAGCGGATTCACATCGGCAACGTTGATAAGATTTATCTCCTCTTCTATGCCAGAGGGGCATCTTCGTTTTTCGTTGCGAGTATATCGTTTTTCAACGGTACTCAAGTCCCGAAATTTCGGGATTGTCGCGGCAAAGGAAGCAAACCGCTTGTCAACACCCTAAGGTGCCTTTTCACTTGGCCTACGCATCAAAAAACTTGTCGCTGCCTGTCAGAAATAGACAGGCTGATGCTCGGTTATGCTAGTTGATCTGTAATGCCACGTTTTATGATTATGTTGGCAAGAGCATTGACGGAGCTACTATCAGCGGCTTATGTTTTTTCAACGGTAGCTCCTACCACCGTACAGCCCAACCACTGCCATTCCCAAGCACGTATCTGGCCTAGCCTATCGCCGCCGCAGAAAGCAACCTCAACCTTTGCACTTACTTACATCTCTCACTACCAAGCAAGAAAGCAGCGTGAGCGAAGACCAAGCAAGGGCATGCGCCTTTTTCTTGCGCCACCAAGGTTAGGTTAGCTTTATGCAAGGGGATTTAGGCATGCCTAGATTTTTGCTTCTTTTCATCAATGGAAAAGAAGGAGGCCGCCGCCGATGAGGCGAAAAAAATTATTACTTTTAATACAGACCCGCTTCGGTAGGTCTTGGAAGGACAATACAAAAGAACTTGGAGATTGCTTCACTCCTTTCTCAACCCAACCACTTCCGTTCTCATCCAAAGTTATCGAATGACTGTTAGGAGGTTAGAGATTAGGTGTTAGTTGCCAGCAAAATACTTTAAACTTTTTCCATACACCTTTCTCAATAGATTCTTCGTTTCACTCTGAATTACAGGATCAGTGGTTAGTGATTAGTGGTCAGTCCTTAGGCATTAGCTCTAGCCTCTCAGCTTTTTACTTTTGTTAGATAAACCTTGGCGCAGCGGTTATGGAGCGCAGCGAACATTTGAGCGGAGCAAAGGGCTGTAGGCCTCCAAAAGGCACTGACATTGTTTTCCTTAGCTTAGTTTTTTGGTTTTTAGATGTTGGTCATTTGCATTCCAAGTGGTAGGTTGCGGGTAATGTGCAGAACAGTTCATTAGGTAGTTTTAATAGCTAAAATTGCGTTAACTACGTGATCTTATTTCTGTTGAACAATTGTGCACAATGCTTTGTTGTTTTAGAGCACACGTACAGATGATGAACAAAGAGATTACAATATTGGAAGACGACAGTGATATCAGGGAGATATGCACTTATTTTTTTACGAACGAGGGTTTTAAGGTAAACAGCTATGCTACGATAGAAGATTTCTACGCTGCGCATACCAAACCAAACCTGTTTCTACTTGATGTTAGGCTTCCCGACGGGAATGGTCTAGATGTTTGCCGTACGCTAAAGAACGACCAACAAAACAAGGGCATCCCAATCATCATGATGTCGGCACATATGGACATAGATGTGATGATGGAAAGAGCTGGTGCTGAACATTTTATTTCAAAACCTTTTGACCTTGACCAATTATTAGCAAAAGTAGTTGCACTAACCAAATGAGATGAACCTAGTGCTTAAGCCTTATCGCATAAGCAAAACGCAAAAGCACAATTAAATAGGAAGTATCAACACATATTTAAACCCGGTCCCTACTAATAAGCGCTATTTACGTTGTGGCAAATAAATTTTAAACTCAGCACCTTTTCCCAATTTGCTGAAGACCGATATTCTACCACCAGCGGCTTGTAGCAATTCTCTAACTAGATACAGCCCAACCCCATTGCCTTCTATGGTACTTTTTACCCGTTGAAATTTATTGAAGATAAGTTGATGCTTATCCTTTTCAATACCGATTCCGTTATCGACTACGCTGATAACGATAAAATCATCTTCTAAATACGTCTTAACCATAATTTCTAAGCGTCGCTCTTCGGAACGGTACTTGATTGCATTATTGATCAGGTTGTAGATAATGCTGCGAAGGTTGCGTCGTGCAAAACTGATTTCCGTAACTTCTAACTGATACTTGATGATAGCCTTCACCTCTATCATCTGTTGGGCCAAGGTCAGCTTAACATCTTCTAATATATTTTGAAGATCGATCAGTTCGTCAAAAGCTCTATGGGGATGCTCGTTCCACCTAGACTGCACCAATTCGTTAACAATGGTCTTCATTTTCTCCAAACTACTGTCTAGATATCCCAACATTTGTGGGAATTTATCCATATCCTTCCCTGAAAGCTTCTTGAGCATTTGGATAGTCATGCCTAAAGCGGTAAGCGGCGTTTTGATATCATGTGCAATGGTGTCGATCAACAACTCGTTTTCCGCGATCAGTTTTTCTAATTCCCGCAGATCCCGAATTCTCGGCGTGATATCCACGAAAGTAATAATCACCCCATTGGTGGTGTTTTTCGACGGTATTTTATAGGGAAGAATGTTCATCTGATACCAACGCAAATCTGTGGTCTGTATCTCCTTTTCCAATATTTCGCCACTTGAAATTACATCTTTGATATTATCAATGATCGTAGCAAAGCGGAAATTCTCTTTAATTGCCTCCATAGGTCTACCAATATCATCAGTCTTAAGATTGAACTGTTTCATGGCCGGAGGTGTAAATTTCCTTAGGTTAAGTTGTACATCTACAAAAAGTTGTGGAATGATGGTATTGCTGAAATAGTTTTCCAGTTCCTCGTTGAGGATGGTAAGTTCGCTGATCTTTTCACTCTCGTTCTGCATGGCAATTTAAAATGGGTTAGGTTAGTAACAGCTATCCACTACTAAAAGTTTATTAGAAATTTGCTAGCCAATAAAAATCGTTTTAAACCCCCTAGAGAAATATTTAGCTTTGAGGTTTTGGAGTAATGCTATGCTTTAACCATATGTTGCAAACCTGAATACGGATAAACAACCATGTTTTCATTTTACTTGTCGGGTCCGATTTTTTTAAGCTCCTGATATAAGTTGTTTAGAAATACTTGCTGCACTGTATCCTCTTTGAAATAACGTTGATAGCTCACACTGCAACTCGAAACATCAGTGATGTTTTTTGTGTTAAAGGTCCAGTCATCCATATCATTAACTAACACTCCTAAATCATCACCGCAGCTTTGCCACATTTCAGAGAACTTATTTTTATGGTCGTCACGCAGTTGACTAAAATCCGGATAGACCGAAAACCCGCGCATTTCTGGATTATAAAATTTGTAGATCCTATATACAGGTACGCCACCCCAAGCTATCGTTTTCCCTTCAGGTAATTCTATGCTGGTCAGTTTTTTTTCATTCATTATTTTATCCTGCTGCCCTTCTTTAAAAAACTGCTCTTCGTAAGTCAGCTTCGTTCCCTTAGGTACTACCATTCCCTTAACTTTTACCGTGCCAGTTGTGATAAAATAAGGGTAGTCAGGTCCTCTACCTCCTGTTGGACTTCCCATACCGCTAAGTGCGTCAAGTAAAATGACATATCCAATAGCTAGGATGGAGATCAAGGCTAAAACTCCTATGAGGATGTATTTTCTCTTCATTAAATTGTTCTTAAGTATAAGTTAGCAACGATAATTTTTTAAGCGTACTTAAGCATTAGAAGTGACCGATAATTTTCTCCATTTGAAATAATTCCAAATCAAATACATTAACAATAACCCAAACCAAACACTAAGTACTACGATAATGAAAATAAGCTGTATTGACGGATGAAGAAAATTAGGTTGATAAAATAAGCGCTCGAGTGTATTAAACTTCTCTTTTAGCTTATTCCTGTCAAAATCGTTCCGAAGCTGTTGCAGCGGCTCCCTGCTATGATCACGGTAGTTGAAAACATCTTGAGCTAGGTTTTTAGGAACGAGCTGAGATTCCACACCGTATTTCTTGAACAAAGTATCTAGCTGTTGAAATGAACGCAGCAACGAGTCTTGAGGATATTTATAAAGCAATTGATACCTGGTTACCGCACTTTGATATTGCTGTGTGGCTACAGGAACACCGTGGATAGGCCTATATAAATTTTTGCTTTTTAAAAACACACAAATATCCTCGTCATCATCGGGATGTACGGCTACCCCTTTGAATATCACTTTCGTGCTGTCACCAATCACTTCCTTAGATATAATCCTCTTGGTAAACTCGGAAGAATCTATCCCTATAGAGACCATCCCTTCCAACATTTTAGCACTTATATTTTTAAAATTGGAACTCAGTACAGTTAGGGTGTCTATACTGTAGTAGTTAACTGCCGTGGTATAATAACTACTATCGTTAGGATCGTAATAGCTAGTGTCTATTTCCGACACCACCGGATAAGGTTTAGGGTATAAAATATTTTCAGGTTTAAATACTTCATCAAGGCTATAAGCACCGGGAGGATAGAGCATAGGAGTTAAGGTGTTCAGCAAAGCCTTATCTCTATTTAAACTATTTTCGGGCAGTTCATGTCTCAATTTGGCATTTAACCCGAAACTGTAGCTCATAAAAAACGTCAACGAGAGAAAAGAAATGAGTAACAACGATGCTCCAATTTGCATACCACTGGAAACGCTGTGTTTATTTGCGGAATGGTTTCTCAGTAAAAAAACAATAAAGAAAAGCAGAAACAAACCAGAGACAAAAAAGTGGGAGATAGAAACATCGTCATAAAACTTAAACCGGTAAAACTCCGTATACATATAGATCTTACGGATCCCTACAAACTTGAAATAACCATAAATAAGATAGGCCAGATGGATGAAGCCTAAAACGATAATAGATTTGATAAAAAATAACCTTAATTGTTTGTCCATAACGGCAATAAAATATGCTCCTGAAAATAAGTAATTTTTTAGTATTTGTAATTAACAAATTAGCAGTCCAACTGTTGCATACACAAAGAAAAATGATGCTATAAAATTTAAAAATTAATGAGCAATAATTTTTGGCTCTTTTTTCGCTATAGATAAGATCAGTAATTAACGTAAAAGCACTTGATCATGAAAACCATTTTTCAACTCCTCCTCCTTTCTATCTTTTTTATGGCCTGTAATACGAAGCAGAAGCAAAGTGAACCTGAAGATTCCTTTTTACCAATGCAGATTGGAAACTATTGGAAAATTGATTCGCAAAACTATACCGAAATACAAGATACAGTGAGGTTAGATGGCAAATTATATTACAAATTTTATGCTTTGGTTGGTGGTGATGGGGTTGCTATCACCTATCTCCGAATTGATGAGCACAATCGGCTAGTAGAGTCTTGGCCGGCTGCAAATGGCAAAGAGTACATCCGGGCACAGTTCAATAGCAAACTTGGAGATAGCTTCTTTACGTTGAGCGACCAGTCTTCCAACGATTACAAAGTGACGGTAATTGAAAAAACGGATAAGCAAATGATCTTTTCTCTCGACAGGGTTCATCACGATTATCTGAATGAGGAGCCCTACAAAGTCACTTATGTTAAAGGGGTTGGTCTACAGGATCGATGGAAAAGTATCAAAATCAATGGAAAAATTATTAAATAAACTACATAGGTCAATTTATTCTTAATTGATAAATTCAAAAACACATCCTTTCATTTTGAAAACAGATCATGATGTCGAATAAAAACTATCGCGAACTAATGTTGAAGAAAATTGGTCTTTTCAGGAGCATAACTCTGGGACTTTTTGGCTTTTTCACGACCATTATTGTACTAGGAGCAGCGCTGGTCGTCTATTACGCCGCCATTTCGAACGGAAATAATTCCAGTGTATATATAATCGCAATCGGACTGATCATTATCATTTCAATGGGCATTTTTAGCATCAACTTTTTTAAAAGCTATACAGCGGTGGTTAGTGTAATGACTGCTGAAGATCTTGCCAATTTAGAAAAAGTAGCCCAATCCAGATCTTGGTTAGAGCAATATCTCCCATCTTTTATTATTTATTCTGGCAAGATCAGAGTTTTCAAACTGTATAGCCAACCTGATTTCTATTTTACTGAACTTAGAGAGATTTCAATTCGCCCCCATTACTTTAGTAGAGGTACACAAAACAAATTAGTTATATTCAAAAACTTGGAAGGCAAAACCTATTTCTTTGGCATGAATAGCAACCCTATTCAACGGCAACATCTATTTGATAAAGCTTTGGAATACAATCCTAATATCCTCATCAACAACAACGTATAGTCCGTCACATTTTAAACCCAATTAAATACAAAAAAGATGAGTTACGACATTTCCCTCTATCGCATAGAAACTAAAGAAAAAGAGCAGGCAGCAAATAATGAAGAGTTTTTTGACCACACGGAAAATTTAGTTCCTTTTACAGCAGAGCAGTTTCAGGCCTTAAAAGATAGGTTATTAACTTACGACTATAAATTAGAAAAAGAAGATCACTACGGATTGCATTTTACCCATCCAGACGAAGATTACGGAACTGCGCTGTTGACAAAAGAAGCAGTCTTTTTTACAGCAGGCTGGAGTAAGGATGCTATTTTCGAAGTAGGCATGACCGTTTCAGAGTTTATCGATTCAGGAGAATACGCAAAATACGATTGCCAAAATGGTGAATGGGAAACTTGGGAATAGCAAAAGTGCTATCCTATTCTTCTTTTTTGCGTGACCAAAAGAGAACCAAAAAAGGCAAATTTGGCCTGAGTGCACCCCCACAGCTCATGTGTTTTAAAAGTAGTCTAGCTTCGTTTTTGTTTTTATATTTTTTTATACCCAGTTCTATGCCGCTGGTGGGCATCTTCTTTTGTCGCGGCAAAGGAAGCAAACCGCTTGTCAATGCCCTAAAGTGCCTTTTCACTTGGCCTACGCTTCAAAAAACAGGATCGCTACCTATCAGAAATAGACAGGCTGATGCTCGGTTATGCTATCCGATCTGTAATGCTACATTTTTTGATCAGTCTAGCACTGGGCATTGACGAAAGTTCTTCGCAAAGTTAGTGCTATTTCCAAGTAGCCTCCCTGCAACCGTACATCTACCACTTCCATTCCCAAGTACGCAACTCGGCCTCTTGGCATATTGACGTGAAAGCCAATAAAGTGTAAGCACTACCTTAAATATTGCAGAAAACAAGCAGGGTGCGGAAGTGTTGCTCAAACCTTCAAAAAGCATCACCATTCACACGTCTCAGCCTGCGCAATCAAAGCTTTATTGAGCTGTAACGAGATAGGACAAGCAGCCTTGATTTTATGCCCTATTGTTAATTGTTTTTCATAGGTAGCCATGCTTTCGCCGAAGCTCAGGTTGCGACGCTTTTTATCAAGAAAAAGCGGCTAGGCCACCACGGCCATGAGTGGAAAAAACACTTACCAAACTGCCCTTCAGAAGAGAAGAGGTTATATCTAACTGTTGGTTGTTAGTGGTAGGCATGCTTTCGCTAAGTAACATTTATTATCTCCTCTATGCCAGAGGGGCATCTTCCTTTTTCGCGGCAAAGGAAGCAAACCGCTTGTCAATGCCCTAAGGTGCCTTTTCACTAACCCAACGCATCAAAAAACAGTCTCGCTGCCTGTCAGAAATAGACAGGCTGATGCTCGGTTATGCTATCCGATCTGTAATGCAACATTTTTTGATCAGTCTAGCACTGGGCATTGACGGACGTACTATCAACGGACTTTCGTTTAACCAACGGTAGCTCCTGCAACTGTACAACCTAACCACTTCCACCTCCAAGTACCAACTGGCCCTTCCCTAAACGTCATCCTCAGCTTGACTGGGGATCTTAATGCGGTAGCAGTTTCCAACTTTTAAAACACCTAATCCTAACACCCAAAATACGCAACTAGCATTGCGTAGTGACGCAGTGGAATTACTGCCCGCTCTTTGCCGCGGAGGCAAGGTACTTTGACACCAAAGTACCCAAAGTGTTGACAATGCCCTAAGGTGCCTTTTCACTTGGCCTACACATCAAAAAACAGTCTCGCTGCCTGTCAGAAATAGACAGGCTGATGCTCGGTTATGCTATCCGATCTGTAATGCAACATTTTTTGATCAGTCTAGCACTGGGCATTGACGAAAGTGCTTAGCAAAGCAAGTGCTTTTTCAACGGTAACTTCCTACTACCGCACATCATACCACTGCCATAACCAAGCACCATTCTCGCCCCTTTAGGGGAGAACCGAGCTTGCGAGCTCATTGATACCGATAAAAAAAACAAGCTGTTAAAAATCAATAGATGCCCAAATGGCAGAGAGGGGTTATAGGCTTGTGGCAACCGTTCAACCTAACCACTTCCATTCCCAAGCACGCCCACGGCCTAGCCTATCGCCGCCGCAGAAAGCAACCTCAACCTTTGTACTTACTTACATTTTCCACTACCAAGCAAGAAAGCAGCGTGTGTGTAGGGGTAAGCGGGTCAAACGCCTTTTTCTTGCGCTATCAAGGTTAGGTTCGATTTATGCAAGGGGATTTAGGCATGCCTTGATCTTTGTTAAACTTTGGATCAAGCCAAAGTTTAGAGCCCTTCGGCGGCGGCGAGCCGAGGTAAGGTAGAGCGTTGGAAAAGAGCAATTGACCCTATTCAAAAAAAGAAGCAAAAAAACCATCTTGGACCTTGGGTGCTTTCACACAGCCCCAAATTTTACCCGCATACGGCAGCGTGTTCCGATTTAATCGGAGCGCTTGGCGATGTAGAAAATGACTGTGTATACTTAAAATTTTTATTACCACCTCCCAACATTTAGGGTAATTATTGTTATTGAAATCTCTAAATCTTACAGATATGATAAAGTCTTCGGTTTTGATTTTCATTGCCCTGCTATTTTAATATAACCCATGGTTAATTATTCTCTTGCTAGGCGTTCTATTTCATCTTGCAATTCTTGATCCCAGATCAACTGCATATTAAATTGACCACTTGATGTTAACGTATAAATTGCTTTATTCCATCTATTAGACCCACCTTGAGTTGTAATTTCATGAAGCTCAAGAATGTCAAATGTTAATTGGAAATCAAATTCATCTACATCAAGTTGATTTTTTTCTTGATTGGCATTGATATAATGACCACTGAAACTAGCCATCTCTCCAAGTTTTTCTATCTTCAATTCTGCCTTTATCCAATCTTCACTAATTACAGCATTAATGTTATTAGCAATAGCACCATAAATTTCATCTACTGTTTTAATATTATTATATTAATTACAAGATTGTGGTCCATAAGTATACGGCGATAAATTTCGGTTAAGAAAAACCTTTAGCAATTGCACATAAGTAATCTTTTCTATTGGTCCTATCAAACCTAATATCGTTACAGCCATTGAACCTCACAAAACCCATCAGTGCTGTGACCAGCTTTGAAATCATTTCGTCACTAAGCATCACTTCTTCAAAATGAATATGGTGCACGAGCAGGATTTTGTGCTTACGGTATGCTTTGGCATCCATTCTGGCTATAAATAGGTCGCCAGCTAAAATGGGCAATGAGAAATAACCATACAGCCGTTTAGAAGCGGGAACAAAGCACTCAATCTGATAATCAAATCCAAAAAATTCCTTTAGGCGGTGACGAAAGACATTCACAATATCGAAGGGAGAAAGAATGAAAACCTCGCCTGAAATTTGGGGATTGATTTCCTGTGTAGGAAGCATATACAACGGTCCCTTTAACTCATCTACGCTGACCGCTATCACGTCGCCTTGCTGCACCATTTTTGCAAGTTCGGTCTTGACCAAGTTCCCCTTCACCCTTCTGGCCCTCCATGCTATTTCCTTTACCGAGCAAACACCTAGAGTGCCCAATACCCTTCTAATAGTAAAATTCGCAAATTCTTCTGGCGTTGGCATCCGCTGGTCAATATCCTGCGGCACTAAATTCATTGGCACATCGTAGCGCTTGTGGAATTTTTGATCTCTACTGATCATCAGTTTTCCTTCTAAGTACATCCGTTCCAACGCAATCTTTGAGGGCCGCCAATCCCACCATCCCGTACTGGCCTCGGTCCTATCGTTTTCAAAATCACTCAGCATTACCGGTCCGTCCCTTTCCACCTGATCCAATATGTCCGACATTAAGTCTTCCATACGTCGATCTACCTCCCTGACCTTATCGGCAAAGGCTTGCTTTATTGGAAGGGAAAACCTAAAGTCTTTCATGGGTAGGTAACCTGCATCAGACATCATGTATTCGAACACCTGGCCATCATCAACGAGTTCAGCAAGCCAGCTGGGTTGATAATCGGGAATGCGTGAGTACATCACATGGTGGTGCGCCCGCTCTACCACGTAGTTGGTGTCCAGCTGCACAAAGCCAAGTTGGTCGATCAGCCGATATACCGCCTCAATACCATGACCGAACTGGGCTGGCTTAGCTAGACCTGCCGCATCCAATATGATACTACGGGCTTGGGAAGTTGACAACTTGATGCTTTCCATTAACCTAAAGATAACAAACTATTTATTTATCACAGCTGCACCTTGCTTTCGCTCTTCTGTTTAATCCTACAACCAACATCATCTAGGTTTGAATACTCTTTTAACAGATCTAATTCTTCATTTGAAGAAAGCGCTTGAATACTGCTCTCCTCAACAGTTTTATTTTTCGACAACTTCATCAGGTACCTTAAAAATTGCGACCATCAAATTTGCACAGCTTCCAGCTGTTTATTTTTACAATTCTTAAAGCTTATTGGCGTGCCAATACCAATGACCGCATATTTCATTCAAACATTTCTATGCGTATTTGAGTTAAGCATTTGCGGCCACACAAAGCTGGGTTAGCTTTGCCTTAGGTCAGTATTTTACCCTACATAAAAAATGAGAAAGTTAATTTGTATTTTTTCGATGTGTATCACGCTATTATTTCAGTCTTGTCAGGGACAGGTTCTTGATCTGGAAAAATTAAACCTACCAATTAAAGGCGATCAATTAAAAGGCCTAGAATTATCAAGTTCGGGAACTGGTATCGGCACCAAAGAGGTTCAATATGTCTCGTATATTTCAGACCATGCCAAAATGATCAGCTTTGGCGGCATTGGAATCAAGCAACCAAATACTGGCACTGAACCGTTAGTACGCTTTTACAGTAAAGATGCAGGAAACAGCTTTCAAGGTTATACATTGAACATCCTCAATCCCGATGCTTTCGAAAAAACTTTGGCTTACCTATTGAAAAATAAAACCAGCTTCAAACTGGTGTTCGATGATGGCAAAGATAATGAAGAGCGAGCACGAGTATTTATATCAACTAAAGAGGGTACTACTTATTTGCTATTGTCTAGATTAAATAGTCAAGGTAAAAAAACTGGATATATTGATGGTATAAGTAAAACAGAAACAGCTTTATTGTTGTCCAGACTGGGCGGTGCATTTGCTTATTACGAAGCATTTCTTGAGTATAGAAAGCATAAATCGGCAAACTTTAATTATTTGGACTTCCTTCGCGAAACCAATAACGACCTCTATCGCAAAAGCAATAACCTCAAATAATATCGATTTTTTGAAACCAGTAGCTTACTATTATAATACTAACCGACACTAAAAGCACATTGATTAATAGACAGTTAATACAACAAAGGGTACGAATGAGGCGCAAACCTTAGATAAACTCATTGAACTAATCCACAAGTAGATAGTTTGTACTCCTTCCTCCGGCCGAATCCTTTACTAATATACCTTTATTTACAAGATCTTGAATATCTCGAGTAGCAGTATCTTGGGAACATTTTGCAACTTTTGCCCATTTCGACGAAGTTAATTTTCCGTCAAAACCATCTAAAAATTTGCCAAGCATCAATTTTTGCCTTTCATTGAATGTATTAGCTTCTACTGTTCTTAAAATCTTTGATTTTAGCCTAACTGAATTTAATGTGGTAGCAGTTGCATCAATTGCGCTATTTAAGCATTCTAGAAACCAGTTTAACCAAAGTGTGATATTTAAATTACCTGATTGGGTTTTCTCAAGTATATCGTAATATCTTTTTCGTTCCAACCTGATCTGAGCTGACATACTATAAAATCTTCTTGCTGTCTGATCTGCCCTAGACAATTGCATATCTGCTATCGCCCTAGATATCCTTCCATTTCCATCATCAAAAGGGTGAATTGTTAAGAACCAAAGGTGTGCAACACCAGCTTTTATAATTGGATCTAAACTCATTTCACTATTGAACCATCCTATAAATTGCTGCATTTCACTTGTTAATGATTTCGAATCTGGTGCTTGGTAATGCACTTTTTCTTTTCCCATGGCACCTGAAATAACTTGCATTGGGTCATTCTTTTCATTTTCTCTCCACCTGCCCACTACAATTTTAACCATACCACTTCTACCTGTAGGAAACAAAGATGCATGCCATCCAAACAATCTATCATCTGTTAGTTTTACATTATAATTTTGTGTTGCATCAAGCATCATTTCCACAATACCATCGACATTTCTATCAGATGGTGTTAAGCCCCCTATTTCAATTCCTAATCTTTTGGCAATAGAAGATTTTACTTGGTCATTATCTAGCTTTTCGCCTTCAATCTCGCTAGTTTTGATTACATCTTTGGTAAGTGTTTCTAATACCGCTTCATTTTGCAGATCGAACCCTAACTTTTCCATTTGCCCCAACAACTTACCTTGTTTAAGGTGTACTTCGCTAAGCAGCACTGCTAAAGTTGACGCATCCCAAGTAAAGTTAGGCCACTGTTCAAGTTGATGTATATACACAAAGTAAATTTAAACTATTCTCCGCAAAACAAGAATTATTCTCCGCATATTTTGCGGAGAATAAAGAATTATTCTCCGCATCGCATCAGATATATGCAAAAAGATCATAATTTGATATGATGTTAAAACTACATTATAGAAAATGTATGTAGCGTTCAAATTGACTTCAATGAATTGTAATCTCAAGGATAAGCACAAGCAAAGGGATCAATTTCCTGATCAACTACAGTTCCAGTATGACCATTCTCGTATAACCAATTTCTAATTAGATCTATTTAGTTCGATTTTGTCGCACGACTACATAAAGTACGCCATTTTTCTTCGCGGTGTTTAATCTCCCTTAAGTTATACCAAGTTACTTCCCGATACAGAAAGTAAATCACAACTGATTAATAGCCACTTACGATAATTAAGGTACAAAAACAGTACAAATATGATTAACTTGTAGAATGCTGTTCAATATTTAAGTTAATCATATCGATAATTCTATTTTGTTATAAGAGTAATGTATCTTTTAATATATTAAAATTAATTCCTTCTAAATTTTTGTAAGCACTATAAACGTTCATTTCCCGAACACAACCTTCCCCAATCCGTCCTTCTAGATTTACAATTGTTTCCTCATATAACTCAGTTAATGTCTTGTTGTTTACGATTATATGTGGATTAAATAAGTCTGATTTGTTACTTGAAGTCATAGCAACAACTGCATAAGACCTTTTATCATTTATACAATAAAATGAATTGCTCCCTGCCTTGGGTTCTTTATATAATCTAATGTCATCCAATATTATAAAGGTATAGACAAACTCGTCTCCAGAGTTACTTTTGACATCAAACTGAATTTTTTCGTCAGTTTTAAAAATTGGTATAACTTTATATTGTTGAAGCTTATTCAATATCTCAAATGTATCTTGAAGTTCTTTTTTATAGTAATTAGATTTAGGGTTATAATGAGACGTTTGGTTTAGCGCTCTTTCTCTGTATCTATTTAGCTTGTCCAATATTGAAATATCCCAACCTAAATGATTAAAATATTCAATACATTTTACAATCAATGGATTTAGTGTCAAGGTATGAGCTTGTACTGGATTTCCAGCACCTACCCTGAAAAACTCAACAGGGATAAAACCTCTAAAAAACTCTTCGAGAGCTGCTCTTAAATTGTTACCGCAGGCATTGTAGTCGATCCCCTCTAAATCTGTAAAGTAAAAATTTGCTTTTTGCAAATTCGATCTATACTCAGTAATTACAGGAGTTGGAATACCTGAAGGTAAAAAAGATTCATACATTTCCAATATTTTCCACTTATCCTTAAAAGCGTTATCAATAGTACTTCCATTAGTTTCCCCAGATTGCCTCAATAAGTTAGAATTATACGTTTTAATAAAACTCAAAGCTGTATCAAAAAACACTCTATCGTGGGTTAAGAAAAATATTTGATAATCGTTACTATATTCTTCCAATATTATATTAAGAACCGATTCGCGATTCCCCATATCCAAACTTAATAGAAGGTCGTCTAAGATTAACACTTTAGGTATTCCAAGTATGAATTTTTCTCTGAGAATAGCCATTCTAATAGCTAAAGCAATTGATGATAACCTCGCTTCATTCAAAAACGTATGAGATCTGAACACACTTTTTTCTAGTTCACCCAATTGATCATTCAAAAGCGTAACGTTCAAATAAATTTCAGGAGCATCAGTTTTTCTTGTCCTAGAACCGTCAATTAAAGCGTTATATACGCAGGGGCGATATTCAAAACCAATTTTAAGATTTTCCTTAAATTTGGTTTCTAAGTATTCATTTGCAGTTTCAGTAATACTATTTAAGTAGAACTCAAATTCTTCATTAAAGATATTTGCTAAATTTTGAAAATCATCATAGCCTGGACCACCTATATTTGGATACGGATCCAACCCTCTTGCCAAATAATCCCACCATTCTTTCGATTTAGTAGAACGATTAAGACCATTGATATCAACGAGGGATACTCTGAAATTTATAAAATCTAATAAGTGCTTATTGAAATATTCAAATAGTTTTACCCGTTCTCTATTTGTAAAATTATAAATATTGAATATTGATTTATAATCAATCATATCACTAGAGATGGAACATGACTCTACAAAATGATCACCTATTGTATTCACAGTAGTATTTGAAATCCGTTTAGTTCGAAGATCTAAATTTTCATCCTCAAATACCACCTCAATAAAAGATAATTCCCCATTTGCGTAACGATTTACTAAACTGTAATCATGTCTTGGGTTAAAGTAATTTTGCACATCGTGTGCTTCTTTGAAAACACTCTGAAAAAAGGTGTATAAAGCCCAATAAATTGAGCTTTTCCCACTTCCATTTTCACCAAACACTAAAACATGTTTTCGATCAATTTCAATTTTTTTTTCATCATTGAAAAATTTGAAATTTTTCAATGTGATTTCTTTTATCTTATGCATATTACTTACCAGCTTTTATTGGCATTACAATATCAGCCAATCTAATATCCATTAATTTGAGGTTATTACGAATTTCATTATCCTTCTCCCTAAGCTTTTGATAAGCATCATGAATAATACTTATTTGTTCAGTCTGAGTTTTACCTTCAATACTCGTAAAATCTCTTTCTGCGTATTTAATAAACTCTATACCCGCTTCTTCAAAATGATTTTTAAAATATAGTTCCATTACTAGAACGTCTATAACTTCTTCAAAGACTTTGGAAATATGCGCGTTATTTACATGTATATTAAATGGGGTTTCCAAGTCACTATCATTTAACGTAATTATATAGGTAACTATTAAAGACAATAAATTCTGAACATTAATACTTGTACTTTTTATTGGAATTTTTTTTAAATAAACAGTTTTTACTTGTGCAAATGTTCTTCCTGATTCGCCAATATTGGTCTTATACCAATAATTCATTAAGCTTGAATTAATTAAAGCCAAGATATACTTGATTTTAAACCTTTCATCTTTAATAACCTGCACATGTGTGCTGTCCAATGTTAAAAACTTATTGTTGTCATAAGCAGCAACCAACCGATCGCCGGTTTGTCTGTTTATAAGCTTTTCATCGGCAAAAAACATTTGCTCATTTGTATTACTCCAAAGCTGTTCTTTGTCAAATAGGACAAAATTATCATTGAATTTATATGTAAATCTTTCAATATCTCTACCTCTCAAGATTGGAAGATATGAATCATTTACTTTTTCTTTAGCTAGAAACTTTTTATTATCTCCAGTTATAATTCCTTGATATATCTTAACAATATCCCCTAATAAAACGATGTCTTCATCAAAGGATTGAGATATAATATTATCTTTCAAACCAAAATTGAACTTATAGCCTTCACTTTTTTCAAAAATTGCTAATTCAATATCATTCATTTCAGAGTTCAAAAACATTAAATTTTCGATTGACAAGCACTTAACTGATTTTTTTTCAGTTTTAGGAACCTTAAACCCTATAATGAGATTTCCTCCTATTTCAGCTGCGTTAAAGACTTTCAATCTTAAATCAATTAAATAAAGTAAATCCGTCTCCTCGAGCAAAAGTTTCCTTAGTTTACTAAATGTTGTATTTAATAGCAGTGTATTAGGAATTATGAAACTTAGATTACCTTTTTCTGTCAGTAGTTCTCTACTTCGTGAAATAAAAAAAGCATAAACATTAGCCTTGTACTCATACACTTTGTCATACAATTTTTGGTAGTTGGATATTTGTTTATCATTAAAAATCTTCTGCTTTTTCCCTAAAGCAACGGTGATATAGGGTGGATTACCGATTATTACATCAAATTTTTCAATACCAAACATCCACTTTGGATCAAACCAATCTGATTTGGTATTTCCAAATGGATCCCAATTACCTAACTTATAAGCTTTGCTATCTTGATCGGCAAATAAACTACTTTGATCTTGAGCAATTTTTTGCTGTACTTTTAAAAAAACTTCTTTAATAACTTTTTTAGACTTCCCATAACTTTGAATATAGTCACCACGAAGATCTTCTAATTCACGCAATTCTTCGAAATTGTCAAACATACTTCTTTGACCATTATCCTCAGGTAGTTTCACTAAAGTGTCGGCTGTCACAAACTTAAATTCTAAATTTGGTAATGGCTCGATACCCCTATTCGGCTTGGATTCATCAATATTTTCATCGACAACCAATGACAAAAAGCATCTCAATTTGGATATCTCAGCGGCAATTGGCTGTATATCCACCCCATACAAAGAATTTTGAATAACTCCAATTTTTCGAGCATATTCAACTCCCGAAGAAGCTAGTTTTTCTTTTAATAATTTTCTTACTGTTGGATTCTTAATTCTATCTACTTGTCTTTTTTTCCACCAATTAGCTTCAGAGTCTAATTTTTGTAACGCCTGAACAATTTTTTGCAGTATGCCCATAGGAAATGCACCTGAACCACAAGCTGGATCAAGTATTTTTACCTTGTCTAAGGCGTCTAAAATTTGTTCTTTCTCAAATTCATCGAACTCAAGTGTATCCTTTTCTAATGTCTTGAAAATTGGACGTATATTTTCAGGTTCTATATTTGTTTTATTGTGAATATATTGAACCAGACTTTCCGTTGCCATATAGTCGACAATTTCACGAGGTGTATAAAAACTCCCCGTTGATTTCCTAGCGGTCTCCCCACTATCTGGGTCTATTTCAGCAAGCAAGTTTTCAAAAATACGCCCTAACATTTCGGGATCTACACTCACTTCAATTTCTGTAACTGAATTTTCATCAATGGTAAAATTGTATTTCTCTAGTTCAATAAAGAATTTATAAAACCAATCATCACTGATATTTAATGAGCTACTATGCTCACTCAATCCAGTATTAGAATTGATTTTATAAAAATCTTGAATACCTGGTTCAAATAAACCTCCATTCAGAAATGGTATAATTTCAGCCCCATCGGGTAAATTAACCACTCTTTCTTCCATAGGTGTATTTAATGTCTGGAAGAAAAGTCGTTCTAGAATGCTGTGATAATAATTACTATTATTTTTCACCGCTTTGGATGATAGTAAATGTTCAGGTAATAGTGCTACACCGTCATTTGATTTTTTCATTTTCAAAAACCAGCTGAATACAGTTCTGCCAATTAATCTGACTGCGAATTCTTGGTAAATTTTTCTGTTATCTTTTGTAGTATTTGGTAGTTCTAATTTCCCTACACCATAGGCAGTAGTTTTTTTTCCCTGTCCAATTTCACCCCCTATTAAATCATAAAAAAATGCCTGAACAATTTTATAAAATTCCTCATTCAACGCTTCTACACTAAAAGCATTAAGAATATCCTGTAAAGACAGTATTTTACCAGAAAGTTTACTTAAACGATCGACTGGGGTTCTAATTTTCTCTTCTTTACCCAGTAGGTACGTATAGCGCTTCGGTTCTGTGGCTTGTTCTACAATCTCACCTTCTTCATTTAAAACTTTTATTTCAGATACGAATGATAATCTCCATTTATCTTGTTGAACAAAAACTACTATTGCTCCATCCACATCATACTTATAGACATTACGTAGTAGTTCTCTAAGACTAACTTTATTTCGCTCTAACCATACTTCTTGTTTAACATTTATTTGATATAAACCAATGATTCTATCATCCGACGTTGTAAAACTTCCTAACTCAAAAGCTTCTGTTGCACGGTCATTATTTGGCAACATAATTGATTTTGGCTGCGCATAGAGTTGTTTCGCTCCAAAAATAGATTGCAAAACATTTAACCAGTCTTGATGCAAATATGCTTTTTCAAATATTCTATTTAAAGTTATTCTATCCATTAGTTGATAAATGTTTCAGTGATTACTATTTCAGGAGTATAATTTAGATCTATGGAATTATTAATTGGGTTTTCTTCCAGATCATTAAATACATCGTATTTTTTGGCTAATGCAATTATTAAATTGTCTGCTTGTCCGTACGAAATTTCCCTTTTATCTAATTTGCGTTTCATTTTTCTAATTTCATTTGGTAGAGGTGTAAAAGTTCCCTTATCTATTGAGTCTATTAATACCTCACAAGCTTTTTTAGTATCAGCTTTATGCGTGATGGATTTAAATTCCCTTAGAAACTTCTTGGCTTGTGCAGAAATTGCATCAGCTTTATCTGTTGTGGTAACAATTTCAGTAGTTGATCCTAAGAAATCTTTATCAAATTCATTCAACGCAGCTTGAACATTTTGGTAATGACTTGTAGGCACATCTTGCCCTTGTTCGCTCATTTTAGCTTCAAATTTCTCCGCTGCTTCTAAAAAAGACAATGGCTTTACTTCATTTTCGACACTGACAAGATAAAATTCTACTTTATATGGGGATTTTAAAAAAATTAAAGTTGAACTCTTTGTCTCTTCACTGATTGCATTTTCATTCTTTCTTGCGGTACGAGCCTTTAATGGAAAATTTTTAATACGCTTAAACTCTTTAGGATTAGCATCTTTAAATTCCCTTATAAATCGTAAATATATTAACCTCTTATCCTCTTCATCAGGCATTCCTTCTTTGAAAAGTTCAAATTGTTCAACAAGTTCTTCATGTGTAAATACTTGACTATCTTCACCAAACGCAGAGTGAAAACCTTGCAGTTTCAATAAAGCATTTTTATATAGTTTGATTTCCTCATCTCCTTGTTGAGATGGATAAAATATATAATTATAAACCACCCCTGCTACGCTTCCAATACGGTTAATTCTTCCAATACGTTGCATTAACCTTGTCGCATTCCATGGAGTATCGTAATTAACCAAAACATTAGCTCTATGTAAATTTACACCTTCAGCTAAAACGTCGGTGGTGATTAAAATTTGATAGTCATCTTTTCTCTTGCCTAAATAATTAGCGTCGAAATTCGCCTGAATTGTTTCAAAAATTTTATTTCGATTAGAAGATGAAACTTTTAATACCCCTTTTCCAATACGATTACTCAACTTCTCTGCCAAATAATCTGCTGTATCATTACTCTCTGTAAACAAAACCAACTGGCCCGTTGGATTTTTGTCCTTATTCATTAATTCATTTTCAAGAGCATAATATAGCTCTTCAATCTTTGGATCTTCTTCTACTCGTGCCCATTCATTACTTAGTTCCCTTAATAAAGCTTCATCTTTCTTTAAACCTGTTAATAGTTCTGGTTCAAAATCATCTGCCTTGAAAATATTATTCTTAGGTTTTTCAATATTTAATTCAATAATTAGGCTTTCTATATCTTCCATAGAAAATCCTTTTTCAATCAAATCATTAATATTTAAATCAGGAGCTATTAAAATTTTATCATTGTCAAACATTTTAATCATTCTCTCAGTAGATAGCAATAGATTATTTAATGTAATACCGAAGGCATGAAAACTACTCTCTAGACGTTTAATCATCAAGGTTTTCATTATACCTGCTAACGATTTTGAAATTAAAACAGCTTGATCATAATAAGCATCTTGTAATTCCTCTTTCAAGAATCGAATAGCCTGATAACGATAGTAATTAATTTTGTCACCATCTGTAAGATAAAAAATAGTGTGGTAAAATAATTTACTAAGTTTAGTATTCAAATTGTAGGCAACTGTCTTTAAAGGAGCGATTTCTGGAAAAATAATGCCTTGGTCTTTCAAATCATCCAAATATTTTGGATAGTTGGCTAAATCTCTTCTAGTTCTTCTTACCGTAATTTGAGAAATAACTTTCTCTCGAATGTCATTATATAATTCTCGTATTGCTTCTACATTTGGATCATCTTCTCTCATTATTTCCCTGTATGATCTTATAATAGGTCCAAAAAATGATTGAAGATTGGTAATAGGGAGTGAGCTTCTTCTTGCATCCTGAAACAATAACAGCTGATAATATAAATCCTGTGGTCGATTATTTAAAGGAGTCGCAGAGATTAAAATAACTTTCTTATTCTTACCTGCGATTAGGCCTTCACCATTTCTAGGAGCTTTACAAATGCGCTGTAATAAACCAAAACTTTGAGATGTGTGATTTCTATATTTATGTGCCTCATCCACCAAAACCAAATCATATTCTTCCTTGGGCCAATAATTTATATTATCCCCATTGACAATTTTCTCTAAACTACCATTAGTTATAAATTTAGTGTGTTTATCGATTCCAAACATTCTAAATGTCGACTTCCAATTTTTTTCTAAAGCAGGTGGGTATACGACCAATATTTTAGTATTTAATGACCCATTGGCAACTAAAAATCTTTTGGCTATCATGGATGCAATAATTGTTTTACCTAAGCCCACAACATCAGCTAGAAAGAAACCATTATGCTCCATTAACATTTGAAAACCTTGATTTACTGCATCAACCTGATAGCTAAGTTTTTTATAACTTTTAGGTAAGTCACCAACACTATCTGGATCATAATCAATATTGTTTCCGAAAAATTCTATCAATAATTTAAGATATATTTCAAAAGGTGTAAAAACTTGACCGATATGTGTTTTCTTTTTATACTCTTGAATGTCAGCTGGTAGTATGGTAGTGGACTCTTTCCAAAGCTTTTGAAATTCATTTTTGGTAAACTCCACATCCCCAAAATCTTTTAACGCAATGTTTAGTTCATAATTTGGAGATTTTTTAATACCAAGTCCAGCTTCTGTAAGATTAGAAGATCCCATGATTACCCAACCATCCGAATGCTCCGAATGCAACTCAGGAAGAAATAAATAAAATTTTGCATGAATAGCTTTTGAATTATGAGCACGAACTTCTATCCTTCCATCAATTATATCCTGTATAAACTGTAATATACCTTCCTCAACTTCTTTCGAATACTTTGCTTCCTTCAAATCCTGTATAAACCAGTTTAAGAATTCATTTTTTGTTTTTTGTTCGTCTCCGTAGTATAATAAACCTTTTCTTTGAGACTCAGCAAACATTTGGTCAACGTTAATACCCACCAATATTTTTATATCCCTAATATTTTTTAAGTAAGGCTGTAATGCAAAGTATCCTGATGAACGAAAATACCCAACGACAGCATGAAAAGCATACACATCTTTCATATTTCCTAATATTCCTTTGAATTTCTGGAAAACTGTATTTTCTTGTGTATTAGTAAAAAATTTCGTACTCATCCTATTTTGTTGAATTTAACAACTCTTTGATATCAATATTTAATAACTCTGCAATTTGCAACATAGTTTCTACTGGTGGCTGAACCTCATTAGTACACCAACGAGAAATAGTTGTCTCATTTTTATTTAATTCAGTTGCTAGCCACTTATTCGTTTTACCCTGTTCAGCTAAAACTGCCTTCAGTCTATTTATTGCTTTGTTACTCATATTAATCTGCATTATATGTTGATAAATCTACATTTTACATTTCATATAAAAAAGGTCTATTTATCTATGTGATGTAAACCAATGCTATAAAAGATGTATGGCTAATACTCCCAAAAGATTAATGGTGTACCGGCCGACAAATTACATTCAAAAAGTAGTGAAACACTTGATAGTCAACTAAGAGAAACTAAAGAAAACTAAAAGAAATGGTATTTATTTTCCAATACAAATATATACTTTAACCCTGACAGACAACGAATTAACGCAATAAAAGTGTACAGGAGTTGTACTCTAGAAGGTAGTGCTATCTAATTGCATTGATTTTTAAACATTCATTAAAACATACGAGTAACATTTTATAAACGCTTATTTGACTTTCAGCAGATCCCTTATCTTCATTTATCGTAGCACTTGTAAATGTAATTTTATCATTAAACTGGTCGATTTCATAATGAAGCCAAGTTCCTAGAGCAGATGAATATCCGACCGTAATATCTTTTTTATCTCGAAGACGCTTAAGACCTTGCTCCCTTGGTAAAAGAAAAGGTATTAAAGCAGATTTTATATTACGAAAGATATGCTGATCATTCAGATTTTCATGCTCTGAGGATTTCTGAAGGCTATCATCAGTAAACAAAGTATCTAGTAAAATTAGCTTTTCCCGCACGATTTCGACAGATGTATAGAACTGTTTTAGTAGGTTGAAGAGAAGTAAGATTGGAAAGTCGGAGTTTACCCTTCTATCCTTAAAAGCATCAAAATTGTAGTCTGGAAAATCATATCTGGACTCAGACACTAGGGTTCTTAGATTTAATGCTTTTGCACTTATTAAAGATAAAAGTACAAATCTTACAACATAGTAAAAATCATGACTATTTTCAGTTTTGATCAATAAAGAAAATACTTGCCCACTAGTTGTATTATTTGTGGCTAAGGTGTTTAAAAATGTCCCTATCTTTTGTTTAACGTACTTTCTATTGTCGAAGTCAAAGGGTATATAAGAATAAAATTTATCCATATAACCTTTAAAATCAACACCAGCTCCATATTTATGGCGATATAGTTTCCATATGTTTTCAATATCGCAAACGAAAATTACTGTGTCGAAGCCAAATTTATTTCCCAGATTTAATTCGTCAAAATGAGCAGTAAATACATTAAATAAGCGAAAAGTATGTTCAGGATCTAAACGATCTAAATCATCTATAACTAAAACCGATTTCACGTCCGGTTTGTCACTAACGGTTTTATTTTCCTTTACCCTTTTCAACAGATCAAAAATCAATTCTGAAATGTCATCCATTTCATAGGTGCTCCCCTTTCGTTTTTCAATTTGGCTTAAAAAGGCTTTAAGCTCATCCTCTTCGTCAATTTTCATTTCATCTTGAAATGCCTTAAAGTTATCAATAGTAGCGCTCAATGCTTTTATAAGTTCTAATGCTGACTTCCCTACTTTCCCAGATAAACTTACCAATGCGTTTACAATAGGCATAACCTTCAATCGCTCCGAAATGTAAACTTGGCTTAATAAAAGAGTTGAGAAGTCTTCCTTTTTCAGATCTACTTCCTCTTGATATGTTCCCATCAATTGAAGCAATAAATCGAACTTTATCAATTCAAATACATCTTCGTTCAGTGAAACAGAATAATTTACTGGAAAAAGCTTTAGAGTAAAAAACCTGCTTTGATGTTCTTGAAAAAATTCATTTAAGAAAGTTGATTTACCAGCACCAAAAGGCGCAGTAAATAAAATTCTATCATTTCCTGACAGGTTAAGATGTTCAAAAAAACTGGTTTTTATAGATGTGTGATCAAGTTGAAATTTCTCCATGTTATGTTAGACTAATTTTTAATAAAGATCGCTTATTTATTTCCTCGTCCAAAATGGATGTACTAAAACAGCTGTACTTCCCTCATCAAAGCTGTTACAGGTGCTAGTCTAAAGGCGGAAAAAGTTTCAACTATAATATATATCAAAATCTAATTTTTGCTGTTAATCGGTGGATAATGCTATATTGCATAAACTTAATTAAGTTCTTATATGTCAGACACTCTCACCGCTTCCTTTGTAAACTGCTATGGCATCAAAAGCCTACATTATTCATTTTCCTTCGATAAAAAAAACGTTTTTGCAGTTTATGCACCAAACGGAACGATGAAAACATCTTTTGCAAAAACATGTAAAGATTACATTGTTGCCAGCGCCCCGAAAGATGTGATGTTTCCTGACCGGGAGTCTAGTTGCCAACTCCAAGACTTTGAGGGCAATGATATTCCGTCAGACGACCTAATAGTAATCGAGCCTTATAATGAACAATATAAGTCGGATAAGGTAAGTACTCTCTTAGTTAATCAGGAACTCCGTAATCAATATCAAGGAATATTGGAGGTTATTGAAAGTGAAAAAAATCATTTATTTGCAAAATTGAGGGAACTCTCAGGTTACGGCCCAAAAGATGCTTCTTTTGAAGCTTCTTTTGTGAACAGTTTTGGAAATGATTCTGTTCTGGAAACGTTACTACTATTGGAACAAGAAGTTGTTCATAGTGAAGATACCGAATTTGCAGAAGTTATTTTTAATAAAGTCTTTAATGACAAAGTAGTTGCATTCTTAAATACCAAGGACTTTAAAAAACAGATTCAATCTTATATAGAAAAATATGACACATTAATCAACAAAACCAAATATTTAAAAAAAGGATTTAACCATTTTAACGTAACTGATATACAGAAAAGTCTCACTAGTAATGGTTTTTTTAAAGCAAAGCATACTGTAAATCTTTTCAATGGAGAGACAAAAGATGAAATAGATTCTCTTGAATCCTTTCAAGATATCATTAAACAGGAAATGGACACTGTGCTAAATGATGAGAGTATAGCTAAAGATTTCAATGCGATAGATGTAAAGCTTACCACAGCACAACTTCGGGAATTTCGTGAGTATTTATTTGAGAATAAGCAAATATTACCTGAGCTCGGAGACCTGGAAAGTTTTCAAAAAAAAATATGGATAGCCTATTTGGTTCAACAAAAAAATCTATTCATAAATCTAATCGACGTTTACAAATCGGGTAAAGAAGAAATTCAACAAATTATAGACGTAGCTAAAGCTGAAAGTACAGAATGGCAAGATGTGATCACGATTTTCAATAAAAGGTTCAAAGTACCGTTCGAACTAGAAATGAAGAATCAGGATGACGTGATTCTTAAAAGTGCTAGCCCAAACCTCAATTTCATTTTCAATGACAATGATATCAACGAGCGCAAAACGGTAACTGAAGCTGATTTAATTAAGGTACTTAGTCAGGGAGAAAAAAGAGCCTTCTATCTACTCAATATCATTTTCGAGGTTCGTGCAAGACAGAAAGCCGGCCAACGAACCTTTTTTATTATTGATGATATTGCTGATTCTTTTGATTATAAAAATAAGTATGCAATAATAGAATACCTTAATGACATTTCAAGAACATCAGGTTTCTATCAAATAATTTTGACACATAACTTTGACTTTTTTAGGACAATACAGTCTAGAATGCTTGGAGAAGCCGTCCAAAGAGATAATTCGCTAATTGCAGAGCGGATTACTACAGGTATTAATTTGGTAAGTGCAGGGCACAAGAATATCACTAACCCTTTTAGCATTTGGAAAACACAGCTGAATACTTGTCCAGTAACATTAGTCGCAACAATACCCTTTGTTAGGAATTTGGTAGAATATCGAGAAGGCAACAAATGCGATGCTTTTAAAGCCCTCACAGCCCTACTACATGTTAAGGAGGAGTCAAGTACAATAACTCTGGCTGATTTGAAAAATATCTATGTGGATTCTTTAAAAGACATTACAATGAACGCTTTTGATCCATTAAAACCTGTTCAGCAAATGATATTTGAAGTTTGTGAACAATTGGTTGGAAATCCTGAACCTGAAGGGATTCTATTAGAAAATAAAGTTGCTCTTTCTATGGGTATACGGCTTGTTGCAGAAGAAATAATGTGGTTCCGCTGTACTGACAAAACAGTAATTACAAAAAACCAGACACATAATCTGTTTTTAAGGTTCAAGCTTGAGCATGAAGCTGCCGGAACTTATCTAGACAATATCAAGTTATGCGAACTTGTTAATCTAATGACACCAGAAAATATACATCTAAATTCTTTTATGTATGAACCAATACTGGATATGTCAAGTGAACATTTGAGGCAGTTGTACCTTGATTTGAAAGAAGTAAAGACAACGTTAGCTAACTGATTAGACCTCTAATGCTTTAATGTTGTTCTTAAGCCCATATTTACCCTGTGCAAAATTCGCCTTTAGTATCGATAGTATATCTTCTGCTTGTGACAGATTTTCTTTATTGGTTTTCTTTTCACTAGCTGTCTTAGGATTGGGATATTGATAAAGATTCAGATATTTAAATTCTCTAAGATGTATGCGTTTACCATTTTCATCTGTTGAAGAGCCCTTGTATGACTCTATATAAAGGCTTGACATACCATTTTTTAATTTCTTTTCCTTTAATGCTATTTTCATAATTACTTTCTAGATGTACATTTGTACACCTTTTAAAAGCAAAGATGTACAGGGAGTGTAACGAATATAGTAATAAGGTATAGTAAAGAAAAGAACTATTTAATATAAAATACTGATAGTCAAGCAAAAGGAACTAAAGAAAACTAAAGAAAAACGGATTTACTTCCCGATACAAAACTTAGTAAAGATATTCTCCAATAAATCATCGGTAGTGACCGTACCTGTGATTTCGCCAAGGTAATGCAAAGCCTGTTTGATGTCCATCGCCAAAAAATCAGAAGTTACTGGATTGTAGATGTTTTCTAACACATTGTTTAAAGCGTTCTGCGTTTGCTTTAACGCTTCTACGTGACGAATATTAGTGACCAAAGTTTCACTAGTGTTAATATTGCTCAAGTTTACTTTTTCCAACAAAGTAGCTTCCAAGGTATCGATACCAATTTTATCTTTCGCCGAAATCAACAGTGCATGATGTGATAAATAAAAGTCTTTTTGGGTTGGTGTCAACAGTTCAAATTTATTGACGATGAACAAATAAGGCGTATCTTGTTTCGCTAAATCTTCTAATTGCCTTAATACATCTGCCTGCTCCTCTTGCGCATCTACCATATAGATGATCAGTTTCGCCTGCTTCATCTTCTCCAAGCTACGTTCCACACCTTTAGCTTCGATGACATCAGCTGTTTCGCGAATCCCTGCGGTATCAATAAATCGGAACACCACACCGCTGATGTTGATTTCGTCTTCAATGGTATCACGAGTAGTCCCTGCAATTTCACTCACAATGGCCCTTTCTTCATTTAGCAAGGCATTTAACAAGGTCGACTTACCTACATTCGGTTTTCCGGCGATGACCACCGGCACACCGTTCTTGATGACATTCCCTACTTCGAACGAATGGATCAATCGTTGCAACACTTTGTTGATGCGTTGCACCAGCTCCCGCAATTGATCGCGATTGGCAAACTCCACATCTTCTTCCGCAAAGTCGAGCTCTAACTCAATCATGCTGGCAAAATGGATCAGCTGCTCACGTAAGCCCTTTAACTCATTAGAAAAGCCACCACGCATTTGCTGCATGGCTACTTCATGAGAGGCTTTACTATCAGAAGCAATTAAATCGGCCACCGCCTCTGCCTGACTTAAATCTAAGCCACCATTTAAAAAAGCACGTAAGGTAAATTCTCCAGGCTTGGCGGCTCTCGCTCCTTTATCAATTAGCAAACTAATGATCTGTTGAATGATATAGTTGGAACCATGACAAGAGATCTCTACGACATGCTCTTTGGTGTAAGATTTTGGACCAACAAATAAGGATACTACTACCTCATCAATCACTACATCTCCATCCTTAATTAGACCAAAATGCAAAGTATGTGTAGCCTGCTTTTCTAAATCTTTCCCACTGAACACCTGATTGGTCAAAGTGATCGCTTCTGGCCCTGAAAGTCGGATGACGCCAATAGCGCCACTTCCAGGAGGCGTAGACAAAGCAATGATGGTATCGTTATTTAACATGGTACAAAAATACAGTTTTATGTTGAGTTATCGGGAGGTAAAGAGCAAAGAACAAGGATCAAAGACTAAAGTGGAAAGCTAAAAGTATAGCGTAGAAGCTGATGCCGAAATGTAAAGGAACAAAACAATTCGCAAAGAACAGTTTGACACTACCTAAGAACTTCCTAAGCGCCGCCTAAAGGCCAGAAACATACAACAAACGAACAAGAAATAGACAACAAAGACACAAGAACCACACAACAACCACACAACGACGTAACAAGGATGAGACAAGAATAAGACAAGGATGACACAACAAACACACAAGCAATCGCACCAGCTTTTTTTCTGCAGAGCTGTTGAGCTTATTATGCTTGGCAGCATTTAAAGCTCCCTTAAACCATAAAAACCAACACTTCCATTCCCAAGCACTTCCTAGGCCTAGCCTGATGACGCGGTAGAAAAACATTGTCTGCTCTACCGATAAATCGGCACAGGTTAGCCGCAGAGGCCCATTTCTTTTGAAGCAGCAAAGAAACATACCAAAGCGAAGCGAGCTCATTTACACCAAAACACAAATACTCTCTCGTAAATAAACTATCTGCTGCAAGCCTGAGGTGCCTATCGCAGCTCCTAAGCATATCAAAAACCCCAAGTCGTTTCGTTTGTTACACAAAACCACTTCGCTTACAGCTCGATAATACAAGCAGAAAGCTACAGCTACGGCTTTTGATCTGGCACTGAGCATTGACGGAAGTGCTTCGCAAAATTAGTGCTATTTCCAAGTAGCCTCCCTGCAAACCTACATCTACCACTTCCATTCCCAAGCACAACTCTCGCCCCTTTAGGGGAGAGACACCGCACAGCGGAGAGAGGGGTTAACTATAACTTTACAGTACACTCCATCCCCAAGCACGTCCACGGCCTAGCCTATCGCCGCCGCAGAAAGCAATCTAAACCTTTGCACTCACTTAAATCTTGCACTACCAAGCAAGAAAGCAGCGTGTGTGTAGGGGAAAGCGGGTCAAACGCCTATTTCTTGCGCCATCAAGGTTAGGTTAGCTTTATGCAAGGGGATTTAGGCAAGCTTGTGATTCTTTGGTCCTTTCTCATCAAGGAGAAAGGACTAGGCCGCCGCCAATGAGGCAAAAAATTACCTTTAATATTTTATGCCCGCTCTACCGATAATCCGATAGCTACTTTAATACATCAGGAGACAAGCAGGGCCAGATTGCTGCACCAACACTCGAAAGCATTACCGCTCATGCTTCCCAGCCTGCACAATCAAAGCTTTATTGAGCTGTAACGAATAGGACAATTACCTGCACCGATTTTACATCGGTAGGCCCTTAGCTTTTGGTTCTTCATCAATGGAAACTGCGAAGCATTCTTGAATACCATTAAAAACATCAACTACTAATGAAAAAAAATCTCTATTCTATGCCAGAGAAATTAACCAATGCCCCGTAAATTGCAACTCATAAATTCACAACTCAAAACAATCAACCAAACATTTTACCTACTTTAGTGTTAAGGGTTTAAATTTTCACTACCTTCTTCACATGAGAGAACTCCCATTAACCGTCAAACGATCGATAGAATTATTAGGCCTTTGTCTATGTATCGGCATCTTCGCTATTGCTGGCGACATTATTATGCCAGTAATCATGGCCTTTTTCATTGCCATTCTATTACTGCCAGTTTATCGGTTCTTGAGGAAATACAAATTTCCAGAAGCGCTAGCCATTGTCATTCCTATTTTACTGGTTTTCATTTTCTTGGCCGGTATCATATGGTTTTTTTCAGCGCAGATAGGCATTCTAGTGGACGATTTCCCACAGATTAAACAGAACGTTGCCAAGCATCTTCAATCGCTACAACAATGGATCAGCAGTTTCACCGACTTCTCTATTGCTAAGCAGAAACAATTCATTACCGAGAAGAGTGATGATTTATTGAATATGGCTGGCAAGACGGCTAGTGGTGCTGCCGTTACGCTTAGCAGTATTTTTATATTCTTAGGACTGATTCCCATCTATATCTACTTGATCCTTTTCTACAAGGATATTCTGTTGCGATTTGTATTCATGTGGTTCAAGGCAGAACACCATCCAAAGGTGAAAGAAGCTGCCTACGAAGCGGAAGCCATCATCAAAAATTACTTAGTGGGCTTATTGATCCAAATCACCTATATGACCATTTTATTAGGTGGTGCGCTCATGTTATTCGGCATCAAACATGCCTTATTAATTGGCGTCATCTTCGCTATACTCAACCTTATTCCTTACGTCGGTGCCCTGATTGGTAATGTTATAGGAGTGTTGCTTACGTTAACTTCCTCTACAGAATTAGGTCCGGTAATTACAGTGCTGCTAGTCATCGCAGTAGTTCAATTCTTCGACAATAATATCTTGATGCCCCGTATTGTAGGCTCAAAGGTAAAGATCAATGCATTGGTCTCTATTCTTGGAGTGGTCATTGGAGGCACCGTTGCTGGTATTTCAGGAATGTTCCTATCAATGCCGATCATTGCCGTATTGAAGGTTATTTTTGACAGAAGTGATATATTTAAACATTGGGGGGTACTTTTTGGCGATGAACGTCCAGCGAGAAGCCCCATGAGTTTTGCTATTTACCGGAGAAAAGGTGACGTAAAGACCAAATCAGGAACAATAAAGAAGAAGTAATTGGTAGTTCAGTGGACAGTCGTCAGTTTTCAGTAGTCAGTCAAGAGATACTCATGATTGCTTGGGCGGAGTGTTACCTAAAAAAGAATAAATCTCTATTGTTTAATTGAGGATTTGCAGAACCGGTTAATCGTAGACTCTAAGTAGGTAAACTACCTGCTAGAAAACGGTCTATTGTTCATTGGAATTTGGACGTTGGTGTAATTGCGAAATTGCAGAATTGGTTAATCGTAGCACCTTAAAAACCTCTTTCGATAATTAGCATTGCTTTATGATATGTAGGCGAGCTTTTTTGGATCTCGCTAGCGTTAACGATGGAAGCGACATCCTTTTTGGATGTTTTCATCCAAAAAGATACAGCGGACAGCGTATTAAACGCCCAAATCAATCAAATTATCAATTTATTAATCGAACTCAGGTTAGTAGGTAAATTACTAATGCGAATTGAAACCCACTGATCATTGGATTTTGGACATTGTTTATTAACGCTATACCCTTACTGACTCACTTTTCAATTTTACTGACGCCTGATACCTGACCCCTGACTACTAATCCCTAACCCCTACTTAAAAAACACATCATAAGCGAACCTTAAGATCGTTCCGAACACCACAATTAAAAAGAAAATACGGATGAATTTATTGCCTTTGAGCAAGGCTAGCCTAGCGCCTAAAAACGAGCCCAACACATTAAAAATGGCCATGGGAATAGCATATTCAAAAAGCACATGCCCCGAGGCACTGAAATAAACTAGCGCAGCGAGGTTAGTACCCACATTAACAATTTTAGCGTGTGCACTAGCACCGATAAAGTCGAACCCTAAAACCCCGACAAAAGCTAGAATGAGAAACGAGCCTGTACCTGGGCCGATGAGGCCGTCGTAAAAACCAATGATCAGACCGAATAAACCAGCCAAAAGCACTTGCTTTTTGATTGTTTGGTTTTTCTCCTGATGCACACCGAAATTTTTATTAAAATAAGTATACAGTGCAACAGCAATTAGTACCACCAAAATAATGGGTTTGATATGCCTGTTATCAATGGTACTAACTAAATAGGCGCCGCAAAGCGAAGCAATAAAAGCTGCGATAGTGCAGCTGGCCAGAATAGTGGCGTTAAATTTTACTTGCTTGGCATATTTTACTGCAGCCACTGCAGTACCCGCCAACGATGGAATCTTTACGGTGCCCAATAACGTAGCTACAGGATATTGCGGTAAGATTAATAAAGTCGCTGGGGTCTGCAATAAACCTCCACCACCTACAATCGCATCGATAAAGCCCGCAGCAAAGGCGGCTAAGCAAAGCAACGCAAGTTCGTTAAAGTGACTGCTAATGAAGTTGATGAGTGCTGCCATAAATCAGTAGCTAATTAGCGGATTGGATAATTAGCTAATTATTACATTCTCTCCGGAACCTTGATGCCTAAGATAGTCATACCTGACTTAATCACATCGGCAGCAATTTTACAAATATTCAAACGGTGTTGTTTCACCGCAGCATCTTCCTCTTTGATGATTGGTGGCACTTCGTGGTAAAACTTGTTAAACAACTTCGCAACCTCGTACAAATAATTCGCAATAAACGCTGGACTATAAGCTTTCGCTGCTTCAGAAATCTCAGCAGGATATTTAGCCAATAACATTACCATTTCTAGTTCTGTTGGGGTCAATTTAATATGACTATAATCAGCAACTGCGTACTGATAATCAGCTCTACTCAATAAAGATTTGATACGAGCATGGGTGTACTGAATAAACGGTCCTGTGTTTCCTTGAAAATCGATAGACTCTGCAGGATCAAATAGCAAACGTTTCTTAGGTTCTACCTTCAGCAAGAAATATTTCAAAGCACCTAAACCAATAGTGGCGTATAAATCTTCCTTATCGGCTTCAGAGAAATCATTGGTTTTACCCAATTCTTCAGTCTTCTGCTTCGCAGTTTCTACCATTTCATTTACTAGATCATCTGCATCTACTACAGTTCCTTCACGGCTTTTCATCTTTCCGCTAGGTAAATCTACCATACCGTAAGACAGATGGTATAATCCATTCGCCCAGCTTTTACCTAGTTTCTCTAAGATCAAGAACAGTACCTTAAAATGGTAATCCTGTTCGTTGCCCACCACATAAATCGATTTGTCCATACCAAAATCGTCATACTTCATTTGGGCAGTACCCAAATCTTGGGTAATGTATACTGAAGTACCATCGGCACGTAAAACCAATTTTTGGTCTAAGCCATCGGCAGTTAAATCGATCCATACCGAACCGTCTTCTTTTTTAAAGAACACGCCTTTAGCCAAACCTTCTTCAACCGTATCTTTCCCTAATAAATAGGTATTGCTTTCATAGTAGTATTTATCAAAATCTACGCCTAGTTTTTGATACGTTACATCGAAGCCTGCGTACACCCAACCATTCATTTTTTCCCACAAACCAACTACATCGGTATCACCTTGCTCCCATTTCAAAAGCATTTGTTGTGCTTCCTTGATTAAAGGTGCATTTTTCTTTGCTTCATCTTCGGTCTGACCTTCCGCTACGAGTGCTTCAATTTCTTTTTTGTACTCTTTATCAAAAACCACATAGTATTTTCCTACCAAGTGGTCGCCTTTAATGCCAGAACTATCAGGAGTTTCGCCACCGCCCCATTTTTCCCACGCCAACATCGATTTACAGATATGGATCCCCCTGTCATTTACCAAATTCACCTTGATGACCTCATATCCATCTGCTTTTAACAGTTCTGATACCGAATAACCTAATAAGTTATTACGTACGTGACCTAGATGCAGTGGCTTATTGGTATTCGGCGAAGAATATTCTACCATTACCTTTTCGCCACGCGGTTTAATCGCTAAAAAATTTGGTTGCAGTAATGTGTTATTAAATAAATCTATCCAATAGCTTTCGGCGATCACAAGATTTAAAAAACCTTTGACTACGTTAAAACCAACCACTTCTGCTACATTTTCCTGTAGAAAATTACCAATATCATTGCCGGTTTCTTCTGGAGATTTCTTAGAATACCGCACCATTGGAAACACAACTATAGTCACCTGTCCTTCAAATTCTTTACGTGTTTCTTGGGTATTAATTACATTTTCGGCAATCTCCTGCCCATATAATTCTTTAACGGCCTTAATTGCGCCAGCGACGATAAAATTCATAATTGCAAAAATAGCGATTAAAGCTGAAAGCTTAAAGACTAAAGCTAAAAGGTTTTGGGCTTTATAATTAGAAACGCTATGATAATGCTACTATTGTTTTTCAGTTCTGCTAACCATTACAAGTCCGCACTCCTTACATTCGCTTGCGGGCTTTTCATTTTATCGGGTTTAGGTGTCAAGTGCAGTAATTTAAACTTTGTCAATCTTAATAGACATGATGGCTAAAAGATTGACAAAGTTATCCAAACCCTTTTTGGTCAACTGGAGTCATTGGTTCATTAGGGATTTGGGGCTAGTAATTAGTATGTCGACATGCCGAGATTTACTTCTTAGAGGCCTTCGGCGTTTCGAAAGGCTCAACATTGGATTGGTTAACTGGAGATTTGATGAATTGGTTAATTGGTTACCTAGAACTTGGCAAATTGGCTTATAATACTACACTGGCATGATGCAATTTTTTAGGACAGGCACGATACCTAGCATGCCCTCGGCCTTGTCGCCAGCCTGATAAACAGTAAAAACACACTAGGCCAGCCGCCAATGAGGCTAAATTGAATAGCAAATGCTTTAAGATACCGAAGCAAGTTCGGCACAAGTTATCCGCCTACGAGAAGCCTGCTCCGATATAATTGGGGGGAATGAAAATAAGTGAATTGCGACTGAAGAGCTGAGATACTATTCCTGCTTATTCGCACCCAGGCGCCGCAATAAATGAAGATACTTACAACGCTGCTTTCACCAAGTAAGGCAAAATTTCCTTTTGGAAAGTGACAAAGTTTTTGCGCACATCAGAATCACTTACCGAAGTAAAAGCGAATGAGAAGACAATACTTTTACTTGCTTTCAACAAGAATGCTAAGCCCCCTCTTTTAGCTGGGTTATTCTTAAAATGATCTAACCCTAGGTAGGCAGACAATAATAAAGCCTCTAACTGATCAGAAAGATGTTTCAAAAACTCTTGTGAATTCGCGTTCTCACGAACAAAATCCCACCCTATGAATTCGTTGCAAACTGTAAAGGATAGGCGACAGGTTTTCATGACCAGAGCCTTTAGGTGCTCTTCTTCGTTAGCAAACTGCGCCTTATTAGATAAAATACCGTGCAAATTCACATCAAGATAATCCATTAAAATAAAATCGAGTATCTGCTCTTTGCTTTCGAAGTATTTGTAGATAGTAGCCTTGGCAATACGTGCTTTCTTCGCTATCTCGTTCACACTGGTTTTATGATAACCGTATTTTCTGAATAGCTCTTTCGCAGCTCTGAGTATACTTTCTTTTATTTTTACTGGTTCCATTAATTTCTAACTGAAATGTTTCCGCCTGCAATAACAACCGAATATTTTTTTAACGATGTTTTGGCCGGCGCTTTCTGTGGACTACCGTCTAGCAATAAAAACTTAGCACCAGAACAGGGATCGGTAGCAGTAATGCCATTATCATCTGGAGTTACGGCACATGCTTTTTCTGGATTTACGCTACTACAACGATCAAAAGCGACATACCCCCCTGTAACTGCACGCACAATCATGAGCCCAGCTACACCATGGTTAGGCACCAACAAAACGTTATTATTAGCTTTGATACCAAACTCTATGATGGTTACATTGTAGTTTACAGGATAATCAGGCACAAAGTTCTCATCCTTACCGCAAGAAGTAAAAAGCAAAAAGATACAAACTATGCCTAGATACCGCCTCATTTATATGGTAGCGGATTGATATTGTTTTAAAAAGCGCATATCATTCTCAGAGAACAGGCGCAAATCTTTAATTTCGAACTTAAGGTTGGCAATACGCTCAATCCCCATTCCAAATGCGAAACCACTATACTTTTTACTGTCGATACCACAATTCTCCAAGACATTTGGATCTACCATACCACAGCCCAAAATTTCTACCCAGCCGCTTCCTTTACACATCTGACAGCCTGCGCCTTTACAGATACTACAAGAAATATCCATCTCTGCTGACGGCTCCGTAAATGGGAAATAAGACGGGCGGAAACGTACTTTAGTGCCTTCGCCATATAACTCCTGTACGAAATAGAATAGAGTTTGTTTCAAATCTGCAAAGGAAACTTTTTCATCTACATACAATCCTTCTACCTGGTGAAAGAAGCAATGTGCTCTGGCTGAGATAGCTTCGTTACGATATACACGGCCCGGCATCAAGGCTCTAAAAGGTGGCTGACCAGCTTCCATCATTCTCACCTGTACCGAAGAAGTATGTGTACGCAAAGCGATATCTCCTTTCTCACCACCTTTTTTGATGAAGAAAGTATCTTGCATATCTCTTGCCGGATGCTCCTCTGGAAAGTTTAAGGCAGAAAAATTATGCCAGTCATCTTCAATCTCCGGACCTTCAGCTACACTGAAACCCAGTTTATTGAAAATTTCGATGATTTCCCTACGTACAATGGCCAAAGGATGGCGCGTACCTAATTCGAAACCTTCCCCTGGAAGAGTTAAATCTAATTGGTTGCCCACGGCAGTATCTTGCGAAGCAGAAATCGTTTCATTAAGGGTTTGATACTTAGCTTCGGCCAATTGCTTAAATTGGTTCAACACTTTCCCTAACGTTCTTTTTTCCTCTGGAGAAACCGCCTTAAATTCGTCAAAAATATCCTTTATGATACCCTTGGTTCCTAAAAAGCGAATTCTAAACTGCTCCAGCTCTGCTGCATTGCTTGTAGAAAACGCATTGATTTCTTCGGTATACTGCGTTATTTGGTCTTGTAACATGCGCCAAATATACAGCAATTTATCCTATTATTTTGTCAGCATGAGTTCAAAAACTTGCATGGTAATAGAATCAATACGTAAAATGGACCGAGAATGTATTTACGATTTTAGATCCGTATGCTATCGACGACTTACGATTAACAGACAGAAACCTCAGGGCTAACCGATTTTGATTGTAGAGAGAAAAAAGTCAAGCAAAAAAGTTTGTATATTTGTTTTAGGGAAAGGAATAATTTTATGACGACATTAACCATACATGTGCCTGATAGTAAGGCTGATTTCATTAAGCGACTTTTGAAAGAGCTTGACGTTAAAGTTGAGACTAAAAAAGAAAATAAGAAAACAGGGCATTCCCCTAATGCCGAAACCATTATGGCCATAGAAGATGCTAAAAATGGAAAAACGACACGTATAAGAGATATAAAGGCTTTTTTTGAGAGTATTTAATGTACACACTAGACTACACAAATAAATTCCTAAAAGATTTGAAGCTTATCAAAAAGCGTTCTATCAAAGATTTGCGCTTGTTGCAGAATTTATAGAGCACGAATTAGCAATAAAAGGCGCTATAGGTCTAGATAAAAAATATAAAGCCCATAAACTCTCTGGAAATTATGCAGATACTTGGGAGTGCCATATAAAAGGAGATTTACTTATTCTATGGATAGAGATAGCTTCTGATCATAAAATTAGCCTTATCCGTTTAGGTACCCATTCAGATCTTTTCTAAAATCAAATCTATAAATTTACTTCAGCTTACCGCTGATCCTACCGTTTAGTGTCGCCACCGAACGACTACAACCAGTAAAACCAAAACAAGGTTTTTATTAAGAGAGAGCTAGGTGTGTAGACACACTCTTCTTTAGAATTAACTTAGTAGCACCCCGCTGGCTACGCCATCTCTCCCAGAGGGAAAGAGTTTTACAATACTGCTATTCTCTCCCTCTGGGAGAGATGCCCAAAGGGCAGAGAGGGTAAACATATATATCGTTGGTATCACCAACGTTCTGCAGTTCTAAACAAGTCCTACAAATTAGCATTTAGATAAGCCAATAACTCTACAAACATTAATTGTAAACTCACTGCAGAAGTAAAACTATGATCTGCGTTTGGAATTTGTACGAACTTATTGGGCACTTGCAGAGCAACGAGTTTGTCTGTAAATGCGTCAAAAGTAGATCTATCTTGCTTCGGAAAACCTAATACTACATTATTTTGAGGGAAGATGGTTAAGGTTGGAATTTTCTGATTCGCATTAGCTGCATATAAAGGACTGATGGCCTTATAAAATTGTTCGTTAGCTAAGTTCACTTCATAACCCGTAAGACGGTAACCAAATTCTAATACTGGCGCGGGTAAAAAGTTAAAATTTGGAATATCTGTAAAGGTTTGGTCTAAGGCTCCTGCAAGATTTACAACCACTTTTACTTTACCTGTATTTTTAGTTCCGTAACCGTACAATAAGCCTAAAGTTGCACCCGCGCTATGCCCCACCACCGCAACCTTGCTTCTACTAACTTTCCATTCATCAGCATGAGCTAGTGTATAATCTATTGCCAAACTTAAATCATCAACTTGGTTAAGCACTGATACTGTACTTTGCTTGCGTATCTCTAAATTGCTACCATCAACTAAACGGTAATTGATGTTCACCACGGCATAATTTCTTTTTACTAGCTCTGCGACAGTAGTGGTATAAACACTTTTATCACCTTCAATAAAACTACCCCCGTGAACGAACACAATCACTTTGGTTTCAGCATTTCTGTTCGCAGGCAAATAAACATCCATATTTTGGAGGCTATTGCTACCATAACTTACATTCAATTTGGTTTCGGCTTCCAGAGTTTTTTCGCTATCAGACTTTTTGCATGAAGTTAATAACACTGATAAAATCATCACAAACGCACTTTTTAGAATAACTTTCATACTTCTTCTTTCATATAAACTGGCCGGTTTAGCAACCGACCAGCGATAGCAATTATTTAATTACACCAAGCTCCTTACCTACTTTAGTAAAAGCGGCGATCGCTCGATCTAAATGGTGTTGTTCGTGAGCGGCCGAAAGCTGTACCCTAATACGCGCTTTGCCTTGTGGCACTACTGGATAAAAGAAACCAATTACATAGATCCCTTCTTCGAGCATTTTAGCGGCAAACTCCTGCGCTACCTTTGCGTCATAAAGCATCACCGGCACAATAGGATGAAAGCCTGGCTTGATATCGAAACCAGCTTCGGTCATCTTTTCACGGAAATATTTGGTATTGTATTCAAGCTTATCGCGTAAGGTGGTAGTTTCACTTAACATATCTAACACCGCTACAGAAGCACCAGCAATTGAAGGCGCCAAAGTGTTAGAGAACAAATATGGACGTGAACGCTGGCGTAGCATTTCTACAATTTCTTTACGACCAGAAGTGAATCCGCCAGATGCGCCACCTAATGCCTTACCTAAGGTGCCAGTAATGATATCAATACGTTTCATCACATCGAAATGCTCGTGCGTTCCCCTACCAGTCTTACCTATAAAACCAGAACAATGTGATTCGTCAATCATCACTAAGGCTTCGTATTTATCTGCTAAATCGCAGATTTTATCTAATGGAGCTACCGAACCGTCCATAGAGAAAGCGCCATCAGTTACAATCATTCTATGTCGACAATCTTTCGCCGCTATCAATTGCTGCTCTAAATCTGCCATATCACAGTTTTTATAGCGGAAACGTTGCGCCTTACATAAGCGAACGCCGTCAATAATAGAAGCGTGATTTAATTCGTCAGAAATAATGGCATCTTCTGGACCTAATAAAGGCTCGAAAACACCGCCATTGGCATCAAACGCCGCTGCATACAAAATGGTATCTTCTGTACCTAAAAATTCAGAGATCTTAGCCTCTAATTCCTTGTGAATATCCTGTGTACCACAGATAAAACGAACCGACGACATACCATAACCATAATGATCGATTGCCTTTTTTGCAGCCTCGATTACTTTGGGGTGCGAAGACAAACCTAAATAGTTATTGGCACAGAAATTAATTACCTCGTGGCCAGTGCTCACTTTTATATCGGCACCTTGTGGTGTAGTGATAATTCTCTCGCGTTTATATAGCCCTGCCTGCTCAATTTCAGCAAGCTCCTTTTGCAAAACGGGTTGTAAGGTTTTATACATGGTTTTATTTTAATAGATTTTGCAACAAATATACTACTTTGGTTGTTTGCAACCTTAACGACAAGAACATCGTCTTTATTTTTAAAGATTAACCCCATGAAAGCCACTAAATTATCCCTAACGCTCTCCATGCTGATCAGCTTGATCTGTCTGTCCTTCAACAGCTTTGCCCAGCAATTCCAAATCAAAGGAAAAATTACCGATACGGATGGCCAGCCCATACCCTTCGTTTCTGTTTTTATAAAGGGAACTACCAAAGGCGTATCAGCAAATGTAGATGGCATGTACAGCATCAGCGTAGACCGGGGTATAGTTTCGCTGACTTTCACCGTAGTTGGGTTTAAATCTGCCACGCACACCGTGGATGTGTTTGATAATGTGACAATCAATAAAACGCTGCAAACTGAACAATATACCCTAAACAGCGTGGTCATTAGAGCTAATGGCGAAGATCCGGCCTATAAAATTGTAAGAAATGCGATCAAAAATAGAAAGGCGTATTTACAAGAGATATTTGCCTACAAAGGAGATGTATATATAAAGGGCATGCAGAAGTTAGTTGGTGCACCAAAAAAATTCTTTGGGAGAGATATTCAAAAGACATTGGATCTAGATACCAATAGAAATGGAATTCTATATTTATCGGAATCGCAGTCTAAGTTTTCATTTATGAAGCCAGATCGAATAAAAGAGGAAATGATTTCTTCGAAAATATCGGGTAAAAACAATGCTTTTAGTTTTAATAAAGCTTCCGATATGCGAATCAACTTCTATGAAAACTTACTCTTAGCCAATACAGGACTAAGTTCAAGGAGTTTCGTTTCCCCTATTGCCGATAATGCACTTTTCTATTACAAATACAAGTTATTGGGACAGAGTGAGGAAAATGGTTTAACCATCAATAAAATAGAAGTTACACCAAAAAGAAAAAATGATCCAGCATTTAGGGGCGTAATTTATATTGCGGATGGCATCTGGAGATTAATGGGCACTGATCTCTACCTTACCAAGGATGCTGGTGTTAATCTTATTGATACCTTAAATATTGCACAGCATTTCATTAAGGTTGATAAATACTACATGCCAGGCAACTTAAAGTTCCAATTTAATGGTAACGTTTTTGGATTTAAGTTTGAAGGTTATTTCATTAGCTTTTACAGCAACTACGATATTAATCCGAAATTTGAAAAAGGCTATTTTACCCCAGAGATATTGAAAATTACGAAAGCGGTAAATAAAAAAGACTCTGCCTACTGGGCAAATAACCGCCCTATTCCCCTAACCGCAGAAGAACGCAAAGATTACATTAAAAAAGATAGCATCGCATTGCGAGAGCAGAGTAAACATTATTTAGATTCTGTTGAGAAAGCAAATAACAATTTTAGCATAGGTAAGATGGTGGTAACTAACTATACCATTAATGATAGGTACCACAAACGTAGTTATACTTTCGATCCGCTACTACAATCTGTTTTTTATAATACCGTAGAAGGTTTAGCGGTAAAATATGGCGTTACATATCGTAAAACATTCGAAGACAACAAATACCTCACCATTCGTCCGGAAGCGAGATATGGTTTTAAAAATGAAATCTTTACTGCTAAATTGAATACCTATTACTACTATGACGCGACTAAACGTGCCGGTATTGGAATAAATTTGGGTAATGAAATAGCCGATTTAAACAACTACGGAACCATGACTTTGCTTTCAAACTCTATCAACACATTACTATTTGAAAGAAACTTCCCTAAGTTCTATAAAAGGGATTTCGTAAACATCAATACACAACGCGAATTAGCAACTGGCCTACAAGCTTCGCTATCCCTAGATTACAGCAAAAACTATGCATTGACCAACAGTACACTTTACAAATTTAAGGATTATGATGACAGGGCTTTTACCTCTAATAATCCATTAAACCCAACCGACGACTCGCCTTTTTTTCCTACCTACCAGTCGACCGCAATCACTGCTGGCTTAACGTACACTATTGGGCAGAAATACATTACTAGGCCAGATGCAAAAATCTATACCGAATCAAAATACCCACGTTTAAGCTTAAGATATAAGAAAGGAATTGAAGGCTTGTTAGGTGGCGACACCGATTATGATTTGATTACATTTGAAGCTTACCAAGAAAGGATAGGACTTGGTTTATTCGGTTACACCTCATTTGTGGTAGGCGCAGGAAAATTTTTAAATAATAACAAACTTTTTTATCCAGAATTCAAGCATTTTAGAGGTAACAACGCCATGTTCTTCCCTCCTAATCTCAGAAAATTTAGGTTCTTAGATTTTTACCAATACAGTACCGACGAACATTACCTAGAGGCACATATAGAACATAACTTTTCAGGCTTCCTTTTCAACAAAATTCCAGTGTTGAGGAAATTAAAATTAGAAGAGATCATAGGCTTCAGTTACCTAAGCCAGCCACAAAAGAAAAATTACACGGAGTATTACTTTGGTATTCAGCGGCTAGTATTTGGCATTAGTTATGGTTTTGCCTTTGATAATGGTAAAAAAGTGGAACATGGCTTTAGGATTGCCTATAGTTTCTAAGGTCAGATTGCAAAATATTATAGTCTTAACAAAAGCTTTTTGTTACTTTAACGTTATCAACCTGACCTAACAAGTCCAAAGTTTAATGGCATACTACCTTCGATGCTTCTTATTGCTATTTCTATGCACTAAAACGTGTGCTGTCTCAGCGCAGCAATACACGCTTACGGGCAAGATTACCGAGGTTAAAGGAAATACCATTCCATTCGCTTCGGTATATGTAAGTACGACTACGCAAGGTACATCTTCAAATGTTGATGGCCAGTATAAATTAAGCTTACCTGCAGGCAAAATAGAGCTGCTATTTACCGCGGTCGGTTTTGACGATCGAAGGGTAACCGTAGTGATGAAAGAAAATACAACGCTGGACATTGTGCTAGCGCCCAAAATCTTTACGCTTAATGATGTAATTATTAAATCTTCCAATAGCAATAGGGCCGATAATATCATTAAAAAAGTAATAGCGCAGCGCAAAACCTACCTAAATGAAATCAATGCATTTTCTTGCGAAGTGTATACTAAAGCCATGCAAAAGCTGTTAAATGCCCCAAAGAAATTTTTTGGCCGGGATGTAGCGGCTATTTTAGATTTAGACAGCAACAGGCAGGGCGTCATTTATCTTTCGGAAACAGAATCTAAACTGGATTTTAAACAGCGTGACAAAATTAGGGAAGTCATGATATCTTCCAAAGTTGCAGGGGACGACAACGGCTTTAGCTTTAACCAAGCCTCTGATTTAAGTGTTAATTTCTACAACAACCTCTTATTTAAAGATAAACTTTCTGTAAGGGGCTTTGTATCTCCCGTAGCGGATAACGCTTTTTCCTATTATAAGTATAAGTTCTTAGGCACCAGTGAAGAAGATGGCAAAACAATTAGCAAAATACAGGTCATTCCAAAGCGCAATAACCTGCCTGTTTTTACTGGTGTAATTTATATTGTGAATGACAGTTGGAGAATAAATGCGGTGAATCTTTTTATTACCAAAGACAATGGTATTGAGTTAATTGACACACTAACTGTTCAGCAAAAGTTAGTAGAAGTAGACGAGGTATATGTGCCACAATCGATACAATTTAGTATTGCCGGTAAGTTATTTGGTTTTAAATTTTCTGGTTATGTGATGGGCGTTTACAAGAACTATAACGTAACCCCTACCTTCAACAAAAACTTTTTCAGCAACGAAATTTTAAAGATCGAAAAATCATCAAATAGGAAAGATCCATTTTATTGGGAAAAAAACCGTTCCGTACCACTTACCATTGAAGAGCGAGAAAATTACAAACGAAAAGACAGTGTATCCGCACTTAAGGCTTCTCAAAAATATCTGGATTCCGTAGACCAAGTTAAGAACAGATTTAATGCTCGACAGATCTTGGTTACGCCTTATGTTCACTATCGAAGTTATAACAAAAAGAGTGTAACCTACGATCCTATTGCCACCAGCGTATTTTTCAATACCATAGAAGGTTTAGCGCTAAAATACGCGGTGAATTGGCGTCAAGGTTTTGAGGATGGAAGATATTATACCATTAAACCAGAAGTGCGCTACGGATTTGCCAATAAACACTTTAATGCCAACATCAAATCTAAGTATCTTTTTGATGCCGCCAGAAATGGTGCTATTTCAGTTGGATTTGGTTCGGAGGTAGCGAATTTAAACGCTAACCAGCAAACTAACCTATTACAAAACTCTATTAATACTTTAGTATTTGGCAAGAATGTGGCCAAATTCTATGAACGTAGATTTTTCAATATAGAAGCATCTAGAGAGTTTGCACCTAGTTTTGAAGTTAGAGTCAGTGCAGATTATGCGCGTAGAAATGCATTGACCAATAGCAATTTCACCAATTTTAAAAGCGAAACCAACTTTACTTCCAACAACCCTTTTGCTCCCGAAGATGAAACAAGTTTGCTATTCCCACAACATAAAGCTTTAGTACTTAGCGGTACTTTAGCCTATACCGTAGCCCAAAAATACATCACCCGTCCTGATGGTAGATTTTATATAGAAAGCGACTATCCACGTATCGAATTCAATTACAAAAGAGGTATTAGAGGTGTGTTTGGTTCCTCAGTAGATTACGATTTCCTATCTCTAGAAATTTATCAGAAGAAATTACATTTGGGCTTGCTCGGAAAATCTTCTATGCTGATAGGCGCAGGAAAGTTTCTTACCTCGAAAAGCTTAAACTACCCCGATTGGAAACATTTCAGAGCGAATCAATCCATTGTTTTCAATGCCGACGAACGCTATTTCCAATTCTTGGATTTTTACATCTTCAATACCACCAAACAATACTTTGAAGCACATTTCCAACACAACTTTGGTTCATTTTTTATCAGCAAAGTGCCACTACTTAGAAAGTTAAAGCTAGAAGAAATTATTGGTTTTGCATATCTCTCTTCGCCCGAGAAAAGAAACTACAATGAATTTTATTTTGGTATCAAAAGATTGAACTTTAGGATACACTATGGCTATGCTTACGATCGGAACGAACTGATCAAAAAAGGATTTAAATTCTCTTACGGATTTAATTTGTAGTTCTTCTGAACCACATAGAAAAGCAGGTTCATCACTAAATTATGCTATACTTAATGGGATACCTACGCGCTGAGTTTTAATAATGACGAAAATCATCTTGCCAAAAAATAAATTAGCGTTATCTTTGTAGCGTTAAACGCCGTTTGCAGCGGTATCAATGAATTATGAAATATAACACCCTACTTTATTATTGCTATTCGCCAATAGCAGATGCAGAACAATTTGCTGCTGATCATTTAAAATTTTGTAAATCTTTAGCTTTAGTTGGGCGTATTATTGTCGCCGATGAGGGCTTAAATGGTACCGTATCTGGCACTGTAGAAGCTTGCCAAGCTTATATGGATTACATTCACAATGATGAGCGTTTTGCGAAAACTGAGTTCAAAATTGATGAAGTTGAAGAGCCTTCTTTCATTAAAATGCATTGTCGCTACAAAGCTGAAATTGTACATTCTGGCCTACGTGATACAAGCATCATCGATCCAAATAAACAAACTGGAAAGCATTTAGAACCGGTGGAATTTAGGGAAATGTTAGATCAGGAAGATGTGATTGTATTGGATGTAAGATCTAATTACGAACACAATCTTGGTAAATTCAAAAATGCAATTACTCTAGATATTGAAAATTTCAGGGACTTCCCAGAGCAAATTGAAGCACTAGCACAATATAAAGACAAAAAAGTGCTGACTTATTGCACTGGTGGTATTAAATGCGAGAAAGCTTCGGCCCTTTTATTGCACCATGGCTTTAACGATGTTTACCAATTACACGGCGGGATCATTAAATATGGTAAAGAAGCAGGTGGTAAAGATTTTGAAGGTAAGTGCTATGTATTCGACAATAGAATTGCTGTTGATGTGAATACGGTAAATCCTACCGTTGCGAGTAAATGCTTAAATTGTGGTACCACTACAGCTAAAATGATCAACTGTGCTAATCCAGAGTGTAATGAGCATTTCACTCAATGTGATGCCTGTGGTGAAGAATTGCAAGGCTGTTGCTCGGTAGCATGCACTACAAATCCTCGCAAACGTCCTTATGACGGTACTGGTTACTATGTAAAAGTGCCACAACAGGTAGCTGCTAAAGGTGCTTAGTTAACGCCGAAAACTCCGCTTTGGATTGTCCGATGAAACCCTCTGCAATAGGTAAGTGAACAGAATCGGCAGCTTTCTTAAGCTGTATAGTTAGGCTAAATAACTCCTTTTGGGGAAAAGCTTAATAATGGTACCAATTTCATTGCTTACTTTTTGCGGTCTACCCTGAGCGTAGCGAAAGCTTGAATACCAATTAGAAAAGCTACTAGTTATAAAAAAGTAAGAGCCCAGGGGGGCGAGCATAATCGACATACCTTAAACATCATTTTAGAAGAATTGAAGAAATTGCTTAAACCGAACTCGCGCTAAACGGTTTTTCTTCGCTATCAAAACAGGGTTTATATCCCTGGTTGAGAATAGAATAACTCTCGAGCGTACTACTAACAACCTTCAGCCTCCAACAATCGCCGTCATTTTGCGTTTATTTTTCTATTTTGCAGCTATGAGAATTCGTGGATCATATCTCTTTCTTTGCTTAACGTTCATCTTCTCTAGCTTATCCTATGCAAACGCTAGTGATATTCCCCGCATCGGTGTGCCGTATGTACAAAACTTCCATAAGTCACTCTATGCTGCTGGAAATCAAAATTGGTCGATAGCCAAGGACAAGAAAGGAATCATGTATTTTGGAAACTCTGCTGGCCTATTAAGCTATGATGGAAAATATTGGGCAAAACATGAACTACCAAACAAACAAATTGTAAGAGCTGTAGCTATAGATGAAAATGGATTAATCTATACGGGAGGCTTTGGAGAATTCGGATATTGGTCTCACAAAGATAGAAAGCTAAGCTACACTTCGTTAGTTAAACTTCTCCCTAAGTCGGCGAAGTTGACAGGCGAAGTTTGGAAAATATATGCGGTTGGTAAGAAAATTTATTTTCAGACCTTCTCTCACATCTTCATTTATGAGCATAAAAAGATTACAGCGATTAAGCCACCCAATAATCTACTTTTCCTACACCAAGTTAACCATCGGTTTTTTGCTGAAGTACTGGAGGCCGGGCTTTTTGAACTTAAAGGAAACCGGCTAGAAAAAATAATAGGAAGTGAAGTTTTAGGCAAATCTGGAATACTAAGCATCCTACCATTCAAGAATGATCAGCTGCTAATTGGTACTGGAAAAAATGGACTTTTCACTTTCGATGGAAACCGTTTTAGCTCATTCGCGAATGAAGCTAATGCATATCTGAAAGCATATCAACTCAATAACGGCTCCAAAGTTTTAAAGAACTATTATGCATTTGGCACCATATTAAATGGATTGGTTATTATCGATGAAAATGGGCAATTGGTGCAAACCATCAATAAAGCCAGTGGATTACAAAACAATACAGTACTCAACCTTTTTAATGACAACGACAATAATCTTTGGAGTGGATTAGATAACGGGATAGATCGCATTGAGCTGAATTCGCCCCTCTCTTTCTATTTCGATAAAACGGGAAAATTTGGCACGGTGTATTCGAGTATGATATTCGGCAATAAAATTTATTTAGGTACTAACCAAGGTTTATTTGCTGGTAACTGGAATACAAATACCGCAAGTAATTTCGACTTCAAACTTGTACCCAATTCGCAAGGACAAGTATGGGACTTAAGCAGAATTGACAACCAACTGATTTGCGGTCACAACGACGGAACATTTTCAGTGCTTGGCGACAAAATAGAGAAGCTATCCAGTATCAATGGTGGTTGGACATTAAAAAAACTTACTTCTAGCCCTAATCATTTAATACAAGGAACTTATAACGGACTTAGCATTTATACTAAAAATAGCCAAGGAAATTGGAGCTTTAGTCACCGAATTGAGGGTTTTGGCGAACCATCACGCTATGTAGAGCAAGATCATAAAGGAAATATCTGGGTAAGTCATGCTTATAAAGGTCTTTACCGGCTAACCGTTAGCTCAGATCTAAAGAAGGCTACCAACATCAAATATTTCGATGAAAAGAACGGCCTGCCCAATAGCTTTAATGTCAACACTTTTAACCTAGAAAACAGAATCGTTTTTTCTTCTGACTCTGGCTTTTATATTTATGATGATATTAGCAACCGTTTTAGCAAATACAATGCGTTAAATAGTAAATTAGGCACTTTCAGTTCAGCTAACAAAGTCATAAAAGCGGCAAACAGCAGGTATTGGTTAATTAATCAAGGCAGAATGAGCTTAGCCAATTTTAATGAACCTGGAAAGATAGCAATTGACTCCAATACATTTAATATTTTGGATGGCCGTATGGTCCAATACTATGAAAACATTAGCCAAATTAGCAACAATATTTATTTGATCAGCGTTGATGATGGTTTTGCTATCTATAACGCCGCATTAGCTGGCACTATCAAATTAGCTACAAAATTGCCCAAAGTGACCATTGGAAAAATTGAGGATATCACCGACAAATATAGTCCAATAACCGAGAGTGGCGATAGTGAAAAGGAAATCACCATTCCATTCTCAAGAAATAGCATCAGAATTTCTTTTGCCTTACCCTATTATCGTTTGTCGAAGATTAAGTTTCAATATTACCTAGAAGGATACTCGAAACAATGGTCTGAATGGGATTCCGCTACGCAAAAAGACTTCACCAATTTAGGTAATGGTAAGTATACGTTTAAAGTAAGAGCAAAAATTAACGATCATACACTTAGCGAAATTACCAGTATAAAGATTGTAATTCTGCCGCCTTGGTATGCTAGTAATTGGGCTTGGGCCTTTTACTTTATTTGCATTATTATAGGATTAATCATTGGCAAAAAGATATACGAAGCCAAATTGAAAAAAGATCAGAAAAGGATAGCCGACGCCCTGCAGCAGCAACAAGAGGAATATCTTAAGAAAAAAGCAGAAGCTACGGAGAGACAAATTAGCAAATTACAGACAGAGAAGCTACAAACTGAACTTGCTGGAAAGAGCAGAGAATTAGCTAACTCGGCAATGAGCTTGGTTTACAAAAACGAGTTACTTCAAAATATAAGTCAAGAATTAATTAAGTTAAAAGATAAAAAAGAACAGAAGTTACAGGACGATCAATTACGTAAAATCCAAAAAATTATCGACGATGGGATGAACGATGAACGTGATTGGAATTTATTTGAAAACAGCTTCAATGAGGCGCATGAAAGTTTCTTTAAGAAACTAAAGGCTAATCACCCCGACTTGGTTCCTAATGATCTGAAATTATGTGCTTATTTAAGAATGAATATGAGTAGCAAAGAGATGGCTTCTTTGTTAAATATTTCCGTAAGAGGAGTGGAAATTCGCCGATATCGTCTACGCAAAAAACTTTCCGTTCCACATGACAAGAACCTAACCGAGTTTTTAATTGAATTATAGCACTACATCATTACCTCTCATCACAGTGATTTCTTCGTTAAATTTAAAAACGAGTAGACCGTTTTTGTAGTAGTATCATTTTCTTAATCTAAGAAGTAGAACAGCCATTTTTAACACAAAAACAATGGTTAAAGCGTGCTTTGAGATACTCGACACCAAGCATTTGATGTAGTAATGTGCAAGTAAATGTTGTTGTTCTTATAAAACAAAAGTTCAACATTCGTGTATCCAATAATCAAATATTATAAACACGGTATGAAAAAAATCTTTACAGAATTCTCTGTTTTAGCCTGTTTTTGTTTGCTTTTATTATCAGACGTTGCCTTCGCTCAAAATGTTACAGTGAAGGGTACAGTAAAAGATGATCAGAACTTGCCAGTTCCGTCTGCTAACGTTATAGTGAAGGGAACAACTAACGGTGTGCAAACAGATGCAAGCGGAAACTACACCATTAGTGCTCCGGGAAATGCAACTTTAGTATTTTCATTCATTGGTTTTAACAACCAAGAAATCTCTATTAACAATAGAACAACGATAAATGCAACCCTACTCCCATCTACCAACGATTTACAACAAGTTGTTGTAGTTGGTTATGGTACGCAAAGAAAAAGGGATTTGACTGGGGCAATTACATCTATAAAGGGAGAAGAAATAGAGAAATTACCAAATATCAACCCAATTTCTTCATTACAAGGAAAAGTTGCCGGCTTAACTATTGTTAACAGCGGGTCACCGGGTGCGGCACCGACAGTTAGAATAAGAGGTGTTAATAGTACAAATGGAGCTGCACCGGTGTATGTTGTAGATGGTGTTATCCAAGACAATATCGACTATCTAAATGCAGCAGACATAGAAACTATTGACGTTTTAAAAGATCCATCGTCAATAGCAATTTTTGGTATACGAGGAGGAAATGGTGTTATCGCTGTTACAACAAAAAGAGCAGCTAAAGGACAAACCAGAGTTACTTACCAAGGGTCTGTAGGCGTTCAAAAAGTTTTGAATACAATTGATGTTACAGATGCTGAAGGTTTCAAAAAGCTATTTAACGCACAATTAGCAAATAATAATGCAGCTGAATTTGATTATACCAATTACAACGCTAATACTAATTGGCAAGACCTTATTTTGAGAAGCGCTGCCCAGACGAATCATAGCTTAAGCATTTCTAATAGTGGTGAAAAATCTACCACCTTAGTTAATCTAGGCTATAACAATCAAGAAGGGGTAGTTAAATATGGTCAATTTCGTCGTTTTGTAGCAAGAGTTAATGAAGAAATTAGGATTAATAATAACATCAAATTAGGCGCAGATGTTACCGGTAGCCACTATAATTCCCAAGGTTCTGGTGTTAGTTTAAACAGTGCACTTTGGTCTGCTCCTATAGTTCCGGTTCAATTTAACGAGAATACTTATTACGCGATGCCTTCTTTTCAACGTGCTCAAGTAGGCAATCCTGTTGAAGCAATGAACAGAACAAGGGGTAATGCCATCAACAGAGGTTATAGAGTTGTAGGTAACTTATTTGCGGAAATCACGTTCCTTAAACAATTTAAACTACGCTCTACTTTTTACACGGACTTAAGCTTCAATGGAAGTAGAGGTTACACTCCTATGCCGAATTATTTTATCAATTTAGGTGAGAATGGTGTTGCAACTGAAACTACAATTAACCAAAATGGACGCACCAGTGTAAGACAAAGCCAAGATGAATATAGAAAATTTCAACAAGATCATACGCTTAGCTACGAAAAGTTAATTAATAAAGACCACCGTGTAAATGCTGTTGTTGGTTTTACATCACTTTACGAAGGTAGCACGCGTCTCAGCGCCAATAGAACTGACAGTGTACTCAGAATACCCAATGATCCGAGATTTTGGTACATAGGTACTGTAGATCCAATAATGCCTGGAAATTATGACGGTGGTGGCGCCGAAAACGCTGTTTTAGGGTACTTGGGGAGATTCAGCTATGCTTATAAAGATAGATACCTTGTTAATGCTTCCATCAGAAGAGACGGCTCTTCTAGAATCAGTCCAGAAAACAGATATAGGACCTTTGGCGCTATTGGTTTAGGTTGGGTTGTTTCTGAAGAAAATTTCTTTTCAAATATAAAAGCCATCGATTTTTTAAAATTAAGAGCATCTTGGGGTACTGTGGGTAACACAAATGGTTTAGGCAGAAATTATTTTGAGCCAAATTTGGTTCAAAGCGGTGTTGGAGTTTTTGGAGAAAACATATATACCTCCGTTTCACCAGCATTCTTACCTGATCCAAATTTAAAGTGGGAAACTACTAGAGGAATAGATTTAGGCGTAGACATAAGAGCTTTTAGTAATAAATTCACTGCAGAAGTAGATGTTTACGATAGGAAAACTGTAGATATCATCTCTAGAATTACACTACCTGGCTCATCTGGGAATGTAACTTATTTTACCAATCTGGGAACAATTTCTAACCGAGGTGTTGAGGTTGCCTTAGGATGGAATGATAAGATCGGTAAAGATTTCACTTTCAGTGTATCTCCTAACTTTAGTTATAACAAAAACAAAGTAGAATCATTAGGCAATGATTTTAATTTTACACTCACTGGAAACGGAGGTGTAAATAGAACAATTTCTGGCGAATCAATTGGACATTTTTACGGATACAGACAGGTAGGTGTTTATCAGTCCATTGCCGATATTGAAAGCAGGCCTTCATTTTCAAATACACTTCCTGGAGATATCGCTTACGCAGATTTAAACGGAGATGGCTCAATTACTCCAGCTGATCGTGAAATCTTAGGCTCACCGATGCCAAATTGGAATTACGGCCTTAATGTTTCTTTAGCTTATAAAGGATTTGATCTACTACTACAAGGTCAGGGAGTAGCAGGAAACTACATATATACTCAACGCAGAACTGGAAGATTTGCTATTTTAAATTACGAAAGTCATCGCTTAAATGCTTGGACTGCACCAGGTACATCAAACGTTGAACCAATTATTGAAAACTCAAGAGCAAACAACTATGAGTTCAGTTCTTACTTCTTAGAACCTGGAGATTATTTCAGGCTAAGAACGGTTCAAGTTGGATACAATCTCAATAAAAATCTTTTATCGAAAGTTTCACTAAAAGGTTTAAGACTGTATTTAAGTGGTCAAAATTTAAAAACGTGGACTAAAGCAACGGGTTATTCTCCCGAAGTACCACTTGGTATACTTGACGGAGGCGCAGACAATGGCGTTTACCCGCTGCCAGCTGTTTACACATTTGGCGTAAACGTAACATTTTAATTCAAAACTTTTAATCCTTACGAGAGATGAAAACAGATAAAAAGTTATCGTTTGTAAAATTTACTATAGCGATACTATTAGGCACTTCAATACTTGCCGCTTGTAGTAAAGATTTTTTAGATCGTCCTGCCCAGGGCGAATATACCGAAGGAACTTATCCTTATTCACCAGGATCTGGGGCTTTTGATCCGGTTATTTTTGATGCCTACAGTGCTTTGCGTTTGTACGGTGTTCATTCAGCAGGCTTTCAGGCAGCTACAAGCGTTAGAAGTGACGATGCTGACAAAGGAAGTTTTGATTCTGATGGTGCTAATACCAGACAGTTTGATGATTTCACGTTAACTTCTACCAATGGTTTAACAAATGGTATGTGGCTGGACCACTATACTATAATTAATCGTTGTAACATTATTTTAGATAAAATTAAGAAAGACCAAAGCACACTTACTCCAGAAGCTACCAAAATCAGTGGACAAGCCGAAGCGAAATTTATTAGAGCCTATGCTTATTTTATGATGGTTAGGTATTTTGGTGGCGTTCCTTTAATCGATTCCATTGCTGAAAATCAGGTCTCAATGGCTAACGTGTCAAGGAGTACAACAGCACAAACCTATGCTCTAATAGAATCTGACCTGCAGTTTGCTGCTGCCAACTTACCCGTGAGTTGGGAACGTAAGTTTATTGGAAGAGCTACGCGCGGAGCTGCAAACGGATTGTTAGCGAAGGTTTATCTTACACAAAAGAAGTGGGAGCCAGCGAAAAATGCAGCAAATTTAGTTATCCAATCTGGCCAATACGATATGTCGACATCTTACAACACTATTTTTGGAGAAACTGGAGAGAACTCTAAAGAATCTGTATTCGAGGTGCAAGCTACTGCGACAACCTCAGAACCAACTAGATATGGCGTTCAATATGCGCAAAACCAAGGAGTACGAGGAACTGGCATTTGGAATTTAGGCAATGGATTTAATGTTCCCAGTACCGCCCTCGAAGCGGCCTACGAACCAGGAGATCCTCGTAAAGCCAGAACAATTTTATATTCAGGAGGAACATCTGTTTATAATGAACCTGTTCCTGCAGGCCTAACAAATCCAAGATATAACCATAAAGCATTAAGTAGTCCAGCATATAGATCTATGTATTTAAACAATTTTGGGTATTGGATGAATGTAAGAATACTAAGGTATGCCGATGTACTTTTAATGTATGCCGAAGCAGCCAATGAAATTGGTGGCGTAGAGAATACACAACAAGCTTTGGAAAAACTAGAAATGGTGAGAGCAAGAGCTAGAAATGGCAATAATGCCATTTTATTACCGGTAACTACAACGGATCAAGAGGACTTAAGACAAGCCATAAGGCATGAAAGAAGAATCGAACTAGCTATGGAGCATGAGCGTTTCTTTGACTTGGTTAGATGGGGTATTGCAGGTCCAGTGCTACGTGCGGCAGGTAAGAACTTTGTCGATGGACGAGACGAACTAACGCCTATACCGCAAGCACAAATAGATATCAGCAAAGGTAAAATCACTCAAAATCCATTCTTTAATTAAACTTACCAAACATGAAAAATTGGATTAAAATATTTGGCACACATAGTATAAAATTACTTTCGCTGTGCTTCATCTTGCTCATTAACTCATGCGCTAAAGATGGAAACCCAAACAATCTCCCTGATGCCGATCCTTCTAAATATGATAGGCCAGCCAATCCAGGAGTTATCAAAATCCTAGCTATAGGAAATAGCTTCTCAGAAGACGCCATAGAAAGTCATTTGCATGATTTGGCAAAAGAAAAAGGTATTAAAGTGATCATTGGTAATATGTATATTGGAGGCGCTTCACTCGCTAATCATAAAGCAAATGCAGATAGAAACATTCCAATTTATGACTACCGTAAAATAAGTACAGATGGCATCAAAAAAAACTGGATAAAAACATCTATTGAGATTGCTCTCAAAGATGAACAATGGGACTACATTAGCTTTCAGCAGGTAAGTCAAAATTCTGGACAATTAGAAACAGTTCAAGCATCATTACCAGACTTGTTCAACTATGTGAAAACTAAAGCAACCAATCCAAATGTGAAATATGCCTACCATCAAACTTGGGCCTATGCACCGAACACTACCAATACCGGCTTTGCAAACTACGGAAATAATCAAACCACCATGTATAATGCGATAGCCAATGTTTCTAAAAACATTGAGCCGATTATAGCGGGTAGTATCATTGTTCCAGCTGGTACTGCTATTCAAAATGCAAGAACTAGTGTATTGGGTGAAAGTTACAACGTTACTGATGGTTACCACTTAAATGCATTTGGAAAATACATTGCAGCATGTACCTGGTTCGAGAAAATATTTGGTCAATCTGTTGTGGGCAACAACTATAATGGTGGCTTTTCTGCTTTTGAGGTATTGGTGGCACAAAATGCGGCTCACCTAGCCGTACTTAAGCCTTATGAAGTAACTTCTATGGTATCTTATGAAGCACAACCTATTCCATTAGCCGATCCAGTATTGGTTGATTTTGGTAATGCTACTCCGTCTCCTACCTGGAATCAAATGAGCGGCTTTACTGTAGGTAGTAAAATTAATTTGAAGGATACTAAAAACGTATTTGTTGGTATGTCATTAACGATAACCGAACGTTTTAACAATATTAATACGAACGGTTCTACTGGCACGACTACACCACTTAACATGCCTGACAATGTATCTACTCGTAATTTTTACGGTAACGCAAGGGGACCTCTATTTAACGGCATTGTTACGCCTAGAGGAGTGATCGAAGTTGCCGGTCTAATCCCAACATTAAATTATAGTTTCAGCTTCTTCGGCTCTAGAGCTGCTACAGATAATAGAGAAACTTTATATACAGTAAGCGGAACTAATACAGGCTCTGCTAGCCTTAATCCTTCTTCAAATGCAGCTCAAATTGCTACGGTACAAAATATCAGACCAAATGCAGAAGGCAAAATTACTATTTCTGTTACGGCTGGCCCCAATAATCCCTCTTCTAATGGATGGTTTTACTTGAATGCAGCAAAAATAACTTCTAATTAGTTAATACTAATTTATTAATAGTCACCACTTCGTATCAATACGTAGCGGTGGCTATTTTACGAATATCACGTTATATTAATTAAGTTTTTCAAAAAATTGGCTTTTACAGCCTAAATCTATACACACAAATGAAACTTAAATTATTAATCCCAGTTCTTGCCCTATTAGGAAGCTGCTCCGTCAGTAAAACGAGCAATAATGTACAAAAACTAAGTGACGACGAATTATTAACCGAAGTACAACGTCAAACTTACAAGTACTTTTATGAAGGTGCAGAACCAACCTCTGGTTTAGCTAGAGAACGTTATCATAGTGATAATATCTATCCTGACAACGACAAGGATATCATCGCTACTGGTGCCAGCGGCTTCGGTATGATGGGAACCATTGTAGCTATTGAACGCAAATTTATTACCAGAGAACAGGGTTACGCCCATCTTAAAAAAGGCTTAGATTTTTTGGCAAAAGCCGATAGATTCCATGGTGCTTGGGCACATTGGATGCATCCATCTGGCAAAGCAAAGGAATTTGGGAAAGATGATGATGCTGGAGATATTGTAGAAACTTCCTTTTTGGCGCAAGCTCTAGTTACCTTACGCCAATATTATCAAAATGGTAATGCGCAAGAAAAAGCATTGGCTCAAAAAGCTGATGAGCTTTGGAAAGGTATTGAATGGGATTTCTACACACAAAATAACAAGAACGTTTTGTACTGGCACTGGTCGCCAAAATCCGCTTGGAAAATGAATTTTGCCATTACAGGTTACAACGAATGTTTAATCACCTACGTAATGGCTGCCTGCTCGCCTACTCACGGCGTGCCAGCCGAAGTTTACCACCAAGGTTGGGCTAAAAATGGAGCCATCAATACCAACATATCTATGTATGGCCACCCCATAAAATTAAAGCACAATGTTGTAGGTGAAAGTGTTGGACCACTTTTCTGGGCACATTATTCCTATCTAGGTTTAAACCCTAAAGGATTAAAGGATAAATATGCCGATTATTGGCAAGAGAATAGAAATCATACGCTGATCAACTACGATTACGCCATCGCCAATCCAAAAGGTTATAAAGGTTACGGTAAAAACTCTTGGGGAATGACTGCTAGTTATTCGGTAAAAGGCTATGCTGCGCACATGCCAAATGAAGATTTTGGTGTAATCACACCTAGTGCGGCTCTTTCATCTTACCCCTATACACCAAAAGAAAGTATGCAGGTGATTAGAAACCTCTATGATAACATGAACGATAAAGTTTGGGGTGAGTTTGGCTTCTATGATGCTTACAGTGACACTGCCAATTGGTATCCGAAAAGATATTTGGGTATCGATCAAGGTCCAATAGTGGTCATGATTGAAAATGGTCGTACTGGCTTATTATGGAACCTATTTATGAGTGCACCAGAAATACAACAAGGATTAACAAAACTAGGTTTTACTTATTCAAAATAGAATGTACATGAAGAAGATTTTTATAGCATTTGCCGCAGCCCTAACCTTACCTGCTTTTGCGCAGAAAGCCAAAACAGTAACTACCGAAAAACAAAAGATGGACAGCTTCATCACTAATTTAATGTCCAAAATGACGGTAGATGAAAAGATTGGGCAGTTAAATTTACCGAGTTCGGGAGATATTACCACTGGTCAGGCGAACAGTTCTGACATCAGTAAAAAAATCAAAGCTGGTCAAGTTGGTGGCTTGTTCAACATTAAAGGAGTTGATAAAATTAAAGCTGTACAACAAATTGCCGTAGAAAACAGTAGAATGAAAATTCCACTGTTATTCGGTATGGACGTAATTCATGGATACCACACCGTATTCCCTATTCCATTAGGCATTAGCGCAACTTGGGATATGGACGCGATTAAAAAATCGGCTAGAATTGGTGCTATCGAAGCAAGTGCAAGCGGTATCAATTGGACATTTTCTCCAATGGTTGATATTTCTAGGGATCCGCGTTGGGGCCGTATTTCTGAAGGAAGCGGCGAAGACCCTTATTTAGGTTCTCAAATTGCGAAAGCCATGGTCACTGGTTATCAAGGAAAACTTAAAGCCAATAATGAGATCTTAGCTTGTGTAAAACATTATGCACTCTACGGTGCTGGCGAAGCAGGTAGAGACTACAATACGGTAGACATGAGCCGTGTGAGAATGTATAATGAATATCTACCTCCTTACAAAGCTGCAGTTGATGCCGGTTCGGCCAGTATCATGGCTTCATTTAATGAAGTGGAAGGTATTCCAGCTACTGCAAGTAAATGGTTAATGACTGATGTACTACGTAATGAGTGGGGCTTTAAAGGCTTTGTAGTGACAGACTATACCGGCATCCCGGAAATGATTGAGCATGGTATGGGTGATTTACAAACCGTTTCTGCTTTAGCTTTAAATGCCGGCGTAGACATGGATATGGTTGGCGATGGCTTTTTAACCACTTTGAAAAAATCTCTAGCGGAGAAAAAAGTGACAATCGACCAAATTAATCGTGCCTGTAGGTTAATTTTGGAAGCCAAATATAAATTAGGTTTATTTACAGATCCTTACAAATTTTGTGACCCTAGCCGAGCTGCTAAAGAAGTTTTTACGCCTGAGCATCGCCAAGTGGCTAGAGAAATAGCAGCAGAAAGTTTTGTGTTACTAAAGAATAGCAACAATATCTTGCCGCTTAAAAAATCTGGTACTATTGGTTTAATTGGCCCACTGGCAGATAATACCGCAAACATGTATGGAACTTGGAGTGTAGCTGCGTTATTAGATCAATCTGTAACGGTATTACAAGGCATAAAAAATGCTTTAGGCAACAACGCCAAAATATTAACTGCTAGAGGGGCTAACTTTTTGGCTGATTCTGTGATGGAACATCGCTATGTGAATGTGCACAACCCCACCTATAAGCGTGACCCAAGAAGTGAGGCTGAACTAATTAAGGAAGCTTTAGCAGTCGCTAAAAAATCCGATGTGATTGTTGCCGTGATGGGTGAAGGATCGGAGTTCAGTGGCGAAAGCAGCAGTGTGACCAATATCGAAATCCCGGAGACGCAAAAGAACCTATTAAAAGAGTTGGTTAAAACTGGCAAGCCGATAGTATTGGTTTTATTTACCGGCAGACCACTAGCTTTGAAATGGGAAAATGAAAATTTACCAGCAATTCTAAATGTATGGTTTCCTGGTAGCGAGGCTGGCAATGCTATTGCTGATGTACTATTTGGTGAAGTAAATCCTTCGGGAAAGCTCACAGCGACTTTTCCTCAAAATGTGGGACAGGTGCCACTTTACTATAGCCACAAAAACACTGGCCGACCGGAGCAAGGAATATTTACCAAGTTTCGCTCGAACTACCTTGATGTAACCAACGACCCGCTTTATCCATTTGGTTACGGATTGAGTTATACCAACTTCACTTTTAGCGACATTAAATTAAGCTCGAATACATTAACCAAAGGAAAATCGATTAAAGCTACGGTGAAACTAACCAACAATGGTAGCTACGAAGGCAAAGAAGTAGTGCAGCTCTATACTAGAGATCTGGTTGGTAGTATTACAAGACCAGTAAAGGAACTAAAAGGCTTCCAAAAAGTAAGCTTAAAACCAGGTGAATCTAAAGATATCACTTTCACTATTACTGAAGAAGATCTTAAATTCTATAACTCCGATTTAAAATTTGTAGCAGAGCCTGGAGATTTTAAACTGTTTATTGGAGCTAATTCTAGAGATGTAAAAGAAGTAGATTTTAAATTAGTAAAATAACCTAGGCGTTCCATTGACTACTAAGACTTATGAAGTTTTGAAACTTCGTAAGTCTTTTCTATATTCGATAACCCCTTCCGTCATCTCGACCGTAGTGCAGAGATCTTTTAAATTAGTTAAAACATATTCAAAGATTTCTCTACTCGCTTAGCATCGGTCGAAATGACGACTTTATGAAAATTCAGTTATAAAGAAAGTAACAATGAAAAGAACAAGCACATTCCTATTACTATTCTTCTTAAGCATCACTTCCTTCGCTCAAGATCTTTCACTCTATAAAAAAGAAGAGTTTGTTACCAAAGGTGATACTTTGAAATATCGTATCCTCTACCCTAAAAATTTCGATGTCAATAAAAAATATCCCGTTATTCTCTTTCTACATGGAAGAGGCGAAAGTGGCAGCGATAACGAAAAACAATTGGTAAACGGTGGTAAATTATTTCTAAATGATAATTTTAGAAACAGCAATGAAGTGATTACCATTTTCCCACAATGCAGTCAAACCAGTTATTGGGCAAATGTGGAGATAGATACGGTAAATACTAAACGTTTTTTTACGTTTGTGAAAGGTGGATCGCCTACGAAAGCGATGAGTTTATTGCTACAATTTACAGATCAGTTTTTTAGAAATACTTTTGTGGAACCGACTAGCATATATGTAGGCGGCCTGTCTATGGGTGGTATGGGAACTTTCGAAATCCTAAGAAGAAAACCTAAAACCTTTGCCGCAGCGTTTGCCATTTGTGGTGGAGACGAGGTCCGAAATGCAAAAAAGTATAAACGTGTGCCGCTATGGATTTTCCACGGTGGCTTAGACGATGTAGTTACCCCTCAATTTTCTCACGGTGTCTATAGAGAATTGAAAAAATTAGGCAGTAAACCAAAATTCACTGTATATTTAAAGGCAAATCATAACAGTTGGGATAGTGCTTTTGCAGAGCCAGAATTACTGCCTTGGCTGTTATCTCACAGAAAATAAACCATGGATTTACCTAATATCTTTTCCAAAGAAGTTGCCGAAGAAGTTGTGGAACGAATTAACAGGCTTACCCCAAGCTCTCCACCTTTATGGGGTAAAATGAGTGTAGCTCAAATGCTTGCACATTGTTGCGTCGCTTACGAAATGGTCTACACAGATAAACATCCTAAGCCAGGTTTTTTGATGGGATTTATCATGAAAACTTTTATCAAAAGAGCGGTGGTAAGCCCAAAGCCTTATCGAAGAAATTCTAAAACAGCACCTGCATTTTTAATTAGCGATGAGAAGGAATTCGAAGCCGAGAAAATGCGTTTAATAAATTATATAAGAGAAACCCAATTATTTGGAGCATATATATTTGACGGGAAAGTTTCGCATTCATTTGGTCCTTTAAGTGCTAATGAATGGAACAACATGTTTTATAAACACCTAGATCATCACCTAAAACAGTTTGGCGTTTAATTAGACCTCGTAGGTTTTTGAAACCTACGAGGTCTATTCGCACACTGACATAGGGTTGTCACAAGCGCAGTTTAAGTTTGTTCTATATTTATTTTATAAAACAAGAAAATGAGCAATCAAATCATTCAAAAATTTCACGTTATAGGCATTTCTTTAAGAACAACTAACGAAGACGGCCAATCTGCCAAAGATATTGAACTGCTGTGGGGCAGATTTTGGGACGAGCAAATTCAGCAACAAATCCCTAACAAAATAAATGAAGACATTTACGCCCTTTATACGGATTATGAAACAGATTTCACCAAGCCTTACACCACGATCATAGGGTCGGCAGTAAGTTCATTAGAAAATATTCCAAATGGTTTTGTAGGTATTACCGTAGAAACGACAACCTATCAGAAGTTTATTTCTAAAGGAAAAATGCCAGAAGCTATTTTTAACACTTGGCTTGCAATATGGGGAGATAAAGCGTTAAACCTGGAACGGTCTTACAAAGCAGATTTCACTATTCATGGTAAAAAATACTACGACGGAGATCAAGCAGAAGTGGAAACCTATATCGCTGTGAAAGGGTAAAGATGTTAGTAGCACAGCAAGATCTAAATTAGCCCCAATAGTAGCGAGCATCCCGATTTTTGTTCTATCGTGTGGACACATCTTTTTCGGCTCTATGTTAACTCATGCCCATTAAAGCCACTGTCCATTGCTACTAAGACTGTCAATCTCCTTGCCAGCCAAATCAAAGAAAGTAGCACTAACTAGAATTAGTCACAACCGAGCCCAAGCCTGTCTATTTCTGACAGGCAGCGATGTTTTTTTTGATGTTTGGGCTTGTGGAAAGGCACCTCAGGAGGTTGATAAGCATTTATTCGTAATTAGTTATTGTTGTATTTTATATGAATGAGCTACGGTTTTGCATACTTGCTTCAATCCCGAAATTTCGGGACTTGAATACCTTTGAAAAACATAAGCACTAATGAAAAAAGTTTGATGCCCGCCGGAAAAGAGGCAAAAATAAATCTTGATATTTGTCCACACGATAGGATTTTTATCGGGATAAAGCGAGCAGGACCTTCGAAACCGATGAGCACGAAACCTGCGCTTCAAAAATATTTAGCATAAAAAACGCCTTGCAAGTTTGGCAACCAGCAAGGCGTTTCCATATGATTTTAAGACTACTCAGCCATGTTATGATAAACGGCTTGAACATCATCGTCCTCTTCCAATTTATCAATTAATTTTAACACATCTGCCGCTTGCTCTTCTGTTACTTCATGGTGTGATAACGCGATACGCTCTAATTTGGAACTTTTTAACTCCAGGCCTTTTTCTTCTAGCGCTTTTTGCAACGAACCGAAGTTTTCAAAAGCACCTTGGGCTACACCAACTGCATTTCCATCTTCATCTGCCTCTACATAAAGTTCCTCTAAACCCGCATCGATCAACTCGAATTCTAACTCTTCTAAATCTAGATCATCATTAACTACAAACCTGAAAATAGACTTACGGTTAAAGATGAAATCTAAAGAACCTGTTTTACCCAATGAACCATCAGTTTTATTGAAATAACTACGTACGTTAGCAACGGTACGATTGGTATTATCAGTGGCAGTTTCAATTAAAACTGCTACACCGTGAGGTGCATAACCTTCGTAAACAATCTCTTCATAGTTAGCCAAAGTTTTATCAGATGCACGTTTAATTGCGGCCTCTACCCTATCTTTAGGCATATTTACGGCTTTCGCATTTTGCATTGCCGTACGTAAGCGTGAGTTAGTTTCTGGATTTGGCCCAGACTCTTTCACTGCCATTACGATATCTTTACCAATACGCGTAAATTGAACGGCCATTTTAGACCAACGCTTAAATTTTCTTTCTTTTCTAAATTCGAATGCTCTTCCCATTTTATTAGTTTTGAGATGTGAGATGTGAGATGTAAGACCTTATGCCCTGTACCTTTAACCTCAAACCTTATTTATTTCTTTAAATTCATTAACATGTCTGCTGTCATCTTTTCCAAATCGAACTCAGGTTTCCAACCCCATTCCTTTCTTGCAAAACTATCATCTATAGACTTTGGCCAGCTGTCCGCTATTTCCTGCCTCGGATCGTTATCTGCGTAAGTTAACTTAAAATCTGGAATGTGCTTTCTAATTTCTGCAGCTAACACTTCTGGAGTAAAACTAATACCTCCAAAATTATAACTAGAACGGATACTAAGTTGTTCTGCTGGTGCATCCATCAACTCTATGGTACCTCTAATCGCATCTTCCATATACATCATAGGCAATTCAGTTTCTGCAGATAAAAATGAAGAATAACCGCCCTTTTTTAAGGCATCATGGAAAATATGTATCGCATAATCCGTTGTTCCCCCGCCAGGAGCTGCCTTCCAGCTGATCAATCCCGGATAGCGGATACTTCTTACATCTAATCCGTACTTTTGATGATAATATTCGCACCAGCGCTCTCCCGCCAATTTACTGATACCGTAGACTGTATTGGGATCCATGGTACAATACTGTGGTGTTGCATCTTTTGGAGAGTTTGGTCCGAAAACAGCAATTGAACTTGGCCAATAAACTTTTGCCGTTTTATAAACCAATGCTAAATCTAATACATTTAACAAGCCATTCATGTTCAAATCCCAAGCCAACTTCGGATTTTGCTCTCCAGTTGCAGAAAGCAATGCAGCCAATAAGTAAACTTGTGTAGGCTTATACTTCTCGAAAATATTCTTTAAAATATCTTTATCCAATACGTTCACAAATTCGAATGGACCGGCATTTTTAATTTCGTAATCTGGGCGGCGAATATCGCACGCAACCACATTATCGTTCCCGTAAGTAGCACGTAAGGCCGTTACTAATTCGGTACCTATCTGACCATTTGATCCTAAAACCAGTATTTTATCACTCATGTGTAAATTGAAATTTGACAAAGGTAAAAAAATGAATGCAATCTAGATGCCTCACCATAGTGTATATTAATATCTTAAAATTTATTTTGCAATAAGGTTGCTAAACATGCTGAATTGCTATAGATTTACATTAACCAAATCATAAACAAACTAGCAATGTTAACAGAAAAAGAAGGTTTAGACCCAAACTTTCTTCGTTTAAAAGCAGATGATGCACTTGCGTATGAGCTTATTTACAATAAGTATGCAAAGCTATTGTTGCGCCATGCTTTTTATAAAACGGCTGATAAAATTGTAGCAGAAGAGTTAGTCCAAAATATTTTTATCTCTGTTTGGGAAAATCGTCAAAAGTTAGAAGTCAACAACGGTCAAAGCTATCTTTTCAGTGCATTAAAATTTAGCATCATCAATCACTACCGATCTTTAGTAGTACAGCACAAATACGAGGATTATTTAAAAGTAAATGCTGTTACCACCGAAGATAACGCCTTGCAAAATTTTGAGGAAAAAGAACTTTCCCAACAAGTAGCACTTGCTTTAAACCACCTTCCAGAAAAAACGCAAGAAGTTTTTAGGTTAAGCAGGATGGAACACCAAAGCAATAAGCAAATTTCTTCTCAGCTTAACATTTCTGAAAAAGCAGTAGAATATCATATCACACAATCGCTGAAATGGTTACGTCAGTTTTTAAAGAAAAGCGTATTATCTATTTTTTTCTAACTGAAAATCAATCATTTAGAAAATATTCTATTTTTATTTTAGGGATGTCTTCTTTTAGGGTTACTTCACTTATATAACCAAATATTATGAGCAAAACATCATTTTTAAATTTGCTTAATAGATATCAATCTAACACCTGTACTGAAACCGAAAAAAGAATGGTAGAGGATTGGTATGATATGCTCGGTCAGGATTATGACCAAACACTCTCAGATTTTGAACTGAATGCAATGCATAGTCGCATTTGGCAAAACGTTGCCCCTGTAGAAAAAACAGTTAAGCTTTCAAGATTCAAATACATTAGTATTGCAGCAGCAGTAGTGATTCTTTTAGTTGGTGGTACTTTATTACTTAACTACAATAATAGCGAACGTTATTTCAAAGAGAAGGTATCCTACACTTCTTTAGCTACTTATCAAAATAATACAGATAAAAAGATAGATTTAATATTAGCAGACCAATCAGTGGTAACGCTTAGTCCAGGTGCTACTATAGATTACCCAAGCCACTTTGCTGGCGCTAAGAGAGAGGTTTTTTTAGATGGAGACGCGTTTTTTAAAATTTCACACAATCCAAAAAAACCTTTTTATGTTCACAATAAAGACATTATTGTAAAGGTTTTAGGCACAAGTTTCTTCATTAAAGAAACTGGAAAATCTGCAGAGGTAGCAGTGAAGAATGGAAAGGTGATGGTAAAGGAGAATATTCATTCCTCTTTATTTGGCCAAAAGAAGAACTATGACAAGGTGTTGATCACGGCGAATCAAATGGCTGCTTTTGATAAAGAAGCGAAGAAAATTCAAACTGCTATTATAGAAAAGCCACTTCCATTATACGAAGCTTACGATTTGCCTAAACCTGCAAATTCTATCACAAGTCAGAAATTTTATGATACTCCGATTGACAAAGTTTTCGATATGATTTCTAAAACCTATGGTATCGAAATCAAACTTACCAATGAAGCGTTAAAAAAATGTACGTTCACTGGTGATATTAGCAATAAGGAACTAAAGGAGCAATTAAGCCTGATCTGCCAAACGATATCTGGCAGCTATACAACCGAACAAACCACCATCTATATTAAAGGTGGCAGCTGTAACTAATTACAAATAACCAAATATTAAACCTTCAATTATGAACCACAAAACGAGACAAAACTCTTCGTAGGCTAATCAATCGACTATTTTCCGATTATCAAGTAAATGATATGATACAAAAAAACCGACAATGGTGGGCATTGCCGGTTAAGCACAAGTACTAATATCATGCGTATTTTTTATGCCCGAAATTTCTCTTTAACGAACACAAAAAACTAAGTTATGAAAAAAAATGAAATTATTTCATTAGCTAAATTTGCTATGCGGATTTCTTTGTACCAATTTTTAATTCTTGCTATCTTTTCTTTCGCCGCATCTGCTTACAATGTGAAGGCTCAGGGCGCTTTAGATAAGCAGGTCACCTTGTCCGCTAAAAATCAAAACATCAAATCTATTATAGATAAAATTGAAGAACTTACCAGCGTAAAATTTGTTTACAGCCCTAGATCTATCGATGCACTAAGAAAAATCTCTATAAATGCTAACAAACAAAAATTAGGCGATCTGCTGAATGACTATTTAGAACCTAACGATGTAGGCTATAAAGTAATTGATGATAGAATTTTACTATACTCTATCAGTGCTGCAAAAGAAAATGGACTGATATTACCTCGACCAGAAATGCGCAGAGATGGTGTTATCACTGGAACTGTTACCGATGGAAAAGGCGGGCCAATTGTAGGTGCAAGCGTACAGATTAAAGGTACGACTACGGGCGCCACTACCGATGCGAATGGAAAATTTGTGATTAAAAAGTTGGAGGCTGGGAGTTATACTATTGTTGTTACTTATGTTGGTTTTATTTCTAAGGAAGTTACAGTAGACATCAGAGATGAGAATAAAACTTTAGATGTAGCTTTATCTGAAGATAATTTACAATTAGAAGGTGTGGTGGTAACTGGTGGCGGTAATCCGAAAACCAAGTTAGAATCTAGTGTGGCTTTAACTTCAGTAAGTAGAAAAGATATCGTTAACCGTGCACCACTTAATAGTACCGATTTATTAAAAGCTATCCCAGGTTTAACGGTAGAAAGTACTGGTGGTGATGGTCCAGGTAACGTTTGGGTGCGTGGTTTTCCTCAAGCTGGCGGTTACATCTACTTAGGTATCCAAGAAGATGGCTTGCCATTGTTACCTACAGGATTTAACACCAATCCATCTGTAGATCAATATTATAAAACCGATTTAACCATTCAGAACATTGAAGCAATTAGAGGTGGTAATGCAGCTATTATACAATACAATACACCTGGTGCTGTAGTTAACAACTTAAGTTATGTTGGCGCTGATAAACAATATGGTTCATTTAAATTTACTACAGGTTTTTCTCAAGGACTTTATCGTTTTGATGCAAATACGGGTGGTAAAGTAAGCGAAAACATCAAATATAACATCGGTGGTTTTTACAGAACTGACAAAGGTGTGGTTGACCCAGGTTACAGCCCTGCAAACGTTGGTGGTCAAATTAAAGGTAACATGACTTTTGGTTTCAAGAACAACAAAGGTTTCATCAGACTTTATGGTAAATACCTAAATGATGTAACTCAGTTTTTGTTAACCAGCTACTACCCTTACGATGGTACTGGCAAACCAACCAAATACAAAAACTTTGACATGGTGACGCAATCTATGTCGCCAATTGACACCAAATGGGCTTACACAGATCCAGCTAACAGCACCACTTACAACTTTAGTTTAGAAGATGGTATGCATACAAAATTAGGTTCTGGAGCTGCTCAGTTTAAATACACTTTTGATAATGGATGGCAAATCAATAACAACTTCAGATATCAAAAAAATAAAACAAATACACATTATTCTGCCCCAGGAGGTATTGCTTTACGTAATGCAGCTACTCAATATTACTACGTAGATGGCTCTATGGCACCGGCTAACTCTAGCGATTATGTAGTGACTGCAAATTCTAACGGCCAAGTGAACAGAGACGAGCAAATCGTAAATTATTTAGACCTTAAGAAACAAGTAAAAAACCATGCAATTTTTATCGGCGCAGGTATTCACCAATACAACAGAGACGATGAAAGATATGTATTCTCTACTAGAACTGAATACAAAGAGAACCCGCGTATCTTACAAACAACAGCGACTTCAACAGCTTTACAAGGTCGTACACCAGTTACCAAAAACACTTTTATTGGAGATACTAGAACATTATCTGTTTATGGCGGTGATGAGGTTAAAATCAGCGAAAAATTCAGATTAGATTTTGGGGCCAGATTAGATAATCAAAACGTTAAAGGAAAAAGACCTTATTATGCCTTAAACGCTAATGGTACGCCAAACATCTCTGCTTCTGCTACCAATACTATTGCAGGATACACTGACTATGACCTAACTGAAACCAATTGGGCAGTATCAGTTGGCGCCAACTACAAATTAAGTAGCACTACAAGCACTTTCGCTAGGTTAACTAGAGCTTACAACGCACCAAACATTGGTGACTACAATGCGTCTGCTTTTGATGCTAATAACATTAAAAAACGCCCAGTTTATTTAGCTGAAATAGGTTACAAATATGCGAAGAATAATTTAGCGGTATTTGCCTCAGCAAGTTACTCAGCGATTAAAAATACATCGTTGGCATTCAACAACATTCCAACTCAAAATGCTGGACCACAATCTCTAATTGCTTTTGGATCTACCAGAACATGGAGTGCAGAATATGAAGTTTCTTACAAAGTGTTAAACCCACTTACTTTAAGATGGACGGGAACTATCCAAGATTCTAGATACACGGATTATTCTGCATCAACTAGAACAAATGCAGCTTTAATGGCAGAACTAGGTGACCGCGTTTACAGTTTCACTGGAAAAAGAACAGAACGTGTACCTTCTTTGAACACGGAACTTTCTGCAACTTACGATGTGAAGAAATTCAACGTTTTTGTAGCAGCTAGCTACATCGGCAACAGATATACTTCTCCTAGTAACAGTTATAAATTACCTGCGTACGTAGTCATGAAAGCTGGTGCTGGTTACAACTTTACCAAAGCATTATCATTTAGAGTTTGGGCCGATAATTTAACAGATGCCAGAGTGTTAACCGAAGGTGATGTGAGAGGCGATCAGTTCCGCGACTTTAGTCAAGTAGCTCCTGGATCATTGATGATCGGTAGAACCTTATTGCAAAGAACGTTCTTCGGATCTTTAGCTTATTCCTTCTAGTTATATTTTTTATGTAAAGCCGAGCCTTAACGCTCGGCTTTTTTTAACTCAAAACATTATGAATTCGAGAAGAGATTTTATAAAAAAATCAGGTATCGGCTTTGCCGGACTGTTGATTACACCATCCATTTTTAACAACATATTATTAGACAGCGAGCAAGATATAGGCATCCAGTTATTCACAGTCCGTGACCAACTTAACCAAGATGTAAAACTTACTTTAAAAAAGATTGCTGACATCGGTTTTAAACAAGTAGAAACTTTTTATGGTTATGGCGATAAAATGTCGGGCAAAGGCTTTTGGGGCTTGGATGCGAAAGAACTTGCTCAACTCCTAAGAACTTACGGATTAAAGTCTGGCAGCGGACACTACAACACCATGCAATACCTTACCGATGGTAATACAGAGATTTTAAAGCAACAAATCGAAGTAGCCAATACCCTATCACAAAAATATTATACCATACCTGCATTAGCACCTAATGTAAGACAAAACGGCTCGGTAGATGGCTATAAGCAAATGGCAGCTTTATTTAATAAAGCTGGAGAACTATGCAAAAGCAATGGTCTTACCTTAGCTTACCACAATCATGCCTTTGAATTTACACCATTAGAGAATAAGCAAACTGGTTTCGAAATCTTACTCCAAGAAACTGATACCGAATTGGTAAAATTTGAATTAGATATATTCTGGGTAGTGAATGCAAATATGGATCCAGTTACCTTATTTAAACAAAATAAAGGACGTTTTGCAATGTGGCATGTAAAGGACATGGACAAAACTGACGACAAGGTCTTTACGGAGGTAGGTACGGGTCGAATTGATTATATGTCTATTTTCAAGCATAGAAAACTAGCAGGTAACGAATTTATCTTTGTAGAGCAGGATGTCATCAAAAAAGATCCTTTCGACAGCGTTACCCAAAGTTTCAAATATGTGAAGCAAAATTTAATGAAATAAAAACCAATCTTCAGCGTTATTTTATTTCCAAATATAAAGGGAATAAAAAATAACAAAGATGAATTTCTTAAATTTAACAGATTGCGTCCAGACAATGTGATTAGTCGGATACCAACTCCACTAATTGTAGGCTTGTAAAAAAACAAAACAAGTTGGTCCTCCTATCACCATTTCCCACCTAAGCTGTATGAAATTAATTTGAGAAGAATGGATATCATCTATTAAGAATTGAGCAGTTTTGTTTGGATTGACTAAAAAATTGTACCAAAGTTGTCACATCCGTTGAATTTGAAAATTTTAATTCCTATTATTACGTGAAATTATATAGTGTAAAAAACACACTTTGAAACCAAACTATACCAGTATATGGACAGAAGATCAGCACTCAGAAATGTAGCCATACTTTTAGGAACTGCTATTTCTGCCGGAACAACGGACATCTTGTTCAGCAGTTATACCTTGCCAGAAAGCGAAAAAAACACAGTGAATTTCACTGCGGAGCAACTCAAAGCGCTCACAGAAATTGCAGACGTAATTATCCCTACTACTAAATCATCCCCAGGTGCGAAAGCAGCAGGTGTGGGCAAGTTTATTCCAATGATGGTGAGAGATTGTTACCCGGCCAAACAACAACAATCTTTCTATAATGGATTGGCAGCGTTTGAAGCTAGAGCTAAAAAAACTTACAAGAAGAGCTTCGCTTTAATCCCTTTAGTAGAACGCAAAAAAATGCTAGCGGCGCTTAGACAAGAAACTTTAGACCAAAAAGCCAACAAAGTAGCTGGCAAAGAAGATATCACCTACTTCTTCACTGTAGTAAGAGACTTAACTTCTTTAGGTTATTTTTCTTCTGAAATAGGCTGCACCCAAGCGCGTGAGTACTTGATGATTCCGGGAAGTTATGATGGTGCTTATCCACTTAAACCAGGACAAAAATCTTGGGCAACCTAAACAATTCTTTCCCTAAACAAAACAGAACAGACAAAATGAACTTAAATATAAATCTAAAAGCTGAAAACACTTACGATGCAATTGTAGTGGGTTCTGGCATCAGTGGTGGTTGGGCTGCAAAGGAACTGACCGAAAAAGGTTTAAAAGTATTAATGCTTGAAAGAGGGATGAACATTGAGCACATCAAAGATTATGATGGCGCTATGAAAAACCCTTGGGATATCAAACACGCAGGTAGGCTAACAGAGGAGATGAAAAGAACTCACCCTGTTCAGAAAAGAGATTATCCATACAATGAAGTAACCGAAAAATGGTGGGTAAATGACTTGGAATGTCCTTACACTGAGGTAAAACGATTTGACTGGTATAGAGGTTTCCATGTAGGTGGTAAATCATTAATGTGGGGCCGTCAAAGCTACCGCCTTGGCGATGTTAACTTCGAAGAAAATGCAAAAGATGGCTACGGTAACGATTGGCCAATTAGATACAAAGATATTGCGCCATGGTATGATTACGCAGAAAAATTTGCGGGTATCAGCGGGCAGAATGAAGGTTTAGAAGGTGTTTTACCTGATGGGCATTTCTTACCTCCAATGGACTTAAACATTGTAGAAAAATCTGTAAAAGAAAGTATTAAACAAAAATGGGGAAAAGAGCGCTTAATGACCATTGGTCGTGTAGCCAACCTTACCGTTCCTCATAATGGTCGTGGCAACTGTCAATACCGTAACTTGTGTAGTCGTGGTTGTCCTTTTGGAGCCTATTTTAGCACTCAATCTTCTACCCTACCAGCAGCAGTAGAAACAGGAAATTTAACCTTGAGACCTTACTCTATCGTTAACCATATCATTTACGATAAAGACACTAAAAAAGCAAAAGGTGTTGCTGTAATCGATGCATTGACCAACAAAACGATGGAGTTTTATGCTAAAATCGTTTTCGTAAATGGCTCAACATTAGGTACTACTTTCATTTTATTAAACTCTACGTCAGACGAAAACCCTAATGGATTAGGCAATAGCAGTGGTCAATTAGGTCATAACTTGATGGATCACCATTTCCGTTGCGGAGCGAATGGCGAATTTGAAGGTTTCGATAAATATTATACCTATGGTAGACGTGCCAATGGTTTCTACGTTCCTCGTTTCAGAAACGTTGGTAGTGATAAGCGCGATTATCTACGAGGTTTCGGCTATCAAGGTAGTGGTTCTAGACAAAACTGGCAAAGCGATGTGGCAGAACTTTCATTTGGTGCAGATTTCAAACAGAAAATGACTACCCCTGGACCTTGGAAACTAGGCTTTGGCGGGTTTGGAGAGATGTTACCTTACTATGAAAACCGTGTATATATCGATCAATCGAAAAAAGACAAATGGGGACAACCTGTATTAGCAATTGATTGCGAATACAAGGAGAACGAGAAAAAAATGCGTGTAGATATGATAAATGATGCCGCGGAAATGCTTGAAGCTGCTGGCGCTAAAAATATCAAAACTTACGACAATGACTGCTATCCTGGTATGGCGATCCACGAAATGGGAACAGCAAGAATGGGTAAGGATCCTAAAACTTCTGTACTGAACGAATGGAACCAAATGCATGATGTGAAAAATGTTTTCGTTACTGACGGATCATGTATGCCTTCCATTGGATGCCAAAATCCTTCATTAACATTTATGGCGCTAACTGCCCGCGCAGCAGACCATGCAGTTAAAGAATTGAAAAAAGGAAACCTTTAAAAAGCTGAAAGCCGAAGGCTTAAAGCGCACTCCAAGCTGCTTTAGGCTTTAAGCCTTTTGCTTTTAGCTCAAAAGTTATGAAAGAAAAAATAAGAATGGGTATGATAGGCGGCGGCAAAGATGCATTCATCGGAGCTGTTCACCGTATTGCCGCTAATATGGATGGATTGATTGAACTTTGCTGTGGAGCATTGAGCATTAGTCCAGAAACTGCGAAAGAATCAGGTAAAATGTTATTTCTTCCAGAAGACAGAACCTATCTGAGCTATGAAGAAATGATCAAAAAAGAAAGTGAACTACCAGCAAATGAGCGAATTCACTTTGTAACGATTGTAACACCAAACTTTGCTCACTTTGCACCTGCAATGATGGCATTGGAATATGGTTTTAACGTTGTGATAGAAAAACCCATGACTTTAACTTTAGAAGAAGCTAAGTTGCTACAACAAAAAGTTGAAGAAACAGGGCTTACTTTATGTCTTACGCACACTTATTCAGGCTACCCAATGGTGAAACAAGCCAAAGAGATGGTAAAGGATGGTGCGCTAGGTAAGATCAGAAAAATCATAGTTGAATACCCTCAAGGTTGGTTGAGTACCTTAAGTGAGCGAGAGGGCAATGCACAAGCGGCATGGCGTACGGACCCTAAAAAATCTGGAAAAAGTGGTTGCATTGGCGATATTGGCACTCACGCTGCTCACTTAGCGGAATATATCTCTGGCTTAAAAATTACCCAAATTTGCGCAGATCTGAACATCGTAGTAGAAGGCAGATCTATTGATGATGATGGAAACATCCTATTGAAATTTGATAATGGCGCAAATGGTGTTTTGATTGCATCGCAAATCGCCGCTGGCGAGGAAAATGCATTGAACATCAGAATTTATGGAGAAAAAGGTGGATTAGAATGGTTTCAACACGAGCCAAACACCTTGCTAGTAAAGTGGTTAAACAAACCTACAGAGGTTTACAGAGCTGGTGGCGCTTATTTGGGAGACTTTGCAAAGCATAACACTAGAACTCCGGGAGGGCATCCTGAAGGTTTACTCGAAGCTTTTGCAAATATCTATAGAAATTTCGCTTTAACATTAGCAGCTAAGCTGAACAATGAACAGCCTACTCCTCAAATGCTAGATTTCCCTAATGTCGCAGATGGCGTAAGAGGCATGGCACTCATTGAAAATGCAGTGGCATCCAACGAATCGGATAAAAAATGGCATGATTTTATAGTATAGTTAGCAAAGGTTATTAGGCGAATAGATCATAGACTAATAACTATGAACAATAGACCATGAGCTTATAAACCTTCAACAAAAAACGAAGAACAAAAATGACTACGATACAAGGACCTGCAGTATTTCTAGCCCAGTTTATCAGTGATGAAGCGCCTTTTAACTCATTAGATTCGATTTGTAAGTGGGCTGCTGACCTAGGTTTTAAAGGCATTCAGATGCCAACCTCAGACAGTCGCTTTATCGATTTGAAACTAGCTGCAGAAAGTAAAACTTATGCTGATGAACTTACAGGAAAAGTAGCTGCTCATGGTTTAAAGATAACGGAACTGTCTACACATCTACAGGGTCAATTGGTAGCAGTTCATCCAGCTTATAACGAATTGTTCGATGCTTTTGCAGCACCAGAAGTAAAGAACAATCCGCAAGCGCGTACAGAGTGGGCTATCCAACAATTAAAATACGCAGCTAAAGCTTCTCAAAATTTAGGATTAAATGCACATGCTACATTTAGTGGTTCGTTGTTATGGCAATTCTTCCACCCTTGGCCACAACGTCCGGAAGGTTTAGTTGAGGAAGGTTTCACCGAACTTGCAAAACGTTGGCTACCGATTTTAAATGAATTTGATAATTGTGGTGTAGACGTATGTTATGAAATCCATCCAGGAGAAGATTTATTTGATGGTGTTACTTACGAAATGTTCTTGGACAAAGTAAATCAACACCCTAGAGCTTGTTTGCTTTACGACCCGTCACACTTTGTGTTACAGCAATTAGACTACATCCAATACATTGATTTATATCACGAAAGGATTAAAGCTTTCCACGTCAAAGATTCCGAGTTCAATCCAACAGGAAGACAGGGAACTTTTGGTGGTTACCAAAGTTGGGCAAATCGCGCTGGCCGTTACCGATCGCCAGGTGATGGGCAAGTAGATTTCAAAACCATTTTCAGTAAACTAGCGCAGTACGATTATAAAGGATGGGCAGTAATGGAATGGGAATGCTGTATTAAAAACCAACAAGACGGTGCCCGTGAAGGTGCAGAATTCATTAAAAAACATATCATTAACGTAACAGATAAAGCATTTGATGATTTTGCCGCAGCAGGAAGCGATGCAGCTTTTAATAAAAAAATACTAGGAATTTAAAGTTGGAACTTTCAACTTTTTACTTTTAACTTCATACCCCTAACAAAACACACATGAAACGAACTTTTTTAATTCTTGGAGTAACCTCAATATTTGTTGCTTCATTATCCGCATTTAAACCAGAGCCAATTACAGAACCAGCGGTAACGATTAATGCACCTGCAATGCCTAAAATTACGTCCATGCAGATGAGTGGTGGAGAGTTATTGATCAACAAATCTGACTGTATTGGTTGCCATCACAAAATCAATAAATTAATTGGTCCGTCTTACACGGATATTGCAAAAAAATATCCAAATACAGACAAAAACCAATTGATGTTGGCCGATAAGATCATTAAAGGTGGATCTGGCGTTTGGGGCAAAATCCCAATGACACCACATCCAAAAATTTCACCAAGTGATGCAAAGTTGATGGCAAAATATATCTTGTCTTTGAAGAAATAATGGCTGTAGCTAATTAAGTCATAAGTTATATGTAATTAAATAAATAACTTATGACTTAATGAACCATGAACTACAGCTCAAATAAACCGACCAAAAACCAAAATATATGAACCAAGACAATAACCAAAGTAGACGTAACTTTCTAAAAATGGGAGCCGTGGCTACTGCGGCTTTTACCATTGTACCACGACATGTACTAGGCGGCAAGGGTTTTCTTGCACCAAGCGACAGACTAATTGTAGCAGGTATTGGTGTAGGTGGCAAAGGAGATAGCGACTTGCGTTTAATTCACGAAAGTGGCAAAGCCGAAATTGCTTACTTGTGCGATGTGGATACTCGACGAGCCGCAAATAGTGTAAAACGTTTTCCAAAAGCTAAATTTTATAAAGACTGGCGAGAGATGTTTGACAAAGAGCACAAACATTTTGATGCCGTTACCGTATCTACACCTGATCATAACCATGCCATTCAAACTTTAGCTGCAATGCAGTTGCGCAAGCACGTTTACGTACAAAAACCATTAACCCACGATATCTATGAAGCTCGTATTTTAACCGCAGCAGCCAAAAGGTATAAAGTGGTGACGCAAATGGGTAACCAAGGCGCTAGTAATGATGGCCCACGTTTATTACGCGAATGGTATGATGCTGGTTTAATTGGTGACGTACATACAATTTATGCCTGGACAGATAGACCGGTTTGGCCTCAAGGTATTCCTTGGTCGGCGAATAAAGCGGAAGTTCCAAAAGATCTAGACTGGGATTTATGGTTAGGTACTGCGCCGTATAAAGATTACGTTGAAAAGTTGGTTCCTTTCAATTGGCGCGGTTGGTGGGATTACGGAACCGGTGCGTTAGGCGATATGGGTTGCCACTTATTAGAAACTCCTTTCAGCGTACTTAATTTGAAATATGCTACAGAAGTTGAGGCTAGTGTAGGTTCTGTCTATGTAGACGAATTTAAGCGCGGCTATTTCCCTGAAAGTTGCCCTCCTTCTAGCCATGTAACGCTGAAATTCCCTAAAACTGATAAAACACAAGGCGAAGTAACTGTACATTGGATGGACGGTGGTATACAACCTACCCGCCCAGAAGAACTAGGTGCTGATGAGGTATTTGGTGACGGCGGCAACGGTACCTTATTTATCGGTACCAAAGGTAAAATGATGTCAAACACCTACGGAGACAAAGCCAGGTTAATTCCACTTTCTCGTAATGAGAATTTGAATGTCGCTCAAAAATTTGCTCGGGTTCCTGGTCAGGCAAATGGACATTATGGACAATGGGTAGAGGGCTGTATTGCTGGGTATGGTAAAAAGGAATTGAGTTCTCCTTTCGAGATCGCAGGTCCTTTAACCGAGTGCTTGTTGATGGCGAACTTAGCCATTAGAGCCGCTGATATCAAAAGAATAGATGATAAAGGAAAAACAAGCTTTCCAGGTAGATACAGAAAACTACTTTGGGATAATGATCAGATGAAAGTGACCAACTTCGACGATGTGAATCAGTTTGTAAAAAGGGATTACCGACAAGGTTGGAAATTAGGAGAAAAATAATAAGCAGAGCGCAATGGACATGGGGTTTGGATATGCTCTTTTCCCTATGCTATATGTACATAACGACGAAATCAGATGAAAAAAATATTAATAGCAGCGTTTATGGTTGCTTCAATCAGCGTTAGCGCACAAAAGAAAAAAGGCTTTACTCCTCTTTTCGACGGAAAAACAACTACTGGTTGGCACACTTACGGAAAAGACTTTGTAGGCAAAGCATGGAATGCGGAAAATGGCGTATTACACTTTAACCCGAAACTAAAAAATAATGACGGTGGCGATTTGGTAACCGACAAAGAATATGGCAACTTTCATTTAAAGCTAGAGTGGAAGGTAGCTCCAAAAGCAAACAGTGGCATCATTTTCTTCGTACATGAAGATGTGTCTAAATACAAGCAAACTTACCTTACCGGACCAGAAATGCAAGTAATTGATAATGACGGTCACTCAGATGGAAAAATCAATAAGCACCGTGCTGGCGATTTATACGATATGGTTAAAAGCAAAAGCGAACCTGTGAAAGCTGTTGGTGAATGGAATTTAGCTGAAATTATTAGTAATAATGGCAAGCTTACTTTAAAGTTGAATGGAAAGAAAGTAGTGGAAACTACGATGTGGGACGAAAACTGGAAAAACCTAATTGCGGGAAGTAAATTTGCCAAGTGGGAAGGTTTTGGAACTTATAAAACCGGTAAAATTGCCTTACAAGATCATGGTGACGAAGTTTGGTTCCGTAACATAGCTATTAAAGAATTATAAATAGGGATCAGTAATTAGTGGTCAGGTATCAGTACTTCGCCAAACAACTAACTAACCATAAACTAAAAAAACACTCAGAAATGCTTTTCTCTCCCTTGTTCGGAAGAGATACCAAGAAAGAGTGGGCTCAAAAACCAAAAAACTATATATGAACTCAACAACTCGCTTCAAACTATCCTTTATGATGTTCCTCGAATTCTTTATTTGGGGTGGATGGTTTGTAACATTAGGTACTTTTCTTGACAAGAACCTAAGCGCTTCTGGACCAGAGATTGGTTCAGTTTTTTCTACACAATCTTGGGGGGCTATTATTGCACCATTTATTATCGGGTTAATTGCCGATAAATATTTTAACGCAGAGAAAATATTAGGTGTATTACACCTTGTAGGTGCGGTTCTATTGTACCAAATGTACAATGCAACCGATATCAGTGTATTTTATCCGTATGTTTTCATTTATATGGTCTTATACATGCCGACCCTTGCTTTGGTTAACTCTGTATCATTTAACCAAATGGGAGATCCAGAAAAAGAATTTTCAAACATCAGGATTTGGGGCACTATTGGATGGATCTTAGCAGGCGTATTAATCAGCTTTTTCTTCCACTGGGATTCACAGGAAGCATCAGCTAATGGAGCGTTAAAAAATACATTCTTAATGTCGGCCGTGGCATCTCTTGGTTTGGGTATTTTCAGCTTCTTACTACCTAAAACTCCTCCAAAAAATAAATCTACCGAAAAGATTAAAGTGTCGGAGATATTAGGTTTAGATGCCTTAAAATTACTTAAGGACAAAAACTTTTTAGTTTTCTTCATTTCATCTATTTTAATTTGTATTCCTTTGGCATTTTATTATCAGAACGCCAACTTATTTTTATCTAAAATCGGTGTCGATAATCCAACAGGAAAAATGACTATAGGTCAAGTATCCGAAGTATTGTTCTTATTAGCTATACCTGTTTTCTTTAAAAAATTCGGCTTTAAAAAGACAATTTTGGTAGGGATGCTAGCTTGGACAGTTCGTTACTTGTTATTTGCATTTGGAAATGCTGGAGAATTGAGTTTCATGCTCCTATTAGGCATAGCTTTACACGGAATCTGTTATGATTTTTTCTTTGTTTCTGGACAAATCTACACCAATTCTAAAGCTGGAGATAAATTTAAAAGTTCAGCTCAAGGTTTAATTACTTTAGCTACTTACGGAGTAGGCATGCTAATTGGGTTTATTGTAGCTGGTCAAATTACGGAAATGTACAAAGTAAATGGCGTTGAAGATTGGAAAATGATTTGGAGTATCCCTGCGGGCATAGCTTTTGTAGTATTCTTACTATTCAGCTTATTATTTAACGACAAAACGAAAACAGAATCTGTTTAACCATGACTACAAGAAGAAATTTTATAAAAGAAACCAGCCTACTTGCTGCGGGTCTAGCACTGGCACCTTCGTTGATTAAAGCTTTTGCCCCAGCACAACGAGCCGTAGGTATACAGCTATATAGCTTAAGAGACATAATCGGTAAAGATGTAAAGGGTGTAATTGAAAAAGTTGCCAAAGCGGGCTTTAAAGAAGTAGAAACTTACGGTTATGCCCCTAATGGAAGCTTCTGGGGCTTAACGCCTAAAGAATTTAAAGCATTATTGGATGCTAACGGTCTTTACTCCCCTAGCGGACACTTTGGCTTCGATAACTATATTACAACTGGAAATTTAGATGATATCAAATCTTATATTGATGCATCAAATACATTAGGTAGTAAATATGTAGTCGCCCCCTATCTAGGTGACACTTTGCGTGACAATTATAAATTAATAGCAGAGCGATTAAACAAGGCTGGAGAACTTTGTATAAAATCAGGGCTCAACGTAGGTTACCATAACCACGGATTCGAATTTGATAAACAAGGTGACACCACAGGTTATGAAATCTTATTGGCAGAAACAGATCCTAATTTGGTTTACTTCGAGTTAGATCTATACTGGGCTGTTTTTGCAGGTCATAATCCAGTAGATATCTTCAAAAAGCATCCACATCGATTTAAAATGTGGCACGTGAAAGATATGGACAAAACTGATAAGAAATGGAATACAGAAATCGGAAATGGAAGTATTGATTTTAAATCAATATTTGCAGAAGCGAAGCTTTCTGGAGTAAAACATATCTATCTAGAGCAAGAAACTAATTACCAACCAGATCATATTGGTTCTATTAAAACAAGTATTGATTATATCAAAGGTAATTTACTTAAATAAACTACCTTCACTACCTTCATTTCGGCTAAAGTTCAAGTAATGGAGAAATCTTTGAATTATACATTTTCAGAGATTTCTCTTTCCTTTCGAAACGACTATAATTAATGGAGAAATGACTTTACGTTAATCCAAACTTAGTAGACAAATAGCCTACCCACTCTTTTATCAGCAATTCCCAACCAAATATCGCACTCGACTGTGGCAGTAAATAATCCTCTACAGTGAAATTATCGTTTAGCGAGTTAGTAGGGTAATAATCGATATTTTTCATTCCCTGCTTCTCGGCTAAAAGCTTCGTTCTGGGAATATGCCATGCGCTGGTAATGACCAAAATCTTAGCATTGGGTTTGTTCAGGCTATTTAAAATCTTATTAGCATAGATAAAATTCTCTTTTGTATTCCGACTGTTTTTTTCAATAATGATGGCACTATCTGGAATATTAATTGCCTTTAGATAAGTGTGTGTATACAAAGCTTCTGGCTGATTTCTCTCCAATAAACTGCCGCTTCCGCCGCTCATCAGAATTTTATCTATGGTTCCTTGGTGATATAACTTAATGGTCTGCACTAACCTATCTCCAGAGAACTCCGCTTTTAAAGCTTTTGTTTCTTCGTTAAAGCTAGAAAAGCCGCCCAAAAGTAAACCAATATCGTAATGTTTTAAAACCGGCGATTTAGGTTCGTACCAACCTGCTACCACACCGAGTATCGCCTTATTAGAGACGAAAAGTAATAGCACTAACGCAGCAATCAACGTGCGCCTTTTATTTCGTTTATTTTTAGCGAATAAGGCGTAGATCGCAAGCACACCGATCCATACCAAAGGTCTAATCACAAACAGTAAAAATTTAGAAAGGAAGAATGACATTGATGAATGTTAGTTTAATTTAGAAGCCAATACACAAGTTTGCTTAAAGCTGTCAGTAGTTCCGGTGACGGTAAAAATATCTATCTTAATTACATAAATACCAACTTTACAAAGCTGACCACCATCATTTAGACCATCCCAATTAATTGTGCCTTGGGTCGGCATCATAAGATTTCGCGCTAGTTTACGTACCAAAACTCCTTTATCTGTATAAATATTAATCGTTGCTAAATTACCATTTTCTTTAAACTTATAATCTATATTCAATTGGTCTTCAAATCCATCATTATCTGGAGAAAAAGTCTTATTCACTAACATAACTGAGCTTTTCACACTAGTATCTTCGCTTTGTGAGTTTTTGTAAGTTGGCGTAGCAAAACCTACCGAAGCCGCCGCCGATTGCAAATTACCAGGTTCGTTACCACTCTTTGTAAAAGAAACACGCTCCAATGACACACCTTTCACTTCTTTTAGTAAAGCATGATGCATTTTTTCTGTATAGGACAATTCATCTATGGCTAAATCTTCTTTCCACAACTTAACTGTTCCGCTTTCATTCGTATACGCTGGCATACTAGTTACCTGTACCATTTGGCTGGGATTTTTCACCTCATAATGCTGTTTTGTTATTTCTGGATTTGCTGTTAAAACCCAGTAAGTTTTTGGGCGGATAAGTACAGTTGTTGCAGAAATTACTCTTTTACTTGGACCTGTGGTGCCAGAAGCAGCTGGATTAGAAATAGTCAATTCTTTCAAATCCAATATTTTATTCGTTGGATTATAGAGTTCGACAAAATCAATACCTCCAGCTTTTGGATTAAAAAGCACCTCACTAATTAAAATGTCTCCAGTTTTAATGGCGTCGGTAATTAAAATTAATGCTGTATTTGCAGCTGGATCAATGGGCACACCATTACAGTTCACTAAATTGGAAACTGTAAGTAAACTCTCTACATTATTCGCTATTGCATTTGTACTAGAAAAAATCAGGTTTACACGCTGGTTCAGTGTGCCAACAAGCTCAACAGAACTAGGTTTGCCAATACCGTTATTAATATGGTAATTATTTACGTCCGTAAGCGTTACAGTAGTAATAGCCTTGTCAAACTCCAACTGAATTTCTGTAGGCGACAAAATATTTGCAGTCAGCAATTTAGGGGCTACATGATCTACATTTAACGGATTATAAACTGAATTTTGCGCACCTGGTGTGCCGTTGTTTAAACCTGTACTTGCCGTCCAATTAAAGGCACCACCACATGGTCCATTTGGGTTAATTAATTCTAAAGCATAACCCGTCTTTTTCGCATTATCCCTGTACCAAGTATCTGCATATGACACAAAATCTATCACCGTAGTGCCGTCCGGAAGAAACAGATTTAAATCATCTTTGTCATTATTTAAAGCTGGCCATGGGGATATACCCAATGTTTTTCCATAAACTTTAAACTGATCCACATCTGCAGTTGCACACACAATACGATATGATTTAGGCGTTAATGTATCTGCCGCGAAAGTCGCCATTGAACTAGAAGCATCTTTGTATTTCCAGCCTGTAATAATGATATACTGATCTGTCGTATTATAGAGTTCGAAATACTCTTTGTTTAACGTAGCTGCTGTAGAAATTGGTGCTGCCATAATTTCATTGAACACAACATCTCCTCTTTTTGCAGTGTAAGGTGCTACATACACAAATGTTTTCGCTATGGCAGTACTCATTGCATTCCCTTTAACATCCGCAATATTGCTGGTGGTAAGCGTGTACTCCCCTGAAATGAAATCATTAGCGTAAGTAAGATTAACTACATTGTTGGTTGCTCCCATTATGGCAGTCAATGGATTGCCAGCCCCTCTTGATAAGGAATAATTTACTACATTTTGTGCTGAAGTATTTCCCAATGCCTCATCAAATGTAAGCTCAATTGTTTTTGTGTTTAAGGATTTAATTGAAAGAATTTTTGGAGGAGTCACATCTGGGATCAACTCAGTGATCTTAAAATCATCAAAAATAAATTGATTGTATCTCGAAGCTGTAGCATATCTGCAGTTCACACCAAAATGGGTTGTTGTAGTGTAGTTATTATCAGTAGCAGTTCCTTCTAGAACATAATTTGTACCACCAGCAACATCAGCATACAGCTCCCATTTACCGTCATGATCTCTGGTGATTTTTATTCGGGCAGTTACTAAATTCGCATTTGCCCTTATTTTTGCAGGCCCCGTAATAATTTGTGTTGTACTGATACCGTTCTGACGATACAAGCGAAATCTATCCGTTTGGCCAGTTTCTCCAATTTGGAAAAAATATCCCTGCAACGCTCCAGTCAAATCAGCTTGATTAGAAATTAAATATACTCTAGGATAATTAGTTGTCGTCGGATCGAAATTGAGCTGGATAAAAAACTCCCAAACAGCATTATTAGCGTAAAAGTTGGAAGTAGATAAGCCTATATTTTGATTGGACAAGTTAGGTCCGTTAGACTGCAGTTGACCGCTTCCATTAATTAAAAAGTTACTCGTATGCCCATCCCAAACGGGATTACTTGTAAAATCTCCGTCATCAAAATTGTCGTTTAACTGAGCAAAAGTAAGTTTCGTGCACAATACCAATAAAAAGACTAAAGTTTTTCTCATATTTGGGAATTGAACATTTAATTTAAATATAATATAAATAATCAAAAAAAATGAAAATTGCAGTTGTAGGCGCCACAGGACTTGTAGGTACCGTAATGTTAAAAGTATTGGAGGAAAGAAATTTCCCTTTAACCGAATTAATCCCAGTTGCTTCTGAAAAGAGCGTTGGTAAGTTAATTAAGTTTAAGGGTAAGGAGTATCCAATTGTTAGCATTGACACTGCTATTGCTTTGGCTCCAGAAATTGCTATTTTTTCTGCAGGCGGAACCACCTCTTTAGAAGTAGCACCTCGTTTTGCCGAAGTGGGCACAACCGTTATTGATAATTCTTCGGCATGGAGAATGGACCCCACAAAGAAATTAGTAGTGCCAGAAGTTAATGCTCACGTATTAACTAAAGAAGACAAAATCATTGCAAACCCTAACTGTTCTACTATCCAAATGGTAGTGGCTTTACAACCTTTACACGAAAAATATAAAATTAAACGTGTAATTGTTTCTACCTACCAGTCGGTAACTGGTACAGGCGTTAAAGCTGTAGATCAGTTAATGAACGAGCGTAAAGGTATCGACGGACCAAAAGCATATCCTTACGAAATTGATTTGAACGTTTTACCACATATTGATGTTTTCACTGATAACGGTTACACCAAGGAAGAAATGAAAATGGTGAAAGAAACTAATAAGATCATGGGTGATGACAGTATCAAAGTTACCGCAACTACTGTTCGTATTCCTGTAATGGGTGGACACTCAGAGTCTGTAAACGTTGAGTTTGAAAACGATTTTGACTTAGCTGATGTACGCAGAATTTTAGAAGAAGCGCCAGGTATTATCGTTGTTGATGACGTAGCGAACTTGAAATATCCAATGCCTAAAGATGCTCATGAGAAAGATGAAGTTTTTGTAGGGCGCTTACGTAGAGACGAATCGCACGATAAAGCATTAAATATGTGGATTGTTGCAGATAACTTGCGTAAAGGTGCTGCTACAAATACAGTACAAATTGCAGAATATCTGTTAGCAAACAAGCTTGTATAAGCTTAATAACAATAATAGAAAAGTGATGTAAATAACATCACTTTTTTTTCGACTAAACTTTTCAACAACCAAACTATGATGATTAAAAAAATCATTGCCTTAACCATTTTCACTTGCCTATTTCATACTTTAAACAGTTCTGCTCAAGACAGCTTGATTACTATACTAGCGAAAAAGAATCAAACCAGTTTTGCAAAAGATGCGAACGGACTGAAAGGACCAGGCTGGGATAAAATCGTCGAAAAAGCGAAAGGAAGTAGTAACGTATTAATTGGCGAGGAACATTTTACTAATGAGATTCCATTCTTTGTTTCGAAAATCGTCGAGCAAATTAAATTTGATAATTTCTTCTGTGAGATTGATCCATTTACTGCGCACATTTTTGAGCAAAAAATTAAAACACTTTCAGCAGATGCATTAAAGAAATACACCTCCGATTACGGAAATACATTTTCTTTCTATTCCTTTGAATCGGAGTTGGACTTGCTGAAGCAACTGATAAAAGGCAAAACTAATATTCGAGGCACTGATCAAATCTTATTAGTAGCCGATCGCTTGATTTGTAATGAACTCATGCAGTCTACCAAAAACAAAAGAGCTAAAGAGCTATACCAAACCATCAGAGACCAATCAAAAACTCACTTTTCGGCCTTCTTGAAAGACCAAAAAAATTCGTTCTATCTACTCACAGAAGATTTCGGGAAGAAAATTGATGAGCTTAGCAAGCTAAATTTAAGTGGCGAAGAGAAAAAAATAATAGCAGCTTTAAAGCTAACTGCTCAAATCTATAAATCTCAAGACCACCACCTACGTATACAGTTGATGAAAAATCAATTAATGGCCGATTACAATAGCTGGTCGAGCAAGAAAAATCTTTATAAATATGGTGCAAATCATGCGTCTAAAGCAGAAAGCCTGCTACAGATCTTTGATATTGGCAACCTAGTCAACAACATTGCAGATAGTCAATATACCAGCTCATTACATATCATGATCCTTGGCAAGTCAGGATGGCAAGCCTCCCCATTCCAAGGATTTCCAGCCTCTAAAATTGATGAAAATGAAGGCTCATTAAAATCACTACAGCCGTTTCTAAAATTAGTGGATGGAAAAGAATGGCAATGTTTCAATATGGTTCCAATTAGAAAAGCCATTGAAAATGGAAAAGTAATCGTAAACGATATCAAGTTATTACGTATAATTAAGGGCTTCGATTTGTTAGTTATTGTTCCTGAAGTTACCGCAAGTCAATTTCCGAAATCATAAAATTTACTTTTATGAGTTATATCTCGAAATACCATTTTTAATAAGCCCGTACATGTTGATGAAAAGAACTCTATACCTGTTATTATTTGCGCTACCACAAATCTTAAATGCGCAAACTACTGCGCAGAAATTGGAAAAAGCTTACCAAATATTGGTCAAGGATGAACAGGCGAAATATGCGATCACATCGCTCTGCGTACTCGATGCCAATACGGGGAAAGTAATTTTTGCTAACAATGAAAATATAGGTTTAGCCCCAGCATCAACCTTAAAAACAATTACATCTGCTACTGCTTTTTACAATTTAGGTAAAGATTTTCGCTATGAAACCAAGCTTTCTTATACTGGAAAAATTGCTAATGACGGTACGTTGCTAGGTGACATCATCATCACTGGCTCTGGCGATCCGACTTTAGGCTCGTGGCGTTACGAGCAAACCAAAGAAAATAGCATTCTTAAACAGTGGGTAGCTGCAATCAAAGCTGCGGGCATTAAAAAAATTGAAGGAGGAATAATTAGTGATGATAGTACTTTTGGCACTTCCACTATTCCAACTGGATGGATTTGGCAAGACATCGGCAATTATTATGGCGCTGGTGCCGGGTCGATCTGTTGGCGAGAAAACCAATTCGATGTGTACCTAAAACCAGGTTCGAACACAGGCAATGATGTACAAATTGTAAAAACAGTACCGCAGACACCATATATCCAACTCGTAAATGAATTAAAAACTGGTGGAAGTGGCACTGGGGATAATGCCTATGGATTTCTAGCTCCTTATACCAACATTGGCTATCTGCGTGGCACATGGGGAATTGGTATTAAGAAAACAAGCATCTCGTTATCCCTTCCAGACGCCGCTTACGACGCTGCTTATCGCCTACAAGACACTTTGAAAGGATTAGGTATAGCCTCTAGTAAAAGTGCCAGTTCATCTCGTCTATTGGCGTTAGAAAATAGACAAATTAGTAGTGAACAAAAGCCACTGCTAAGTATCTTCTCTCCTACCCTAAGCCAGATGGTGTATTGGTTTCAGAAAAAAAGTATCAACCTTTATGGTGAGCAATTCATTAAAACCATTGCTTACAAACAAGGAAAAGAGGGCAATACCAAGAACGGAGCAAGAGTAGTGATTGACTTTTGGTCGGGAAGAGGGATTGACAAAAATGCACTGAACATGATTGATGGCAGTGGCTTATCGCCAGCCAATCGGGTGACCACCTCAGCTATGGCATCGATCCTATTCCAGGCACAAAAGGAAAGCTGGTTTGCAGATTATATCAATTCGTTCCCCGATTACAACGGAATGAACATCAAAAGTGGAAACATAAATGATGTAACGGCCTATGCTGGTTATTACACTGCGAAAAATGGAAGTAAATACATCGTCGTAATTAATATTAACAATTATAATGGATCAGGCATTAGCCGTAAATTATTTCAGGTGTTGGATGCGTTGAAATAAACACCCCTACTTTAAAATAATTACCGACGAAAGGATGAGCTACGTACAATAAGCTCATTGCGAAGCTTTAGTTTTTAATATTTTTTAAAATTGATTGTCTAACTGCTATGTATTTGGTAAATTGCCATTTCACACAATCCAAATACTGCATGAAACTTTTCCTTTCGACTTTTCTTATTTCCATATCGCTCGGTTCTCTTGCACAAAGTACCATTTCAACGGCTGATGGAATGCCTTTGAATCAACCCGCTGCGTATGTACATGGAGAGATCGCTATTATTCCTGAACCAGTTACCGTCACAAAGCAAGATGGACATTTTGAACTACCTGAGAATATCTTAATACAGACTACCAAACCTGCTGAGCTTAAACAAGCAATTACTTTTCTACAAGAGCGGTTAAGTGTACCAACAGGATATTTTGTAAGTGCTACAGCAATAGCAGCAAATACAGCAAATATTAGATTAGTCCTTACAGACAGGAATGATGCAGTAATAGGCACCGAAGGCTACCATTTACAAGTTACACCCCAACAAATTATAATTACAGCCAACAAACCAGCAGGTATTTTTTATGGCGTACAAACGTTAATGCAGCTATTGCCAAAAGAAATAGAAAGCAAAGAAGAAGTTAAAAATATAAAATGGAAAGTACCATGCGTAAATATCACTGATTACCCACGTTTGGGTTGGAGAGGTTTAATGTTCGACGTGGCAAGGCACTTCTTTACCAAAGCTGAAGTTAAACAATACATAGATGCAATGGTACGCTACAAGTACAACCTACTCCATCTACACCTAACTGATGACGAGGGCTGGAGAATTGAAATCAAAGGCTATCCTAAATTAACCGAAGTGGGCGCTTGGAACGTGAAAAGAGTAGGTACTTTCGGCAATTTCATTCCACCAAAAGCAGATGAACCTCGCAATTACGGTGGTTTTTACACACAAGAAGACCTTAGAGAATTGGTCGCCTATGCGAAAGAACGCTTTGTAGACATCTTACCAGAGGTAGATGTTCCAGGACATAGCTTAGCAGCCATTGCTTCCTATCCTGAGCTTTCTTGTACACCTGACGCAGTGAATTACAAAGTGCGTAGTGGCGAGCGTATCATGGATTGGAGTCGTGGTGTACCGCCGTTGGCTATGGTAGATAATACACTTTGTCCGGCTAATGAAAAAGTTTATGAATTTCTAGATACGGTGATTTCTCAAGTTGCAGAAATTTTCCCTTTTGAATATATCCACATGGGTGGAGATGAAGCTTCTCATAATTTTTGGGAAAAAACGCCTCAAATTCTAGAATTGATGAAACGTGAAAATCTAAAAACAATGCCTCAGGTACAAAGTTATTTCGAACGAAGGGTAGAAAAGATTGTAACTAAACATGGTAAACGTTTCATGGCTTGGGACGAAGTTTTAGAAGGAGGTGTTTCTCAAAGTACAGCTGTAATGAGCTGGCGAGACATGAAGTATGGTGTGCAAGCTGCAAAAAACAAACATGAAGTAGTGATGAGCCCTACGCAATATGCCTACTTAGATTACATGCAAGCGGATGAAATTACTGAACCTAAGGTATACAAAGGGTTAAGATTAAGCAGAACTTATGAGTTTGACCCTATACCAGAGGGCGTCGATCCTAAATACATCAAGGGTGGTCAAGGCAATCTATGGACCGAACAGGTTTATAATATCCGTCAAGCAGAATATCAAACATGGCCTCGTGGTTTTGCCATTGCCGAAAGTGTTTGGAGCCCTAAAGAAAAGAAAAACTGGAAAAACTTTTTTGCCCGTACCGAACACCATTTCGAGCGTCTGGATATTGCTGAAACCAAGTATGCACCAAGTGTCTACGATCCAATTTTCGCTGTTAAGCGCACCGCCGACGGTAAACTTTTAGTAACGCTAAGTACAGAAGTTGAAGATTTAGATATCTATTACAGCTTCGACAATTCTTTTCCAGATCATTTTTATCCTAAATATACAGAGCCGCTAGTAGTTCCGATAGACGCAAATATGCTCAGAGTGATTACCTATCGTGGCAAAAAACCAATCGGCAGAATGATGAACATGCCTATAGAAGAGTTAAACAAAAGAGCACCAGTGAAAAAATAAAATACTATTTTGCCATATAAAAATAAAACGCCATGGCAACTAAAGGAATGGAAACTCAGAAACGATTAAATCACTTACTGCTGTTTTCGTTCCTTTTTTTTAAAATAATCATCCAATATCTTGTTGTAAATCCAGTTTACGAGTTGCAAAGAGATGAATATTTACACTTAGATCAAGCTAAACACCTCGCTTGGGGCTATCACTCTGTTCCACCGGTTACCTCTTGGATTTCTTGGATCATTTTACAGCTAGGCAACAGCCACTTTTGGGTTAAGTTCTTTCCTTCCCTTTTTGGTGCATTAACTATACTAATTGTATGGAAAACTATCGAAAGCCTAAAAGGAAGTTTATTTGCCCGAGCACTTGCAGCTACGGCATTGCTACTTTCTGTTTTAATAAGGATTAACATTCTTTACCAGCCTAATTCGCTAGATATCCTTTGTTGGACTTTCCTATACTACACGATCATCAGATTTATCCAAACAAATGATAAAAAATGGCTGTATTGGTTCGCTGTAGGTCTTGCTATAGGTTTCTTGAACAAGTACAACATCGCATTTTGCTTAATTGGAATTTTACCTGCATTGGCCCTGAGTGCCCACAGAAAATTATACCTAGACAAATATTTATACTTTGCAGGTTTATTGACCCTACTTCTCATTAGTCCTAATCTGCTATGGCAATATCAAAATGGCTTTCCTGTATTTGCACATATGAAGGAGCTGGCAGAAACGCAGTTGGTGCATGTAAGTAGAATTAGTTTTTTAAAGGAACAGTTTTTCTTTTTTATTGGCTCTATCTTTATTATTTGGGCTGCCTTTGTTTCTTTTTTCACTTATCCTCCATTTAAGCCTTACAGATTCCTATTTTTAGCTTTTGTGCTTACCATTGGCATTTTCGTTTACCTAAAAGCAAAAGCTTATTACGCCATCGGTCTTTACCCTATCTTTTTTGCATTTGGATCTATCTATATCTCCGATCTATTGAGTAAGGGGTGGAAGTTTTATCTCAGATACGCTCTGATTGCCGTGATCCTTTTTTTCTTCTATCTAATGTTGGAAATAGCTTTGCCAATTTACACGCCAGAAAAGTATGTAAGAAATGCGAAACAAAAGCTCCCATTCAGTAAACATACATGGGAAAATGGGAAGCAATACCCAATTGCTCAAGACTTTGCTGATATGTTAGGTTGGAAAGAATTGGCCTATAAAGTAGATTCAATTTATCTTTCGCTACCTAATAAAGAAAGTATTTTGATTTTATGCGATAATTATGGACAGGCAGGTGCTATTAATTACTATACAAAAGTTAGTGGGCTACAAGCAGATGCTTTCAATACAGATTATGATAAGTGGGTAAATTTAGATAGGCAAATCAACACTGTGATTAGAATCAAAACTTCAGAGAACTTAAGTTCCACACGCGATCTAGCACTATTTAATAAAGTGACCACTATAGGCAAATTAGAAAATCCTTTCGCTAGAGAAAATGGGACACGATTAATTTTACTCGAACAACCAAAAATAGATCTATCGGCATTATTACGAGAAGAAAGGGCAAAAGGGAATTTACAATAGTTTTTATTCGTCATTTCAAATATATGAGAAATCTAGCACCTGATAAGACATAATGAGAACTGTGATCTAGTTAGATTTAAATCGTTGTTTATAATTCTCTCTGCGTTCAAAATGAGAGACGCATAAATAAGGCTCAGTAGAAATAAACACATTGTGTATTTATTTCTCATTTCTTAAAAACCTCTCCGACGAACGTCATTTCGACCGCAGCGAAGCGAATGGAGAAATCTTTGAATATGTCGATATAACTGTATGGCAATCAGTCGAAATAAGGGAGCATAAAAAACCTCGCAGGCTTTAAAAACCTACGAGGTCGAGCTCAACATTTCTTCATATAAGCGATTTTTATAGCGTATCCTTTTTCTTTTTATTGAACAACCCTTTAAGCTTATTGCCAATTTCGGTGGTTGCTTTATCTACAGCTTTTTTCTTCAAGGTATCTACCTGCTCTTTTGCCTTTGCTTCTAATTCCGCTTTCTTCTCCGCTACCACCTGATTAACCACTGCTTTGGCTGCACTACCAGCGGTCCCTTCTCCAGCACCATACTTTAACTTGATATCTGGTTTTAAGAAAGTACCCAACAAATCAGCGTTAATTTTAATGGTTTCACCCATCGATACATTTGTACCCAGCTTACTATTTAACGCAGCCATTGCAGAATTAGCAGCATCATTAGCTTTAGTACCCAACATTGCTCTTGGTACGCTTAAAATCAAGTCATAGTCCATCGATTGGTCTATGCCGTTAGAACCTTGAATATTCATCGCTACCCCTTTTACCTTAATATCAAAAGGAGCTACAATCAAACGACCGTTATCAATTCTGAACTTCGTTTTCAAATCGTTCACTTCAAGTTTCTTCAACTCGGTTACACCTAAAGTATTAGCCAATTTCGTTACTGGTTCAAAACCGTCTACTACTGCCTGAATGATATTGGCCAAACCCTCAGCGTTAATAGATGAATAAACCGGCATCATTTTTTCGTCCAGATCAGAATTGAATTTCAAATTGGTAGAGAAGCTTCCTTTAGCAAACTGTGCAATTGGCGCCAGTAACTTCACGGTATTAAATGCATTAAAAGCTTGTTGAATATCTATTTTCTCCATTCCAAAATCTACATCTACTTTTGGTTTTTTAGGGTTGATCGTTGCATAAGAACCATTCATTTTGATCGTTCCACCTACCATATCCAAACCCAAATTTTTAAAGTAAACCGTTCTATCTTTTACCTGTAAAGTGCCTTTTGCGTTTTTGATATCATATTTGTCATACTTTAACTGGTTTGCTTTCAAGGCCATATTGAAATTGATGTTCGCAGGTACTTCAAAAACAGTTAATGGAACCTCTTCCTTAGGCTTTGTTTCTTCAGTAGATTTCGGTCCCATCAATTCATTTACATCAATGTAGTTAGACGAGAGATTGAAATTTCCTTCTAGCAACTGATTTTTCTTAAACACATAATTCAAGTAATTATTTATAGAGCCATTCGCATCAAAATCACTTTTGCCCAACTTAGCAACTAAATTACTCAAAGTAATATTTTTGGGGCTAAAAGTCATTTTAGCAGATGGAATGCTGACTGGCATAGGTACATTTTTACCAGCGTAAACAAAATTACTTGCTTGCATTTGCCCGGAAGCTTTGAAGTCTTGATATTGCCCTTTATCTACAGATGATTTTTTGCCCGCAGCTTGAACATCGGCTAACAACACACCAGAAATCGTCATATCCTTGAGCGGGAAAATAGTCGTGAGTTGCTTCAAATCTAAGTTACCTTTCAAAGCCAGATCCACAAAAGGATCACTCATTGGATTTTTAATGAGCAAACGTCCATCTAAAGGTGCTTTGCCAAACTCCAAATGAAAAGCGGGAACATTCACTACAGTATGGTCTAGCACACCGTCTGGGTTAGCAATATTAGCTTTCACTTGAATATTATTAATTGCAGACGGCAACGATGGATATTTAATTTTACCATTTACAATGCCCAAATTCAAATTAAAAGTAGGAATTGTTTTTTCATTGTAGGTTCCCTTGATCACGCCATCTACACCAAACTTCCCAGTTGCTTCCATGTCTTTAAAATTGGCAGCGTAAATTGCTGGAATTAACGAAAGGAAATTTTTTAAATCTGATTGTTGTGCATCGAATTTTAAATCCATCACCATATCCGTCGGGTTAGGCATAGCCAAATACCCAACTGCCGAAAGTACCAACTCATTCAGTTTAATTTTATTTTCTCCAAACGTGAATTTCATCTGCTTCATATCCATCTCCAAAGGTAAATTAGCATCTAAAACCACTCCGTTTAAATAAGGGATTCCACCATATTTCACCGTCAATTTTTCGATATCAGACAAAGTAGTTAGTGTAAAAATATCTTGCGTAAAGTTCCCCGTACCACTGTGATTCAAATTTTCCGCTTGCAAAAAGAAATTAAGTGAAGCATCATCGTAAGTGATTTTTCCCTTTTCAATTGCATATTTTTCCAAAGCAGCTTTAAAGGCTGTACTTGCGGTATCACCAGGTTTTGCGGCACTATCAGGTTTCATGATGTCCCAATTGGCTTTACCACTTTTTAATACCTTCGCCAAAATAGTTGGCTCCTGTAAACTCACTGCGTTGATTTCATAGGTTTCACCTTTAATTACACTCATCAAGTTCAAATCCAGCTGCAACTGTTTAATATTGGCTAAGGTATCTTGAGCAAAACTATCGATACCAACTACCGATAAATCATTCAAACGGATACCCAGTTTCGGGAACGAACGGATTAAGGTTAAATCAAATGCTTTGAAATCTACTTTGGCATTCACTTTCTCATTGATGACAGATTTCACTTTAGCAACAATCTGATCTTTGAAAAGATAGGGTACAGCCGCTGCGGAAATTAGCAAAACAGCAAAAACGATAGCGATGGTAATTAAGACTTTTTTCATAGTATGTATTTGTTTACAAAAGTATCAATTTAGATGATTGTTAGTATGGTTTATCAGTTCATTGGTCATCAGTTCATTAATAGTTTTGGTAGCTGAAAACGTTCTTCAAGGTTTCCATGGCAAATGCAGTCCGCCTTTTTGCTTCTCTCGATAGTTTATTTAAGCCGAAGCATAAGACAAGTAAAGCATATTAGCCGGGTTACATTTTTAATCTTAGTGACTAAACTTGCTTTTCAGATTTCATGAATCTACCCTCCTCGCAATCATTTCCGAACTATAAATATTATTTTTACACACTACAACATTAGAACATGCAAAAACTACTTTTTATTGTATTGACTGCACTGGCTTTCAATGCTACGGCACAGAGCCAAAAGGGACAATATTTTAAGTTAACCAGAGCTGGTTTCAACGAGAAAAATGCTTACACTACTACGGCTTTCGTGGAACAATTCTTCCGTTTACCAGGGAACAAAGGTTTTGATACAAGCATTTACCGTATAGAGGAAATCTTGAAGAAAGCAGGCTATGTATTGCAAGTCGATGATGAATTCGAAGCGCCCTTAACCTATCGAATTGAAAAAAGAAAAATGAAAAACGATGCGTGGGAGCCTGTGGATGCAAACATCAGTATTATTGGTGAAAAATTGCCCTTGCAATCGTTTAAAAATAATAGGAACATGATCCCAATCAATTGCATCTCTACTCGAACAGGAGGAATAACTGCCGAAGTGGTTTTTATCAATAAAGCCAGTAAAGAGGATTTAGCAGGAAAAGATTTAAAAGGGAAAATTGTTTTTGGCGACATGCCTACGCAACGCCTAGTGAATTTGGCAGCGAAGGCCGGTGCCGTTGGCGCGTTAGGCTTTACACTCCCATCGTACAACCAACCAACAAAGCATACCACCTCGATCCAATTTAGTGCAATGCAAGCTAATGCAGGCATTTGGGCCTTATTCTTATCGTATTCTTCAAAAGAACGTTTGAAAGAAGCTTGCTCCAAAGGCAAAGTAGAATTGAAAGTAGACATCAACACGAAAACTTACCCTGCTGAGGAATTAACTATTGTGGCTAATGTTCGAGGTAGTGTGAAACCGCAAGAGCGTTTCGTTTATAGTGCACATGTGCAAGAACCAGGCGCCAATGATAACGCGTCTGGTGTGGGAACTTTGGCTGAAATGGCTCGCTTAACTGCTCAATTAGTGCAAAATGGGAAGCTAAAACCTCAACGTAGCCTAACTTTTTTATGGGGCGATGAAATTATTTCAACCAAGCGCTACATTGTTGAAGACAATAATCGTGCAAAAGGAATTCTTTGGGGAATGAGTTTAGATATGGTTGGCGAAGATACCAAGAAAACCGGTGGCACTTTCTTGCTAGAAAAAATGCCAGACCCCTCAGCAATTTGGACTAGAGGGGAAGACAAACATTCTGAATGGGGGGCTGGCGATGTAAGAGAAAAAGATTTGTTCCCTCACTATTTCAACGATTTCGTATTTGATATTTGTAAAGAACAAGGCAAATTCGCTAATTGGACAGTAAAGTTTAATCCGTTTGAAGGTGGAAGCGATCATACACCATTTTTACAAAATAAAATCCCAGGTCTATTGATGTGGCATTTCACAGATGTTTTTTACCATACGGATAATGATAGAATTGATAAAGTTTCTGCCAAGACGATGAAGAACGTTGGAGTGAGCGCATTGACCACGGCCTACACTTTAATCACCGCAGATGAAAACACTGCCTCCGCTACAGCAACTCAAATTAAAGACGATGCATTGGCTCGGTTAAAAACTGAATTTGAACTGAGCAAGAAAGCTATTACCGATGGTAAATCTGTAAAAGACGAAAAACGTATTATCGAAGTGTGGGGAAAGTGGTATATAGATGCACTAGCCACAATTGGAAAAATGGCAGTCGATCCTCAAACGACTAGAGTAGGCTCTACAATTAAAGTAGCTACATCAACAGTTGAACAACAAACACAAGCATATTTAGAGCAACTCAATAAATAAGCTTTTTATAACTCTGGCCTCACCTTCCTTCTGATGAGGCTTTTTTTTACTGAGATTTATCATTTTTTTGTCAAACCACATGACATACTATTGCAAGTTAATCAATCGATTGATTAACTTTGTGTCGTCAAAAGATAAAAGATGGAAAAAACTGATAAAAAGACGGACATACTTGTAGCAGCGGAAAAATTATTTTGCGAGTTTGGCTATGAGGGTACATCTACCCGTCAGATTGCCGCCGAATCTGGAGCGAACATGGCCATGATCAATTACTATTTTGGAAGCAAAATGGGTGTTTTCAAGGAAATCATGGAAGAGAGGTTGATGAGTTTCAAATCGCAATTGAACCAGATTAAGAATGAGAACATCCCCGCAAAAGAAAAGTTGATGCAGGTAATTGATAAATACGCTACCCGTATTTTGAGCAATGCCAACTTTCATAAAATGATGCATAGAGAGCTTTCGCTTTCTCTACGTCCAGAAGTTTTCGATCAAATTAAAGCTGCCATGGGGCAGAATTTACTCGTTATCGAAGACATCATTAAGGATGGGATTGCCTGCGGAGATTTTAGAGATGTAGATATTAGAATGACCATTGTAAGTGTAATGGGTACGATTTCTATGGTGACCACTTCTCCAAATAAAATTGCTCCCGACAGCACTTACGATTTAGATAATGAAAAAGACAGGGAAGTAATCAAAGCTCGTTTGATTACCCACCTACAAGACATGATAATTACGCATTTAACACCCAAACAATGATACCAATAATCCCTAATTCCCCTAAGGGGAATTTCAATTTCTCAATAAAACTGAAGCTATTTTTATTGAGTTTGTTTTTCATTCCAGTAGCACTAAATGCTCAAAATGTAAAGCAATTAAGTCTGCAAGAAGCGGTAGATTTAGGCATTGCTAATAGCAAAAATCTAAAACTATCTCAGCAAAAAATAGATGAAGCTGTTGCCAAGTTGGCGGTAGTTAAGGATAACGCCTTGCCAACTGCTACTGCAAGCTTCCTGTATAACCACGCTGAAATCCCTACGAATACCTTACAACTTGGCGAGGGAAATCCAATAAACTTACCGAAAAGAGCTGATGCTTTTGTTGGAACTGCCGCTGTACAAGAATTGGTTTACGGTGGTGGCAAGCTTAAATATGCACAGGAATCTACCAAACTTCTAAAAGAAATTGCTTTGTTAGATGCCGACAAGAACAAAGAAGAAGTAAGCTACGCTGTAGTAAACGGCTATTTTTCGTTGTACAAATTGTTGCAAAGCAAAAAAGTTGTAGCTCAAAACTTAGTGGCCATTGCGAAACAGTTAAAACAAGCACAACGCTTTTACGAGCAAGGTTTAGTAACCAAAAATGATGTATTGAGATTTCAACTGCAACAGGCTAATGTTTCATTAACTGATTTAGAAATTGAAAGCAACAGAAAAGTGATTAACTACAACCTCGATGTACTTTTAGGTTTAGCAGAAAATATAGATATCGAAATTAAAGAAACGGATGCAGCATTTCCGCAATTAACCTCTTTCTCTGAATATCTAAGCACTGCTTTGTCGACCAGACAAGAACTGCAACAATTCAGTCTACAACACAAAGCGGCAGATTACAACATCAAATCTATTAAAGCTAACACTAGACCAACTGTAGGTTTAGGAGCTAATCTGTACTATGTTAACCCAAGTGGAAATTTCATTCCTAGCAACCAACAATTTGTAATGCCGATTACCTTAGGAGCAAACATTTCTTGGAACATCGGTTCGTTATGGACGAATAAGAATAAAGTTGCAGAAGCCAAAGTACAACAATTGGAAATTGATACGCAGAAAGATATCTATACTGATAACATCAAAACAGAGTTGAATAGAAACTATCAAAGTTACCAGTTAGCAGTCCAAAAAATTAATGTGTTGGAAACTTCAATCTCTCAAGCTACAGAAAACGACAGGTTGTTGGAATCGAAATACCAAAACAACATTGCCTCCGCAACCGACAGAATAGATGCAGAAACCTTATTGTATCAAGCTAAAATTAACTTGGAGTTGGCAAAAGCTGAAGCCAAACTAGCATACTACACTTTATTAAAATCAACAGGAAAAATATCACAATCGCTATAGTAAATCATGACACAGCCAGTAAAAAAGAAAAATAAAGTAATTCCTATCATTTTAGGAGTTCTAATTGTTATAGGTGCCGCTTTCGGTATCATCGAATACAACTATTACAGTAAACACGTAGATACTGATGACGCTCAAATTGATGGCGATATCAGTCCGGTAATTGCAAGAGTAAGCGGCTACGTAAAAGACATCAACTTTGAAGAAAATACTAAAGTTAATCAAAATCAAGTACTGATCACGCTTGATGACAGTGATTATAAAATTAAGCTAGAGCAGGCACAAGCAGGACAAGTTGGTGCTAACGCTGGCGTAGGTGTTTCTCAGGCACAGATTGTCGCTACTTCTGCGAATACTGCAACGGCAAAAGCGAACATCCAAGCTGCTAGAGTAAAATTAGACTTAGCGAAGAAAGACTTTGATAGATACGAAAACTTGGTAAAAGATGGTTCTATTACCAGACAAGCATTTGACCAATCGAAAGCACAGAAAGAAACGGCACAAGCTGCTTATGATGCGGCTGTGGATCAATATAATGCTGCAGTGAAACAAGTTGGCACTACACAATCGCAATTGAGTGTAAGCAATTCTGGTGTTACACAACGCCAAGCTGATGTTGATTTTGCCAAGTTACAACTTTCATATACACAGATTAAAGCACCAACTTCAGGTATTGTTGGTAAGAAGAGTATTCAAAAAGGCCAATTGGTGCAAGCTGGTCAATCTTTGTTTTCTATTGTAAACGATGAGAGCATTTATGTAACTGCGAACTTCAAAGAAACACAGTTAGAGAAAATCCACGCGGGACAAAAAGTAAAAATTGATGTAGATGCTTATCCAGATCAAGATATTGAAGGTGAAGTGTACAACTTCTCTCCTATTACTGGTGCCAAAGGTTCATTACTACCTCCAGATAATGCTACTGGTAACTTCGTTAAAGTAATTCAACGTGTTCCTGTAAAAATTAAAATCGTTAACAAAGACAAAGCCATACTAGAGAAATTACGTCCAGGGATGAGCGTAAAAGTATCTGTTGCTATATAACGAGTTATACGTTATAAGTTTTAAGTTATAGATCTGGATGAATATACTAGCAATATCTAATGGATTGGTTAGAAATTAGTCTCAAATCTAAATACTCATATCTAAGTACTAAATAATGGCCGAAGTAGGTTTAAAAAAATGGATCATCACGATTACGGTAATTACGGCAGCTTTATTGGAGCTCATCGATACTACCATTGTAAACGTTGCATTACCACAAATACAAGGTAACTTGGGTGCTACGCTAGAAGATGTGGCTTGGTTATCTACGGGCTACGCTGTAGCTAACGTAATTATTTTACCCATGTCAGGCTGGTTAGGCAGTAGGTTTGGACGTAAAAATTACTTCTTATTTTCTATCGTACTCTTTACCGTTGCCTCATTTTTATGTGGTAATGCCACATCACTCTGGGAACTTGTTGGTTTCCGTATTTTACAGGGTTTAGCAGGTGGTGGATTAATTGCCACTGCACAAGCTATCTTGATTGAAACTTGGCCTCGTGAAGATGTAGGTATTGCTACTGCACTATTTGGATTAGGTGCTGTAGTTGGCCCAACTGTTGGCCCTACCATTGGGGGGTATATTTTAGAGATCACCAATTGGCCTTGGATTTTTTACGTAAATATTCCCGTCGGAATTCTCGCCGCCTACCTCACCTATACTTTTGTTAGGGAAACGCCAAAAGACGGAAAAGGTATGCCTGTAGACTGGCTTGGGATTGCGTTATTAGCTACCGCTGTAGGCAGTTTACAAACTTTGTTAGAAAAAGGTGAAAGCGAAGATTGGTTCTCCACGCCTTACATCGTGGTGTTGGCAGTTACTTCAATTTTAGGACTCCTGTTCTTCATTTGGCGTCAGCTTTCTACCAACTATCCTATCGTAAATTTCAAAATTATGCGACACAGAAGTTTCTCCATCGGGATGATTACTTCGTTTGTATTGGGCTTTGGTTTATACGGTTCGGTGTTTGTGTTCCCAATTTTCTGCCAAACATTGCTAGGCTTCTCGCCACTACAAACAGGCGAAGTTTTTATCGCTGGCGGTCTATGTACCATTGCCATGATGCCCTTCATTGGTATTATGCTTAAAAAAGGTGTACCAGCTCAATTTATGGCAACTGGCGGAATGATATTATTTTTCATTTTCTGTCACATGTTAAGCAAGTCTACATTATCCTCTGGGACAGAGCAATTTTTCTGGCCATTGGTCATTAGGGGATTTGGTATGGCACTTTTGTTCGTACCGTTAACTACGCTCGCTATGCAGGATTTGAAAGGCGCAGAAATTGGTCAGGGTTCTGGTTTAAATAACATGATGCGACAACTGGGAGGTTCTTTCGGTATTGCCGCGCTAACCACATTAATTCACGTTCGTCAAGGTTTTCACCGTAGTAATTTGCTTACCAACGTAAACGAATATAATCCAGCATTCACAGAACGTTTAAATGGTTTAATGCAAACCTTTATTGCTAAAGGCTCTTCATTTATTGATGCTAAATTAATGGCAATGAAGGCGATTGAAGGTGCTGTAGTTAAACAAAGTTTGTTGCTTACCTATAGCGATGCTTATTGGGTGGCGGGAGCTGTAATGCTTTGTTCGATTCCTTTGTTATATCTGCAAAAATTCAAGAAGAATACCAACATCCCAGTTGATGTTCACTAATACTATTACACACAATAACCATGAGGTCAGTGTTTACTTTAACACTGGCCTTTTTACTTATCAACCTAAGTTCGATTAATAATTGATAATTTGATTGATTTGGGCGTTTTAACACGCTGTCCGCTGTATCTTTTTGGACGAAAACATCCAAAAAGGATGTCGCTTCCATCGTTAACGCTAGCGAGATCCAAAAAAGCTCGCCTAAATATCATAAAGCAATGCTAATTGTCGAAAGAGGTTATCAGTAAACTTAACAATAAAAAAAGTCGGAAGAATTATCTCCCGACTTATATCATTCAAATTAAATTTCTGTTATAAAGATTTAATCCAAGTCACTAACTCATCTCTACCTTTTCCTGTTTTTTGTTGAAGTCTTCCCAAAAGCTCGTCGTCTTTGCCCTCTTCATATTTCAAATCATCATCAGTTAAATCAGCATAAGCTTGTTTTACTTTACCCTTTAACTCGTTCCATTTTCCTTTTAATTCTAATTTATCCATGATTAAATGCTTAATGTTTAAACTGTTTGAACTAAAAGCTTAACAAGGGAATGCTTATAATGTTTGTTTAATATCAAGTTAGTTATTTCCGTTTGTTTAATCAAGCTATTCTATTACCAATCCCACTAAAGAAAATCTGTACACCAAACAAAATAAAACATAATACTTACAGAAAAATACTAAATTATATTCTAAAAATCATAACAAAAACACCACATAATTTCAGTTTAACTAATTAATTCATGTTATTTTTGTTACATTAGATTATAAATCAACTATCATCAACTAAAAACTAAATTTATGAGAAAACTACTACTCAGTATGCTTTTTTCCTTCGGAATAATGGCTTCTATTTTTGCACAGGATAGGATCATTACTGGAAAAGTGACAGCTGGCGCAGCAGGTTCTATCCCTGGTGTAAGTGTATTTGTAAAAGGCTCTCCTTCAAACGGTACTCAAACTAGTGCTTCTGGAAACTATCAACTATCTATAAATGAAACGGCAAAAACGCTAGTTTTTAGTTACGTCGGTTTCGAAACAAAAGAAGTTCCTATAACGGGCAATATCATTAATGTAACGCTAAACGAGGAGAGCAAAATGCTATCTGACGTTGTTGTAGTAGGTTACGGTACGCAACTTAAATCAGATGTCACCGGTGCTGTTGCATCTGTTAAGGCAAAGGATTTAGAAAATGTTCCAGTAACGTCTTTTGAACAGGCCCTACAGGGTAAGGCTGCTGGTGTATTGATTACTGCCCAGAACGGTAAATTAGGACAAGGTATTAACGTAAGAGTTCGAGGAGCGGCTTCCGTTACTGCCGGAAGTGAACCCTTATATATTGTAGACGGAATACCTATAACTACGGGCGATTTTTCTAGTACTACCGCTCCAACAAGTGGGTTAGCTGACTTGAATACAAACGATATCGAGTCTATTGAGGTCTTGAAGGATGCCTCCGCATCTGCCATTTATGGCGCAAGAGCTTCAAATGGTGTCGTAATCATCACTACCAAACGAGGTAAAGCAGGAAAGACATTAATTCAGTTTAATGCATTAGGTGGAATAAGCTCTCCTTCCAATCATAGAGATTTTTTAAATGCTGAACAATATGTGAAATTAATTAGACGAGCTGGTCTTGGAAGAGCTAAGTCAGATTTTGACAATGGCGAATATGCAACTTTAGAGGAGGCAATTGACGACTTGAACGATGTTGTTGAAGCCAGGCTTACTAGATACTCTGCTGGAAACGAAGATTATAAAACCTACAAGGTAAATACAAATTGGGAGCGAGCAACCTTCCAGGACAATCCATTGATGCAACAATACGACTTGAACTTAACAGGTGGAAACGAAAAGACGAAATTCTATATCGGAGGTCAGGCGCTAGATCAAAAAGGAATTATTGTGGGCAATAGTTACAAAAGATATAGTGGAAGATTAAATCTCTCAAACAAGGTAACAGATTTCTTAGAGGTTGGAGTTAACTTAAACTTCTCAAACAGCATCAATAACCGCTTATCTAATGACAATGCATTTTCAAGTCCACTTCAATCCGTCGCATTATCACCTATTACTCCTTTTATCGATCCAAGATCTGGATTGATCAGTGGAACATTGCCAGGAGCAGCTTCCAACTATCCACTTTATTATAATCCTTTTATCAGTGTTGATAACGCATTCTACAAAGCAACTGTTTATCGCACTATAGGTAAAGTATTTGCTGCCGTAAATATTACAAAAGGCTTGAAATTTAACACGGATTTCGCTATCGACAACTTAAATCAAAATGAAGAAAGCTATTACAACTCGCTGACCTTTAGAAATACGAGTACTCCTAACGGTAATGGAGACAACATTTCTACTTTTGTAATCAACACCAACACAAGTAATTACTTTAGCTACAATACAACTATTGGCAAAAGTGCTTTTGATGCTACCTTAGGTACGAGTTATCAGAAATCAACCTCCAAATTTAGCAGACTTGAAGGACAAGATTTTCCTAGTGATGCCTACATCAAGTTAATATCAGCAGCTACAAAGGTTACTGCAACCAGTAGGGAAAATGCCTTTAGCTTCCTATCTTATTTTTTTAGAGCAAACTATAAATTCGACAATAAGTATTTAGTTGGTTTCAGTATACGTGCTGACGGCTCTTCTCGTTTTGGCGATAATCATAAGTACGGCTACTTCCCTGCTGGGTCACTAGCTTGGATTGTCTCACAAGAAGATTTTCTAAAGGATAGTAAAATATTTAGCTTATTGAAGCTGAGAGCAAGTTATGGGCTGACAGGTAATGCCGAAATCGGCAATTATTCTTCTAGAGGTCTATTTAGCGGTACCGGAGCATATGGGGGTTTAGCGGGCCAAGTTCCCTCACAAATAGCTAACCCAGACCTGACTTGGGAAAAAACCAAACAGTTAGATATTGGATTAGATTTTGGTATTTTAAACAACAGAGTTTCCGGCACATTTGATTACTATCAAAAAAACACGAATGATTTGTTATTGAATGTCCAAATTCCACAAACAACTGGATTTGGTATAAGAACAGAGAACCTAGGTTCATTAAAAAACACGGGATTCGAATTAGGAATTAACACTGAGAATTTAGTTGGTAATTTTAAATGGTCTACAGCCATCACTGCTGCTATAAATAAAAACAAAATCACCGATCTTGCAGGGCAATTATTAAATGCTAATGAAATCAATGCCGCAACGTCAGGACATCCTATAGGCGTATTTTATCTGCCCGAGTATGCAGGTGTGGATCCAGCTAATGGCGATGCCTTATATTACAAAAACAGTACCCAAGAAAACGGAACACTGGACAGATCAACCACCAACAACATCAATGATGCGCAAAGAATATTTGCAGGGAATCCTAACCCCAATTTTATTTTTGGAATAAACAATACCATCTCGTTCAAAAATTTCGATTTAGGAATTTTCTTTCAAGGTGTTACCGGAAACAAAATTTTTAATTCCGGCGGTCAGTACATGAGTGCAAACGGCTCCAATGGATATGACAATCAAACCGTTGACCAGATGAAATACTGGGATAAACCAGGTGACATCACCACCGTACCCGAGCCCAGATTAGGACTTGGAAATGGGGTAGGAAATTCAACAAGATACTTATCGGACGGAAAATATTTACGCTTAAAAACGCTTACGCTTGGCTACACTTTCCCTGCCTCTACGCTGAGCAAATTGAAATTAAGTAAATTAAGAATATATGCTACCGCCCAAAACTTAGCTACCATAACGGGTTATAAAGGTTGGGATCCAGAAGTGAACGCCGATTACCAATCGACTAATATCAACCAAGGTGTAGATTTTTATTCAGCTCCACAACCGCGAGTGATTTCATTTGGTATAAATGTAGGCTTATAATTTAACACGGAATAAATATGAAAAAGATATATCTATATAATTTTTTAGCGGCAACGATGTTATTTTCTGTGTGCTCTTCATGTAAAGACGCGCTAAATATTTCTCCTGTAGACACCGTTGACCAAAGCAAAGCATTACTTACCTCAAAAGATGTAGAAGTAGCGCTAGTGGGAGCTTATGCTGACCTTGGAAGCAGAAATTTCTATGGTGGCAGACCTTTTTTAATGGCTGATTTTATGGCTAATACCGGCGCTATTGATTGGGGTGGCACTTTTGAAGAATTGACACAGGCTAACACTAAATTATTGTTAAAAACAAATATTTTCGTTAACAACGTCTGGGCTGCTGGCTACACCGCCATAAATGATGCAAATAATGTATTGGCAGCTATAAGCAAAGTTGAAGCAGCTAAAAAGAATAGAGTCGAGGGCGAAGCTAAATTTATTAGAGCTGCCGCTTACTTTGATTTGGTCAGATTATTTGGCAAAGCTTATAATGATGGTTCTCCAAGTTCAAATCTCGGTGTACCACTGGTGCTAACGCCCACCAATGGAATTAACGAACAAAGCTATGTCAGTAGAGCTACCGTTAGTGTGATATACAATCAAGTGATCAGCGACCTAACAGATGCTGAGTCAAAACTACCACCGGATAATGGTTTTTTTGCCAGTAAATACACTGCTGCTGCGATGTTGGCTAGAGTTTATCTACAAATGGCAAACTACCCAGCGGCCGGCGCTGCTGCAGATAGAGTAATTTCTTCAGGAAAATTTACTTTAAAAACCCCGTTCGCAGATGCATTTCCAAAAATAGGTTCGGCACCTGGATCAAATACATCCGAAGATATTTTCTCGATGCAAGTTACCAACCTCACAGGGTTTAATGCATATAACGAATTTTATGGTTCAGCAAGCTACGGTGGTAGAGGAGATGCAATCATTTCACAGAATTGGATTGACAACACCTATGATCCTGACGATGACAGAAAGAATGCTTTCTATGATGATGACGACGACATTTTCACTGCTAAATTTGCAAACCAATACGGAAATGTTTCCATCATCAGGCTGGCAGAAATGTATTTAATTAGGGCCGAGTGCAATGCTCGCTTAGCTCCAGCTGCTCCTATTGGAGGTCAAACTCCATTGCAAGACCTATCTGTAATTAGAGGTAGAGCGAATTTAACAACTACTACCGCCTCTGTTTCAGATATAATTAACGAACGTCAATTAGAATTTGCTTTTGAAGGATTTTCATTACATGATGCTAAAAGAACCCAAACTAACATTGGCTCGATTCCCTGGAATGACAATAGGCTGGTTTTCCCAATTCCACAAAGGGAAATGGATGCGAACAAAAAGCTAACGCAGAACCCTGGCTACAACTAAAAGGTATTTTCATCATACAAAAGGTTGTTTCATCAATAGTAACCTCCAAAAGTTGCAAAGAACTTTTGGAGGTTAATTTTAGCCAATCATAATGAGTTGAATAATTTTAGCAAGTCGCCTCTACTTTTCCCATTATAAACCTTAATTCATTTTATCTCCTAACTCTCTCTCCTGTTTACCGATATATCGAAATATTTACGAGCAAGTCTGGAATTTAATGATGCAAAAGTTTATTTTTAAAAATGCGCTTGTTACTCGTTCTTATTATATGCTCTTTCCTATCCCTAAAAGGATTTGGACAAAATGATATTGCTACAAAAATAGCATTCAACAATTTAGTAAATCCAACTACAAATCTGTTTGTACACTTCGACAAGACTGTCTATTCCAATAATGAAACCGTTTATTTCACTGCCTATATTTTAAAAACTGGAAAGTTCCCTCTAAATGCTCATAAAATTTTAGCAGTAGCATTAATTAGGGATGTAGATACAGCCTTAATCAAGTCCGATAAATTTCTAATACAAGATGGCTTAGCTTTCGGAAATATGATGATTCCAGATACTGTGGAAACTGGAAACTACCATCTTTTAGCCTATACAGACAAAATTGTAAATGGTGAACCTGAATTGATCTTCAAGCAGCCAATTACCATAAAAACGAATATAGAATTACCTTTCAGAGCGAACATTAAGCTTATCGAAAAATCAAACGTAGCGGACAAAGAAAATAAGTTACTAATTGCGGTAACCACTAACGATCATAAATTTTTGTCCAAGCCTGCGGCAGTTAGTTACCGCTATGGCAATATACAAAAAACAGCTAAAACAGATGCCTCTGGCCAATTGCTTTTAACCATCCCTAAACAAGAAAACTTAGTAGATCCAACTATCTATGTGAAACTGAAACACGAAAAAGATAGTAGTTTTTTAAGTATTCCGTTACCAGCAGGAAAAGTCAAAGCAAACGTAAAATTCTTTCCCGAAGGTGGAAATCTAGTAAATAACATTACTTCTGTCATTGCATGGGAAGTTACCGATTTGCAAAAGAGACCAATTGCATTGAAAGGTTTTTTATTTAAGAATAATATTCCAATTGATACGATAGAAACCAACAGCTATGGTATGGGAAAATTTCGATTGGACGCGGAGGAAAATGCAGTGTATACAGTTAAACTAGCTAACAATAACCTAAGGGACTCGACCTATACTTTACCCAAATCACTCGATAGCGGCCTAGTGATCAGCGTAGAAAATGCCGTTGTACAAGACACTTTAAGTTTATTTTTAAGAAACACTGGACATGAAAGAGTTTTCATTCGTTTACATAATGCTAAAAGTTGTTTCTTAGATATTCCATTTGATATGGAAAGCAAAGCCAGGCAGCTAAAAATACTTTTAAAAGACATACCTAAAGGGCTAAATATCATTACGATTACTGATAGCTTAGATAGACCTTTATCGGAAAGATTGTTCTTTGCACACTATAACAATAAAGACAAAGTAACAGCAAATACTGATAAAAACGTTTACCAACAGAGAGAGAAAGTAACGCTCAAATTAGATGCTAAAGCGCTTCAGCAAACTGCTATTGTTTCTATCGCAGTTATTCAAGAAAGCAGAACAACCTTAAACAATAGTAATGACATTGAGAGTTACACCTATATCAAAAACGAATTAGAAAATATTGCTCCTAATGGCAAAAGTTCCCTTTATAAAGACAAAGATTACCTAGAACAGATCTTAAGAACCAAAGGCTGGAGAAGATATACTTGGCAACAAGTACTAGACATCAATCCGTTAGACACCTTAAAAACGATTGATAGTTTACAAATTATTGGCACCGTCACTAAGTACAACAGACCACTCAAATCATCCATCAACTTAACAGCAATAGCTGATAGTTCCATGAGGTTTCTGAGCACTTCTCCCGAAGGTAAATTCAGTTTATACTCACCCGATTTAGTTACTGATTACGGAAAGAAAATGTATTTATTTGTTAATGATAAAAATAAAGAACGCTACCAGGTTCAAATCGATGACGCATTTGGTGTAGCAGCAAAAAGTCTTAGCAAAACAGTAACTTCTATCATATCATTACCACCTTTAAACTTAAGCAGCAATACTGATTTACTTTTGACGAGTAACGAGAAAGCTATTCGCTTAAAAGAAGTAGTGATTAAAAAAGTTGAAAACAGCAACTTTCATTTCTCCAAAGGTGTACTCGGAGCTAATGCCTGCGGTGATTATGTTTGTATTTACGATGTTCTAAATTGCAGAAACCATGTTAACGAATCGGGAAACTCGCAACCCATAACAGGAGTTACCTATAAAGGAAGCAATGGGCCTTACCAAGAATGTAAAAGCTATACTAAAAATAACAAATCGTATATAGAGTTTGCAGGAATACATTATCACAAAGAGTTCTATTTAGATGACTATAAAGACCCACTAGAGCCGGCCTTTTTCTCTACCATCTATTGGAATTACGGCACGATTTTAAATCCTCAAAAAGAAACAGAATTAAATTTTTACACCAGTGATATCACAGGAAATTTTAAGGTAATTATACAAGGTATGACTAAAGACGATGTGATTTATACCGAAAGGAAATTGGAGGTGAAACAAAAAGGGCAGGTTAACTAAAAACCTGCCCTCGATATAATTTAAAAATCTTAAGCTTTTGCAGCCTCAATAATTTCTTCCACTACTGCGGGATCTAACAAAGTCGAAATGTCACCTAAGTTCGAAGTCTCACCTTCTGCAATTTTTCGTAAAATCCTACGCATAATTTTACCAGATCTGGTTTTTGGCAAACCAGTCACGAATAACATTTTATCAGGTTTTGCGATAGCACCAATTACCCTGGTCACCGTCTGCAGAATATCTTTCTTAGTCAGTTCGGCATCCTGATGATGATTTGGGTAAATGATAAATGCATAAATCCCTTGTCCTTTCACATCATGAGGATAACCCACTACCGCACTTTCTACTACACCAGCATGCATATTGATCGCGTTCTCTACCTCAGCAGTACCAATTCTGTGACCGGAAACGTTCAATACATCATCTACCCTACCGGTAATTCTATAATAACCATCTTCATCTCTTAAACACCCGTCTCCAGTAAAATACATTCCGGGATAAGTGGAAAAATAAGTTTGTTTACAACGTTCATGATCGCCATAAGTGGTACGCAACATACCTGGCCAAGGAAACTTGATGCAAAGATTTCCGCTCACATTATTACCTTCAATTTCAGCACCATTTTCATCTACTAAAACTGGTTGGATACCTGGTAATGGTAAAGTGGCAAAGCTAGGTTTAGTCTTAGTCACGGTAGCAATTGGTGAAATCATGATCCCTCCGGTTTCAGTTTGCCACCAAGTATCTACTATAGGCGCTTTACCGCCACCGATCTTTTCATCGAACCAGTGCCAAGCTTCTTCATTAATTGGCTCGCCTACAGAGCCTAAAACTCTCAATGAACTTAAATCTTTACCTTTCAACGGTTCATCGCCGAAGCCCATTAAAGATCTAATTGCTGTTGGAGCAGTGTAAAGTGTATTTACTTTATGTTTTTCTACGATATCCCAAAAACGAGACGGGGTTGGGTAAGTTGGAACTCCCTCAAAAATTAGCGACGTAGCACCTTGAGAAAGTGGCCCATAAACGATATAAGAGTGACCTGTAATCCATCCTATATCTGCTGTACAGAAATAGACTTCATCAGGCTGATAATTGAACACATTACTAAAAGTATAACCTGCGTAAACCATATAGCCACCGCAAGTATGTACGACACCTTTGGGTTTACCCGTAGAACCCGAAGTATAAAGAATGAAAAGCAAATCTTCCGCATCCATTTCTTCGGCTTCGCAAACAGCATTGACGTGTTTTACTTCATCTTCCCACCAAACATCTCTACCTTTTAACATGCTTACTGGAGTTCTCACATGTGTAAGCACAATTACTTTCTCTACCGTAGGACAACCAATTAACGCATCATCTATTACATCTTTCAATGGGATAGGTTTTGCACCTCGATATACGCCATCAGCAGTAACTACCAATTTACACTGTGAATCGTTAATTCTATCAGCAATAGATTTCGCAGAAAAACCACCAAAAATTACAGAATGTACTGCACCAATACGAGCACAAGCCAAAACAGCGATGGCTAATTCTGGCACCATTGGCATATAGATACAAATACGATCGCCTTTTTGCGCGCCATTTCTTTTCAAAACGTTTGCAAATCGACAAACGGCTTCGTGTAACATTTTATACGTCAAAGTCACACTATCTTGATCTGGATTATTTGGTTCCCAGATAATTGCAGGCTTATCCGCACTATGCTCTAAATGGCGATCTAAGCAGTTTTCGGTAATATTTAGTTTAGCACCTTCGAACCACTTAATTTCCGGTTCTTCAAAGTTCCAAGAAAGAACTTTATACCAAGGTTTTCTCCATTGAAAGTTTTGGGCTACTTCGCCCCAAAACTGCTCTGGGTTTTCGATGCTTTTTTTGTAGCTTTCTTCATACTGCTCAAAAGATTTGATCTGCATAGTATATCTATAAATTGGTTTTAGATTTGTTCGATTGCTAAATTAAGTAATTAAATACTATAAAAACATCAAAATCGTCTCAATTTTATAAAGTTTATCTCAACGAATACACCATTAAATTCCATTTTTATCAATTTTAATATGATTCATAAAACTTTCATCAAATACGACAAAGAACAAAAAAATCTAGACGAAATTTTAAGAAATCTTTGAAGTAATAAGCTGCTTTCTTCATCTTTTAACCTAAGACTTTTAAAATTCCCCACTACTATTTAATCGGTTCATGTCGCAATCAATAGTCATTTTTGTTAACTTCAAAAGTTAAGTTGGACATACAATATCCGAATTCCTAAAACGGCATTTTTTTAATGTGAATGCCCTTAAACTTTACGACATTTATCTGTTGCTAACCCTAAGACATTTGCATGTTCAAGGCATTTAAAAAAATATCTAAAAATATTTTCTCCACACACTTGATGATTAGAAAAATTATTCAGATATTTGCAGGCTCTTAAAAAGAATTAAGCGACGAATAACAAATAACAAAATAAAGTCATGTCAAGAGTTTGTGATTTAACAGGAAAAACTGCGATGAAAGGACATAACGTTTCTCACTCAAACGTTAAAACCAAGCGCAAGTTTTATCCTAACCTACAACTTCAGAAATTTTATATCCCTGAAGAAGATCGTTGGATAACGCTAAAAGTATCTACTTCGGCTATTAAAACCATCAATAAAATTGGTGTTTCTGAAGCGATTAATCGTTTCATGAAAAAAGGATATTTGTAATTAATTACCGGTATTTCGGTATAAATAGATAAAGAAATGGCAAAAAAAGGTAACAGAGTTCAAGTTATTTTAGAGTGCACAGAGCATAAAACAAGTGGTATGCCTGGTATGTCTAGATACATCTCTACTAAAAACCGTAAAAACACTACTGAGCGTTTAGAGTTGAAAAAATTCAACCCGGTTTTAAAGAAAGTAACCGTACACAAGGAAATTAAGTAATTTTGAATGAGTAGGATGATTGATTATTTATTGATCGATCATTTGACATTCACTCACTCAATCATTAGATTAAAAAAACATGGCAAAGAAAGTAGTTGCAACCCTTAAAACAGGTACAGGTAAAGAATATTCAAAAGTGATCGCAATGGTAAAATCTCCAAAAACTGGAGCTTATTCATTCAAAGAATCAATTGTTCACAATGATCACGTTAAAGATGCTATTGCTGCTGCAAGTAGCAAATAAGAATATTTAAGAATAGCTTAAGAGCCGTTCCGTATTAACGGAAGGGCTTTTTTTATTTTACACAAAATTATGGGTTTATTCGATTTTTTTAAAAAGAAAGAAACCGCACCTGAAGCTCAGGAAGCGTTAGATAAAGGACTGGAAAAAACAAAAGAAGGCTTTTTCAACAAACTAACCAAAGCTGTTGCCGGTAAGTCTACAGTAGATGACGATGTATTGGATAACCTTGAAGAAGTTTTAGTGACTTCTGATGTAGGCGTAAGTACCACCTTAAAAATTATTGGAAGAATCCAGGAACGTGTAGCAAAAGACAAGTATCTTTCTACTTCTGAACTCAATCATTTACTAAGAGATGAAATCCAGTTACTACTTGCAGAAAATAACAGTAACGATTTCCGAAATTTTGAATACGGTGACCATAAACCCTATGTGATTATGGTGGTTGGTGTTAATGGCGTTGGAAAGACTACAACCATCGGAAAATTAGCACATAAACTAAAAGCAGAAGGATTAAACGTGGTACTTGGTGCTGCCGACACCTTCCGTGCTGCTGCCGTAGATCAAATCAAACTTTGGGGTGAACGTGTTGGCGTACGTGTAGTTGCACAAGCTATGGGATCTGATCCAGCTTCGGTTGCTTTCGATACTTTACAATCAGCGGTTGCCAATAAAGAAGATGTAGTAATTATTGATACTGCTGGTCGTTTACATAACAAAGTTGGACTAATGAACGAACTTGGTAAAATTAAAAATGTGATGCAAAAGGTCATACCTAATGCACCACACGAGATTTTACTAGTACTCGATGGCTCAACTGGTCAAAATGCTTTTGAGCAGTGTAAACAATTTACTGAAGCTACTGACGTTAATGCTTTAGCAATCACAAAGTTGGATGGCACGGCTAAGGGTGGAGTTGTTATCGGTATATCTGATCAATTTAAAATACCAGTTAAGTATATCGGTGTAGGCGAGAAAATGGATGATCTACAACTTTTTGATAAAAAAGAGTTCGTAAGTAGTTTATTTAAATAAACTAGAATTACACAGATTTTAGGATTACACAGATTTAAAATGGAAAACGAGGTAGCTTATGATGAGCTAACCCGAAAAATAATTGGTTTATGTTTCGAAGTCCACAATACACTAGGTCCAGGTTTCCTCGAAAAAATCTATGTAAATGCTCTAAAAATAAAACTTCAACAAAATGGTTTATCATTTGAAGCTGAGAAGGAATTTATTGTTGAATTTGAAAATATAATTATTGGCAAATTCAGATGCGATTTATTGGTAGAAAACAAAGTTATCGTTGAGCTAAAATCTGTTACTGGTTATCAACCTAAGCTTTTTCAAAATCAATTAATTTCTTATTTAAGAGCTAGCAAAATAAAAACTGGATTACTTATTAATTTTGGTAACACTAGCTGCGAAATCAAACGCTTGTCGGTATAATGAAAAATCAAATCGGTGTAATCTCACAATCTGTGTCAGCATACCGAAGGAATAAAATCGGTGAAATCATCTCAAAAATAAAAATGATTACAAAAAACAAAACTACTACAAAAACGGCTCAACCTAAGATTAATGTAATTACACTTGGTTGTTCTAAAAACACTTACGATAGTGAGGTATTGATGGGACAATTGAAAGGTAACAACCTTAACGTTGAACACGAGTCAGATAGATTAGGGAAAGATGATATTGTAGTAATTAATACCTGTGGTTTCATAGATAATGCAAAGCAAGAATCTATCGATACCATTTTACAGTACAGTCAGTTGAAAGATGAGGGAAAGGTAGGCAAGGTCATTGTTACCGGCTGTCTTTCTGAGCGCTACAAACCAGATTTAGAAGCAGAAATCACCAACGTTGATGCTTTTTTTGGCACTAATGATCTTCAAAACATCTTACATTCTTTAGGCGCTAACTATAAACATGAGTTAATTGGCGAACGCTTGTTAACTACGCCATCGCATTTTGCTTATTTCAAAATTGCAGAAGGATGTAACCGTCCATGTTCTTTTTGTGCTATTCCTCTAATGCGCGGAAAACACGTTTCTAGAGACATGAGCGAGTTAGTTAATGAAGCCAAAATACTAGCAGCTAACGGAACGAAAGAACTCATTTTAATTGCCCAAGACTTGACCTATTATGGCTTAGATTTGTATGGCAAAAGGAATCTAGATGAACTTTTACGTCGTCTATCTGATGTGAATGGCATTGAGTGGATCAGGTTACAATACGCTTATCCTGCTGGATTTCCAATGGAGATTCTTGATGCCATGAACGAACGTGAGAATATCTGTAAATATTTAGATATGCCACTGCAACACATCACAGACAATATGTTGAAATCAATGCGTCGTGGTACTACGAAGCAAAAAACCATTGATATTGTAAACGAGATCAGAGCTAAAGTTCCAAATATCGCTATGCGTACTACTTTAATTTGTGGTTACCCTGGAGAAACTGAAAGTGATTTCGAAGAGATGTACCAATGGGTTGCTGATACACGTTTTGACCGTTTAGGTTGCTTCACTTATTCGCATGAAGAAAAAACGCATGCTTACGACTTAGTCGACGATGTTCCTGAAGAAGTGAAACAAGAACGTGTAGAAGCGATTATGGAATTGCAGCAAGGAATTTCTTTTGATATTAACCAAGAAAAAGTGGGTAACACTTACAAAGTATTGGTTGATAGAAAAGAAGGTGATTTCTTTATTGGTCGCACAGAATTTGACTCTCCAGAAGTTGATAATGAAGTTTTAATTGATGCCAATTCTGGCTATGCAGCTATTGGAAGTTTTGTCAATGTAAAAGTAGACAGAGCAGAGGATTTTGATTTGTATGGCCAAATTGTGAAGTAGAATTCAAAGTAATATCATGAGGTCGAGCTAATAACTCGACCTTTTTTGTTTAAAATAAACGGCTATCCTAGCTTTGAAACATTGACAAAGTGTAAAATAAACCGAATGGCTATACTTGTTTCAAAATTTAATTTAATTTCGAGATGTGAAGGCTAAATACATTTCTTATCAGGATACACATTCATTCTCTAAACTAGTTTTGGACTATGTAAACGATGTTGAATTTTTAAAATCTTTCTACAGCTATAGACCCGACATTGATGGATTGAAACAGGCTGTAGATGCACATCAATTTGCTGGCGATAGAGCCGTTTTAGTTAAAGCACTACAACAACAATATCAATCGATAAAGGTGAATCAAGCAGTTAGCCACAATATCGGATTGCTACTAAATAACGATACTTATACGATTACGACTGGCCATCAACTTAATCTTTTTACCGGACCTCTTTATTTTATCTATAAAATTGTAACTACCATTAATTTGGCCCTAGAGCTAAAAATAGCCTATCCAGAAAAGAATTTCGTCCCTATTTATTGGATGGCTACCGAAGACCATGATTTTGAGGAAATTAACCATGTAAATGTCGATGAGAAAAATATCAGTTGGATTCAGCAGACCAATGGAGCTACAGGAAGGTTAAGTACCAAGACAGTAGCCGCAGCTGTGCAAGCTTACAAAGGATATTTAGGAATTAGCAAAAATGGTAAAAAGCTAGGTAAGTTGGTGGAGAAAGCCTATCTAGAAAATGAAAATCTTGCAGATGCTACCCGAGTATTAGTTAACAGTCTATTTGAACAATATGGCTTAGTGATTATCAATGCAGACGATGCTTCCTTAAAAGCGGAATTTGCGAACATTATCAAAAGTGATATTATTCAACAGAACAGTGCCAGATTGACTGACGAAACAAGCAGAAAATTAGAAGAAAAAGGCTATAAATCTCAGGTAAATGGTCGTGATATTAATTTCTTCTACTTAAAGGAGAATTTACGTGAACGGATTATTAAAGAAGAAAATTTATACACTGTTAACCATACAGAAATTAAATTTACAGAAGCTGAACTACTCGCAGAGATCGCACAATATCCTGAAAGGTTCAGCCCTAATGTAATTATGCGACCATTGTACCAAGAAGTGATATTACCTAATATTGCCTACATTGGTGGTGGTGCCGAAGTTTCGTATTGGATGCAATTGAAAGCTAACTTCGATTATTACAAAGTGAATTTCCCAGTTTTATTGTTAAGAAATTCTGCTCTAGTAATTGATAAAAGAAGCTTTGCTAACCTTCATAAATTGGGCTTCAACTTTGAAGATATATTTCTTTCTACCGAAGCTTTACAAGAAAAATGGATTAATGCCAACAGTGATGCAGCTATTTGTTTAACAGATGAAAAAGCAAATATCAAGTCTGTTTTTGACAAGATTAAACTTAACGCTTTCAAAATTGATAAAACTTTAGAAGTATCCGCTGATGCGGTATTAACCAAAACGGAAAAGCTTATTGATAAACTAGAGAAGAAATTTTTTAGGGCCGAGAAAAGAAATCACGAAGTCTCGATTACGCAAATTGAAAACCTAAAAAAGAGGCTATTCCCTAATGGAACTTTGCAAGAACGAGTAGCTAACTTAGCGCCAATGTATGTAGATTATGGAGATGATTTTATCGCTTCCCTAATTGAAAACTTCGAACCTTTAGGTGGTGATTTTACCGTGATACTTGCATAGGAATAATTGAATTTTGAATGAGTAAATGATTGAATTAGTAATTTCAAAACTAAAACCTAGCTCCTAATACCTAATCCCTAACAATGAATTTCATTACTTTCACCGAAGAAAAACTTAGAACCTTTACCTACGATGTTTTTAAAAAAATGGGTTGTTCTAATGAACACGCTACTTTAGCTACAGATGTTTTGGTTCGCTCGGATTTAAGGGGAATTGATTCGCATGGCGTGGCGAGGCTAAGCGGCTACTATCGCCTTTGGGAGAAAAAAAGAATTAACGCTACACCCAACATCCGTGTGGTACATGAAACACCAACGACGGCAACTGTAGATGGCGACGCTGGTTTAGGATTAGTCGTTGCTCCATTTGCGATGAAAATCGCTATTGAGAAAGCAGAGCAGTACGGAAGTGGATGGGTTTCAGTGAAAAATTCAAACCATTTCGGCATTGCAGGTTACCATGCCTTAATGGCAGTAGAAAAAGACATGATCGGCATCAGCATGACCAATGCTAGTCCACTGGTTGCCCCTACTTACGCTAATGAACGCTTGTTGGGTACCAACCCGATGTGTTATGCTTTTCCGGCAGGCAAATACCCTGCATTGGTCGTTGATATGGCTACCGCAGCTGCAGCAAATGGCAAATTAGAAATCGCACAGAGAGCTAATGCTGCTATTCCAGACGGTTGGGTACAAGATGCAGTTGGCAATAGTTCTATTGATCCGAATGAGCTAAAAGCTGGTGGTGCCCTGCTTCCGCTAGGTAGCGATAAAGACCATGGCAGCCATAAAGGTTACGGATTAGGCGCAACAGTAGATATTCTTTCTGCAATACTTTCTGGCGCAAATTACGGCCCTTGGGTTCCGCCCTTTGTAGCTTTTCTAGATCCAGACCCGAATCCTGTAGGCGAAGGCATTGGGCATTTCTTAGGCGCTATGCGGGTAGATGGCTTCCGTCCGGTAGATGAATTCAAAGATCACCTTGATAATTGGATACAACGCTTTAGAAGCGCCAAAACAGTCGACAAAAACAAAGAAGTGGTAATTCCGGGCGAACCTGAATACCAGTTTGAAAGAGACCGTAAAGTAAATGGCATCCCCCTAATTGATGTGGTAGTGAATGACCTAAACAGCTTAGCAGAAAAAATTGGTGTAGAAAAACTCTAATCTATTTTTTCACCTTAAACAGCTTGAAGCTTTCTTTATAGGTAAGAAAAAATGAATGATTAAACTGTAGGTTTTTCTCAGCCTTATCTAAATCAAAATGTGGCTCAAAACGAACATCCAAAAATAAATTTGGCAGTAGTTCTTTTTGATAGACATAGCGCAACATCAAAATGCTTCGCTTACTTTGTGTATATCCGTATTCATAAAAATTATTGGATACCGACTGGTACAACGGCATCCCCTTTATGGTAATAAAGTTATTCCCCTGCCAATAGGAAGCGGCCAAATTACCCCAACGTGTATCGATACCTGCATTTAACCATAGGCCAAACCCTCCCTGATATGCTCTTACCTTAGTTGGAGAAAAATCTTTGTATGCAGCGATATAGTTGGTGGTATAAGCTTGCTTGATATGATACCCAATATTTTTACTCAATGTAAAACCTGTAGCACCATTAAACAATGTTGATATCGGAATATCCTTAAGCACATCGACCTGTCCGCCTTGATGATAAACTAACATTTGTGCGGGAATACTCAATTTCCAACCTTCATTTTTAATCAAAGTAACATCACCACTGAAACCACCGACTATTTCTTCTTTAGCAGCATCACCAGCGTAAATCATCTTTTGCCAAGCAATCCAAGTATCTAAACTAAATCGCTCCTTGTCGATCAATAACTGGGTACCGTATTCGATAGGCGTAGTGATTTTGCGTTCAAAGTTGTATAAGGGTTCGATATAGTTATGTTGGATGTTACCCTCCAAACTACCAAAAACCAAAGTCAAATCATTCTTACTGTACTTTACATTAAATAAAGGTTTAGCATCATATAAACCTTTTTCATTACCAAAATCCTTTCGCAGGTAAGCGCCTGCAGTGATCGCTAAGTTTGGATGTGCATAATAAGTGAGCTGAGGTTCTAATTGTGTTCCATATAGCGTATATCCGTCATGGAATTGATTAGAATATTCGTAATTTCTGACATAGTTAAAGTTATAGAAATTAAGATGCACTTCATGCGTTAAACTATCTGCTGGGCGAATGCGATTGTAAAGATAATTATTGTTTAACTGAGCTTGGGCTGTAAAAGCAGCAAGGGAGATTAAAAAAGAAAGTATATATTTTTTCATCGAAAAGATTGCTTTCCCGAAACAGTCAGGATAAACTGCCCTCGCAATGACCTTACCATGATCGTCATTGCGAGGAGGAACGACGTGGCAATCTGCTTATATTTTTACTCCCCTCTTTTCTCTCGAGATTTCTTGTACAGTTTCACGGCAATCATGATCAAGAGTGCAATCCCCATAATGCCTACCAAGCCATAAACCCAGTCCAATGCATTTTTAAGAACCACTACAAAGACAATGGCAATCATAAAAATTGTAGCTAGTTCACGCCATAATCGTAATTGAAAACTGCTCCAATTGTATTTATTCTCTCTTAAGCGCTTAATAATTCTGCCACAAATAAAATGATAAATTAGCAAAGCGAAAACGAAAGCTAGCTTGACCCACATCCAATCGAGCTGTAACAAACCACTATTCACGTGAAGCATGCAAAGCCCAGCTAATAGAGATATGACCATCGCAGGCTGGCAAATGATCTTCCACAGCGTAGCCTCCATTTTAGTAAATTGAGCTTTCAATACACTTTTTTCTGGTTCAGCTTTATCATTTGCCTCGGTATGATAGATGAATAAACTCAACAGATAGAAGAGCCCGGCCATCCAGCTAATTACAAATACAATGTGTGTTGCTTTGATATAAAAGTAGTATTCTTCCATTAAAATAGATCAGAATGAGAACCAATCCTCAATAAGGTTATTTCATTTTTAGCTGTTATTTCAAACCAAATCATTAATAAATCTGGTTTAATATGAGCTTCCCAATTCCCGGCATAATTACCTTTTAAATTATGGGGTTTATATTTAAAAGGAATGCTACTTGCACCATCTATTTGAAGTAATTTCAAAAAGTCTTTAATGAAAAGGCCATTCTTTGCCGAACGCTTCTTCATCAATTTAACATCCTTATCAAACTGCTTGGTTGGATTCAGAATAAACATTACAGCGAATCGATATATTTGTCTATATCTGTTATCGGCTCTCCAACACCAATACCTTTGCGTGCATCATCAATTGTTTTGCGGGTAACCGCGTTAGGTTCCTTTACTTTTTTTGCGCTCTTTTTATATGCCACGCCAAGCTCTCTCAATAAGCTTTTAACTAAAGTGCTTTTATTTTCAGGAATTTCGATGATTAATGTTTCCATATTCAAATATACCCATAATTTAACTGCCTACAAAAAATCCCCATTCGGGGATTAAAGATATTAATACTTAAATTCTTTCACTACTTCGATAGCGTATTTTACATTATCGAAAGGAATATCTGGCATGATGCCATGACCTAGATTGAAGATAAATCCATCCTCGCCACGCATACGCTCAAATAACTTATGAATTTGGGCTTTGATCACTGGTTGATCAGCATACAGAATATGAGGATCTAAATTACCTTGCACGGCAATTCCAGCAGGTAATGACTTTTTGATATTCAATAAATCTGCATTCCAGTCAATAGAAACTACATCTGGTTTAGCTTCTACCATAATTGGAGCAAATACAGAACTTCCTTTACAGAAAGAAATTACAGGAATGTTTGTTCTATTTAAACCAGCAATAATTTGTTGGTTATATTGGTGTGAGAATTCTTGGTAGTCGTTCCAAGATAAAGCTAAAGCCCAACTATCAAATAACTGTAAAGCATTCACACCAGCATCAATTTGCAAGTTCAAATAATCTGTAGTTACCTTAGCAATTTTAGCTAATAACTTATGCGCTAATTCTGGACGATTATGAATAAGCAGCTTCGTTAACTTGAAATCTTTAGAAGAACCACCTTCTACCAAATAACTCATTACCGTGAAAGGTGCTCCAGCAAAACCAATTAGAGGAATGCTGCCATTTAATCGCTGTTGGATTACCTTAATCGCATCAGCAACATATTGTAATTTATCCAAGCAATCAGTTGCTAAAGCATCAATGTCAGCTTCATTACGAACTGGATTGGCAAATTTAGGTCCAACACCCTGGGTAAAGCTTAAATCACCACCCATTGCTTCGCCAGTTACCAAGATATCTGAGAACAAAATCGCTGCATCAATACCTAACAAATCTACAGGCAACATGCTTACGTCAGCAGCAATTTCTGGGGTTTTACACATCTCTAGAAAAGAGTATTTGTTTTTGATTTCCCAGTATTGTGGCATAAAACGACCAGCTTGTCTCATCATCCATACCGGTGGTCTTTCTGTTTGTTTTGAAAATGCTGCGTCTAAAAATAAATTGTTGTCCATGTTTCTTAATTTGCCAGTTTCTTGGCCTCTTTCTCTATGTTTGTTATAATTTCTAATGCTATTGATGATGTTGCCAATTCTTTAGCCTTTTCCGTATAAGCTAATGCTCTGGCACTATCTTTTTTTCGAAGCGCTAAGTTAGCCAAATGAATTAATACGTAGGCCTTATCATTTTTGCCTCCCAAAGGAAAACGACTGGCGATTTGGAAATGATGTTCCGCCAAATCATGATCTTCCCTTTTTAGCGCAATGTTAGCTCTCATGAACTCATAAAACCCACGCCTACCTTTGGCCAAACGATCTGGGTTATCAACCTCATTCAGTACTTTTTCCGCTTTATCGTAATCAGAATTTTTAAAATGCTTTGAAGCCAGTAATACCGAACTATGTTTAAAGTGGCTCCACAGTATAAAACAGAAAAGCAGGCCCGAAATCGCGGCCAGCTGATGCTGTTGACAATATAAACTTATCAATGCTGAAAAGGCGAAAATCGCCATCAGCACGTATCTACCTAACTTATTATACATTAGTGAATATCCGTAAATTTATAACCTACTCCTCTAATTGAGTGGAAATAAACTGGATTTTTTTGATCTGGTTCAAAATACTTACGGAACGTTAAGATAAAGTTATCAATTGTTCTGGTAGATGGGTAAACGTCATAATTCCACACCGTTTCTAAGATTTGTTCACGAGAAACGGCTTCATTTTTACGCTCAATCAGCAATTTTAACAACATCGTTTCCTTCTTAGTTAAAGGAACAATAACGCCGTCATCTTGCTTCAATTCAAAAGAGTTGAAATAAATGGTTTTCTCACCAATTTTATAAGAATTCAATTCTTTCAAGTCATCTGATTTTAAGCTACGTTTCACGAGGATACCCACACGTAAAATGAGTTCTTCAAGATTAAAAGGCTTTACTAAATAATCATCAGCTCCCTTTTTCAATCCCATTACTCTATCTTCGCTAGTATTTTTAGCTGTCAAGAATAAAATAGGCACTTCAGTATTCTCTAAACGAATGGTTTCGCACACTTGGAAACCATCCATTTCTGGTAGCATCACATCTAAAATTACTAAGTTGAAACGTTCTTCCTTAAATACTTTTAGTGCTGTCTTCCCGTCTTTAACGGCATGAACTTTATAACCTTCTAATTCAAGGTTTAATTTGATGGCATCTAACAAATGATCTTCGTCTTCAACCAATAATACTCTTAATTTTTGTGACATATTAATTAAATGTTACTTCAAAAATTGCACCGTGAGGTACGTTATCTTTAACGCTAATATCAGCGTCGTGGTTTTGTAATACTTCCTTAACAATAAATAAGCCAAGTCCAGTGCCCTTACTTTTACGCACATTTTCATCACCCACACGGTAAAATTTATCAAAAATATGCATTTTTTCTTCGTCAGGAATGCCTAAACCCTTGTCCGAAACTACTAATTTCGGCTTTCCGTCATTTTGGCACAGCTCTACTGTAATTTCGGCACACGGACCAGAATATTTTACTGCGTTTTCCACTAAATTGGTCACTACCGAAGAAAGTGCAAATTGATCACCTTCAATCTCCACATTGTCTTCAATTTTAGTAGAAATAATTTGCTCGCAGCCGCAAGAATGTACCTGCAATCTATCTGTAATTCGCGTTACCAAATCAGAAAAATTAAACTGTTCCTTAGGGAACGAGTAAGTTCTGCTTTCAATTTTAGTGGCTAGTAGCATATTTTCCACTAAATCATCCAAACGCTCCACATCTTTCAGCGAATTTCTAATCAAAGTGGTTCTTTGCTCTTTGTCAAGTTCACGCCTAACAATAGTCTGCAATGAAAGCTTTATCGCAGCCAAAGGTGATTTCAACTCATGCGTAATCGACATTAAAAAATTCTGCTGTTGTTCCTTTAAACGGCCTTCTTTTTTAATAGAAGCGTGAATAAAATAAGCCCCAATACCTAGCAGAAAAAGAAAAACAGCTCCCTCGCCCATAATCATGGGCATTCGGCTAGCGTCAATTTTTACCACTAAGGCTCCCCAACTGATGAGCTGGCCTAAAGCGTAAAACAATAAAATGTAAAATATGATAATGGATTTCTTCATATCTCTTATCACCTATGTCGGGCCTTTTAAAGTTAATTATTTTATTTTGAAAAGCAGATTTCTATAATTCTTCGGTTGGGAAAGTCCCGCTTTTCGTTTTACTTCGCGTCGCTAGCGCTCTCGCTTCGTGTTCACTTCAATCGGGTTTAGTGAACCTAGGTTTTCTGCACAAACTCAAATCCTCCCCTTCCCCGCCTACGAGGGAATGACGACTTGCCAAAAAGGAACATTTAATCTTTTCCTTGCTCTTTGTTCCTTTGTCCTTATCCTCCAAAAACCACCTCTAAAGCCTCAAAAATTGCCTGTTTCGCTTTATCTAATTCCGCAGTTGTATGCGCTGCACTGATAAAGCCAACTTCATAACCCGATGGCCCGAAATAAATTCCTCTATTCAACAACTCACGATGCATGATTTTAAATTTATCCATGCTAGCTGGATCAATAGCTTCCGAAGTTTTAATGTCTTCATTTGTAAACGCGAACCAGAAAATAGATCCTACCGTGAAGATCCTCAATTCGTAACCTTTACTCGCAATATGAGCTTTTAAATCGTTCACAAAAGCTTGTGCTTTCGCATTCAATTCTTCATAAAAACCAACACTGCTTAAAATAGTTAACGTTGCAATACCCGCTGCCATTGCCACCGGATTTCCAGACAAGGTTCCTGCTTGGTAAACGCCACCATCAGGAGAAATATGCGCCATAATCTCATTCGAAGCACCATACATACCTACCGGCAAGCCACCACCAATAATCTTTCCGTAAGTTACAATATCGGGTTTGATGCCATAATAAGCTGCAGCGCCTTCAAAACCTACCCTAAAACCTGTAATTACTTCATCAAAGATTAACAAAGCTCCATTAGCGGTACAAGTTTCGCTTAAAAACTCAACATAGTCTTTATCTTGAATCAGCAATCCGTTGTTAGCTGGAATACCTTCTATGATCACCGCAGCGACATCATCTTTAAACTGAGCAAAAGCTTCTGTAATCGCTTGTTTATCGTTCAAAGCAATTACTACAGTTTCATCAGCAAATGACTTAGGCACCCCCGCCGAAGAAGTTTCTCCAAAAGTTACCAAACCAGAACCAGCTTTTACCAAAAGCGAGTCGCTGTGACCGTGGTAACAACCTTCAAACTTGATGATTTTATTTTTACCTGTATAGCCTCTTGCCAAGCGAATGGCCGACATTACGGCCTCGGTTCCAGAACTAGTGAAACGAATTTTCTCCACAAAACGATTGTTCTTAATAATCAGTTCTGCCAACTCGTTTTCTAAGGCCGTTGGTGCGCCGAAGCTCATCCCATTTTGCATTACTTCTGTTACTTTCTCTCTAATTTTAGCGTTATTATGTCCTAAAATCAGAGGTCCCCAACTGGCACAAAAATCTATAAATTGGTTCCCGTCAGCATCCCAAATGTACGGCCCATCACCTTTTTGGATAAACAATGGTGTACCATAAACCGATTTAAAAGCACGTACTGGCGAATTAACGCCACCAGGAAAATAAGTTTTCGATTTCTCGTATAGTTCAGCCGATTTGGCTCTTGATATATCTTGCATTTGTTTAAGGTTAAAGGTTGTAAGTTATAGGTTCTACGTTTTGGGAGTGCAAATTCAACTTATTACGTAAAACTTATAACCTACTACTTTTACATCCATTTATTCTCTACAATATCTCTAATATGGTAAGTAGTAATGATACTTGCTCCTGCTCTTGCAAAGGCATACATTGTTTCCATGACTACTTTTTGTTCGTCTATCCAGCCTTTTTCCGCTGCTGCTTTAATCATTGAGTATTCTCCCGATACGTTATAAACAGCAATGGGTAATCTGGTATTTTGCTTCAGCCTTGCAATGACGTCTAAATAAGCTAAGCCTGGCTTTACCATCAGCACATCCGCACCTTCCGCTTCGTCTAACAAAGCTTCTCTCACCGCCTCATCTGGGTTACGGAAATCCATTTGGTAAGCTTTTCTATCGCCTTTACTTGGTGCACAATCTGCCGCTTCTCTAAACGGCCCATAATAGGCCGAGGCAAATTTAGTAGCATGGCTCATCACTGCTACATTCTCGAAACCGTTACCATCTAACCTTTCGCGAATAGCGGCTACTCTACCGTCCATCATATCAGAAGGCGCCAACATATCTACGCCAGCTTCTGAATGCGTTAAAGCCATTTTTGCAATTAATTCTACACTTAAATCGTTTTGAATATAATCGTTATGCATGATACCGCAGTGACCATGATTAGTGTAAGAGCAAACACAAACATCAGTAACGATATACAAGTCATCACCAAATTGCTTTTTGAGTTCTCTTACCGAAACTGGCACCAATGAATTGCTATCATAAGCAGATTTTGCATCGGCACTTTTTTCATCGCCCACACCAAAAAGCATAATTTTATTTACACCTAAGCTCAATCCCTTCTCAACATCTTTCAATAAAGTATCTGTAGAAAAGTGACTGATACCTGGCATCGCATCAATAGGATGAATAACATTATTTCCCGGCACTACGAAATATGGATAAACAAACATATCCTTAGACAATTTCGTTTCGGCAACCATTTCTCTTACGACGGGATTTTTTCTTAGCCTACGTGGTCTGTGCATAATAGTATTTAGACTTACTAATTTATATTTTTTTCTGTTTCTGAAAAGCGCTTGAATTACAATAGCTCCATTCAGTCCCGCTATTCGTTTCTCCCAATAAAATCGGGACCACTTCTATCGAGTTTATTTTACAACAATCCTGCTTTCTAGGGCAAAATGTTTATAGCGCAAAAATGCAAAGACAGAAGCATTATTATCTTATGCTTCTGTCATTTATAAAGTCTTTACGTTGGATTAACAATTCATTCAACAGATTCTTCGCTATGCTCAGAATGACAAATGAGTTATTTCAGTTCGATACCGAAAACTGCTTCTGCCAAGCCAATTTCATCTGGTGAATATGGCAATTGATACTTTACACCCATTTCATCGAATTTCTTACCTGTAGAGTTACCGATCGCAATCACTTTTTGCTCTGGTTCTAATAAATTATCTACAAAATAGGCATCAACGTTACTTGGACTGGTAAAAACTAACACATCAGCAGAAGTGCCATCTACATTTTCTTCCATTACGGTCTCGTAGATTGGTAAATCGATTACTTTAGTTGCTGGCATTAAGAATTTTTGCATTGTAAGCAACGAATCTTGCGCACGGGGGAAAACCACTGTTTGTCCATCTGATGCTTTTGCAAAATCTTCCGCCACTTCTTCAATCTCGCCTCCTTCGCCTACAAATTCTGCCAAGTGACCAAACTTGCGTAACGAATCTTCCGAACCTCTTCCAACCACGCCAAACTTTACTTTTTTAGGTAAAACCGGATTTAATTTGAAGAAATATTCTACCCCGTTTCTGCTGCTAAAGAAAATCCAATCCGCATTTTTAAGGAAGAAATCATCCAATACATTCACAATTGGAAATGTACGGATCAATGATCTACCATCAATTTCTATGTTTTGCTTCGTTAACGCTTTACGGAAATAACTATTTTCGCCAATTTCTCTAGAGATGAAAACTTTAGCAGGCTTTTTTCTATCTGCTGCAAATTTGGCCACAATTTGTTCTGCCAAACCTTCTGTAGACGCAGATCTTACAAACAAACGATCTGGAAAATCTTCCGCAGTTGTTGCTTTAGAAGTCCACACTTCAAACTGGCCATCTTCTTTTCTACAGAAACAACCTAAAGGCATATGGCAGCCGCCTTCAAAAAGATTCAACACTTTTCTTTCTACTTCAATTGCTTCTACAACTGCAGGGTTATTTATTTTTTGAAGCTCGTTGAAAAGCTCCGTATCATTTTCTCTAATTTGAATAGCCAATGCACCTTGAGCTGGTGCAGGCACAATCTCCGTTGGATCAATCACCTCTACATGAAACTCACTTAAGTCTAAACCCAAACGATTAACTCCCGCTCTTGCTAAAACGATCGCATCATAATTTTCATCACGCAGTTTTTGGATACGTGTGGGAACATTACCACGCAAATCTTCAATATTTAAATCAGATCTTAAAGCTAATAATTGTGCTTTGCGACGATTAGAAGATGTACCTACCATTGCTCCTTTTTTCAAAGAAAGTTTATGGCTTACATCTACACAATCTTTCAAAATCAACAATAATTCTGCTGGATCTTCTCTTTCTGGTACTGCCGCAATGATTAATCCTGGCGGATTGGTTGTCGGTAAATCTTTGTGAGAATGAACGGCCAGATCAATGGTACCATTAATCAACTCATCTTCCAGTTCTTTCGTAAAAAAGCCCTTTCCCTCTAGTTTATCTAAGCGAAGGTTAAGGATTTTATCGCCCTGCGTTTTAATGATTTTCAGTTCTGCCTCAATGCCAATGCTGGCTAATCTGTCTTTAGTGTAGTTGGCTTGCCAAAGGGCTAGGTCACTACCGCGGGTTCCGATAATTACTTTCTTCACTGTATATTATGATTTTGCGCTAAAATAAGAAAATTTGATGTGATAATTCGATAATTTGATGTTGTGATAGGACCAATATCATCGGATTACTGACTTTTTCGAGTGCGGCTTACGATTAACTATTATTATTCAATGTTGGCGTCCTCGCCAACATGCTATATCTAAATGTAATGATTTTTATTACTAGTTGGCGAGGACGCCATCTAGTGAGAGGAATGTTGTGTACCATCGTTAAGTTTAGCATTGGCTATTACTTATAACTTAATACTTATCACCTACAACTTAACTATTCTTAACTAAGATATCTTTAGCCATCAACATTGGCACGCTGATGTATTTTTTTTCCATGTAGCTAATTACCTGCTCTAGAATTGCCTTTGCTTCGTCATCAAGAGAATTAATTTCATCTGCAAAAACAGTATTAACCGCTTTTTCTTTAATCTCTTTAATTTTTTTAGGCACTTCGCTCATCGCTAACTCAATACGACGTTGACGTAACACAGCATCAAACTCTTTGATATTTTCTTCGATGATGTGCTCTGCATGCACCAATTCATCGTAACGCTCTTGAATATTTTTACGAGCTACCTCCTTCAAAGATTCTACTTCAATGTAATGCATCGGAAAGTTCTCTCTCACTTCTAAAGCGGTATCATTAGGAACTGCCAAATCTACAATTATCTTTCTGCCAGTTTCTCCATTAAGTAAGCTCGTGTAAATTTCTCGAGTTAAAATAGGCTCGGTTGCACCAGTACAAGTAATGATCACATCAAACCCTTCTTTGTAATTAGCCAATTCCTCCAAAGGAAAAGCGATACCATTTAGCTCTTTCGCTAAACTTTCTGCTTTCTCTAGGGTTCTATTGAACACAGAAAAATTAGAATATTTGTGTTTTTTCAGGTATTGTGCAATATTGTTATTGGTTTCGCCTGCACCGATAATTAGCAAACGAGAATTGCCGCACATATTTAGCTCACGCAGTTTTCTATAGGCTAGAGAAACTACAGAAACTGGATTTCTTGAAATATTGGTATGTGTATAAACCTCTTTAGCTGTTTTTACCACACGATTCATGATCATGCGCATGTAGTCACCTGTAAAACCAGCTACTTTACAAGCTTCATAAGCCTTACGTACCTGCGCTAAAATTTCCTTCTCTCCTACCACTAAACTTTCTAAAGAACAAGAAGTACGCAGTAAATGATTAAAAGCTTCGTCTTTTTGATAGGTAGAAACGTTGTTGATAAAGTTTTCCATGTATTTTTCTGGCAAACCCATATCTAATACATGCAAAAATCTAGAAATAAATGATTTGTCTAACTCCGCCGCTGAGGTAAAGATAAATTCGACCCTGTTACAGGTACCCACGTAAAATATCTCTTTGATATTCAGCTCCGACTGGATATTACGCAACCTATCGTCCAACGTTTGCTCACAAATAACCAATTTCCCTAAAGATTTTAGGTCAATTTGCTTATGTGTAAATGCAATAATCTTTAAATACTCCAAAATGGTTAGCCCTATTTATTTTAGCGCAACAAAAGTAATAAGGGGATCGGGCTTATCTGTCATTAAGCTGTAATTTAGGGTAATTTAGAACGGTTTTAAATAAATACACTGCCGAGTTACTAAAAAAGCTCCTTTTCTAACAAAGGGCTAAACCGCCTCAAAGATCTATATTTAACGGCATATATGTGTTCCTTTGCAAAACAGATTATAATAGTTTAACATCGCTATAATTAAAGCGCAAACACAGACCAAGCACACAGCGTAAAGATAGAACGAGTTTGTGTCTAGTCTTTGTTTACGCTGTATCTATTGATTATAATATGAATATGAACGGACGACAGTACCAATCTCCAGTAAACGTCATCTACAACTGGTAATCCTTCAAACATTGAGCTACTAAACCTTAATATTTTGCAGTTATGGCTAAACTACAAACCTTCTGAAGGGCGGTAATCATGCGAACAAATTTCTCAAACCATTATTTCATGGCAAATACACAATTGCTTTTTCCCTTTAAATAAATCTAAATAGCCTTTTATTTTGTTATACATCAGATTTTACCCAATATTTGATAGTAGAAAACGAATCATTATGCATAACGAACAATTTTCCCTAATAGGCGCTTCTGGCAAACCCATCCACGGAGATTTAACTTACGATGAGCACAATACCCATACTCCTTTAGTGATATTTGTTCATGGCTTTAAAGGCTTTAAAGATTGGGGTGCACACCCTTTAGCCGCTAGATATTTTGTTCAAAATGGTTACCGTTATCTAAAATTTAATTTATCGCACAGCGGAGTAAATGCAGAAAAACCAAATGAGGTAGGTGATTTAGAAAGTTTTGCAGCGAATACTTTCAGCAAAGAATTATTGGACATTGAAATTGTGGTCAATCATGCAGTTAAATTCCTAGGCGTAAAGGGAGTTTACTTGATTGGTCATAGTCGCGGTGGTGGCTTAAGCATTTTACAAGCAGCTACCAATCCAAATGTAAAAGGTCTGATTACTTGGAGTTCTATTGCTGATTTTAGCAGTCTTTGGAAAAAAGAACAAGAAGATCACTGGAAAAAAGATGGAAAAATTGAGGTAGTAAATGCTCGTACCAAAGAGAAAATGCCTCTTGATGTGACTTTATTAGAAGATTTTGAAAACAATAAAGAAAAATTGGACATCCTCTCGGCTGCGAAACAAGTTAATGTGCCTTGGTTAATTGTGCAAGGCGATGACGACGTGAATGTTCCTTTTGAAACTGCAGAGAAATTAGCCAATGCTAACCCTGCAAGCCGACTGGTTAAAATTGAAGGGGCAAATCATGTATACGGCGCAGTACATCCCTATCCGGGTGAAACTTTACCACCGCAATTATTTGAGGTTTGCGAAAAGAGTTTGAAATTTTTGAATAGCATAGCAGAATAGAAAGATGCATTTTTATCAATCACAGGCCAGCTTAAGATCGCGCAGCAGAGGCTTTCACTTAGTAACTGATGAAGTATTACAAGCAATTCCTGAAATCCGGACTATCAAAACTGGAATGCTGCAAGTATTTATTCAGCATACTTCGGCTTCGCTTACCATTAATGAAAATGCAGATCCTACAGTTAGGTTAGACTTTGAAACTTGGATGAATAAAGCCGTACCAGAAGGCGACCCTGATTATGAGCATGATTACGAAGGTGATGATGACATGCCTGCGCACATCAAGTCATCACTAATGGGTGCGTCGGCATTAATTCCGATCACCAATGGCAGATTAAATTTAGGAACTTGGCAAGGCATTTATTTGTGCGAACATCGTAATGATGGAGGTAGCAGAAATGTGGTGATCAGCGCTTGGGGAATATAAAGGAACAAAGAGTAACGAGCAAAGAACAAGGACTAAGACTAGACAACTCAGAAATTTATTGATTCAAGTCATTGCTCTTTGTTCTTTTATCCTTCATCTGAAATATCCACCCAATTTCCATCGCCTTGGATAATGCCGATCAATTCATCAATAGCATTTGCGGTTTTTACGTTCTTTTTAACCACTTCTTGTCCGCGGTAAAGCGTAATTCTATCTACACCTGCACCTACGTAACCGTAATCAGCATCAGCCATTTCACCTGGACCATTAACAATACAGCCCATGATGCCTATCTTAATCCCTTTTAGGTGAGATGTTCTTGCTCTAATCGCCTGGGTAGTTTCTTGCAAATCGAACAAAGTTCTTCCGCAGCTTGGACAAGAGATATATTCAGTTTTCGAAATCCGGGTACGTGTAGCTTGTAAAATACCGAATGAAGTAGAGTTGATCACTGACAAAGGAATTCCATCTGCATTGATCCAAACGCCATCTCCAAAACCATCAATAAACAATCCACCTAGATCGGTAGAACTATACAACTGGAAATCTTCAACGTTCAATCCATCGAAATTACGTTCAATAATTACTGGAATTTTCAAACCTGCTTCCAACAATTTCACAAATGCAGAACGGATGGTTTGCATTGCATTTTCCGCTTCAGTTGCTAATATGAGAATGGTTTTATCCAAACCTACTAATTGTTCCACCTCTAAAGCCTCGGCCAACACCTTAACGAAATTCAGCTTTTCATCTTTTACCACAGCAGCACTAAAATCAGCTAAATTAAACAAAGGATGGGAATTTTGCTTATCTGCCAAACCTAACCAAGTTTTGTAATTATAAAGTTGTTTCAGTCCGCCTGGGAAAGAAAAAGATGGCAAGGCGTCGCCTAAATAAACCACGTCACAAGCTTGGTCACTCAGGTTATATTTATCCAGCAAAGCTGAGTAATTAAAGCCTACCGAATTTAAAATAGCAGGATCTTTTAGGTTTTCTTTTTCTAGGTTGATAATTACCCTTGGCACTTGATGCCCACCTAGGTTTTCTACTTCTTCAGTGTTTCTACGTTTGTATTGGAAAGGACTGTAAAGCGAAGAAGTCTCTATTGCAGAATTAGAGTTCAAAGATCTCTCCACTTCGGTCGAGATGACGGTTAGTACATTATCACTTTGTACTTCGGACTTCGGATTTCCCGACTCCCTTTCAAAACGATTGGCTAAAGCTCTCGCCACGGGTGCTTCAAATTCTGGATCTTCAGTTAGGGAAACTCTAATGGTATCACCCAAACCATCGGCTAGTAAAGTACCAATACCTACGGCAGATTTAATACGTCCATCTTCGCCATCGCCGGCTTCGGTTACACCTAAGTGCAGCGGATAATTCATTCCTTCTTTTACCATGGTTTGAACCAGCAAACGGTAAGCTTGTACCATTACTTGGGTATTGCTCGCTTTCATCGAAATTACCAAGTTATAGTAGTTCAAATCTTCGCACATGCGGATAAACTCCATTGCCGATTCCACCATGCCATGTGGTGTATCACCGTAACGGCTCATGATACGATCTGAAAGTGAACCGTGGTTGGTACCAATACGCATGGCAGTTCCATACTCTTTACAAATCTTTACCAAAGGCGAAAACTTGTCGTAAATACGATTCAGCTCTGCTTGGTAAGCTACGTCAGTATAATCTATGTTTTCAAATTTCTTTTTATCAGCGTAATTACCTGGATTAACCCTAACTTTCTCAATTAATCGAGCTGCAACTTCAGCAGCATTTGGTGTAAAATGGATGTCGGCAACCAAAGGCACATTATAACCACGCAGACGCAATTCTTTCTTGATATTCGCTAGGTTATCAGCTTCCTTAATGCTCGGTGCTGTAATGCGGACATATTCGCAACCACTTTCTACCATTCGGATCGTTTGCTCTACTGTACCAATGGTATCCATGGTATCGGTGGTAGTCATAGATTGGATACGAATAGGATGATGAGCTCCCATTGGGATGTCGCCTATTTGCACTTCTCGTGTTACAAACCTAGCATATTGGGTTAAGCTATTGCAATAACCTCCGTCTAACAAAATCGCTTCTTTTTGCATTATCTACAAAGGTAAGTCAAAAGTTGAAAGTAAAAAGTTTAAAGAGCGAAGAATGAAGAATTAGGAACAGGGATTAAAGAGCAAAAAGCAAATAGCGAAGTTTAAAATTCAATCATTCATTTCTAAAGCAACCTATCCTTAATCACGAACGTTCCTGCTATGGCATCGTGTAAACATTGTTGTTTTTTATTGAGGAACATATAAAGATATCCAAATCCGAAAGCGATATTAGATATAAGTTTAGCCGCATTTCTAACGAATGATGTTCCTATAGTGATTTTAATTCCATGCTCATCAGTGACTTTGATATCCATTAATTTTTTACCAATAGTACCTTGAGTTTTGGAGCAGTCGCCTATAATGGTGTATAAAAACTTGGTGAAGGGGATTAGTACAATAGCAAATGTAACTAAACCTAACATTTTTTCTTTCTCTTCTATGAATAGGATCGCGGTAGCGGTAATTATGGCATAAATTACAGTAATGATAAAATAATCTATTGCCCAAGCCATCAAACGCTGATCGAAACTAGCAAAATACTGTGGCGTATGTTTCGGTTTGGCGAACCCAAATAATTCACGGAGTTCTTCCAGTTCATGCGCCTCCTTATAGTCATCCATACCGGGCTTTCTAATAAAAGTATCCGGAACAATTTCCATTTGCCTCAGTTCTTCTAAACTGTAAGGTCCTTGAGGCTTGCCTTTAATAACTATGGTGTACAAATGGGTTAATTGTTTAAACTGTTTAATTGCTAAAGCATAAAGGTAAATAAAGTTGAGTACTACCAACAAAAAAACTCCTAACAGATTTGACCATTAAGAGTTTTTACTTTACACTTTTAACTTAATAAGTGTCTACTTCGAAATTACTTAAACCGCCATCTAACTTGATAAAAACTTTATTCTTAGAAGTACTATAATTTGGCGTTTCATAATAACCATCATCTTTTTTAACGAAACCCCTGAAGTCTTTAGAAGCCAAACCTGTATGTGTTTTTATCCTGCAGCCAGAACCTTGAGGCACTTTAATTTCTACATTCGCTACACCTGTTTTCACATTCACATCAGCAATTGGCAACAGGTCTCCAATTTTGATTTTCAAATCAGCGGCACCACCATCAAAGTTTAAGGTCCTAATTTTAAACTTCGTTAAATCGAAATCTAATTCTCCAGCGCCCATACTTAAATTCATGGTCCAAATTGGTTGGGTATTGATACGAACATCAACTTGGTTACCGCCCGAATTAAACGACCAATTATTTTTACCATTTTTACGTTTATCGCTCATCTTAAACGTTAAAGTATTGGTCGTATCGCCAGTAGTTTTGGTTAGCGAGAAGTTTCCTCTTTTATGTTTTACACTTGCTTCAAACAGACTATCTGTTGCTTCATTCAACTGAAAAGAAGTGCCGCCACCAGATAGGTTCAAGATTGTTTTTTTCGCAGAATCTAATGCATTATATGCTTCAGAAAATTGCATTCCTGGTACCTTATCAACGTCACCATTATCGTTATCCCAATCTATGTCGGCATCAATATTTTTATCTTTCCAGAAACCCATCCAATTTCTTCCCTCTGGTTTTTCTTGTCCTTTGACAAAAAGGAATGCTAAAGTAATGATTAGAATTGCTAACGAAACTATGCTACCAATTTGTGAACCGTTCCTATTTAAGAGTAAGTTTACACCGCCAATGATCAGGAATATTGGCCAAAAGCCCCAAACGTTTCTCCAATAAAATTCTATTACATTTAAGTTCTCTAGTAAGAGTACACCACCTACAAAAAGCAGCACTACTCCCCATATAATTCTTTCGTATTTCATGTCAGGTTAATTGTTAATCCCGGTGGGTATCGGGAGGTTAATTGTTGAATTGTTAGTGAACTGCTTGCTGAAATCTAATATTTATTCTCACTTGTAGTATCAGTCGCTGATGAAGAATTTTCCTGAACTGGCACATTTTCTTCTTGTTTACGTTGTGCTTCTTCGGTCGTTCTCTTAAAATTTTCCCATTCGCTTTTACGTCTATTCTTGAAAATCAAGCTTACTCCCAAAGCTACTATCGCCAATGGCCATAACTTATAGATCTTAAAGATATTGAACCAGTAAGGCACTAAATCCAATTGCCTTAATAGAAAATAAACACCTAGCACCAATAAGATTAAACCTACTACCGTTTTACCGGTATCACTATTTTTTACCGGCGGAACATCAAATTTGGTAAAACTATCGGTGTTCTGTGTATTCCACTTGGTTTGCTGTGCTTGTTGTGAGGCGTCGCTAACAGCCTCCGGCGAATTAAAAACAGAGCCACCTTGTGGAAATTGCTGATAGTAGTTTTTAAACTTCTGGAACTTCAGCGATGGATCATTATTAACAGGTGCTACAATCCATAAAATGATATAGGCAATGATGCCACTGCCTGCTAAAAAGATAGTTGCCAATACAAATAACAACCTAACTATAGTTACATCAATTTGCATATAATCTGCCAAACCAGATGCCACTCCTGCTAAGGTCTTATCATGTTCGTTTCTATATAGTTTCTTTTCCATTTTGTATTTCTCCTTTCTTAAAAATTGGAAGGGGTTATGGTCACTTCATCCACGTTTGCACCATCACTCAGGTGAAGTATAGTGGTGATCACTTTAGCAACGTCTTCTGGCTGTACAAATTTGGTCTGCTCTAGAGTTGTTCCTTCCCAAGAAGCAGTAAATGTAGCACCCGGAATAATTGCGGTAACCTTTACGTTGTATGGCGTCAATTCCCTTCGCAATACATAATTAAGACTAAGCATCGCTGCTTTTGTTACACTGTAACTTCCAGCATTTTCCACAGGAGCTTTACTGGCTACCGAACAGATATTGAAAATATGCCCAAATCCCTGTGTACGCATTAATTTCCCAATCTTTTTGGCAATATAATAGGTGGCGTTTACATTGATTTGTTGTTGTATTTCAAAAGCATCATCGTCCTCATCTAATAAGCTGCCTGGGTAAAACACACCAACATTATTGACTAAAACATCGATCTCAGGAGTAGAGGCTAATGCCTTCTCTATAAAATGGAGAACCTCTTCTTTTTTACTACAGTCGGCCTGCACGGCCAATACATTTACGCCGTAACTTTTGATTTCTGCTTCAAAACCAGCCAGCTCAGCTTGGTTTCTTGCGCAGCCAATGATATCATAGCCACGTTTTGCTAACGCCACTGCTGTTGCCTTTCCTATTCCCTTAGTAACGCCTGTAATAATTGCTTTCATGTCAATCAATTTTGTGAATGCAAAAAAGGCAATAATATTTCAATCATGAATATTTTTTCAATAAATAGAACCTGTCAGAACATTTTTATTGTTTCTTTGTATATTATTGAGTTAACTTTAACAATTGTTTATTAAATGAACTTTACCAATTTTGGCCGATATATACTACTTTTAAAAGCTGCTTTTAAAAGGCCCGAGAAATTGAAAATATACATGAAAGCCATTTTTCAACAGATGGATTTCATTGGCGTAGGCTCACTAGGATTAATTAGCATCATTTCAACTTTTATTGGAGCGGTAATGACATTACAGATCGCTTTCCAATTAGTAAGTGACTTTATCCCTAAAACGATTATCGGTTCTGTAAACCGTGACTCTTCCATCTTAGAGCTCAGTCCAACAATTAGTGCAATTGTACTTGCTGGTAAAATTGGCTCTGCCATCTCTTCGGAAATTGGAACCATGAGAGTTACCGAACAAATTGATGCTTTAGAGATCATGGGGATCAATGCTCCCGGTTATTTAATTTTACCAAAAATCATTGCCGGTATTACCATGGTACCTGTGTTGGTAATTATTTCTATGGTATTAAGTATTACTGGTGGATATTTAGGCGGTACATTATCTGGAGCAGTTTCTCCAGCAGAATATATTCAGGGTATCACTACCGATTTTAATCCTTTCACCATTGCAGTAGCTTTAGTTAAAGCATTTGTTTTTGGTTTTATCATTACTTCGGTACCAGCTTACGAAGGTTTTTACGTTAAAGGCGGTGCATTAGAAGTAGCACAAGCGAGTACTAGAGCAGTAGTGGTAAGTTGTATCAGTATTTTAGCTTGCGATTACATTGTAACCCAATTAATGTTATGATCGAGATCAAGGATATACACAAATCGTTCGGCGATAACGACGTTTTAAAAGGCATCTCTGGAAAATTCAATCCTGGAATCACCAATTTAATCATCGGCGGCTCAGGTTCTGGAAAAACGACACTTTTAAAATGTATGATTGGTCTACATCATCCAGAACAAGGTAGTGTGGAATATGATGGAAGAGATTTCACGCAATTAAATACAGAAGAACGTATCGAGATTAGAAAAGAAATTGGCATGCTTTTTCAAGGTTCTGCCCTTTTCGATTCGATGACAGTTGAAGAAAACATCATGTTTCCTTTAAATATGTTTACCGACCAGTCTATAAGTGAGAAATTAGACCGTGTTAACTTCTGTTTGGATAGAGTAAACTTGGATGGCAAGAATAAATTATTTCCGGCAGAGCTTTCTGGAGGGATGAAAAAACGTGTGGGTATTGCCCGTGCTATCGCGATGAATCCAAAATACCTTTTCTGCGATGAGCCCAATTCAGGTCTAGATCCAAAAACTTCTATCGTTATTGATGAGTTGATTAAGGAAATCACCGAAGAATATAATACCACTACCATTGTGGTCACCCACGATATGAACTCGGTAATGGGGATTGGCGATTACATCATGTTCTTACACGAAGGAAAAAAATTCTGGGAAGGTTCTAACAAGGAAATTGCTAAAACAGACATTCAAGAGTTGAACGATTTCGTTTTTGCGAGTCGTTTCATGAAGGCTGCCAAAGATAAATTTTAAAATGCTTATCTTTGTGTATGACTGGCGCATACGATAAGAAAAATATCATTAAAAAACTACAAGAACTGCCAACAGAATTATTGGGAGAAGTGGAGGATTTTATTGATTTCTTAAAAGCCAAACATGTCAAGGTTCCAGAGCAAACAAATAAGCTAGAAGAACCTAAAAGTTTATATGGGGCTGCAAAGGGAACAATATTATATATATCAGATGATTTTAATGAACCTTTGGATGAAATGAAAGACTATATGTATTCCACTGGTAATACACAACTTACTTAACCCTTAAACATTTTAAAAAAACCTTCGCATTAAGATTGCTTCGTGCCTCGCAATGACGATTCACATAATAATAATACATGATACAACTGCTTACGCCAACCCACTGGAAAGATTACGAATTAATTGATTGCGGCGATTTTGAAAAATTAGAACGCTTTGGCAACTTAGTTTTATCTAGACCAGAACCTCAAGCAGTATGGAAAAAAGCAATGTCTCCAGAAGAGTGGAAGAAAAGAGCGCATATTACTTTTAAAGGTCGTTCGGCTACCAGTGGCGAATGGGTTAGGCACAATAAAAGTGTTCCAGATCGCTGGAATGTGAACTACCAAAATGAAGAGGTAAGCATTAACCTTCGTTTAGGTTTGACCTCATTTAAGCATGTTGGTGTTTTTCCCGAGCAGGCAGTAAACTGGGATTATATTTCTTCTTCTATCAAAAGCTTTAAAACACCAAGTCCTAAGGTATTGAACCTTTTTGCTTATACTGGTGCTGCTTCTTTAATTGCTAAAGCAGCAGGTGCTGATACCACTCACGTTGATTCGATTAAGCAAGTAGTCAACTGGGCCAACGAAAACCAAGAGCTTTCTAAACTGAAAGATGTGCGTTGGGTCGTAGAAGATGCCTTGAAATTTGTGAAAAGAGAGCTAAAACGAGGTAAAAAATATAATGGTATCATATTAGATCCACCAGCTTATGGTCATGGGCCTAATGGCGAAAAATGGAAATTAGAAGACCATATTCAAGAAATGATGCAAGATGTGGTGCAGTTGTTAGATCCTGAAGAGCATTTCTTAATCTTAAATACTTATTCAATGGGTTTTTCTTCTGTAATTGTAGAGAACTTAATTACTACTTCATTTCCTCAAGTAAAGAATTTAGAAACTGGCGAATTGTTTTTGCAAGCCACTTCGGGTGTCAAGTTGCCTTTGGGTGTTTTCGGTAAGTTTAGAACTACATAATCCCTGCGCTGGACGTCATTCTCGCGTACGCCTATCGTGTGAACACAAATATTAAGATTTGTTTTAGCCTCATGGCCGGCTGGGCCTAGGTAGTTTTTCACGGTCTGTTATGTTTTAAGAGGTGTGAAAGATTGCTTCGCAATTTGTAGCGAAAAGTATTCAAAACGCTTGTCAATGCCCGGAGGTGCCTTTTCACCACCCAGCGCATCAAAAATCAGTGTCGCTGCCTGTCAGAAATAGACAGGCTAATGCTCGTTTGTGCTAGCCGATCCTGTTTGCTCCATTTTTTGATCAGGCTGGCAAAGGCGTTGACGGGCGTACTATCCGAGCGAGTGCTTCTTCAATGGTAGCTCTTGTAAAAAGCCCAACCTTACGCCTCCTTTCCCAAGCCCAACTCTTGCCCATTTGGGGAGAGAACCTAAGCTTCAATGTACCGACCTGGAGCGCAGCGGAAAGCTACGCATAAACTCGCTACGGTCGCGAGCTCGTTAATACAAATAGAAAATAAACCACTAGAAATCAATAAACCGTAAAACGGACAAAAGGGATTAAATCATCTATGGGAAATGACAGGAGAAATAGCGGTGAAAAGTGGTCTTTATCGACGTGAGCAATGTTGAGCTAAAAAAGATGTGTCCACACGATAGGCCTACGCGGGAATCCTAATGCGTTAGTTTAATAATATCCTACTACCTCATTACGATTGACAGTCAAGCTGGCAATGACGAGAACTCGTATAAAAGAGAAGCCTCCAAATCCATGGAGGCCTTCCCTAAACAAAACAAACTATTAATAATTGAGATACACTAACTAAAATCCTTTTTTAACTAATTTATATTCGATAACTGGTTTTCCTCTTTCTCCACCATCTGTACCAACACCCATGCTTATAAATTTCAATTTATAAACGTTGCCACTTCCGTCCTTAATTACATAAAATTGTTTCGTAATTATACCAGTACCAGTTGTAACTCTCCAAGTTGAACCAATAGCATCTCTACCAGATAAAAATTTCACTTTCGCAGCATCAGATAATGCACTTTCATTAAATGCTGCATAAGTGTAGTCATTTTCAGAAACTAGAGCGGCTGTCACACCAGCTAAATTATTTGTAGTAATAAAATCTTGATAGAAATATGGATTAGATTCTGCGTTAGTCGCTATCGATCTGTAGGTACTATAACTCCAGTGAAAATCCCATTCAGCTTTCTTAGGCTCTGCATTAACAATTGCTCCATCATTATTATTTCCAAGAGAAACGAAAGAGAAATTATAATCAGCATTTTTAGAGATATTTACCGTTTTAAACGTAGTTTCTTGAACTTTTGCATACTGTAAAGTGTAACCACCAGTACCGTTTCTTAATATTCTTATTTTGTATAAATTTGGTTCAGTGAATAAATTGTTCACACCCAAAACATAAACTTTGTTTTCGGCATCCGTGGCAGAGATTGTTGCAATAGCTGTACGACCTAAACTACCATCATAATTATCTACTAAGCTTACTGCATTGGGCACTGGTGTTGAACTTTGCGTACTAAACCCGTAGATTACATTTGCTTTTACGTCATCAAGCGTAACTGCATTAATATCTGTTTTATTAACTACAGACGCTGCTGATTGAAAAGATTGATTTAAAACAACTTTAAAATCTGCTCCAGAGTAAAAACCTAAAGCCCAGCTTTTTCTATCCACTTTTGTAGCTTTATCAAGACTCAAATCAGCATACGCTACATTTGCGTAGTTCGACTCTGTACTCTTACCTTCTAATGTCAAAGTACTGCCATCAGATACAGGCACTACAATTTCAGGTTGTTTATCGTCTTTTTTGCAAGCGGTAAATGTCAATGCGAATAAGGCTACTGCCATCATTGAGTTTAATTTATTCATCTTCTTCTTAAATTTATTTTATAGTAAATAATTTGCTTATATTTTATTCCAGTTAAATGTTAATCCGAATACATAAGAGCGACCGTAGCTGTAAGGAACTGTTCCTCCGCCAGTACTATGAGCGCCACCACTCGATGTGGAACTATTGGTAAGTTGAGTTACATCAAATAGGTTTTTAACCCCAGCATTTACTGCCAGGTATTTATTAATCGTTTTATTGAAAAGTAAATCTGCCCAGGTAAAGCTGCCAATTTTAACTAACCTAGGATGATTAGGTTCAGAAGTATTCACCTGATAACTTGGGCGACTTCCTGTGTGTTTAAATGCTAAGCTAACTGATCCTTTTAGCTTTGTAAGGGTATAAATAACATTGCTGAATAACTCTGGTGTCCATGAAAATTGAGGAACTTCACTTTGAAAATTTCCTTCAGTTAAGTCGTTATACCTACCGATATAGGATAAGCCGAAACCTACCTGCAAATCCTTATAGTTCAAATTATTATCTAAAGAAAAACCAGTTGTTTTATACCTGCTGATGTTAATTAATGTAGTTATGCCTGCATCTTCTTCGTATTGACCATATTCTATCCTATCGAAAAAGTTATTATAAAAACCCGCTAACGTACTAGTCAATCTAATTCCATCCCTACGAATTGCATTCCAGGTTAATGAACCATCAAAACTGTTAGACTTTTCTGCTTTTAGGTTTTCGTTACCCAAGATCGAGTGGCTGGCATCGAAGAAATCGAAATAAAGCTCTCTCAATGCTGGTGCTCTAAATCCGCGCCCATAGCCCAGCCTCAAGTCTAAATCAGGAGTTAAGTTTAACATCGTATTTAGGGATGGTACAGCAACAGGTGCGTCATAAACCGAATTGTTAATGAACCTTATGCCCGGGCGAATTTTCAAAGCATTAAAGAGCCTGATTTCTGCCGATGCAAAGAAAGCATAGTCATTAATTACTGGAGACCCTTTGATACGTTGACCAGAGGCTCCTTCTCGATTCAATTCTACCCCTGGTTGAAACGAAATTGCATCAGATATTTTGTATTGCAATGTTCCCCTAAACAAAGCAGCGTTGAATTTGGCAACGTCTTGTTCTCCAGCCCCTGTGGTAAGACTTTCTAGACTTGTAGCAAAATCGTAAAGTTTCGTAGAAGTCTTACGTTTCAAATGGGTGTAACCTCCAACCAAAGTCAAACTAAGCTTCTTATTTAATTTCCAGTCAGCATGTAACTGGTTATTCAACCTATCAGTAATGTATTCTTGGGTAACCACGGTGTAATTAGGATTAATACCTCCCCTAGCAATAATGTTTTCATTTACAAAATCAGCTCTGTACCAGATATTGAATTTGCTGTTCCCGTAACCCACTCTAGCATTTCCCAAATACTGATCTTTAGGTTTCCAAAACTGTATGGCATTAACTTCATCACGAGTTGCTGTTTTATCTGGCACATTCCAACCCCCAAAAGTATTGTTAGAGAACCCAGCCATGGCACTCCAACCATTATTTTGCCAGTTAACACTAACATTTTTATTGTGACTACCCAATCCGTTTAAGGCTTCATGTTCACTACCTACTGTCTCTTCCTGAAGGCGGGCAGATACACCAAATTTATATCCGCTTTTCCCTTTGGTAATGATATTGATTACACCAGCGAGTGCATCCGTGCCATAAACTACCGACATCGGCCCCTCTACAATCTCTATTCGTTCTACAGTATTAATATCAATCTGATTTAGTCCTTCTTTCAGATCTGACCTATCAACCAATGGAACACCATCCAAAAGTATTTTAACGTTTCTACCTGACATGCCCATCATTTCTACATTGGAAACGCCCAGTGTCAAATCGTTAGTAAACCTAAAACCAAACTCTGTATTTAGTATTTGTTGAATATTGATAGGAGCTCGAAGTTTGATTTTCTCGGCGCTTATAGATCTTACTTTGTAAACCGCATCTTTCATTGATTGTGGACCGTACTGTCCAGTAACCACCACCTCACTTAACTCGTAAGACTTTTCCTTGATATTGATTGTTTCTAATTCTTTATTCGCAGTTGCGTTAATGGCAACCTCTTGGTCTTGATTAGAAACGCCAGATTTGATCACTAATACAGAACTACCTGATGGTGCAGCAATTCTAAAAGCACCATTATGATCTGTGTAAGCAATATAGCTAGTGTTTTTAATAGCTAATGTTAATCCCCAAGCAGGTTGACCATCTGCAGTGAGAATTTTACCATGCAGATGAATGGTAGCATTTTGCGCGATGACTATGGTTGCACTTAGCAAAAGTATTAGGGCCAGCAGTAATTGTCTTTTCAATTGTTTAGAATGATTTTAAATAACGAAGCAATATTAGTTATTTATTTAGACTAATTACAAATAATGATAGATATTTTTTTTGATCAAATCTTAATTCGCTGAAAAACATCTATTTTCGAAATAATTGATACGCAAAAAACTTTATTATTATTGTCAACTTGACACATCACTTAAATAATGTATTTTTGGAATATTGCAAAAAACTAAAATGTAAACATCAACATGAGATTGACGAAGATTGTGGGAGTAGCTTTGTTGGCTGGTATTTCTATCAGCTCACTTACAAGTTGTAACTCTGACGCAAAGGAAAAAAAAGGTGAAAAAGGAAAAAAAAGTGCTGATTCTACCGAAAAAATTGTAGAGGAAGAAGTTAATCTGAGAACTCCCGTAGATACTGCCAAGTATAATGAGCTGGTAAAAGCAAATGCTAACGGCGATACAACGGGAAAATGGCCAGTAAAAAACCATCCAATTCCACTCGATGGGGCAATTCTTCCTTTCAAACGCATTGTTTGTTACTATGGGAATCTTTATTCGAAAAAAATGGGTGCTTTAGGCGAGTATGAGCCGAAAACCATGTTGAGCATGCTAGATAAAGAGGTTGCTAAATGGAACAAAGCCGATCCAACTACGCCAGTACAGCCCGCATTACATTACATTGCAGTAGTAGCTGCTGGTGATCCTGGGAAAGACGGAAAATATCGTAACCGTATGCCATTTAAACATATCGATTCAGTATTAAACATCGCAAAGATGCGCAAAAACATAATTGTGTTTTTAGATATCCAAGTGGCTTTAAGCACTATCCAAGCAGAACTACCGTTATTAGAAAAATACTTAATGATGCCTAACGTTCACTTGGGAATTGATCCTGAGTTTTCAATGAAAGGTGGCGTTCTGCCAGGCAGAAAAATTGGAACTTATGATGCAAGCGAAATCAACTACGTTTCTGGCTACTTAGCTGACTTGGTAAAGAAACACAACTTACCACCAAAAGTATTTGTGGTACACCGTTTCACGAAGAAAATGGTTACTAATTCTCAAAACATCAAATTACGTCCTGAAGTACAGGTAGTGATGCATATGGATGGATGGGGTGAACCAGATTTGAAATTAGGTACTTATCGTCACTTTATTTATGGTGAGCCGGTACAATTCACTGGGTTTAAATTGTTTTATAAAAACGATTTGAAAAAAGCACCTAATAGGCTGATGACACCAGATGAGTTGATGAAGTTAAAACCTAGACCTGTTTACATTCAATATCAATAAGTTGGATTATTTCTAAAAAAGGGGTGTTGAAAATATTTTCAACACCCCTTTTTATTTTGTGACTCTATAGTCATTTCGACGAGGATCGAGGAACTTTACAACATATCACTTGCTAAGAGATAAACAAAGAGTAAAAAATATTAAATCTATAACAGCAAATTTAAAGATTTCTCCATTTCGTTGCACTACAGTCGAAATGACGCTTGGACATGAGCAACCTAAAAAGTTAACAAAGCATGCTGGCTAGCGGTATGTAAATCTCTCCAAACCCTATTCAACTCTGTTGCCCGTTTCGCAGCTTCCAAACCCGCATAGGGATATAGTACATCTACCACCTTTCTAGATTGATGTGCCAACGCTCTACTTAATCTACTTACTTCGTTAAGTAGGGCTTCCTTCACAACCCCATCATTAATTAATTGATGCCAAGAAGCATCAAAGGCTTCATAAAAATGTTCACGAATATTACTTAGTGTATGTCTGCATTTAGCCAATTCATCTTCAAAAAATGACACCTGCTCGGATGAATACCTTTTAAACCCAGAGCGGTTAAAGAAACTATCATTCACTAAATCTAAAAATCGTTTGGCCATTCCCAAACTATTTACCGCCAACGTAGTTTCTGCTAACTGTAAAAATGGGTAGTCGAAACCTTCATCAGCCACTTTAGGTTCATTAATTTTAAAATAACGATGAGTAGGAACTTCTACATTGTTAACTTCAAAAGCATGGCTTCCTGTAGCTACCAAGCCGAAGTAAGACCAACCCGATTGAATTTCTACTTCATCTCTTTTTAGGATAAACGATTGTACGACTTGACTTCCTTCTCTATCTAAAATATCGTCGCCTCTTTCATCTTGAAGGATACAGTTTGCGGTAAAAATAGTAGCATGCAAAGCTCCACTAGCGTATTTCCAATGTCCATTAATTCTATAGCCATTAGGTGTTCTTTGAGCAGTTCCCCCAACCGCTCCACTTCCTGCAAAGCAGACTTGTTTATCGGCAAATATTTCCTTAGCCAAGGATGGGTCGAGAAAGCCTGCAAACCAAGCTGCCCCACTACAAAGTGTAACTGTCCACGCCGTGCTTCCGTCTACATAAGCTAAATCTTCTTCTATTCTCAAAATTTCTGGCAACTTTTTCCCCGGTCCGCCATAAGCTACCGGCACATAAAGCTTGAACCATTCTTCTTGATAAGCAATTTCCAAAATATGGGGGTGTAATTCTCCTAATGCTTCTGATTCAGGAGCCAATTTCAAAATGGCTTCTTGCCAACTTTGTGTAAGTTGTTCCATACTTGATGTTTTTATTTGTGATGTTGTAAAGTTGAAAAGTTAAATTGGGGGATGTTGTTAACTGGAAACTGCCAACTGCTTTCTGTAAATTTTCTTCCAATCGAAATAACCAAAAATGGCTACGATAAACAGAAATAGAGTCAATAATGCAAACATGACAAAGTTTTTATGCCACATCAGCGGAATCGCTACTATATTAGAAACGTTAAGGAAAATCCAGTTCTCTATTTTACGACGTGCTAAAAGCCACATGCCAGCCCAGGCAACAGATGATACAAAAGCATCTAAAATCGGTACATCTGAGTTAGTAAAGTGAACTAATGCGAAATACAATACGAAATACCCACCAATAGAAATGGCAAATGCAATTAGCATTTCATTTTTAGTCGTCCAACTTACTGGCAAGGTTTCGTTTTTCGCTTTGCGCTTGGACCAGATCATCCACCCATAAACACTCATTACCAAATAATACATACTTAGCAAACTTTCTGCATATAACTTTGCATTTAGCTTTAAGTAAAGGGACAGTAAAATCCCGATAATTCCTGCAGGATAAAGTAAGATGTTGTTACGCTTTGCCAATAAGACCTCTGTTACACCAAACGCTACCGCTAACCATTCTAAATAGGTTGTTTCTCTTACTTGGTCTACAAACAGACGTAGATATTCCTGAATTTCCATTTTCAATATATTGCCAAACGGCGATAAAAAAATAATTGAAAACTGCTTTCAGGGCGAAACAGTCATTGGCTTAAACCTCTAAATTAAATCCCTACGTCGGTATTATCCGCATCAGGTGCGTTTGGGGGTAGAAGGTGTAGGGCGAAAAGGATAAGGTTTTATCCTATACCCTCAACCTTTAAGCTTCAACCTCAAAACTGGGTATAATCTCAGCCTGTTAGATATTGGGTATTTAACAAGCACCCCTTTGAGTAACGCAAATATATAAAAATATGATGATGGAAGACTTACAAAACTTTAGCTTTTATTTTTTAAAGCTCAGATTGAAGACTTCGAAGTTTTAAAAACTTCGGAAGTCTAGTTATAAATAGTATTAAGCTTACTTCCTACTTAACAAATGACGAAAAGCGCCGCTTCCAAGAACAAATTTGGACTGTACATCTAATTACTTATTCTGCTATTCAGTTAGATCTAAAACTAATAAAATAAGCATTATATGTTAAAATCTATAATATGTAAAATAATAAGAACATGATAAAAAATAACTTTTCTAAAAAAACCCTCTAATCTTTTAATTCCCTAATGAAGTCTTCGATATAGAAATCATTTCTTAGCTTATTTACATACCAACTGTCCCAAGTATCCTCAACATTTTTTCTAAAACCTTTTTCAATAAATAAACTATTGATATAATTCGTGAATACCTTTCTATGCGACTCCATAACACTAATACATTCCGCTCTAATTAAATCCCTATCGACTACGTTATCATTCCAAAACTTCACAGCTTCTCCAATATCCTTGGTATTAGCATTAGTTATAATTGAATTATTGGACGTATAAAATATGTGTCTACCTCCAGTTGATGAAGTAGAAACAACAGGTAGTCCACATAATAAATATTCAGTAGAAGAGTACATTGCTCCTTCGATTTTAGATAGAGCCAACCCACAATTCGCTTCATTATATATTTTTATAATCTCTTCTGTATTTAATAACCTTGGTTCCGAATTAACTTTATAATTTAACCATGTTGGTTTTTCTAAAACTGTATCAAGTAATTTTTTATATCGAAAATTTTTGAAATTATATGTCACAAGTGCTAGATCCGGAATGCCCGAACATAACAAATGCCTCTTATAATCACTTAAAACAGCATTATAGACTGCACTATAGATTTTCTTAACATTATAATCTATATTAAATAGATTATAATCTATAAAACAGTTATGATTGCAGTAAATAGATCTTATATTAAGCAATTTTAGCAACTTATGCTCTTTTAATGTATTGCATAGTATAGTTACGCGAATATTAGGAAATTTAAACTTATTTCTTAAAATTATAAAAAGCAACTTCACAACTTGCTTCAGACCTTCAATACTCCACCATAAGCCACAAAGTAAATCGATTTGCCCATCAATTTTGCCTTTTAGCTGTGATGAAAAGGAGTGTAGATTTTGATGAGAATTCAGCAAGATTATTTTAGCTTCCTTGTCTATGATTGTACCGCAATAAATTTCTCTATCCATTATTTAGATTTTCACTACTTTAGTTAATAACTTCCAAAGCATAATACTCATAACTAAAAATATTAAAGTGTTTTGAGAGTAGTCAAGAAAAGATGAAATCAAAAAAATTATAGTACATAAAATCCTTGCTAAATTTTAGCAAGGATTTTTTTTTAAAACAAAGAACCCTGCCCCTTATCATCTATCTTTACATCTCCAGGATTGGTGATCTCAAAAGATATTTTCCTTTTCTGAACTGGTGGATCTGCAACCTTCCCTTCTTCCTTAACTGGCTCGTCCTGCTTAATTTCCTTTGCTGATTCTTCTTCCACCACTAGAGGTTTAGCAGCAGATTTAAAACTAGGCTTCGCTTTTTTAGGTTCTTCGACTGTTTTAGTAGTTTCAAAAGTCGGACTTTCTTCGTTAGGTTCAGGCGACACTTCATCCAAATGAATCTCATTTACAGTTTCTACCTCATTGTCTATTTCCTCATCTCCACTTGATGGATCTGAATGTACTTCAGTAACTTCAAAGTGCGACTCTTCCAATTCCATTAAGCCAATTTCTAGTTCAGCATCAACTAAAGCAACCTGCCTTACAACATGTGGTGTTAATCGATTTCCGTTAGCTTTCCAACCTTTAACGTCAATTAGGCTGGCCAAATCCAGTTCCAAAGTCTCTGGAGTTTTGGTTTTACCTTTTTCTACATCAACGATTAGTTTTGCATCGGTTTTACCAGTAATGAAAACCATTTTAGAACCGTTCTCTTCACTAATAAAACTTACTACTTTACCAATCGGCTGCACTTCAAATACAAATCGTTTTACGAAATAATTCTTCGCCTTGCCATCGTAATGCACCACACCATAAACATGCTCTGGATTATACTTTTGCATTAAAACAATGCCAGGATCAAAGTGATTGCTCAACTCGAAAGTACTTAGTTCATAAGTACCATTGCCGTAAACCTGTAGAATCTTATCGTCGCCATCAAACTCACCCAGATATTTCCCTCTTCCATCCACATTTAGGCGCTTCAAAATATCATCGTACCATATCTTAATACCGGCCAAGGTAGAGACCCCCTTCGTTTTCAGCAATACTTTTTTGATAGGAAACTTCACTACAATATTACCCATCGAGCTACGTCCTTTAATAGCGACGTTAGCAAAATCAATATCAATAGCTAACTTCTTCAATTTAGAGTGAGGCTTCAACTGTACAGCAACCACCTCTGCCTCCCCATTAGGATTTGCAGAAAAATACAAAGATTTGGACCCCTTACTGCCTTTCGTTAAATCGTACTCTTTATCACGTGTTACGCCCAATACTGAAAAACGCTTGATATAGCTGATACCACTTGCACCATCTTTATAAATCATGTTGTAAACCGTACGTTCATCTCCTTTTTTGAAAACCTGAGCGTGAATAATATTCTTGCCCACAAAGGTTTTATCGGCCACTTTGGTTACAATAAACCTACCATCTTCACGGAAAACAATAATCTCATCAATATCAGAGCAGTCACCTATAAACTCATCCTTTTTTAAACCTGTACCAATGAAACCATCTTCTCGGTTCATGTACAGCTTTACATTTGCCAGAGCAACTTTAGCAGCCTCTACCCTATCAAATAACCTAATTTCGGTTTTACGCTCACGGCCTTTACCATATTTAGCTTTAATTTTCTCAAACCAGGCAATAGTATAATCTGTTAAATGACGAAGATGATTCCTCACGATCTTCATCTCATCCTCCAAAGATTTCATCATCTCATCCGCTTTTTTCACATCAAAACGAGTGATGCTACTCATCGGCTTATCGATAAGTTTTTTGAAATCTTCAGGTTGTATTTCTCTATATAGAGAGGCCTTAAAAGGGTCGAATAATCGATGTAATACTTCCACTACCTTATCAAAATCTCCAGAATTCTCGTATTCCGAATTCTTATACATCCCTTCTTGAATGAAAATCTTTAACAAAGAACTAAAGAAAACACGCTCTTGTAATTCATGTAAGCGAATTTCTAACTCTTGTTTGAGCAAGGCTTTGGTAAACCTTGTATTTTGCTCAAGAATATCGTTTACGCTTAAAAAATGTGGCTTATCTTCCTTAATTACGCAAGTATTTGGCGAAATAGAAACTTCGCAATTGGTAAAAGCATAAAGTGCATCTATGGTTACATCTGGAGAAATACCAGGCGCCAGATGCACTACAATTTCAACATTGGCAGCGGTATTATCTTCAATTTTCTTGATTTTGATTTTGCCTTTATCATTTGCAGATAAAACGCTATCGATTAACGAGCCCGTAGTGGTACTATATGGAATCTCGGTAATCACCAAAGTTTTCTTATCACGCTCGGTAATCTTAGCACGCACCCTAATTTTACCTCCACGCTGACCTTCATTATAATTCGAAAAATCGGCCATACCGCCCGTAAAAAAGTCGGGTAAAATGTTGGGCCGAATGCCTTTTAAAACCTCAATAGAAGCATCTAACAACTCATTAAAGTTGTGAGGCATAATTTTGGTAGCCAAACCCACTGCAATACCTTCAGCTCCTTGCGCCAATAGCAAAGGAAATTTCACAGGCAAAGTAAGGGGTTCATTGTTACGGCCATCATAACTCAGCGACCAAACGGTAGTATCTGCATTGAAAACTACATCATTTGCAAACTTCGACAAACGAGCTTCAATATAACGCGGGGCAGCGGCACTATCACCAGTAATTGGGTCTCCCCAGTTGCCCTGACAGTCAATCAATAAATCTTTCTGGCCAATTTGCACCATCGCATCCCCAATCGAGGCATCTCCGTGCGGATGGTACTTCATTGTATTCCCAATAACGTTGGCCGCTTTGTTAAAACGTCCATCATCCATTTCCTTAAGCGAGTGCATAATACGGCGCTGTACCGGTTTAAAACCATCGTTAATATGCGGTACCGCCCTATCCAGAATTACATATGAGGCATAATCTAAAAACCAATTTTCGTACAAACCATTAATCGGAATAACAGTGTGCTTCTGTTCTTCACTACGCGTTTCCTCACGGTCTCCACGCTCTTGGTCTTCGGGTAAATTCGTTTCGTTTAAATCGTCCAGTTCTTCACTCATGTGCTAAAAAAAGTTTTTGGGATGCGTAAATATAAGATTTGAAGCCCATTTTTACGAGATAAGTTTTTAACAATTAATGTTAAGATTTTGGTTTACAGCGAGCTGATGAATTAGAAAAGCAAATACAGTAACATTTCGCTTCCGAAAGTCCGGCACTTCATTTCAATCATTTTGAACTTCTGTCATACTGATCCTGTCGGAGGACAACAATCGCAAAAAGCTTCGACAAGCTCAGCCTGACACAAAAATCAACGTACTGTTTCAAAAAGTATTTTCACTTACGATAACTATCGGGACGGGTTTAGTAAACAAAATTTTGTGCTACAAGGAGCTTTGACAAACCTCTATCACGTTTGCTATGAGGTTTGTCAAAGCTAATGACCAATTTGCAAAAGCCCTTCGCTGTTCCAAAGTTGCAATCCAGAAACATCTACCCCATTGTCCTACAATTTAGCAATTTAACCACCAAACAATTTACTAAACTACTTGCAAGTCCTTATCTTCGCACTATGTCTATATCTTCGATACAAGAACAAATGGATGCGCTGGTAGCCGAGCTCAATCAGCACACCTACAATTATTACGTTTTGGCCATGCCAACTATTGCCGATTATGAATTCGACAAGAAGCTGGAAGAATTGACTAAACTGGAAAAGGAGAACCCAGCGTATGCAGATCCAAACTCTCCCACGCAAAAAGTAGGCGGTGACATTACAAAAAGCTTCAACACCGTAAGACATAAATGGCCAATGCTTTCTTTGGGGAACACTTATAACGAGCAAGACCTAAGGGATTTTGATGAGCGTGTACGCAAAGCAATTGGTGATAATTTTGAGTACGTTTGCGAATTGAAATTCGATGGCTTATCAATGAGCATCTCTTACGAAAATGGCATCATTACTCGTGCTGTAACCCGTGGTGATGGCACGCAAGGCGACGATGTAACGGCAAATATCAAAACGATCCATTCCATCCCTCATAAAGTATTAGGTGCAGATATACCAGACACTTTCGAAATTAGAGGTGAAGTATTTATGCATAGAGCTGCATTTGAGCGTCTAAACAAAGAACGTGAAGAATTGGGAGAAGTAACTTACGCTAATCCAAGAAACTTTGCTGCTGGAACGGTAAAAATGCAGGATTCCAAAGAAGTAAAAAAGCGCCCGTTAGATTGTTTCTTGTACGGATTATATACCGACAAACAGATTTTCAAAACCCATTGGGAAAGCCTAGAAGCAGTTAAAAGCTGGGGTTTTCACGTTTGCGAACACACTAAGCTGGCGGGAGATATAGACCAGGTCTTAGATTTCATCCATTATTGGGATACTGAACGTTTCAAACTGGGCTACGATATCGATGGAATTGTAATAAAGGTAAACAGTTATGCGCAACAGCAGGAATTAGGCTTTACAGCTAAATCTCCACGTTGGGCCATTTCTTATAAATACAAAGCTGCCGAAGTACAAACGGTGTTAGAAAAAGTGACTTATCAGGTTGGGCGTACCGGTGCAGTTACGCCTGTAGCCAATTTAAAGCCAGTTGTTTTAGCAGGAACTACGGTAAAGAGGGCTACGCTTCATAATGCAGATGAAATTACTCGTTTAGACCTACACGAAGGCGACACCGTTTGGGTAGAAAAAGGTGGTGAGATCATTCCTAAGATCATTAAGGTAAACCTAGAATTAAGAAAGCCTAATACCAAGGCCATCCATTTCATTGCGCATTGCCCTGAATGCGGTACGCCATTAGTTAGGAAAGAAGGCGAAGCTGCTTATTATTGCACTAATGACGAAGGTTGCGGCCCGCAAATAGTCGGTAAAATCCAGCATTTTATTGGCCGCAAAGCGATGAACATTGACGGCTTAGGCGATGAAACTATAGAAACCTTTTACAAACGTGGACTGGTGCGTCATATCAGCGATTTGTATAAGTTACACGAAAAGGCGAATGAACTGAAAGCTATCGAACGGTTTGGGCAAAAGTCAATTGACAACATGTTGGCCGGCATCGAAAAGTCTAAAGAAATGCCATTTGAAAAAGTGTTGTTTGGCTTAGGCATTAGATATGTGGGCGAAACGGTTGCCAAAAAACTGGCTAAAGGAGTCAAAACTATTGACAACCTGGCTAATGCTTCCTTAGAAGAATTGACAACTATTGATGAAATTGGTGTCCGTATTGCAGACAGCATTAGCGCATACTTCGCACAAAGCAGCAATATTTCGCAAATAAACGAATTGAAAGCTGCAGGTTTATGCTTTGAAGTGAAAGAAACAGCAAATATCGTTCAGAGCGACAAATTAAATGGAAAAACATTTGTAATTTCGGGCGTTTTCGAAAAATTTAGCAGAGATGAGCTAAAAAATTTGATAGAAGAAAATGGCGGTAAAATCTTAAGCAGTATCTCGGCCAAACTCGACTATTTAGTGGCAGGCGATAACATGGGACCATCCAAATTGGAAAAAGCTACTAAACTGAATATCAAATTAATTAGTGAAGACGAGCTAACGGAAATGATTGAATGAGAGAATTACAAATGATAAAATGATGAGATAGCTCAGTGCTAAATTCGATCATTATATCATTCAAAAATCAATAATTAATTAAAAAAATGAATAAATTTCACGGAACAGGTGTAGCATTGGTCACACCTTTCAACACCGATGGCTCGGTAGATTATCAGGGGTTAGAACGCCTGATCAATCACTTGGTTAATGGAGGTATTGAATACCTCGTATCTTTAGGTACAACAGGCGAAACTGCCACATTAAGCAAGGACGAGAAGAAGAAGGTGTGGGAATTTACCGCTGAAATTAACAATGGCCGCCTACCTTTAGTTGCTGGTATTGGTGGAAACGATACTTTAACAGTTGCTCAAGAAATCAAAACTTTTGAAAGCAATGGTTACAGCGCTATCCTTTCGGTTAGTCCCTACTACAATAAACCTAACCAAGAAGGTATTTACCAGCATTATAAGTACCTGAGTGAAAGTAGTGACTTACCTATTCTACTTTATAATGTACCGGGTAGAACAGGTTCTAATATGACTCCAGAAACTACTTGTAGATTAGCTCATGATTTCAAAAATTTAATTGGAATTAAAGATGCTGCAGGTTCATTCGATCAGTTTAATCAGATCATGAGGGATAAGCCTGCTGATTTCATGTTAATTTCGGGTGATGATCCTGTTGCGGTACCGATGATATCTATTGGCGCCGTAGGCGTAATTTCAGTAATTGGAAATGCTTTGCCTAAACAATTATCGCAGATGGTACGATTATGTTTAAATGGCGATTTTGCAAAAGCTAACCCAACACATTTGAGTTTACTCGAATTCACCAACTTATGCTTTGCAGAAGGAAATCCTGTGGGTGTAAAAGCTGCGTTAAAACAACTAGGTATTTGCAGCGATGATGTTCGTTTACCTTTGGTAAAAGCAAGCGCAGGCTTAAATGCTAAAATTGCTGAACAATTGAAGCAGTTGGCGTAAGATACGCCGATAAAATAAATTAAATCCTCGATTGAAATTCAGTCGGGGATTTTTTATGCGTTATCGTCATTGCTGTAAAGGTTTAGTAATTCGGTAATGAACTAGGCCTATTATTTTTATCAATCGTAATCATTTCAATTGGTTTTTTTCCATCTATTCCCTGATGTGGTCTTTCCCAATTGTAATATACAATATATTTC
>Ga0308159_1000228_pt1 | contig 170717 bp, 148 predicted proteins | sample PhyCR1_FD_201040 | JGI IMG/M metagenome (GOLD analysis project Ga0308159, IMG submission 201040) | Phyllosphere microbial communities from UC Gill Tract Community Farm, Albany, California, United States - DLSLC.R1 | ecosystem: Host-associated > Plants > Phyllosphere > Unclassified | place...
TTTCTGCACGGCGTCCATGCTGAGTGCGCGGATAGCGTTCGCAAGCTCTTTACGAGAGGACATGTTCTACTCCAGGTCGGATTAAAAAAGCAGTCGAAAAAATCATTTTCTCAGACTACGTATTAAAACGGCAATCTCTATTACTGCACGGGACACACTTCAGAAAACAAGCGCTTTGGGCAGAGAGTGTTTAGTCTACCCAACTATATCGCCCCCGCTGTTAAAAACCAATCACGGCACACGGCTTATAAGGAGATGTTGTTTTCGCTGCGGTTTTATAAATATCGGTGCGGGATCGAGACAGAAAGAAACAAAAAGACCCGGCAATGCCGGGTCTCGTGTACGTGTTAGTCAGAAGGTTAAAACGCTTACGCGCCTTTTTTATCCGCCTGCACGTGAAGCATTTCCAGGGCCAGCGTCGCCGCGGCCAGCGCAGTGATGTCAGACTGGTCGTAGGCTGGGGCAACTTCAACGATGTCCATACCCACGATGTCGAGGTCCAGATTCTTCAGGCCGCGAACCAGCTTCAGCGCACGGTCAGAGGTCAGGCCGCCGATCACTGGCGTACCGGTGCCAGGCGCGTGCGCCGGGTCCAGACAGTCGATGTCGAAGCTCAGATACACCGGCAGGTCACCAACAATCTGCTTAACCTGCGCCAAAATATCGTCAACGGTGCGGTCATTGACCTGAGCGGCGTCGAGAACGGTGAAACCGAGATCTTTGTCGAACTCGGTACGGATACCAATCTGCACCGAGTTCTCGGCAGAGATTAGCCCTTCTTTCGGCGCATGATAGAACATGGTGCCGTGGTCGAATTTGCTGCCGTTGGAGTAGGTATCAGTGTGCGCATCGAAGTGAACCAGCGCCATCTTGCCGAATTTCTTGAAGTGCGAGCGCAGCAGCGGCAGCGTCACAAAGTGGTCACCGCCGAAGGACAGCATGCGTTTGCCGGAGGCCAGCAGCTTGTCGGCGTGCTCTTCAAGATTGTTGACCAAGCTCTGTGCATCACCGAACTCGTAAACTACGTCGCCGCAGTCAACCACATTCAGGCGCTCACGCAGGTCGAAATCCCACGGCCAGCGCTTGCCTTCCCACGCCAGATTGACGGATACCTGACGGATAGCCGCCGGGCCCAGACGCGAACCTGAACGACCAGAAGTCGCCATGTCGAAAGGAATACCGGTGATCACCCACTCGGCATCGCTGTCGTACGGTTCGAAATTAACCGGGAAACGCAGAAAACCAAACGCGTTGGAAACCAGCGAGTTATCAAACTTATGTCCCAAAGTGCTCATGACTTATCCTTATATAAAGCCTCGCACGAGCGATGTTCGGCGAGGCTGTTCTTAACTTATTCGTCTTCTAAGTAGGTATAACCGTAGAGACCGCTCTCGAACTCTTCGATGAACTGCAGCTGCAGGTCGGCGTCGAGATCGGTTTCTTTAACCTGATCGCGGAAGCGGGCCAGCAGTACGTTCGGGTCCAACTGTACGTATTCGAGCATGTCGGCCACGGTGTCGCCTTCGTCAGACTGCTGGACTTCGATGGTGCCGTCAGGGAAGACAAACACGTCTACCGCAGCAGTATCACCGAACAGGTTGTGCATGTTGCCAAGGATTTCCTGGTAAGCACCAACCATAAAGAAGCCCAACGCTGGAGGATTTTCCGGATCATAAGGCGGCATCGGCATGGTCGTTGCTACGCCGTCGCCGTCAACATAGTGGTCGATAATCCCGTCGGAGTCACAGGTAATGTCGAGCAGCACGGCGCGGCCAACCGGTGGCTTGTCGAGGCCTTCCAACGGCAGCACCGGGAACAGCTGATCGATACCCCACGCGTCCGGCATTGACTGGAACAGGGAGAAGTTAACGTACAGCTTATCGGCCATGCGTTCCTGTAGCTCGTCAATGATTGGACGGTGCGCACGGTTGCTCGGGTCAAGCTGCTGCTGAATCATGTTGCAGATATTCAGGTAGATCTCTTCCGCCCAGGCGCGCTGAGTCAGGTCCAGAATACCGTGCGCGTACTGCGAGTGAACGTCGTGCAGGTCCATCTGGCAGTCGTGCAGCCACTCACGCAGCGAACGACGGTTTTCAGGATCGTGCATCTCGTTCCAGGTATCCCACATGCTCAGCAGCGCGCGCGGGGCATCGGCAGCAGGGGCAACTGGCGGAGTAAACTCGTTGCGCTCAACGCCGATAACGTTGGACACCAGCACGGTGTGGTGCGCGGTAACCGCACGGCCAGACTCGGTGATGACCGTAGGGTGCGGCAGGCCGTGTTCGTTACAGGCATCACCAATACCCCAGATAACGTTGTTGGCGTATTCGTTCAGGCCATAGTTGACCGAGCAATCAGACTGGGAACGAGTCCCTTCGTAGTCGACGCCCAAGCCGCCGCCGACGTCGAAGCACTGAATGTTCACGCCAAGCTTGTGCAGTTCAACGTAGAAACGCGCCGACTCACGGACGCCAGTGGCGATGTCGCGGATGTTGGCCAACTGCGAACCCAAGTGGAAGTGCAGCAGTTGCAGGCTTTCAAGACGCCCCGCTTCGCGCAGCATCTCGACCAGTTGCAGCACCTGTGCCGCCGCCAGACCGAACTTAGATTTCTCGCCGCCGCTCGACTGCCACTTGCCGGAACCCTGAGAAGACAGACGTGCACGTACGCCCAGACGCGGGATAACGTTCAGACGCTCGGCTTCTTCCAGCACCAGCTTAATCTCGCTCATCTTCTCGATGACCAGATAAACCTTGTGACCCAGTTTCTCGCCAATCAGCGCCAGACGGATGTATTCACGGTCTTTATAGCCGTTACAGACAATCACCGAACGGGTCATACCGGCGTGCGCCAGTACGGCCATCAGCTCGGCTTTAGAACCGGCCTCAAGGCCCAGCGGCTCACCGGATTCAACCAGTGATTCGATGACGCGACGGTGCTGGTTTACCTTGATGGGATAAACCAGGAAATAGTCACCCTCATAGCCAAATGATTCGCGCGCGCGTTTAAACGCGGCGTTAATCGAGCGCAGACGGTGTTGCAGAATTTGTGGGAAACAGAACAACGCGGGAAGACGTTGGCCGTCCTGTTCACGCATGTCTTTAACCAGCTGGGCCAGGTCTACGCGGGCCGCAGGCACGTCCGGATCCGGACATACGCTAATGTGGCCAAGCTCATTGACGTCGTAGTAATTGTTACCCCAATAGGCAACATTGTAAGTGCGCAGCATTTTGCTGGCATCACGGTCGTTCACGGCAACCTCCTGCATGGAGCGCAAAGAAACACTGTCGCCCGCATGAGACGGACGGTGGGACTGCATGTCATCAGACATAGTTAATACCCTTTTCTACACTGACAGCATGGCCAGCCACTATCGCAGTAACAACAGGTGAGAACAACCCAGACAAAGCCGAGAAACGCCGAACAAAATTCGGTGCCTCAACCCTATAGCAAAGTTGATCACTCATATAATTGTAAATCACGTTGTCAGACTCCGTGAAACGAGTCGGAGAAACCATGGGACACACGCCCCAAAAGTCGCAGGCTACATCAAAATTTTTTCAGGAAAGGGCGGTTAACCGGCCCTGGAATCTTGAGTAGCGCCAAAATGTCTGTCGCTGACCTGTCTATATACATGCGGTGTAGAGACACGCTGTTTATAGCATCGGATAGATGACAGAATTTTTTCACAGTGGTGGGACGCAGAAATTAAATGCGTCTGCTGAGGATGCTGTTGAAATGTAACAAGCGGTAAAAAGTGGGTCATTAACCTAACCACCTCCACAGGTGCCACGCAAATCATGCGGACATCCGGCCATATAGGGCATAAAGAGAACAGTAATTACTGGAATACGCTGCGTAAATCGCTTCTGAATGAAACATGCCAGCGCGGGGGCGTTTATACCGAGAACCCTGTAAAAATGCAAAATGAAAATAAGGTGAAAGCTGTTTCGAACAGTGAATATCACGCAAATCCGGCACAATATGAATATGGGTGCAGTAAAAAAGGGCTGGCAATCACCTGACAAGCTAGCCTAAAATAGCCATCCAGATGTTAATCCGTCTACTCTGACCCACCGTCAAACGGCTTCAGGGATGGGCTCAAAATCTGTCCTATTTTCAAGCTGCCTGGTTTGGCAGCAGTCTCTAACCGTCGTATGAAAGGTAAAGAAGATAATGGCTAAACACCTCTTTACGTCCGAATCTGTTTCAGAAGGACATCCAGACAAAATCGCTGACCAAATCTCTGATGCCGTTCTCGACGCGATTTTAGAACAAGATCCAAAAGCGCGCGTGGCGTGTGAGACCTACGTTAAAACCGGTATGGTTTTAGTGGGTGGCGAAGTGACTACCAGTGCGTGGGTTGATATCGAAGAAATCACCCGTAATACCGTGCGTGAAATCGGCTACATCAACTCCGAGATGGGCTTCGACGCGAACTCTTGTGCCGTGTTAAGCGCTATTGGTAAACAATCTCCTGATATTAATCAGGGTGTTGACCGCAGCGATCCGCTGGAGCAAGGTGCGGGCGACCAGGGTCTGATGTTTGGTTATGCAACCAACGAAACCGACGTGCTAATGCCAGCACCAGTTACTTACGCTCACCGTCTGGTGCAGCAGCAGGCCGCCGTACGTAAATCAGGTTCACTGCCTTGGCTGCGTCCAGATGCGAAAAGCCAGATCACCTTCCAATATGACGACGGTAAAATTGTCGGTATTGACGCGGTCGTTCTGTCGACTCAGCACTCTGAAGACGTGAATCTGAAAGACCTGCAAGAAGCGGTGATGGAAGAGATAATCAAGCCAGTTCTGCCGAGCGAATGGCTGAATGCTTCGACCAAATACCACATTAACCCGACTGGCCGTTTCGTTATCGGTGGCCCAATGGGTGACTGTGGTCTGACCGGTCGTAAAATCATCGTTGATACCTACGGCGGTATGGCGCGCCACGGTGGCGGTGCATTCTCTGGTAAAGACCCTTCGAAGGTTGACCGTTCTGCGGCCTATGCAGCTCGCTACGTTGCGAAAAACATCGTTGCTGCTGGTCTGGCTGACCGTTGTGAAATTCAGGTTTCTTACGCTATCGGCGTTGCAGAACCGACTTCCATCATGGTTGAAACCTTCGGTACCGAGAAAGTGCCTACCGAGCAACTGACCCTGCTGGTACGCGAGTTCTTTGACCTGCGTCCCTATGGCCTGATTCAGATGCTTGACCTACTGCACCCAATCTATAAAGAGACGGCTGCATACGGTCACTTCGGTCGCGAACATTTCCCATGGGAAAAAACCGACAAAGCCGCTCAGCTGCGTGAAGCTGCCGGTCTGAAATAAGTTTGGGCTAATCGCCTGAATGAGAAAGAACCCTGCCCTGGTGGCGGGGTTTTTTTATATTTGAAGGTCTTTCGGAATCGCCTCAAAATGAAAGCGGTTACAGATTATAAGTTCTTACGAATTAGATAATTACAGCAATAGCAAATAACAGTTAAACAACAATTGATTGCTTTAAATCATTGGATATACTAAAACCTTTAACCGCTAACGCGCCCACCTAAACAAAGTATTACAAAAGCTCGCCAATATACGTTTCTCCACCTCGGAATAAGTGTAAGCGATTACAACACTGTGATCTGGCGCACTTTTTGGGGCTTTAAGGGCAAATAACATATCAGGCTAAGCATTATTGTCATTTTGGAGGCAGGATGAGTATCTCAACGTCATATAAGGCAGAGAAGCGCTCTAATAAGAGTGTGACTTTTTTTGTCTGTTTTCTCGCCGCATTGGCTGGGCTGCTATTCGGTCTGGACATCGGCGTAATCGCAGGCGCATTACCCTTTATTAGTCACGATTTTCAGATTTCCAGCCACGAGCAGGAGTGGGTGGTAAGTTCCATGATGTTCGGTGCAGCCGTGGGTGCCGTAGGCAGTGGCTGGATGAACTTCCGTATTGGCCGTAAGTATAGCCTGATGATCGGTGCGGTACTGTTCGTGCTCGGCTCACTGGCTTCTGCATTGGCGCCCAATACCGAAGTTTTGATTATCGCTCGCGTGCTGCTGGGTCTGGCGGTTGGCGTGGCATCTTACACTGCGCCTTTGTATCTTTCTGAAATTGCTCCAGAAAAAATTCGTGGCAGCATGATCTCCATGTACCAGTTGATGATTACCATCGGTATTCTGGCGGCCTACCTTTCCGACACCGGCCTGAGCTACACCGGCTCATGGCGCTGGATGCTGGGCGTGATCACCATCCCTGCCCTGCTGCTGCTGATTGGCGTATTCTTCCTGCCAGACAGCCCACGTTGGCTGGCGGCTCGCGGTAACGACGAGAAAGCGCGTCGCGTACTCGAAAAACTGCGTGATACCAGCGAGCAGGCTAAAAACGAACTGAACGAAATCCGCGAAAGTCTGAAGGTAAAACAAAGCGGCTGGGCACTGTTCACCAACAACAAAAACTTCCGCCGCGCGGTTTATCTCGGCATTCTGCTTCAGGTTATGCAGCAGTTCACCGGTATGAACGTCATCATGTACTACGCACCGAAAATCTTCGGTCTGGCCGGGTTCGCAAGCAACGCCGAGCAGATGTGGGGCACGGTAATCGTCGGTCTGGTCAACGTTCTGGCGACCTTTATCGCCATCGGTCTGGTTGACCGTTGGGGCCGTAAACCGACCCTGATTCTGGGCTTCTTGGTTATGGCCGTCGGTATGGGCGTGTTGGGCACAATGCTGCACGTTGGCGTCGAATCCATGGGCGCGAAATACTTCTCCATTGCGATGCTGCTGATGTTTATCGTTGGCTTTGCGATGAGTGCGGGTCCGCTGATTTGGGTCCTGTGTTCTGAAATCCAGCCGCTTAAGGGCCGCGATTTTGGTATCACCGTATCAACTGCGACCAACTGGATTGCCAACATGATTGTCGGTGCAACCTTCCTGACCATGCTTGATAGCCTGGGCAATGCCAACACCTTCTGGGTGTACGGCGGTCTGAACCTGGTATTTATCTTCATCACCCTGGCGTTGATTCCGGAAACTAAAAACGTTTCTCTGGAACACATCGAGCGCAACCTGATGAGCGGTAAACCGCTGAAAAACATTGGCGACTAGTCTTCCCACTGATTAATCTGCAAAGGCGCTCATTGAGCGCCTTTGCTATTTACGGCCCAATCCGCTTGCACAAACCTCGGCGTCAGATTTATGCTTTAATGATGAAAAGCACCAGAATCCCGATTGCCCTGCAACAAGCCGTAATGCGCTGCCTGCGTGAGAAATTACAGCTTGCCAACCAGAAACTCAAAACCGCGTATCCTGAACCTGAACTCAACTATCAGCAACGAGGTACCAGCGCGGGTACCGCGTACCTGCAATACTGGCAAATTCGCCTCAATCCCATCTTGTTGCTCGAAAACCAACAGGCGTTCGTAGACGAAGTTGTGCCGCACGAGCTCGCGCACCTGCTGGTCTATAAACATTTTGGCCGCGCGGCGGCCCCGCACGGTAAGGAGTGGCGCTGGATGATGGAATCCGTGCTTGAGGTCTCAGCCAGCCGCACGCACCAATTCACCGTGACCTCGGTACAGAGCAAAACCTATCCCTATGTCTGCCAGTGCCGTGACCATCAACTCACCGTGCGTCGCCACAATAAAGTCCTGCGTCAAGAGGCTGAATATCGCTGTAGCCACTGTGGAACATTACTGCGCTTCAAGGCCGCCCACCCTCATTAAAGACGCGACTAAGCCAATCGTTTAACTCATTAAAATATATCAGTTATCTCATTGATAGCCTGTTTGACATCCGCTACCCTGCCCGCTTTGAATATCAGGCTGCTCTGGAATATGTCTCGTAAAATTTTGCTGTTATTGCCCCTCTTTGCACTCTCGTCTTTTAACGCATTTAGCCGCTCCACCGAGGGCGTTACTATTAATAACTTCAGCCAGGCGAAGGCTGCAGCGGTTAAAGTTAATCACGATGCACCGACCTTTTACTGCGGCTGTAGGGTGAGCTGGAGCGGCAAAAAAGGGACGCCTGACCTCCAGTCGTGCGGCTACAGTGTGCGTAAAAATGCCCAGCGCGCCGACAGGATCGAGTGGGAGCACGTGGTCCCGGCATGGGAATTTGGACACCAGCGCCAGTGCTGGCAGAACGGCGGGCGTAAGGACTGCGCCAAAGACGCGGGCTATCGCCAGATTGAAACCGACCTGCATAATTTGCAACCCGCGATAGGTGAGGTTAACGGCGACCGCAATAACTTCCAGTACGGCCAATGGAATGGAACTGCGACCCAATACGGGCGCTGTGAGATGAAGATCGATTTTAAAAACAAGGTTGCAGAACCCCCTGCTCGCGCTCGTGGTGCTATTGCACGCACCTATTTCTACATGCGTGACCGTTACCATCTGAACCTGTCGCGTCAACAAACGCAGCTGTTTACCGCCTGGGATAAGCTGTATCCCGTGACGCCATGGGAGTGTGAGCGCGATAATCGCATCGCCGCGATTCAGGGGAATCACAACAACTATGTTCAGCAGGCTTGCCAGCGGGGAAACAGCTAACCTACTATATCTCCCTATAATGCCTGTCATGCACGTTCCGCCCCGTACTCTGGTCGAACGTGCTGCCTAATAGCGCCTCGGCGCTGTTTTTTTATCAAAGGATCACAGCCTCACATGCGAATACCCCGCATTTTTCATCCTGAGCTTCTGAGCGCGCATAGCGAAGTTGTCCTCAGCGAAGACGCCGCAAATCACGTCGGCCGTGTACTGCGCATGCAACCGGGGCAGCTTATCCAGCTGTTCGACGGATCCAATCAGGTCTTTGAAGCCAGCCTGACTCAGGTCGACAAAAAGAGCGTGCGTGTGCAGCTCGGTGACGCTGAGTGGGTTAATAACGAATCGCCGCTTAATCTGCATCTGGGCCAGGTTATTTCGCGCGGCGAGAAGATGGAATTTACCATTCAGAAATCCATCGAACTGGGCGTTAATACCATTACGCCTCTGTTTTCGGAGCGCTGCGGGGTGAAGCTTGACGGTGAACGTCTGGCGAAAAAGCTGCAACAGTGGCAAAAAATCGCGATTGCCGCCTGTGAACAGTGTGGACGCAACCGCGTGCCAGAGATACGTGAAGCGATGCCTCTGGAGCAATGGTGCGCCGAGCAGGACAACAGTCTGAAGCTTAATTTGCATCCTCGTGCCAGCCACAGCATCAATACGCTGCCGCTACCGGTAGAACATGTGCGATTATTGATTGGTCCTGAAGGCGGACTGACCGCCGATGAGATTGCGATGACCACGGGCTACGGATTTACTGATATCCTGTTAGGACCGCGCGTTTTACGCACAGAAACAACAGCGCTCACCGCCATCACCGCCCTGCAGGTGCGTTTTGGCGACCTGGGCTAGAAGCAGGCTCTAAAGGAGAGATGATGATTAAGCTTGGCATCGTGATGGACCCGATTTCGTCCATCAACATCAAGAAAGACACCAGCTTCGCCATGTTGCTGGAAGCCCAGCGTCGCGGCTATGAACTGCACTACATGGAGATGAACTCGCTTTATCTTCGCGGCGGCGAAGGCCGTGCGCAGACCCGTAAGCTGCTGGTCAAACAAGATTACGAAAGCTGGTATCAGTTTGGCGACGAGCAGGACATCGCCCTGCAAGACCTCGACGTTGTGCTGATGCGTAAAGATCCCCCGTTCGATACCGAGTTCATCTACGCAACCTACATTCTTGAGCGCGCAGAAGAAAAAGGCACGCTTATCGTCAACAAGCCGCAGAGCCTGCGCGACTGTAATGAGAAGCTGTTCACCGCCTGGTTCCCTGAACTGACGCCGGACACGCTGGTTACCCGCAACGCCTCGCAGCTGAAGACATTCTATAAAGAACATAGCGACGTCATCCTTAAGCCGCTCGACGGCATGGGCGGCGCGTCTATTTTCCGCCTGAAGCCTGAAGATGCCAACGTCTCGGTCATTATCGAGACCCTGACCGAACACGGCAGCCGCTACTGCATGGCGCAAAACTATCTGCCAGCCATTAAAGACGGCGACAAACGTGTACTGGTGGTCGACGGCGAACCGGTGCCTTATTGCCTGGCTCGTATCCCGTCCCAGGGCGAAACCCGTGGCAATCTGGCCGCCGGTGGACGTGGTGAAGCGCGCCCTCTGAGCGAAAGCGATTGGGCGATTGCACGCACCGTGGCACCTACGCTGAAGAAAAAAGGCCTGATCTTTGTCGGTCTCGATATCATCGGCGATCGTCTGACCGAGATTAACGTCACCAGCCCAACCTGCGTTCGTGAAATCGAAGCTGCGTTCCCGGATATCTCTATCACCGGAATGTTGATGGACGCTATCGAAGCCCGCCTCGCCGCTCGTTAATTTGCCATCTGTGGCGGCAAGACGCTTTGCCGCCTGCTATTATTTTTATAGCCTACCGAAAAAGCATATAAAATTTATGAACCTACAGCATCACTTTCTTATTGCCATGCCCGGACTGGATGAACCCCTGTTCAAACGTTCGGTTATCTACGTGTGCGAGCACAATGAAGACGGCGCAATGGGTCTGGTGATCAATAAACTGGTCGAGGACTTCACGGTTAAAAACGTGCTCGACAAGTTAGACATCGACCCGACGCCGCGCGATCCTTCTATTAATCTCGACAGGCCGGTGTTCTCTGGCGGCCCGCTGGCGGACGATCGTGGATTCATTCTCCACACGCCGTGCAACAATTTTGGCTCCAGCATTCAGATTTCCGATCAAACAATGATTACCACGTCAAAAGACGTGCTCGAAACGCTGGGTACGCCAGATCAACCTAAAGACGTGTTGGTTGCTCTGGGCTACGCTGCCTGGGAGCAGGGCCAGCTCGAACAAGAACTGCTGAACAACAGCTGGCTGACCATAGAAGCCAACAGCGACATCATTTTCAGAACGCCTATCGCTGAACGCTGGCGTGAAGCGGCCAAAATGATCGGCATCGAAGTCAGCCAACTCGCGACCCACGCAGGCCACGCATAATGGGCAATCGCACGCTGTTTGCCTTCGACTTCGGCACCAAAAGCATCGGTCTGGCTATCGGCCAGGAGGTCACCGGTACAGCGCGTCCGTTGACCTCTTTCAAAGCTCAGGACGGCACACCCGACTGGCAGAAAATCGAGAAGCTGCTCAAGGAGTGGCAACCCGATCTGGTTATCGTCGGGCTTCCTCTCAATATGGACGGCACCGAACAACCTTTAACCGCCAGAGCCCGCAAGTTTGCCAACCGCCTGCACGGCCGCTTTGGCGTGCAGGTGGAGCTGCACGATGAGCGTCTAAGTACCGTAGAGGCGCGTGCCGACCTGTTTGAGCGAGGCGGTTTCCGCGCCCTGGATAAAGGCAGCGTTGACGCGGCGTCTGCGGTTATCATCCTCGAAAGCTGGTTCGAGAATCAGTGGAACAAACCCTGAGGCCGTTAATGCCCCATTAGTCTGCAAGCAACCCCGCGCTCACGCGCTGCTGCCTGCACTGCTCAAAGGTCTGCATGCCGGCTTCACCGCCGGTTTGCAGGCTGTCCTGCAACTGATGCGTCTTTCCCTCACGAATCAAATTACGGACCGCCGGTGTCGAGGTCAGCATCTCATATAACGCAACCCTGCCGCCCTGCTTAGCGGTCAGCAGTTTTTGCGCCAATATGCCACGCAGGCTTCCGGCAAGCTGTGCGCGGACGAAGGCCTTTTCGTCGGCGGGAAAGACGTCAATTAGCCGGTCAACGGCCTGTGCGGCATGGCGAGCATGAAGCGTGGCCAGCACCAGATGCCCCGTTTCGGCGGCGGTTAACGCCAGTCGAATACTGTCGCTGTCGCGAAGTTCGCCGAGCAGCAGTACATCAGGATCCTCTCGCAGCGCAGCGCGTATGGCCTGTACAAATGAAGGCGTATGAGTGCCCAGCTCACGCTGTTGAATTAAACAACGGTCGCTGGTGTGCAAGAATTCAATCGGGTCTTCCAAGGTGATAATGTGCCGTGTGCGGGCCTGATTGAGGTGGCCAATCATCGCCGCCAGCGTGGTCGATTTACCGCTGCCGGTGGCACCGGTAATCAGAATCAGGCCATCTTCGTGTTCACTGAGCCGGCGCAGAATATCGGGGGCATTCAAGTCTGCAAGACTCGGGCAACGCTGCGGCAGCGGTCGCAGCGCCGCCGAGAGCCCGGAGAATTGGCGAAAGAAGTTAACCCTGATACGCCTGCCGCTTGCCAGCGTAACCGCCGCGTCGGCCTGCCCAAGCTGTTTTAACTCAATTTGCTGGGCGTCGCCGAGCCACTCCTCACTGAGCGCCACCATCTGCGCAGGGGTGAGACGTTCGGAATATTGGCCGCCGATCAGTTCTCCGTCAATGCGTAACATAGGCAACTGACCGGTACAAAGGTGCAGATCCGAGGCGTTTTGCTTTACACTAAGCTCCACAAAATTACTGATATCCATTTGAAACACTCCTGAGCCAATATGAATCAACGTCAGCATTCAGCTATTGCGGAAAATCTACAGCAAGTCAGAGAGCGTATCGCCTCTTCTGCCGCCCTTTGCGAGCGGTCTCCAGAAGAAATTACGCTGCTTGCAGTCAGTAAAACCAAACCTGCGAGCGCTATCGAAGAAGCAATCGCCGCCGGGCAACTGGCCTTTGGTGAAAACTATGTTCAGGAAGGGGTAGAGAAAGTCGCCGCCTTCAGCAACCACCAGCCCCCGCTGGTCTGGCACTTTATTGGCCCACTACAGTCTAATAAAAGCCGTCTGGTCGCCGAGAATTTCGACTGGTGCCACACCCTCGATCGCCTGAAAATCGCGCAGCGCCTCAACGAACAGCGTCCCAAAGACAAAGCGCCTTTGCAGGTGCTGATTCAGGTCAACATCAGCGATGAGCAGAGCAAATCAGGGATTTCTCTTGCAGAAGTGCCGCAGCTGGCCGCCGATATCGCAGCGATGCCTCATCTCATGCTGCGCGGCCTGATGGCTATTCCCGCGGCAGAAACCGATTACGACAGCCAACTGGCCGTTTTCCGCCAGATGACCGAAGCTTTTAACAGCCTCAAACTCAGTTATCCTCAGATTGATACGCTGTCGATGGGAATGACCGACGACATGCCCGCCGCCATCGCCGCAGGCAGCACGATGGTTCGCATCGGTACGGCAATTTTCGGCGCACGCGATTATTCCGCGTAAGCCTGAAATCTGCATCAGGCAAAAACGAGCGCAGTGCACTCCGCTGCGACCAGATACGACGTGTAGTTAGGGAGAGTTATGCAACATCGTAAACTATGTTTCATCGGCGCCGGTAACATGGCTGGAGCCATCATCGCAGGTCTGGTTACCAGCGGTTATCCAGCCAGTCTGATCAGCGTCTGCGCGCCTTCAAACAAAAACCGTGATGCGTTGGCCGAGAAATATGGCATCCACAGCAGCAGCGATAATATCGCCTGCGCAGGCGATGCCGAGGTGGTGGTGCTGGCGGTAAAACCGCAGCTCATGGCCGACGTCTGCAAGGATTTGCATCAGCACATCGACTTCAGCAACAAGCTGGTTCTGTCGATTGCCGCCGGTGTCAGCGTTGAGCGCTTCTATGCACTGCTGGGCAAAGATCTGAATATCGTACGCATTATGCCAAATACCCCGTCTCTGGTCGGCAAAGGCATGAGCGGGCTTTATGCCCCGTCGCAGGTGAGCGAACAAGACCGCGAATACAGCAGCGAGCTGATGACCGCCGTCGGCAAAATCTGTTGGGTTGATAGCGAAGAAGGCATCAATCAAGTGATCGCCGCCGCAGGCAGCGCACCGGCCTATTTCTTCCTGTTTATGGAAGCGATGCAGCAAGAGGCCCAGCGTCAGGGTCTGAGTGCCAACAGTGCGCGCCTGCTGGTTCAGCAGGCCGCAAGCGGTGCCGCGGCGCTGGTTGAAGCCAACCCGGAGACGCCGCTGTCTACGCTTCGGGAGAATGTGACTTCCAAAGGTGGCACAACCTTCGAAGCACTAAAAGTATTTAATGAGCGTGAACTGACCGCTATCGTAGCAGAGGCGATGCAGGCGGCAGTTCACCGCGCTCAGGAAATGGAAAAACTTTTCTAGTTTTCAGGCCGTACGCTTCAGATATGGCCTGCTGCGGCAGGCCGATATCCTCTAGGGACAAAATCCAATTAATTCAAAGCATCACTTTGAATTGTTCATCACAAGAATAAGGTTATTTATGCTCACGCTGACTTTTCTGGTCAAAACACTGATTGACCTCTATGTCATGGTTTTACTTTTACGCATCTGGATGCAGTGGGCGAGAACCGATTTTTATAATCCCTTCTCGCAATTTGTTGTTAAAATAACCCAACCGATTATTGGGCCGCTGCGCCGAATCATTCCCCCACTGGGTCCCATCGACAGCGCATCGTTGCTACTGGCTTTCCTGCTGATGACGATTAAGTATCCTCTGCTGCTGTTGATTCAGGGCGGTGGCATCTCACTCAGCCCGTATAACCTGCTGTTTGGGCTAATAGCGCTGGTCAAGTCCGCCGGCTATCTGGTGTTCTGGCTTATCATTATTCGTTCTCTGATGAGCTGGGTGAGTCAGGGCCGTGGCGCGATGGATTACGTACTGATGCAGCTGACCGAACCCCTGATGGCGCCAATCCGTCGTATTATTCCGGCAATGGGTGGCATCGATTTCTCGGCGATGGTGGTTATCCTTATTCTGTATATGCTGAACTACCTCGGCATGGATCTGTTGGGCGAGCTCTGGTTCCTGCTTTAATCCAGGGTCGCTAAAACGCGGCGGCCAGAGACGCTCTGCTCGCCGCGTAAAATTTTTTAATTCAGGAAGTAGAAATGCAAAAAGTAGTGCTGGCCACCGGTAATCCCGGAAAAGTTCGCGAACTCGCGCACCTCCTCGCCAACTTCGGTCTCGAAGTCGTGGCGCAAACCGAGCTGGGCGTTGATGACGCAGATGAAACCGGCCTGACCTTTATTGAAAACGCCATCATCAAGGCGCGTCATGCGGCACAAATCACTGGCCTGCCGGCAGTCGCCGACGACTCAGGTCTGGCGGTCGATTTTCTCGGCGGTGCGCCGGGGATTTACTCCGCGCGCTATTCTGGTGAAGGTGCCACCGATCGTAAGAACCTTGAAAAGCTGCTCGACGCGCTGAAAGACGTGCCGGAAGGCCAGCGTCAGGCGCAGTTCCACTGCGTGCTGGTCTATATGCGCCACGCAGAAGATCCAACGCCGCTGGTATGTCACGGCAGCTGGGCCGGTGAAATCATTCACGCACCGGCCGGTGAAGGCGGTTTTGGTTACGACCCTATTTTCTATGTTCCGGCGCTGGGCAAGACCGCCGCAGAGCTGACCCGCGAAGAAAAAAGCGCGGTTTCTCATCGTGGTCTGGCGTTGGCTCAGTTACTGCAAGCCATGTCCGGGGCTGCCGAAAAGAATGCGTAAGCTGCCCCCTTTAAGTCTGTATCTGCATATTCCCTGGTGTGTTCAAAAATGCCCTTACTGCGATTTCAACTCGCATGCCTTGAAGGGCGAGGTGCCGCATGATGATTATGTGGCGCACCTGCTGGCGGATTTGGATGCCGATCTGCCTCTGACCGCAGGCCGAACTGTAGAAACCATTTTTATCGGCGGTGGCACGCCGAGCCTGCTCAGCAGCGAAGCAATGCAAAATCTGCTCGACGGCGTTCGCGCGCGCCTGCCGCTCTCAGCAGATGCCGAGATAACGATGGAAGCGAACCCAGGCACCGTTGAGGCAGACCGTTTCAGCGGCTATCAACGGGCGGGCGTCAACCGTATCTCTATCGGTGTACAAAGTTTTAGCGCAGAGAAACTGGAACGCTTAGGCCGGATCCACGGCCCGGACGAAGCCAAGCGGGCGGCCCATCTCGCCACCGGACTCGGTCTGCGTAGCTTTAACCTCGACCTGATGCACGGCCTGCCGAATCAGACGCTGGAACAGGCGCTGGACGACCTACGTCAGGCAATCGCCCTCAATCCTCCGCACCTGTCGTGGTATCAGCTCACCATCGAGCCTAACACGCTGTTTGCCTCACGCACGCCCGTGCTGCCTGACGACGATGCGCTGTGGGACATCTTCGAGCAGGGCGACAAATTGCTCACCGCCGCCGGTTATCAGCAGTACGAAACCTCGGCCTATGCCAAGCCGGGATACCAGTGTCAGCACAACCTGAACTACTGGCGCTTCGGGGACTACCTGGGCGTAGGCTGTGGCGCCCACGGCAAGCTCACTCAGCCAGACGGCACTATTTTGCGTACGGTCAAAACCAAGCATCCTCGCGGCTATATGCAGGGTCGCTACATGGACAAACAGCACGAGGTCGACGGCAAAGAGCTGCCGTTCGAATTCTTTATGAATCGATTCCGACTGCTGGAGGCCGCACCGCGCGAAGAGTTTGGAATTTACACCGGGCTGGAAGAGTCGAGCATTCGTGCGCAGCTTGATGAAGCCATCGCCAGCGAATATCTGGTCGAGACGGCGACGCACTGGCAGATAACCGAGAAAGGCAAACTGTTCCTGAACTCACTGCTGGAACTGTTTTTAGCCGATTAAGCGGTGGCTCCCCCACCAGGCGATGGGGGAGCCATTTATGACTACGGCTTGATATCCGCCAACAGCTCACGACGCTGCTGCTCGAGAGAGGTCACGCGATTACATACGCTGTGCCCGAAGCCCTCAAACTCGCCCTGCTGTTTCTTCCATTCAGCCTGCACCGCTTGCTGTAGCCCGCCGAGGTTGCTCATCATGGCCTGCAACGGATTGCCACCGCTCGCCATCTGACGCGTCCCCATTTCATTCATGCTGTCCTGCATCACGCCGCCCATGGTTTGTTCAACCAGATGCTGGCCGTCCTGCTGCACTTTATCAATCGCCTGATGATGGAAGGTCAGGCCGTCAGGACGATGCTCAATGACGCGATTCATCTGCGCTTTCAGCTGGCCGTCAAGTTTGGTCAGGCGATTACGCACATTGCTGTCTGGACCCAGTTGCTGAACGATGATGCCGTCCATCGCTACGCGGGCTTTCTCAAGATGCGCTCGAGCCCCCTGGTCAATCCACGGCAGGTCTCGACGCAAGGCCGCCTGGTAGTCCACGGCTTCCTGGCGCTGCCTGGCGGTCAGAGAAATATCTTTGCCATTGTCACTCAACGAACCGTTCTGGGTAATCAGCAGATTGCCGCTGGCACCTACCACCTGCACGGTATCTGGCTTGATGACAATGTCGTCTTTCGGTTTAGCGCTGCACTGAAACTCGGCGTGAGCCTGCAACGCAGTCAAGGCGAGAAGACCGATCAGGCCGTGTTTCAATCCTGTTTTTGCTAACATTTTTACTCCCTTTGGCTCGCAAGCCGGCAGGCCATGCCTTTCGTCTGCGAACGCGCGATTAAAATATTGAACGGCCAATTCTTTGCGCCAGTAACTCTAAGGCAGCGGTTCCGGCTAAAGAGTTCCCGGCGGCATCCAGCTCCGGTGACCACACGGCGATACACATCTCTTCAGGCACCACCGCGATAATCCCGCCGCCAACGCCTGATTTACCGGGCATGCCGACGCGATAGGCAAACTCACCCGCGCCGTCATACATGCCGCTGGTCACCATGAGGGCGTTGATATGTCGTGCCTGACTCGGCTCGATAATCGGCTCTTCTGCGCCCGGCATCAGCCCTTTGTTCACCAGATACAGGAAGGTCCGCGCCAGCTCGCAACAGCTCATCTTCAGCGAGCAGTAGTTGAAATAGGTTTGCAGCACTGTGATAACGTCATTTTCAAAATTACCAAATGACTTCATCAGGTAGGCTATCGCAGCATTGCGATCGGAGTGTTCGAATTCGGAACGAGCCACCAGTGTGTCGTAGTGAATATCCTGCTCGCCAGAAAGCTGGCGCACGACCTCAAGCATACGCTGCTTCGGCGCTGCGAGACGACTTTGCAGCATGTCACAGATAACCAGCGCACCCGGGTTGATAAACGGGTTGCGCGGCTTGCCCTTCTCCAGCTCGAGCTGGACCAGCGAGTTAAACGGCTGACCCGAAGGCTCTTTGCCGACGCGCTGCCAGATTTCATGCTCTTCGTAACGGCTCAGGGCAAGCGTCAGGCTTAATACTTTGGAAATAGACTGGATAGAAAAACGCGTGTTTGCATCACCGGCATAAAACTGCTGGCCGTCCACGGTACACACCGCGATCCCGAGATTATTAGGATCGACGGTCGCCAGCGCCGGAATATAGTCCGCCACTTTTCCCTGACCAATCAAAGGCCGAACCTGAGCGAGGATCTCTTCCAGCAGGCCGTTATCTAATTCAGTCGACAAGGTATTTCCCTTTAAAAATAATTAAAGCGCCATGAAGGCGCTTTAGATAACTGATTCAGGGGAGGTAAATCAATCCCACCAGATATCGAACAGTTCGCTAACTTCAACGTCCTGCATTTTATGGTCTTCCAACCATTTTTTCACTAGTTGGCGATGCTCATCGGTGCAACGACCGATTTCCTGTAGGCAAACCAGGCCTTCCCAAACAAGATAGCCGCTGCCGTCAAAGGCCAGCTTATTAGGTTCAATCACGCCGTCAATGAAAGCGTCCAGGAATTCGTCGATCGTCTCGACGCTCGTTCCTTCAGCGAAGTGCCATTTTACGGAGAAACCCAGCTCTTGAAACTCTTCAATGTGTAACTTCTTACGTAAACGACGACTGCGATTCTTGGCCATTATTGCTTCCTCTCAAACATCAGATCCCATACGCCGTGGCCTAAACGCTGACCACGCATTTCGAACTTGGTTACCGGGCGCGATTCTGGACGAGGAACATAGTTGCCCTCGGCCGACAGATTGCCATAAGCCTCCACGCCGCTCATCACTTCGAGCATGTGTTCTGCATAAGGTTCCCAATCTGTTGCCATGTGGAACACGCCACCCAGCTTCAATTTACGGCGCACCAGCTCAACGAACGGAGTTTGCACGATGCGACGTTTGTTGTGACGGGCCTTATGCCACGGGTCTGGAAAGAATAGCTGCACCATATCAAGTGAGCCATCTGGAATCATGGTTTCCAGTACTTCAACGGCATCGTGGCACATCACGCGAAGGTTGCTGACGCCTTCTTCTTGCGCCGTCGCGAGGCACGCACCCACGCCCGGTGAGTGCACTTCAATGCCGATAAAGTTTTGTTCCGGGTGCTGCTGGGCCATCGTCACCAGCGAGGTTCCCATCCCGAAACCGATTTCGAGAACGGTGTGCGCTTCGCGACCAAACAGCGAGGCAATCTCGACAGGCTGCGACTGATATTCAACGCCCATCACCGACCAGTAATTGTCCAGCGCATACTGCTGACCCTTGGTCAGACGGCCCTGACGGCGCACAAAACTGCGGATACGGCGCATAGCGCGACCGTTTTCATCAAACTCCGGTGAAATGACGTCATTTTTCATAGTGCTTTCTATCTGTCTGGCGATAATTTTAGGGAATGGCGCATTATCCAAAGATACCCGCCTTTAGCAAGCTCTCGTTTAAAATCGGACACTTTAGCCGGTACATTTTTCACCCTCTCAGTATTTCGCCAGGCTGGCAGGCAGGCGGCAACTGCGCAAATTCCCCATCGCTGACTTAAGTAAGAGACTGGGGTGAGTAAAGGCAGCCAACCCCCCAGCATTGCGAAGAATGAAGGGGATAAGAGAAAGTTCCGGTTTACAGCTCAAAGACTCTATGCTGCAATCCTTAGCTGAATTTTAACCCTCGACGGGATTTGTAATACGCCTATGATGGAAGCGCATCGCTTCGCGCCTGCGGTACTCGATTGGTATCAACGCTATGGTCGCAAGACCCTACCGTGGCAGCTCGAAAAAACTCCCTATAAAGTCTGGCTCTCCGAGGTGATGCTACAGCAAACTCAAGTTGCGACAGTTATCCCCTACTTCCAGCGCTTTATGGAAAACTTCCCAACCGTCACCGCGTTAGCGGCCGCTCCGCTTGACGAGGTTCTGCACCTTTGGACCGGACTCGGTTACTACGCCCGTGCCCGCAATCTGCACAAAGCCGCGCAGACTATTGTGGCACAACATAACGGCGAATTCCCAACCACCTTCGAAGAAGTTAATGCGCTATCCGGCGTAGGGCGCTCGACCGCAGGTGCCATCCTGTCGCTCTCCCTGGGGCAGCATTACCCTATTCTCGACGGCAACGTAAAACGCGTGCTTGCACGTTGCTATGCCGTCGACGGCTGGCCGGGTGAGAAAAAGGTCGAAAACCGGCTGTGGCAGATAACCGAAGAGGTGACGCCGGCCAAGGGCGTGGAACAGTTTAATCAGGCAATGATGGACCTTGGTGCGATGGTCTGCACCCGCTCGCGTCCAAAGTGCGAGCTTTGCCCGCTGAGCTTCGGCTGCGTTGCTTACGCCAACCATAGCTGGCAGAACTATCCGGGAAAAAAACCTAAAAAAACGTTGCCGGAGAAAACCGCCTACATGCTGATGATTCAGCGGGGTGACAAGGTTTGGCTCGAACAGCGTCCGCCTGTCGGTCTGTGGGGAGGGCTGTTCTGCTTCCCGCAGTTTGCCAGCGAAGACGAGCTAATAACCGGCGGCAAAAAATATGCGATAGCGCGTAGCGCAATGCAGCAAATGGTCTCTTTCCGCCATACTTTCAGCCATTTTCATCTCGATATCGTGCCGATGTTGATAAATATCGACTCGGTAGCGGGTTGCATGGATGAAGGCTCAGGTCTCTGGTATAACTTAGCGCAGCCGCAGTCTGTCGGGCTGGCAGCCCCGGTTGAACGTCTGTTGGGTCAACTGGCAAAAGCGCTGCCACGATAGCAATATTAATAACCTAACTCGTTGATTTTAAGCCATTAAAATGGAACCCCCCAGCGCGAGTTGTGGTCACCGGGCCATAGATGAGGAATTAAGTATGAGCAGGACAATTTTTTGTACGTTCTTGAATAAAGAAGCCGAAGGCCAGGATTTTCAGCTATATCCGGGCGAAGTGGGTAAACGTATCTACAACGAAATCTCTAAAGAAGCTTGGGCGCAGTGGCTGAAGAAACAAACCATGCTCATCAACGAAAAAAAATTAAGCATGATGAATCTCGATGACCGCAAACTGCTGGAACAAGAGATGATCAATTTCCTGTTCGAAGGCCATGATGTGCATATCGAAGGCTACACACCGCCTTCCGAGTAACACCCATACCCATTTGGGGCCAATGTCCGCAAGGATAATGGCCCTATTTTTCATCACGATACGGCTATTAAGATGAAGAAAATTTTAGCGTTACTGGTTATCGCGCCTTTGTTGATTTCCTGTTCGAGCAATAAAAACAATCAATTCAACGAAGCTTACATCAAAGATACCAATGGCTTTGACATTTTGATGGGCCAATTTGCCCACAACATCGAGAACATCTGGGGCATTAATGAAGTCCTGATCGCCGGACCAAAAGACTACGTAAAATATAGCGATCAGTATGAGACCCGCAGCCACATCAACTTTGAAGCGGGTACCATTACCATCGAAACCATCTCGGGGATCGATCCTACCGATAAGCTGCGTCAGGCCATCGTGAAAACCCTGTTGGTCGGCGAAGATGCTACCGGCGTTGACCTCTATTCCGACGCCAATGACATCCAGATCAGTAAAGAGCCCATGCTTTATGGTCAGGTGCTAGACAATACCGGGCAGCCTATCCGCTGGCAGGGTCGTGCGACCAACTTTGCCAACTATTTGCTGCAATACAAGCTGCAAGAACGTCAGTCCGGCCTGCATATCATCTATTCCGTGACGATTCAGATGGTGCCGAACCACCTGGACAAACGGGCGCATAAATATCTGCCGTTGGTGCGCGAAGCCGCCGCAAGATACGGCGTCGATCAGTCACTGATCCTGGCTATCATGCAGACCGAGTCCGCCTTTAACCCGTATGCGGTGAGTAACGCCGACGCGCTGGGTCTGATGCAGGTTGTGCAGCACACCGCCGGTGCCGACGTATTTAAAGCGGAAGGACGCTGGGGCACGCCGAGCCGTAGTTATCTGTTTGATCCAGCGAACAATATCAACACCGGCACGGCCTATCTGGCAATGCTACAAAACGTCTATCTGGCAGGGATAACCAACCCGACCTCGAGACGCTATGCTGTGATTACGGCTTATAACGGTGGTGCGGGCAGCGTGCTGAGGGTCTTCTCGAGCGATAAGACTACGGCGTTTAATATGATAAACGATATGGCGCCGGGAGACGTTTACGATACGCTGATAAGCCGACATCCTTCGGGTGAGTCCCGCCGTTACCTGTATAAAGTGAACAATACGCAGAGAAGCTACCGCCGTACCGACTAGTCGAGACGGAGGCAGTGCAAGCAAAACGGAGACCCAAAAGGTCTCCGTTTTTTTGTTTTGAGCGAAATATAAAAATACGGATTAAAAAGTCGTCTTATAGTTTATCACTGCATCATCCACTAACTCATTCACGTTATTCGTCTTCCTTCTCGCCAATCGATTAATTCACAGTCTTAACGGTAGACATATAGAGATATATCATGCGCATAATTTCAGATTCGACGCTGGCTCTTCAGCGCTGTTTTTCAGCTCAGAATATTACCCGGCTTCCAGCGAATAATAGCGCCATCAGTCGGCTGAATTACCTCGACTTAGCGGTGGATTGCACTCCGTTAACAGATAAACTTATTGCGGCGATGCACGTACCGTCTGATAGAGAGATTGCGAATACGCTACGTGCGCTGGACGATATATTGCTAACTGCGGAGCAGGCCGCTGCTGAATCAGCAACTGAAATCAGTGTCGATGACCTTCAGTTGCAAACATCGCTTTCTGATTATATTTTTGAAAATGCTGTCCCAATCGATTATGAATTATGTCGTTCTCTGAGCATCATCAGCGAAAGCAGCTCATCCTGCTCCTCGCTAACCAGCCAATCCATGCAGAACGGCGGCTGGAGCCGACTTAGAAATATATTAAGCCTTGCGCAGGACGACAATCTTTGCCGTTATTTCCAGAACACTAAAAATATCGTATTACGCAGTGCTATCTGTGTCGCGCTACCGACTTTCCTGCGTCAGTTAATTGCCTATTATACCGAGGCAAGCCTTGAGAGCTATTCTGCCAGCAAAGCCACACGCCTGTCGTTGGCATTATTTTCCAGCACCGTGCCACTGCTGCTAAATTTTATCGGCGGCTTACGCGATTATTTTCACGGCACGGCCAACGTTGTGACTCAGAGTTCTCGCGCATTTAATATGTTGGTGTGCAGCGGCGCACTCATTGCCGCTGCGACCACCGACGTATTACCCGGTATTGCTTCAACGCTGGTTTCTTTTCTCTTATATAGCTTACTTCGAGAAGGCACACAGACTCTTGTTCGTCTAAGCAGCGAGGCGAAAATAGGCGTCACACAAACTTTACTCGCCGCAGGGTTGTATATTCCCAATCAGGTGGCAGTCTCTTTCACCATGTCACAAACAGCTTCACCGTCTGGCGCTGCGTCGGCCGCGCAGCACTGCATCTATGGCGATACAGTGGTCAACGATCTACTGCGGGCGGGAATTAACACGGCGGGAGAACTGGCAGACAGCCTGGTGTTTCGCGGGCTAAACGCCCTGCATAGCGAGATTCCGCTCAGGAATCGGCTGGAGATAAGCTGGCCCGAGAGTGAACTGCCTGGAGATGTCATGTTTAACTCAATCGCGGCTAGAACAGCGCTAATGACCACTCCGCTGATGGCGTCCGCCGCTTTACAAACTGCCCTCGCGCAGTACTTTGATGAACAAACCCTGGAACAGATTGACGATGCCTTTAATGCGGTCTTACTGGGAATGATCTATCCGAGTTTTGTGGCGGCTATCACCGGGTATCCTGCACCTTCCATGACAGATTCCAAGTGCTGACCATCAGAATGAAAAAACGGAGCCATTGCTCCGTTTTTTAAGGTCTTTTAAGGCATTCTTAGAGAAAAATCAGATTACTCGGCGATGACATAACCCATCACGCGCTTCCAACCGACCGTTTTCTCAACGTACACACCCTGCAATTCCGGTGAGAAGCCCGGCAGAATATTTATGCCCTCTTCCAGCGCCATGAAATAACGCTGAACTGCGCCCCCCCACAGTTCGCCCGGCACCACACAGAGCACGCCCGGAGGATAAGGCAGTGCGCCTTCCGCCGCGATGCGCCCTTCGGCCTGGCTAATGGGCACCAGCTCGACGTTGTCGCGAATGAATTCACTGTGCGCGTCCTGCGGGTTCATCACCACCTGCGGGAAGCCTTTCTCGCGGAACATCTCTTTTTGCAGCTCTTTTACGTCGAAGCTGACGTAAAGGTTATGCATCTCCTGACAAAGCTGACGAATGGTGTAGTCGCGGTAGCGCTCTTCATTCTTGCGATACACGGTCGGCAGTACTTCGCTCAGCAGCGCATCTTCTGCGATATAGCGTTCAAAACGGGCGATCTCTTGCACCAGGTGCTGCATCTTGGCCGGTGTTTCAGCCGGAGTCAGCAGGAACAGGATCGAGTTCAGGTCGCACTTCTCTGGCACGATGCCGTTCTCACGCAGGTAGTTAGCGAGAATGGTGGCCGGGATCCCGAACTCGGTGTATTTCCCGCTGCTTGCATCGATGCCCGGCGTGGTCAGCAACAGTTTGCAAGGGTCGACAAAGTACTGCTTCTCGGCATAGCCCGCGAAGGCGTGCCAGCGCTCGCCCGGCACGAAGTCGAAGAAGCGCACGTCGCTCGCCATCTGTTCGGTGTCGTGATCCTGCCACGGCTTACCGTCAATCAGCGGCGGCACGAACGGCTGGATCATCGAGCACTGATTTAGCAGCATCTTGCGAGTGTCAATGCCAAGCTTCACGCACTCCATCCACATATGCTTGCCGCTGCCGCCCGCATGCATACGCGCGTTGACGTCCAGCGCGGCAAACAGCGGGTAAAACGGACTGGTCGAGGCGTGCATCATAAAGGCGTTATTGAGCTTTTTATGGCTGCAATGGCGTTTCTGGCCTTTGATATGATTATCTTTTTTATGAATTTGCGAAGTTTGGGAGAAACCGGCCTGCTGTTTGTGCACCGACTGAGTGACGATAATTCCCGGATCGTTTTCGTTCAGCTCAAGCAGCAGCGGCGAACACTCTTTCATCATCGGGATGAACTGCTCATAGCCGACCCACGCCGAGTCAAACAGGATGTAGTCACACAGATGACCAATCTTCTCCACCACCTGACGGGCGTTGTAAACAGTGCCGTCGTAAGTGCCTAGCTGGATAATCGCCAGACGGAACGGGCGTTTTTCATTGGCGCGCTCAGGCGCAACCTCTTGAATTTGCTTACGCAGATAGCGCTCGTCGAAGCAGGCCGCGTCGATACCGCCGATGAAGCCAAACGGGTTACGCGCCGTTTCGAGATATACCGGCGTAGCGCCCGCCTGCAGCAGCGCGCCATGGTGGTTCGACTTGTGGTTATTGCGGTCGAACAGCACCAGATCGCCACGGGTCAGCAACGCGTTGGTCACCACCTTGTTGGCCGCCGAGGTGCCGTTAAGCACAAAATAGGTCTTGTCTGCGCTGAAGACTTTCGCCGCGTGTTTCTGCGCGTCTTTGGCCGATCCTTCGTGGATAAGCAGATCGCCCAGCTTCACGTCCGCGTTGCACATGTCCGAACGGAAGATGTTTTCGCCGAAAAACTCGAAGAACTGACGTCCGGCCGGATGACGACGGAAAAATTCCCCGCCCTGATGTCCCGGACAGGCAAAAGTGGAATTTTCCATCTCGACGTATTTCTTCAGCGTGTCGAAGAACGGCGGAAATAGCCCCTGCTCGTACTCGTCGGCAGCAGCTTCAAGCTGAGCGGCATAGAACGCCTGATTGGCATCGGCCAGGGCAAAAACGCCCTTGAGCGCAGACAAATAATTTGGAGAAACCTGCTCCGCTCCCTGTACTGCAACAAACGCAGGGATACTGAATCCCAGGGCTTCAACTGCCGCCAGCCTGCCGTTATTAAGGTCATCCACGGAAATTACTATCGCCGCAACGTCGGTGTAGTCCGCACTTTCAAGGCTTACTACGCCACGCGGTGTATCAAGATGGGATGCCACGGAGGCGCTTGCTGCTATTTTTAACTGTTTCATATTACAGGGCTCTCAAACGGTTAAGTAAGAGGGTGTGCCAGAGTGGCACGGCAATGAGCAGGTTTGTTCAACGCAGGGGACGCTTTTTACGTGGTCCATACGTGGAGACCGGCCCGACAAAGTGACGTTAGCTAAGGGGTGATGTCGAGATTAGGTAAGACGTTGCTCTATTTTTAAGCATAGTCGTTACGATACGATTAACCGGTCTCAGCCACGTCTGATAGACATCAGTAAAATCAGAGAACGGCTCTGTTTTTAATAATGCCTAACCGCGAGCAAAGGCTAGCCTTACCGCATGAAAGGATTTACAACGGGAGAAAAACAGGAAATGTCGAGGTCGCTGCACCCTGGCGTCATCATCAATGTTCTTTGGCACTGGCGTGCAGTGCAGTCTGATAAACCGGTCATGAGCCGCAACCCTCTTGAGCTGTCGCGTAGAAAAGAAAGTGTATTTTCTTGCCTAAGAAAACGGCGCAATAATCGCACCTTTTACCCTCAGGTTCAAGCCTGAAACATTGTCAAAAAATGAAAGAGTTTATGATACAAACGGCGATGTTTTTTTCAGGTCTCGCGAAGCGTTTTCGCACGCCAGAACCCTCGGCTCTCTGGGGGGAAAAGGGCGAAGGACCGCATAGATTGCTCCTTTGTCGTGACGCCATCATCTACGCTTAAGTAAACTCAACCAACCTCAGGCAGGCTGCGCGAGTCCCTGTCCTGAGATGCGGAGATGAAAAGATGAAGATTGGAATAATAGGTGCAGGAATGGTGGGCAGAGCCTTTGCGGCGGCGGCTATCAAACAGGGCCACGAGGTCATGATTGCCAACTCGCGCCAACCGGATACCCTTTACTCGCTAACAAAATCGCTCGGCGCCAAGGCCGGACTGGCAAAAGAGGCGGCCGAATTTGCCGACGTGGTATTGCTCGCCATCCCGTTTAAATATTACGAGCAGATCCCGACAGAATGGTTAGTGGGCAAGGTTCTCATCGACGCCAATAACTATTACCCCGAACGCGATGGGCAAATCGCCCTGCTCGATAACAAAGAATCGACCACCAGCGAAATGATCGCCAGCCACTTTTCGGGGGCCAGAGTGGTCAAAGCCTTCAACGCGATTTTAGCCGAGGAGATCCTCGGAGGCGGTAAGCTTGCGGGGTCGGAAAAGCACCGTGCGCACCCTATCGCCGGTGATGATCAGCAGGCAAAAAAAAGGGTTCTGTCGCGTTAACGTAGTGAAGATGATGAAATCTGCGCTACCTGTTTTTTCAGGCTGCCAGCAGATAAAATTGTTCTGCAGACGACAATCCTTCGCCAGCTTGATGATGAAGCTGTCCTTTACGGATCATGTTTACCAGCTCAATACCCGAAAGTATGGTCTGTGCCCGCCGGAATGATTTGAATCCCAGCATGGGGTCGCGTTCGTCGTTTGATGTTCCGGTGATCCTGCACCACAAGGTTGTTCAGATATTTGTTCTGCCTGATCGTGATGCTTTCTTCATCGGGTTTGTCGGCATTGAGAGTGGTCAACGCTGCCGTATTGGCGCCACTTTTATCAATGGTTACCCTTTCTGGCCCACCGTGGTGGCGAATAGCCTTACGAAAGAAACGCAGTGCTGCGCCGGCATCCCGCCTGGCGGTCAGCAGGAAATCGATGGTCTGCCCTGCGGTATCGACGGCCCGGTACAGGTATTTCCACTGCCCTCTGACTCTGATGTAGGTTTCGTCCATTCGCCAGCGTCGACCCACCGGGCGTTTATACCGTCGGAACACCTTATCCAACAGGGGCACCAGGCGGATGACCCAACGGTGAAGCGTCGAATGATCAACAACAATGCCGCGCTCGGCCATCATCTCTTCCAGATTACGGAGGCTCAGGGAATACGCCAGATACCAGCGAACACACTGGGCGATAACATCGGGGGGATAATGCAGGCGTTGGAAAGATTTTCGGATCAGGGACATGGTCAGGCAACATCGTAAAAAAAACAGCATGTTACCTCACGACGTCTTAATGCGACAGAACCGATCTGGCCCGAGCGGATATCTTCGATTACATTGAAGTGTTCTACAATCGGGCCCGGCGCCACAGTCATCTCGGCGGCGTTAGTCCGGAGGCCTTAAACAGGCCTCGTCGTGAGGACAGGAACTGTCTACCGTCGTGGGGTCAGTCCAAAGCATGAGGTTTTGACTTCAATTAATCTTCTATGAACGCCGATACCGGAAGGGAAAATCTCTTACCCAATTTCCGCATGTGCTCCAGCGTGAGGCTACGCTCGCCTTTCAGTATCATATTCACCAGAGAGCGACCGCCAATTTCCTCGGCAAAATCTGTCTGATTTAGCCCGTTCTGATCCATCAACGTGCGTAGCATGGCTAACTCACGAGGTATCGCGGCCAGGCTCGCGTTAAACGCTGCGTATTCTGGCGCGGAATTTTCATAATCCGCAATCTTGGTTGCCAGAATATCGATAAGCGGATTTTCATCATCGGTATCAATCAGATGCTCGACGATTTCTAGCGCCTGTTCGTAATCATCACGACTTTGGCTGCCCCCCAGCAAGGGAATTGTATTAATCAGGGCAGTAACAGCGCTGAGCGCCGTTTTGTAGGTGGATTCTGCAATCATTCTTTTGTTCTCCGATAGTAGTCGGTCAATCTATCGTATTCCTTGTGTGACACTATATGCTTGATGTACACGTTTTGGGTTTCAAACTTTATGTAGGCGATTAAACGAAGATTGTTGCCGCCTATATCGATAACCCACCACTTGTCCCTGTACTTGAACCGGTCTAAACTTCCAAATCTCGCCTTTAATTCATCCGGTGTAATGAACCGCCCCGAAAACATCACCCTGTAAACATCTTTTATCGCTGCCGATTCGTTAGGGTACTTCGTGGCCGCTTCATCAAAAGGCTTTTTTGAGATAATCCTCATGCTTCCCTCTTTAGCTACGGTATGAAAGAATTATACTCGCATTACCACAGGTTCACAATATGTGAACATGAAAAAACAAACAGGCTTTCGCAAAAAACTACACAAATTACTGATTTTTATAAATTATTCAGGTGATTTACACCATGAATATTTTCAAAACCGCAGGCTCCAGATTTTTATTTATGGCGCTCTATGAAAAGCTTTTGGATGAACCCGACGACGGCTACAGCAGCACCTACGTGATTTGGCCGCGCAAAAACGGCAAGTGGGATGTGCGCTGGAAATGGGCCGGTGACTGGGAAGAAATAGCGCCGCATCAGTTTGATACAGAGAACGCCGCCTTTAACTACGCTTATGATCACAACGCCGAACGTCAACGCCGGTTAGAGAATTCCTCCCGAAAACAATGAATATCAACGTCAATCGATATTGTTAATACAAAAGGTAAGACTTCTAATCCGAGCGGTTCGATAGCCTGATACCAGTTGTTTTATTTGTTTTACGTCATGAGATTATCGCTACATTATAAATGTAGTGGATAGCTAAATTTGACCACTTTCAAAGGTATGTTAATTTCCGCTTGTCGCCCTTAACGGACCCGGCACCTGATGAGGCTGGCCGCTTGGTGCCGGAAGCGGACATTCACATACAGGCCGACACAGCAGTAAGTTAAGATTCTTATGCACATACTTCGAGCCGATGACAGAAAGATACGCTTTGCAGCAGATCTTTGTTGACCAAGTCATGTTCGATGCATTAGGCGCATAAGCGTACGTCATCTTGGGATCCTGCCCTTCGCCGTCAAATACATGCGAAATCAAATAAAGGTGAAGCCCACAATGCCCTTGCATGCGGAGTTTTTATTCATTGATTCAGAGTTAAGAGATTTAGGACTCGAAAATAAGAGGTTTCGAGCCAATGGACTGACGTCCACTGACGGCGGCAATTACTTTATAGAATTCGTTATATATAGAAGGAGTCATTTCGAATAATTTAATCTATTAGCAAACAGTCTTAAAACGTTCCTTTACGCATCGCACTAATATCTATTTATGAAAAAGTGGCATAAAGTTGGCTCGCTGCGGCAAAATCCGTAGTCAGAATTGGCGTTCTGGTATGACCGCTGTTTAGGCATAATGTATTATGCTTTGACGTGTTTGTGCACACCTCAATGGTGGCTCAGGCAGGGGCTTCGCAAGGAGCGCCGGGTCCCGCGGTAACCGGTTACGCCAACCCTGTCTGGGCTATCACCAATGAGATTGGCGTCTCTTGTGGTAGCTATTTAAAACTACCGTGGAGACAGCGTGATGGTTCATAACCTTTGTTTTATATATCCGCAATTTATTCGCACGGATCCCGAGGTGCGATATGTTTGATAGCACTCCTCTCTCTATTGAAGAAAAAGTCGACCAATGCCGCGCTTTAGCTTTAGCCATCATTGAAGTGACGGATCTTCCAGTTAAAGAACTGCTATCGTTTATTCAGGCTGAAAAGCTTGACGACCTCTATAAATCGATAAACTCAGCAGTTATCGTTGGAAAAGATGATAAGTTCTAAAACCTAATTCCTTAACCGTAAAGTAATTAGAAATTTGTTATCCATTCAAACCAAAAGAGATGGTTATTAACTTATATAAACATCTCTTTAATGATCACTCTCTTAAAAATAATCCCCCTCTGTAAACTGTACTCCCATCATTAATTGTAGAATGCATTTCATGCATTATGTGCAACTATCCCAAACTGATCAGGTCAGGAAAATTTGGGTCCGGTCCTCGCTGCGAGTTCAAAGGCTCGATGCAACGCTATCCTTAATCAAGGGGGGACGTTGTCATGAAACGAAGAACTCGGATTAACTACACGCCAGAGCAGAAGGCGATTATCTGTGACAGATATAAGCAAGCTGATCCGCTAGTTGACACTGCCAAAATATGAACAACCTTTAGCTGCGCCCATTAGATATAGTCGGCGTGTAAGTGGGTCAGCCGTTCGAGTGGCTCGGTCTAATGGTGATAAGCTTGGTGAACACTGGTGCCAGAAGCTGGGATCCAACCCGAATGGACACGTTAATATGTCGAACTCAGGCACTCTCCACTGAGAATTCTCCCTGTATTGGAAATATCATCGCTACTGTTCCAGTCATGAGTTAGCAATAAAAACTTTTGGATTTATAACACCGATCAAACTTTATAATTTTTTGCGATAAGTATTCATTTACATTCCGACAAATCCCTCCGCCCTATATATATTCAAGACTATTTTTAGAGAAGATAACTTTAAGTTGAATTTAATCACTTACTTCTCCGTCTCAACGAATAGCTTATTTATCTTTAATTTTTATTGCTCTTTTTGTTCGGCTGAATGTAAAGTTACATATACATTATGAGGTTTTTTTGATGCTATTATTCACTTCAGTTATGTCATCCTGCGTGATACTGTGCCTGTACTTTCACTAACAGTAGGGTGATAGCATTAATTTGATGCTTATATAAATTATCATTAATAATGAACGCTTGCGGAATAAGTGCTCATAGATGGCTGCTCTCAATGCTATCTGTGGCATATTCCCCTGCTTATCTTCTTTGCATCCAAATGGATTATAAAAATATAACCTAGGCCGCATACCTTCCCAATGCGTCGCTACCGGACTTAATATTGAACATCAATTAATGCTGTTTTGGGCAGGCGTGGGATTATCTACCCCCCCCTGTCTCGATACTTAATCTAAACACCATCGTAATATCTATTAAATAACAATTTTGTGCCTAAAAGTAATTAAAAATGAAGAGCAGCAATTATTAATTTAAGGAAAAAAATGAACCGTAGACAAGCACTATTTTCATTGAGCTCCTTAGTGGCTACGCTATCTGTAGCCCCTAAACTTGGCGCTAAAGAAATTCATGGTTTTCCCCTCGATGTAAAATTAGATCCTGAAAGTGTTCCCGTTCCCGCACGGGTCGGTGGCTATTCTGTATTGACCGACATTACCACCAGGAAAAACTTGGTGGCTATCTTTGACCGCCTGATCCCCGCCGACTCTCTGGGGCCTTCCGCTATCGATGAGGGCGCGTTGGAGTTTCTCGACTCACAGTTGGCAGGTGACTACGGATCGGGTGCCGCACTTTATCTCGAAGGACCGCTACGGCCAGAGAATGAAGAGAAACTAATGGGAAGCCCGCAATTTATTACCTCCCCTCGCGAGCGTTATCTCACCGGTCTGAAGGCTCTCGAACTCTGGGCTCAAGCCAACCATAAAGACTCCTTGCATACTTTGAATGCTGTTCAGATAGATGCTTTTTTAACCGATATGGAAGCAGGGAAAATCGATCTCGGCCCCGAAGTGAACAGTCAGGCGTTTTTTGAATTAATGCTGCAGAACGTGCGTGAAAGTTATCTATCTGACCCGTTGTACGGTGGCAATAAGACAATGGCGGGCTGGAAGATGATCGGTTTCCCTGGGGCACGCTATGACTACCGACAATATGTCGAACGTCGTGGTGAAAACTTAAAACTAATCCCCGTAAGCCTCATTCCTGATAATTAATACCCGGAGCAGAGTTAATGTCGCAAATAAGAGATAGAGTTGATGTTGTCATTGTTGGATTAGGCTGGGCCGGTTCTGTGATGGCCGAAGAACTCACGCGAGCTGGATTAAATGTCGTCGCTATTGAGCGCGGCAAATGGCGTGATACCTCAACAGACTTTCCGGTCGCGGTCGATCCCGATGAGCTGCGCTGGCACTCCCGTCGCCAGATCATGCAACCGATGAGTGTTGAAACCATGACCTTCCGTAACAATTTGAGCCAAGATGCTGCACCCGTAAGGAACTGGTCGGCTTTCCAGTTCGGTTGGAACGTCGGAGGGGCCGGTACGCACTGGGCTGGCATGTCCTGGCGTTTTCACCCTTGGGTATTTGAGGCCGCGACACTTACGCGTGAACGTTACGGGACCGAGAAAATGCAGGGCCTGCAGCTACAGGATTGGGGCGTCACTTACGCTGAAATGGAACCTTATTACGACCGCTTTGAAAGTATCGCCGGCACCTCTGGCATTGCCGGGAATATCAAGGGTGAAATAAAACCTGGCGGCAATGTATTCGAGGGACCCCGCTCACGCGACTATCCAACACCGCCGCTAAAAGACACGCACTGGATGCGAAAGTACCGCGAAGTTACCGAAAAAATGGGCTATCACCCTTTTACTCTCCCGGCCGGAAATATCTCTCAAGCCTACGTGAACCCGTTGGGCGTGACTATGGGCCCATGCACATACTGCGGTTTCTGTGACTATCATGGCTGTGGAAACTTCAGCAAATCATCGCCTCAGGCTTGTATCCTGCCCGCCCTTATGCGTCGCCCTAACTTCACCGTGTTAACTGAAACGGAAGTGCTGCATGTGGTTAAGCATGAGGATGGAAAAACGGCCAAAGGGGTGAAATTTATCACCAAAGAGGGTGTTGAAGGTTTCCAGCCTGCAGACGTTGTCTGCATCACCGCCTATCAGATGGATAACGTTCGCCTGATGTTGTTATCTAAAATTGGCAAGCCTTACGATCCTTTCACTGGTAAAGGGAGTGTTGGCCGAAATTATAACTACCAAACTAATGCAAATATTACCGGGTTCTTCGACGGTGAATTCATGAACCCATTCATTGGTGGCGGCGCGCTGGCAGTACAGATTGATGACTTTAATGGGGACAACTTTGACCATAGCAAACTCGATTTTATCGGGGGAGCGGGTCTCATGGCGTTTTCGACGGATGGCCGCCCAATCCAGCATATGAATGACCTGCGAAAGGGAAGCAAGCGCTGGGGGAGTGAATGGAAGGCAGCTTACGCTCGGGATTATCAAACCGCCGCAACCATTAACTGCCAAGGTACCTCCATGCCGACCAAGGAAGCTTATCTGGATCTCGACCCACTCTATAAAGACCGCCATGGGCAGCCGCTGCTGCGCGTGACCTTTGACTGGAACGGTAACGATATCAGGATGTTGAATTACACTGCCGACAGAGCTATTGAGATTATGAAGGAGGCGGGGGGTAAAGATATCACTGTCGATCGCCAGACGGACATGCACTGGAATCCATACCGCCAGCTCAGTACGCACACTATAGGTGGTGCGGTAATGGGGGCCGACCCTACTACCTCTGCACTCAATGTGTATCTGCAAAGTTGGGATGTGCATAACGTATTTGTGGTTGGAGCCTCAGCATTCCCTAACAACGGCGGCTATAACCCGACGGTGACTGTAGGCGCGCTCGCTATTCGTGCAGCTCGCGCAATCCACGAGACCTACATTAAAAATCCCGCTCCTCTGGTGAAGGCATAATCATGAGTGTGAAAAAGAAAATTTCTTATGGGGTTGCGACGCTTGCCGTTCTCGCGGGAATAGGTATTTTGGGCCGAATGTGGTCAGTGCTGGATACGACGCGTTCGCAAGTGGCGGACAATACCACTGTGCTGGCCAACTTGCACAGTAACGATGCAGCGGCCATCAAGCGCGGTGAGTACGTGATGCGCATGAGCGACTGTGCTGCCTGCCATCAGGCCGATTTTTCCGGAGGGTATAAAATCAGCACGCCGTTTGGCGATTTGCAGACCTCAAATATCACGTCAGATAAAGAGACCGGCATCGGGAATATGACTGAACGAGGTTTCTTTAATGCGGTACGTCAGGGCCGCGGTGAGAAAGGTTTCCTCTATCCGGCCATGCCCTATACGGCATATGCCAAGCTCAGTGATGCCGATATGCACGATCTTTGGGCTTATATGTCAACAATCAAGCCGGTAAACAACAAGATTGACGAAAATGGCAGGATGAATTTCCCGTATAACATTCGTCTGGCAATGCTCGGTTGGAACCTGTTGTACTTTAATAACAGCGGTTTTAAACCTGACAACCTGCAATCAGATACTTCCGCCCAGACAACCGCAGACACCGCTAGCCTTAATCTTATCAATCGAGGAAAGTACATCGTCGATGGCCCCGCACACTGCAGTGTATGTCATACCTCTCGTAACGCCCTGGGCGGTGAGGTCGAGAGCGCCTACCTGCAAGGCGGCAATCTAGGTACTTGGTTTGCGCCGGATATCACGCCAGATATCCATTCAGGTATTGGAAGCTGGAGCCGCACTAATATCGAGCTTTATCTTAAGACCGGTTCAGAAGGTAAAAGCGTGGCTGCTGGTCCAATGGCCGAAGCTGTTGAGCACTCGATGCAGTACTTTAGTGATGAAGATCTGCATGCAGTCTCCGCCTATTTGAAAAGCCTGCCAGCGTCGAACAGTCCACAGGCCAAACCTTTGGTCATGGATGAGGCTGCGAAAAAACAAGGAGCGTTGGCGTTCGAGGTCAACTGCTCGTCCTGCCACGGTGTGCAGGGAGAGGGAATCAATGGCATGGTGCCGGCATTTGCTGGCAATCATTCGATGCTGAACAACCCGACCAATCTGATCACCGCGGTGTTGGTCGGTACCCGTGCACCTCATACAGCAGAACGTCAAACGGCGGCAGGAATGCCTTCATTTGCCTGGAAGATGGACGATGAGCAGGTGGCCAATGTACTGAACTATGTCCGTAACTCATGGGGTAATCAGGCTGGCGAGATTACGGCCAAAGATGTTCTTGAGCTACGACAGAAAACCGGAGCGGGTGAAAAAATTACGCCCCCCGGTTCCAGATAGAGATTGACAGGCTTTCCCTAACGGGCAAAGCCTATTAATAACAAGCAGCATCCTGCTCTTGTTGGCCTTATGACGCGTTCAATATTCCATAAGGCCTCACTACTTGGTCAGGAAAATCTTAATGCGCTCAAGGAGTAAGTCATGCAGCAAAACTTAGCACGCCAGCGTTATCAGACGTTCTCTTCTACCTTTATTCCCGTATCTCTGACGACTTATGCGTGGATTATCAATCTGGCGGTTACCCTCTACTATGGTGTCTACCTCGGCGGATTACATGATACGTCTAATTTTTTCAGTATCATTATTTGTATCTTGGGTGCGGTAACGTCGGCGTTGGTTATACCCGTTAATTTTTCAGTAGGATTTCTTATCTCGAGCTTTCTGTTGCTGATCCACTGGAGGATTGCCGCTATGGCCGAAGTGACGCCAATTATCATTATCTCTTCGATGATGGGCGTACTGTATCTGCTCTTGTTTTTGGACTGTATGAGGAAGAACTGGTTGTTGCCGGAAAATCAGGGGAGGCTGAGCGGTCTCGAATGGCAAGCCACCACGGTAAGAATTTATTTTGCCTTCGATATGGTCGGCCATTTTACCGAAAAACTCTTTGCGGGGACGGCGTCGTTCTATCATATGGGGGATATTTTTAGAGGATTTGGTGTGGGTCATCCTCAATTGATGGTGATCATCGGTGGCTGTTGTGAAATCGGTATTGCGATCGGCATCGGTATGGGGTTTCTGACCCGTTTGGCGGCTGTAGGCGGTATGCTTTACTTTATGATTGCCAATCATTTCGGGGATCATTTTGCCTACGGATTTACCTGGTCTAATGAGCCTGGTGGTGGATGGGAATATCCGATGTTGATGGCAATATTTTATCTCAGCTTTGCGCTCTCGGGAGCAGGGAAATTTTCAATCGATAACTGGCTCATTGAACGGAAAATATTGCCTAATGCGATACTATCCCTGTGTATCCCTCGTGCCAATCAGGTTGCATAAAGTAAATAGTGTCACCGATATTTTTTTCGATGGCACAACATTAAGCTTGAGAACGAGTATAGATCCTGAGTGGTTATAAATATAACAACCGTCATTCGGCCCTGATTGATCAGAAATTATTCAGGGCCGATGAAATATTTTAAGGATATGCTTACCTCGTAGAAGCAGGGCACATTATAGTTTCTTATCTCAACGGCCATTGATTTTATCCAAGGTGTAATAGACATTCTTAATCATGGCCTCGACATCCGTTATCATCCCTCTTTTCGAAATTGTTTTTCTCAGCCATTCAACTTCGGAATCAATTTGTCGATCGCTCCTCAGGGTGCTTTCTGTTTTCCTTAACCATTTAAGAATAAAAATATTGGTATCAATCCTGGAGCAATTTCGTTCTTTTCTTTTGTGGATCAAAATAGATACCAACAGGCAATAATAAAAATGTTGTACAGTCATGTTTGTCACTCTCATAATGCCAGATAACTTGTCATATTTTGGATATGCTGGGGTCTGGAAAAGGAGGAAAAATTTCCTCCGGGCCATCACCCTATCATGTACCGGGATAGCTTTGTCAGCTTGAGTGAAGCCTATCCCGGTATGCCTATTGATAGGCTATCAGAGATTAAATCGTAGTACTCTGAATGGGGCTCGTGTCGCGTCCTTGCCACCATTGTTTTGCGGGATCCGATTAGCCTGCGCGGCGTTGGTATAGACTTTCCCATCCGGACCAATAGCCATCGCATCGGGCCAGTCGAGCAGTGGAGATGATACGACATTCGACAGTGTGCCATCGGGATGCCTTAGCACGATAGTATGCTTCTCAGCGTCTGAAAGAAGCATATTGCCATCGGATAACATCAAAACACCGCCAACGGGCACTATTGGACCTTGATTTTCCACGCGCTTATCGAGTTCGCTCTCGGTGAGATGTGTATTAAGTAAATCATCGATCCTGACGCGCCAAAGATCCCCTCCTAAGGCTACGCAAAAATAGAGCCATTGTTTGTCTGGACTGATATCAATACCGTCAGCGTTAACAACCGGAATCTTGCCTTGCGGTGTCTTTTCGGCAACCTGGTCAATTACGGCGTTTCTTCCTGCAACCGCTTTAGTCTTTTGGCTGGCGGATAACAATCGTCTCGCTTTTCCTGAATCGATATTCAGTACGATGATTGCCCCGGTACCTGACTCTGTCAAAAACGCATTTCTGCCCAGTACGCGAACATCATTCAGGCAACCGTCATGAACAGGGACGATATGGCTATCGAAATGATAAACATGAGCTATATTGCCGCTGTTAATATTAACCTCGACCAGTTTCGCGCCCCCCTGCCCCAATGCACAGTCTACGACCCAAAGGCTGTTAGGTTTGTCCGGTTCAATACGTATCGCATTAATATTAACAAAATGGTCTTCAGTATTATCGTTACTGCTCCATTTATTCCAGGAGTTTCCGGGGTAAGGCAATATTTTACCCTCTTTGACAACACCCACCGAGAATGAATCTTGTTGTACCCATCGTGGCAGGCCTAGAAATATTCTACCGTCTTGTGCAACAGCAATACCATTAGCCTGATACGGTGACTCCAGTACGGTCTCAAGCTGGGATGCTGTCGCATGGGTCGCAAACCCCAAGAATACGGCAAGAGCAATAAGTTTAAGCTTATTGCCATTTGTTTTCGGTGTTTCGTTCAATTTACTATTTCTCTGACGACCCTGAAAACCCCCAGATAATATTTTTATCATAGCACACCCATGTTTTGATGGTTTGTTATTAAAGTATCCTCAATGATTTGAATTAATATTGAGGATACGAATTTAAAATGCAAACAACGAAATACCAGACACGGAATTTGAGGTTATTTTGATGTTTAATCGTTTATTTTTTCGTAATTAAAGATAAGTCGCTTCGGGTTCTATTATTATCAATATCCACCTTGTAGCGCAGTGGGTAATAGATTAAGGCTCTCTTTGATTGTCTTAAGTGATTGCTGGGCAGAGTGGGTGATCATACGGACATCGTTTCCGATAGTGACCAAGTCGAATCCCCATTGCAAAGCGCGCAGTGCATATTCTGCTGTGCCACAGTGCAGGCCTGCTCGGATGCCTTGCCTATGTGCAACCTCTAAAATGCGCTGCAGCGCCTCAATCATTTCAGGCTCTTCACGGTCAAAACCACGTCGGTAACGATCGCCGGTCAGGGCCAGGGTGAGATCGGCTGGGCCAATATAAATGCCATCTAGCCCCGTTGTTGCCGCGATCTCATCTAAATTTTTCATACCATTGGCAGTTTCGATCATCGCCAGACACAGCACCTGGCTATTCGCATGGTGTCCGTAATCGACACCATGGAGTATGCCAGCCCTGGTTGGGCCGAAACTTCTTGTGCCTTCGGGTGGGTATCGTACCCAGGAAACCAGACGGGCTGCATCTTCAGCATTATCGACCATCGGACAGATAATTGCGTCCGCACCGGCATCAAGTGCTTGCATAATAGGGGCAGGTTCCAGCCAGGGAACGCGAACAATACACCCAACGGCCGAAGAACGGAGACTCATTAACATGGTCAGTGCATCTTTGTAATCGACCAGGCCATGCTGAAGGTCAATGGTTAGCGCATCAAAGCCTTGTTGAGCGATAATCTCACTGACTACCGGGCTAGGTATTGATAGAAAAGTATTAATAACAGGGCGTTGCTGTCGCCATATTTTTCTTAGCGGATTCTCGTACATAAGAAACTTTTTACCTCTGGCTACTGTTAAGGAACCTGCCGGGCTTTCGCCCAAACAGGGATCTCTATATTGTGCTGATCAATGCGCCGTCGGCATTGCAAACTCTGGCCCCTGCGTCTTGCTGTCAGGCCAACGCTGCATAACGCTTTTGTAGCGCGTGTAGAAGCGAATACCTTCCTCACCATAGGCATGGTGTTCACCAAACAGAGAACGTTTCCAGCCGCCGAAGGAGTGCCACGCCATGGGAACAGGGATCGGGACATTGATACCGACCATACCCGCTTTTACCTTGCGGCTAAAAGCACGCGCGATGGCACCGTCTCTTGTGAAGCAGACTGCACCGTTGCCAAATTCATGGTTGTTGACCAACTCTAACGCTTCTGAGAAGTTTTCAGCACGAACAATGCCGAGAACGGGTCCAAAAATCTCATCCTTATAGATAGCCATTTCAGATGTCACTTTGTCGAAGAGAGTTGCACCGACAAAATACCCCTCTTCAAAACCGGCAACGCGGTGATGGCGTCCATCGACAACCAGGTTTGCGCCCTCCTTCTCACCCAAATCAATATAATGAGAAACACGATCTCGATGCTCACTCGTCACCAGTGGGCCCATATCAATGTTTTGACCCAAGCCGTTACCTACGCGAAGTCCTTTGATACGAGCCTGGATCTTATCGACAAGTTCGTCTCCGATGTCACCGACTGCAACAGCAATAGAACAGGCCATACAGCGTTCGCCTGCGGCACCATAGGCCGCCCCCATCAATGCATCCGCCGCCTGATCGAGATCGGCATCAGGCATGATGATCATATGATTTTTTGCCCCACCGAGAGCCTGCACTCGCTTACCATTGGCGCTTGCGGTGTGATGAATATATTGCGCTACAGGCGTCGATCCTACGAAAGAGACGGCTTCAACTTCAGGGTGGGCGAGCAGATGGTCGACAACGTTTTTGCCTCCTTGTACCACATTGAAGACCCCATCGGGCAGGCCTGACTCTTGTAAGAGTTGGGCCAGCATAAGACTGGCTGAGGGATCGCGCTCAGAGGGTTTGAGCACAAAAGTGTTGCCCGTGGCCAGTGCCATCGGGATCATCCACAGCGGTACCATGACCGGAAAATTAAAGGGTGTGATCCCAACGCACACTCCCAACGGCTGGCGCAAGTTCCAGTTATCGATATTACCGCCAACATTGTCCGAGAAAGTGCTGGTCAATAAGGTGGGTGCCCCGCATGCATACTCGATGACTTCGATACCGCGGGCAACCTCTCCCAGAGCATCATCGAAAACCTTCCCATGTTCGCGGACGATAAGCCTAGCCAGCTCATCCCGGTGTTGTTCCATCAGTGATTTAAAGCGCGACAGGATACGGGCACGACGAAGAGGAGATTGTGCCGACCAATCCTCAAATGCTGCCGAGGCTGCAGAAACGGCAAGATCAACGGTACCAACTGTTGCCAGTGCAACCTGCGAGACCACTTGGCCTAGCGCCGGATTGAATACTGCCTGGTGACTATCTCCGTCTCCGGCAATGACTTTTCCATTGATAAAGTGATTAATTGTTTCCATTAAAATCATCCTTTGGTAGGTGAAAAGTGTTCATCTAAGGCGATGTGCCAGACAGTTCCCGCAAGAACTGTCTTGATTCGTCAGCTACTGATTCGGCGAGAGCAGGAGGCAGGCGAATGAAAAGAGCGATATCGTTTTAAAAAAAGGTGATGATTATTGAATTGGGGGCTCAGGAATGAGTCCGTCTTTTCCCGGTATGGTCTCGAGATAATCAAAATCACAGCCTTCATCAGCCTGCGTAACATGTTCAGCAAACATGCGGCCATAGCCACGCGGGTAGTAAGGTTTAGGCGCAACCCAGTCGGCCTGACGCTGGGCCATCTCCTGTTCTGAGATCAACAGGTTCACTTCGCGTTTTGACACACTCAGCTCGATAAGGTCGCCATTGCGAACCAGCGCTAGCGGGCCGCCGATAAAGGATTCTGGCGCGACATGTAAGATACAGGTGCCAAAGCTGGTGCCACTCATGCGTGAATCTGAAATTCGGACCATATCCTTGACCCCTTTCTCAAGTAGTTTTTTAGGAATAGGAATCTGCCCCCATTCAGGAAAACCGGGTGCACCGAGTGGGCCAGCATTTTTAAGTACCAACACTGAGTCTTTATCGACCTGCAACTCTGGGCTATCTATCAGCCTCTGCAACTCTTCAACATTTTCGAAAACAACGGCGCTACCAATGTGCTCGCGCAAGGCCTTGTCAGCGGCATGAATTTTGAGTACTGCACTTTTCGGTGCGAGATTACCCCTAAGAATGACCAGACTTCCCAACTCTCCCAGCGGTTGATCGAGGGGCAAGATAACGTCATCGTTATAGACTTCAGCATCTGCGATATTCTCACCGAGCGTTTTCCCACTGACGGTTAACTGACTGGTGTCGATAAGCGAGCCGAGTCGCTTGAGCATGGCGCGCAGTCCGCCTGCATAGTAGAAGTCCTCCATCAGATATTTTCCTGCGGGGCGAATATTTGCCAAATGAGGTACTTCACTCGAGAGTTGATCAAAACGGTCGACGCTGAGAGGGATCCCTGCGCGACGAGCCATAGCAATGATATGAACAACGGCGTTGGTTGACCCGCCGAGTGCGAGTGCCGTCGTTATCGCATTGTCGAACGATGAAGCTGTCAGGAAATCCGACGGTTTCAAGTCTTCCCAGACCATGTCCACAATCCGCCTTCCGGTTCGTTCAGCCATGATCGCATGTCGAGAGTCGGGCGCCACGATAGACGACGCACCGGTAAGAGAGAAACCCAGCGTATCGGCGACGCTCATCATCGTTGAGGCGGTGCCCATAGTCATGCAGGTGCCCGCAGAGCGTGAGATACCATTTTCAACCTCCTCAAGCTGGAGTTCTGAAAACTCACCTGCCTTATATTTGTACCAAGAGGTGAAAAGGTCAGTGCCCGACCCGAGTGTTTTACCTTTATTATCTCCGCGTAGAGAGGGACCTGCGGGAACATAGATCGCCGGGATATTCATGGATATCGCACCAAGGATCAGCCCTGGTGTCGTCTTATCGCAGCCACCCATCAATACTGCGCCATCGATAGGATGAGAACGTAATAACTCCTCGGTCTCCATGGCCAGCATATTGCGGTAGAGCATTGCAGCAGGACGCACATAAGGTTCGCCTAATGACATCGCGGGAAGTTCAATGGGGAATCCTCCTGCCTGCAAAATACCGCGTTTGACCCACTCAGCTCGATCCTTGAAATGTGTATGGCAAGGGTTAATTTCACTCCAGGTATTTATTATCGCAATAACGGGTTTTCCCATGTAATCTTCGCGGGCATATCCCTGCTGTGCCATACGGGCTCGATGTCCCAAGGAGCGAAAAACAGGCGCTCCAAACCAGCGATAACTACGCAATTCCTCTGGCGTTTTTCTTTTAAGGGTTGACATGTTCACCTCCAAGCGAAAATTAATGTCTCCGATAGACTCATCTGAATATCTCAGTGTTTTATCTCTTTTTTAAACGGTATTTCTGGAAGGTTTTTACTACTGTTATTAAATTCTGGACTCAGGTCTGAAAAGTTAACTCTCTTAATATCCCCCACCATAAATACATAGAAGAATATTGTGGCCAGCGCGAAACATGCGACATAAACCAAGGCCCAATCAAATGAATTTGTCATCTTGATGATATAGCCAATCACAATAGGTGTGACAATACCGGATATATTGCCAATGGTATTAAACAGACCGCCGCTAAGACCAATGGCCTCTTTAGGCGAGGTGTCTGATACCACAGCCCATCCTAATGCGCCAACCCCTTTTCCGAAGAATGATAGTGACATAAAGAAAATAACCAGACTGACCGAGTCGATGTAGTTGCATACAATAATTGACATTGAACATAACATGCCGAAAATTATGGGAATTTTGCGTGAAAATGAAAGAGAGTATCCTTTCTTAAGCAGTGTGTCGGAAATGACGCCGCCAAGAACACCTCCACAGAAGCCGCAAATCGCGGGTAAAGAGGCTGCAAATCCAGCACTGAGAATACTCATTCCACGTTCCTTAATCAGGTATATCGGGAACCACGATATAAAGAACCATGTCAGTGTTGAAATACTGTATTGCGCCAGATAAATACCCAATAACATGCGTTGGCTGAGTAGCATCCGAATAGTTATTTTTGGTCTGGAAGATTCGGATTTTTTCGCAGATTGGACGTCCTCACTTTCACTAACTCTTTCACCTTCGAGATTAACTAAAGCCCCTCCAGTCTTAATGAAATCATACTCCGATGATGATATTCGAGGGTGTTTATCGGGTGTATAGACAACTCTTAACCAAATAAAGCTAAAAACTATTCCTATACAACCCATAAAGATAAATGCGCTTTCCCAGCCTAAGCTTGCGGTAAACCAGGCAATAATTGGAGCAAATAATGCTGTTGCAAAATATTGTGCAGAATTAAATACTGCAGAGGCCGTACCCCTCTCTTTTGTTGGAAACCAGGAAGAGACGACTCTGCTATTTCCTGGAAAAGCTGGGGACTCAGCCAAGCCAACAAGAAAACGTAAAGTAAAGAGGCTGATAACCGTAAGGGAGATAACTCCACTTAACATGACACCTTTAAATATAAAGACACCCGCTTGAAGTACCGTCAATATTGACCAGATGAGAATACTCCAAAAATAGACTCTACGAGACCCATATCTATCCGCAAGTTTACCACCGGGTATTTGGCCTATGACATAAGACCAGGCAAACGCTGAAAATATATATCCCATACTTACAGGGTCGATACTCAGCTCCTGTGCTAAAGGAACACCTGCGATTGATAATACGGCGCGATCGCTATAATTTATGGTTGTGACTAAAAACAACATCAACAGGATGATATATCTTGTTTTACCGGTTTTGTCAGGATTTTTATCATTTAATATTCTTGTTGTCTTATTCATGATGTTACCTAATAAGGGTAAACGACCGTGGGTACGTGAAGTACCGTCACCGGACTTTATTTTCTTAAGGAGGCTACTTACCACCTGATATAGTACCGTGACTGCTGGCAGAGGTATTTAACAAGCACTGAATGATGCTGTACCTCGTTCTGTAATTAGGTTAGTCGAGTTAAGTAAATTCAATACAGATACACTTTGAAGGGAGAAGACTCTAACTGTACTGAGAGTGCAGACCATACACTTTAAAGTATATGTCAATAAAATCATTGAAATCATAGTTTTATTTATTTAAAACGTTATGATTTATTTTTGTAACATGCAGAAATATTTGTATATTTTCATTTAAAATCAATAAATTAAATTGTATTTTTGTTTTTTTCCTAAGAAGCGATTTAGTGTGAGGGAAATCACATGCCCCCAATAAAAATTGGGATATTGATCACGTTATTCAGTCTCAAAGCGAGAATTTGTTAAACTTTTAAGTCTATTTTATAAAAAATCATCAAATTAAAACGGATAAAAAATGAAAGGTTATGTCCCAAATCTCATACCTCTCGAGGAGGGAATGTCTCTGGTTAAACGTATTTTTCATACTTTCGCCAAAGCATTTGCAGAACAAATGATCCGCCCCGGAGAGAAATTGCCATCCGTGCGTTTGTGCGCTCATATGTTTCAAATTAGTCCCTCAACAATCGTTGCCGCTTTTGAACTTTTGAAAGAGGAAGGGATGATTGAATCCCAACGTGGCTCAGGTTTTTATATGTCTGAAAACTTCATACCTCGGGCGCAGAGCAAGTTGCTCAGGCAAAACTCGTTGCCGATGAAAGAAAACATGGAACTCTCTATCGATGATTCCTGGCTTCTTGCCAACGTATATCAGGCAGATAATTCCGATTATCATTCAGTGGGATGCGGTTGGTTACCAGCTGACTGGTATCCACAACAGGAAATTAACAAAGCATTGCGCGATACCTCAAAAAGCACTCAGATCGCTAATTATGGTTATGGCACCCCTTACGGAAATGAAAATTTACGTATATATTTAGCTCACACACTCGCTGAACGATCAATAAACGTTCGACATGATAATATTCTATTAACCGCAGGGGCTTCACGCGCATTAGATCTAATCTCAAGCGCATTTCTGAATATTGGTGATACGGTGCTGGTCGACGAACCAGGATATTGTAATTTCCTGTCTTCAATGCTTGGTAAACATATCAAGCTAATTGGTGTCAAATGGACGCCGCAAGGCCCAGATACTGAACACATGCAAAAAATTTTAGAAAAAGAGAACATAAAATTCTACTTTACTAATCCGTGGTTACATAACCCGACTGGCGCCAGCATTTCACTTAATGGTGCTCACCGGTTACTGACGTTAGCCGAAAAATATCAGTTAACTGTGGTTGAAGATGATGTTTCAGGCGATCTCCTTAACCCTGGAAAAGTCACCCTCTCGGCATTGGCGGGGCTGGAACGGGTCATTCATATCGGCAGTTTTTCCAAATCGATCTCTCCCGGATTAAGGGCTGGTTATATCGTTGCTGCCCCAAATACACTGAATCGATTGATGCAGTACAAGATGATGACCGGGCTCACCTCTTCGTCAATTATTGAACAAGTTGTTTTAAATGTGTTGCAACAGACATCGTACAAAAAACATCTCAAAACAGTCAGAAGCCGCCTTGCACAAGCGCATCGCGATATTCGTAAGTTTTTTGAAGAAATTAACTGGGAGGTCTTCTGCGAGCCTGATGAGGGATACTATGTGTATGGTCGTCCCAAGGAGGGAACGACCGACTCACGCTCTCTCGCAGAGCAAGCTCGTTCAGCGGGGTTATTATTTGCTCCAGGTTATCTCTTCCATCCTGATCATAAAAACAGTCCATGGATCCGATTTAATGTGGCTTTTTGTCAGGAAAAGAAAGAGTACCTCTACCCCTTCCTGAAAAAAATCGGCAAAACAAGTTAGTCCAACGTGAATCATTTATATAGTGAAAATCCTATGTATTAAGCTGATTGGCTTACATGTTATAGGGAGTGACGACGTTAACTTTTGACATTAGAGGAATTTGCTTGCTTATGGGTACAAAACCATGGAATGCAAGCAACGTTTGAAATACCACTCTGGCATCATAATTTAAGTTATTTTCGATCACAGCATTTATCTTATGCTGCTCCATTAACTGTCTATTTTCCTGGTCCACATCATGGGCAATATAAACTTGTATCTTACGCTTTGAAGCATGAAATGCGCGAATTATCGCCGCATTTCCGCCGCCAACGCAGTACACAGCTTTTATGTTTGGGTGTTTATCTAATGCTGTTTTAACAACATCAAATGTTGGAACATCCATACCGTAACCTTCACTGATAGGGATGGTTCTGAGCTTGGGAGACAGAGCTTTCAGCCTTTCGCAAAATGCATCTACTCGCTCTTTTTCACCTAAGAACTTTTGACTGCTTAATATCACAGCGACATCGAGATCGCTTCTCTCCAACCATTCTGACATCAAATATGCCGCCGTCTTGCCCGCAGAATTATTATTCATACCGGCGTAACAGAGTCGTTTGCTGTTGGAAATATCGGTCACCATGGTGACAACAGGGACATGGTATTTTTGCAATTCATCGATAGTGTTAGAGATAGTTATATTATTTTCGGCTTTTAAAATAATACCATAGCTATCATTCGCACAACGCAGCATCAGTTTGCGCATGTTTTTTGTACTGATAGTTTCGAAACAGTGGAAACGAAGTTTTAAGCGAAATGGTGCAAAGTGGCTGATTTCATCAATCAAAGCATCACACACGAGCCGACTGAAACGTTCGGGAGTGTGTAAGATAACATCCAGCGGTATGGTTCTCCCTGACGCTAAACTGGTCCTCTCCTGAATTTCAAGATCACCAATCGCCTGTTTTATCCTTCGTTCTGTCTGAGCATGCACGCTTCCTCTGCCATGCAGTGCGCGGTCTACAGTAGCTTTACTGACTCCTGCCTGAGCTGCAATTTGTTTAATGGTAAATCTCATTTTGAGTCCTTCTTGAGGTCTTTTATATGTTTTGTAAATCAAATGTACATGATATTATTCCTTTTGTTAATAATTTTAAATGTTTGTTTAATTAGTGTGATTACCCACTAGATTATAAATTAAGGTTTCTTGAGTACTCCCAAAAACCTTAATGAAACATCATCTTTATTTTTGAGCAAATTTGTTTGTTCTTATTTTTTGATATCAATTTATTTGATATTGCAGATTAACTTTTTGAGCTAATCAGAATAAATGTCGTAATAGCCCAATAAACATTATTGTATTTATTTAACCTCTCGTAGTAACGATTTTTAACGCAGGGATATATGAAAAATGAAAAGTAGCCTTTTCTTACTATCTAAATTAGTAGGGGGGGCATTTACTGCCCTCGGGTTGTGTCTGGCCGGCGGCGGAGCCTATCTCGTTTTCCTTGGTGGCTCATGGTTTTATTTACCTGCCGGGATAATCATGGCAGGTTGTGGTGTTGGTCTATTTCGAAGGAAAGCGTGGTCAGTTTATCTTTCCTGGATTTTACTCATCGTAAGCCTTATTTGGGCTTTTTCAGAGGTCGGAACAGACTTCTGGCAGTTAGTTCCTCGCACCATTACCTTCTTAGTCATTCCATTAGTAATAACACTATTCTCACCAATATTGGTTAAAGGGAATGGTTCAGCAGCGCTGAACAAATACCTCTCTTGGGCCCTTTCGCTTGGCTTGGCCGTTGCTCTAGTCACTATCTTTACCAATATGTTTCGTGTGCATCCGGAAGTTGAAGTTACAGCCAATGCGCCGGCACCGAAAGTGCTTGATAACGACGCGGGAAAAGAGGGTGGCAACGACTGGGCAGCCTGGGGCAGGAACACTCTGGGGCAACGTTTTGCTCAATTTGATCAGATAAATAAGAGCAACGTTAAAGACTTGAAAGTAGCCTGGACTTACCGTACGGGCGATATGGCTATCGATGGTGCAGAGTACCAGACAACGCCATTGAAAGTCGGTGACACCATGTACATGTGTACACCATTCAATAAAATCATTGCCATAGATCCAGAAACCGGAAAGGAAAAATGGCGATTTGACCCCCATGTTAAAATTGGTGGTGCCAACGCAACCTGGAAACGTTGCCGTGGGATCGGCTATGCAGATCTTTCAACTACGACCGTAAGCGCAGAGAACAATAGTAGCCCTCTTCCGGCTATATGCCGCAAACGTATTGTGGCAACAACCATTGATGCTCGACTCTTTACGGTTGATGCTGAAACCGGCAAGCTGTGTGAAGACTTTGGTGACCATGGGTATGTGAATCTATTGAATGGCCTTGGACCTCGTGCTCCAGGGGACTTCTACCCAACCTCCGCGCCACTTGTTGCCGAGGGGATCGTCATGGTGGGTGGCCATCTTAATGATAATCTGGCTACTGGCGAGCCTTCGGGTGTTGTCCGAGGCTACGATGTCCAGACCGGTAAACTGGTTTGGGCATTTGATCCTGCTCGTGGAGGAAAAGATAGTACCCCGCTACCAAGCGGTGAAGTATATGCTGTGGAGTCGCCGAATTTTTGGGGAACCGCATCATACGATCCTAAGCTTGGCCTGGCTTATTTCCCCACGGGAAACCAGACACCAGATTTCTGGAACGGCAATCGTCATGACTACTCTCAAGAGTACACTGATTCTATCGTCGCAGTAGATATGAAAACCGGTAAAGAGCGTTGGCACTTCCGTACTGCCAATGCCGATCAGTTTGATTATGACGTCTCATCACAGCCTATCTTGTACGATTTGCCGCAAGCAGATGGTCAAATTACTCCCGTCGTTATTCAGTTGACTAAACGCGGGGAGATATTTGTTCTGGATCGCCGCACAGGTAAACCCGTATTCCCGGTTGAAAATCGCAAGGTTGCAACCGATGCGATGCCCGGCATGAAAGTTTCTGATACTCAGCCGTTCTCCGCTATTTCCGTAGGGACGACTCCTCTTAAAGAGAGCGACATGTGGGGCGCATCAATCTTTGATCAGCTTTACTGCCGCGTTCAGTTCAAGGAGATGCGTTGGGAAGGCCCCTTTACTCCACTGTCTGATAAGAAACGTACCTTAATTTATCCAGGTTACTATGGTGGTTTCAACTGGGGCGGCGGTGCACTGGATACGTCGACGGGTACACTCATTGTTAATGACATCCGTATGGCTCAATGGGGACAATTTATCAAGCGTGAAGAGGCTGAACGCAGGGGATTGGCAGCGAGCACCGAGGGGGAATATTCCGAGCAGCTCGGCACTCCATGGGGTGTTGAACGCGGGATGTTTATGTCGCCTCTAGGTGTACCTTGCTTCAAGCCACCGTTCGGTTCGATGACAGCCATTGACCTGACGACGGGCAAAACTCGCTGGCAAGTTCCTGTAGGTAGTGTTCAGGACGCACCTATTCATGGCGTTGCACCAGGGGTCTATATTCCATTGGGTATGCCAACAATGGGTGGGCCTTTGGTCACCAAGGGCGGCTTGACCTTCTTCCATGGCTCACTCGATTACTATGTCCGTGCCTTTGACAACAATACAGGGCATGAACTGTGGCGTGGCCGTCTGCCAGTGGGTGGACAAGGTGCACCTATGACTTATATAGGTAAAGACGGTAAACAGTATGTGGTTGTCGTGGCTGGAGGAGCAACGCGCACTGGCACAAATGCCAACCGTGGCGACTATGTCATTGCCTATGCACTGCCGGATAATAAATAGAGCAACATTGTCATAAAACCTATTAATTAGACGATAAACTCAAGCCGATTGTCATTACGCAATCGGCTTTTTAGTTATTAATTTTCTAAGTTACATAGGTGCATCGGGTTGCGCCGGTTGGTCGTACCCGCCCCAGATAGACTGATCAAAATTAATAACTGATCCTGTCATCAAGCCGGACTCTGAACTTGCCAAAAAGGCGACAGCGCGCGCCGCTTCGTCGGGCTGTATCAGACGCTTAAAAGGCTGACCGGCTGAAGCCTCTTCAAGCCAGTTATCGTCAGCACCGTGGTGGCTTCGCATAATCTGATCTTCACCATCTGTTGCCATCCAACCAAGATTAAGTCCGTTTACGCGGATCCTATTACGTAATAGTGCATAGGCCGTATTGCGTGTAAGTGTAGCTAACGCCCCTTTTGATGAAGAGTAAGCACTCAAAAAAGGCTGCCCTGCTAATGCTGACATTGAGCATATATTGACAATACTTCCTTCTATATTGTTACGCTTCATGATTTTGATAGCCTCTTGCATCAAATAAAACGGTGCACGGACATTAGTTTGAAATATTTTATCAAATACCTCAGGGGGCGTATCCAGAATAGTGCCTCTGTCAGTTGTGCCTGCCGCATTGATGAGAATATCTACTTTTCCATAAAGCCTGTCAGCCCTATCAATCACTCTTCGACAATCTTCAACTATGGAAAGGTCGGCTCGTACAAACTCTACGTGAGTGGAATCTAATGAGGTGAGTTTTTCGGCAAGCTCTTTACCTTTGAGCTCATTCCGCCCGCAAATAATGATGGCTTCGGCATTTTGCAAAACAAAGTGATGTGCAATCGCAGCCCCGAGACCTTGGGTACTTCCTGTGATAACGGCAACCTTTCCTGCGAATTGAGCCATTGAAGATTCCTTTTGATGAAATATAATTTTATGATTAATCCGCCACGCTCATAATTTTAAGTAAGAATGAGCATCTAACAAATAGTCCAAGAGCTGTGTAGTATTAGGTATATAATAATATTCGGATAAACGCATGACTGAAAGTGCTGGCAGAATCATATCCAAATGCCTGCCCCTGAGAGCAAAACAGAGTACCTGAATTTATCAGTGTGCGTCCTGCGAGTTGCATTTTCCAACGCAATCGCGTGTCAGTCAGTCTAGCGAGTAACTCCGGTATAACCCTGCTCTCTAACCTAAGCGCACGAACCAACATCATAGGACCAAGTTGGCATTTTATCAGCCCGTTGCCGTGCTGGTGCTGCGTCAATTCATATGCCAGCTTTTCCGGAACCTGAAAGTTAATATAGGCGGGGCGATGGCGGAGAGATAAACCGTAAGGTACTAACCATTGGACTGATACCGATGCCCGGAGCCTGTATCAAGAGAAAGGAGAATGCCCTCTTCACTAATCTTGCCATTGAATAGATGCACGGGGAGCCGGATCAGGAGTCGCACTGCAACACGCCTGTCACAGCGGCTCCCTTCTATGGTTTCAGAAGTTCAGCCGTTACCGTTCAGAATGGGCTCAGGCTTAGTCAGATTACGTATAATTAAAGAAAACAGGCCGTCTCGAGGAGTAATTCACCTTTTATTGAGAATGCCTTTGACAATATTAAATAATTATCCTTTAGACTGACTGAATAACCATTCCCTTGCGGTCTGGATGTAAAAGAATTTACGCGCAGAGGCCATATGATCTATGCCTCTAAACGTTAGAAACGTAATATTTCCTTTTTCATCCAAGTACTTTTTGACCTGATTGTTTAATGTTTGCTGTTGGGTTATCGGGAAAATAAGCGCTGGCTCCAGCAATTCACTAGGGCGAACGACCTTTGCCCCCGCCTGCTCCCAGACCGGCACACATTTCTCATTCCAAGGTGTGGCTTTTGTGTCTTCCGACCCCGTAATGATCAGTAGTTTTTGATCGGCCAAAGTGACGACATCTTTAGGACGCTGCTGACCGGCGATGATCAACCCGGCAGCAAAGGTCTCTGGGTGTCTGGCCATCAGCCACAGTGAGGTCATTGCGCCCATTGACCATCCTGTGCAGTAAACACGGGAAGCATCGATTTTCAGCACCTTATCCTGCCGGTCCGCAAGATTTGGATTGCCATAATCCCAAGTATTACTTAGCAGTGACTGAACCAGTCGCCAGGTGTTTTCAACATCACTGGTATGCTCCCAATAATCATTCATAGTGGTACGTTCATAGCGTGGCGTAATGATCACGCATTCACGTTTTTCCTGTTCTTCCGGCTGGCTCCAGATTGAGGCTATGCACTGTTCGGTCAGCGTCTGGGCACAAGTCCCGTCATAGCTGGTCCCCGAGTGTGTGATCGCCAACAGCAAAGGGTAAGACTTGCGTTCGCCGCCGGGCTGCAGGAATGATTTAGGTAAGTAAATGCTGTATTCGAGCCATGCCGAGCGTGCATCATCCCACCACCAGTGACTCTGCTCCCAGTCATCCACCCCCCGTATAACGGTATAAGTTCTCTGTCCGTCAACGTTTGACCAGACAGTGTTGCTGGCGACATAGTTTTTTCCCTCCAGTGTTTTGACGTTTTTCACCTGAATAAGCGAAACCTTGTCGCTGTCGGTAGTAGGCAGGCTGAGATCTGAGTCATGGCTGAATTCGATAATCACAAATCGGCCGGTAACGCTGGAATGGCTGTCTAAAAGTGCCGGCTGCGCATTAGTATAAATGGCGTTGACTGCCCGCATCACTGGGGCAGCTTGTGTATCATTTTTATCTGGCTCATCCGGCATACCGGCAAAGAATCCGTCTGCGGCAGGAACAACCCCGGCTTTAAAGGTATCGTTCCTTAAACTTTGGGCATCAATGTATGCATCATACTCAGCCGCAATACCGTAAACTTTCTCGCCACCACCTGTGACTTCACAAAGCGCGTAAATTCGCTGTAGGCCAGGTGCTTTCGGCGTTTTTTCTTTGTCATCGCTGACAGCCGCCGTCATAAAGCCGTTTTTGTTTGCTGCACCGGCAGTCCGTGGCAAGAGCGTAGCAGAAAGAGCGCCAGCCAGTGCGGTGCCGGCAACCATAAATGTTCTTCGCGACATATCTGACATATCAAATTCCTGAAAAATGTTTGAACGTCATGCCGGCAATGCCCGCAAATGGTTCAATAAATTGACGATAACCTGCACAGCATGCTCCCCTTCACCAGGTGCAAAAGGCGATGAACGTGCTTCGTAAGTAAATCTTTGATATCCAGAGATATCGGGCAAATATTTTGCCGCCCCATCGACCATCGTTATGACCAATGTCTGAGCAAAAGGGGAAGCGGCACGGATGCGTTCACCGAGAATAGCAGAGAGTTCAGGCTGGACGCCGACTATGACGCTATTTCCCCACTGTATGAGTACAACGGGCAAGTTAACTGGCGTGCTGTGAACATAATCAAAAGTGGTAACCGGACCTGTCGCTGCATTATGTGGGGTAAATCTTAACCCGTTCAACGCAATCAGATGGCGCTCAACTCGATATATATTGGCAGACTCAGGTTTAATGCTCTGAGTAATGCGGATCACCTCGTCACCCAGTTTTTGCCCCAGTAACGCCAACAGCAAGAAGCCTTTTTCATGCAAATCCGCACGCCCGACGCTACCATCATCATGGATGATATGGGGGCTTGCCTGAAGGTACGGGACCTGGTCGCCCGCACACCCGACCAGATAAAACGCAACAGCGTTATCTCCGTAGTGACGCTCTACATAATGACTGACTGCACCCGCAAGATCGGCACTGACTAAACGCCCGCCGTTTTCAGTCTGAGAGGCATCCATCACGGCGGGCTGCACGGCATAATTGATAAGAACGGCGAGCGGCTGATTATTTAGCGTGTTGATTGTCACTACCCCGACAGCGGGGTCCGTAAAACCTGTGTCGTCTGCACCCAGCCACCATCCATAAGGCGTTGAGATATCGCGGTTGACACCAATACGGCTGATACCATTGCCCATCCCGATAATGGCCGGTTGCAATGTGCCCATCGCCTGATGAGTCGCGCGGCGTAAGGCTTTTTTAAATGCCTCGAGCACCGCCTGAGTTTTGGGCGTCTGCTGATCGCCTGTAACAAGGTGTGGAGTGGAGAAAGAGTGACTGGCCGTAATAATAATGCACTCAGCTTTTACGCCTGTAATTTCAGACACCACAGCTTTCATCTGCACAATCACAGTGTCCGTCAAAGACGTTATATCCACAACCACGATAGCCTGCCGATAACGCCCCTTCTCTATCAGTAAAACGCGTGTACTAAGCGGGTCATGCTCTGCGGTGAACTCATCAATTGGAAGAAGACCAGCTAACGCGATGTTTGATCGACCGGCCCCCGCCCGCAACTTGGCATCATCGCCTGTTGTTGTCCCCCCCATGGCAGGTATCATGAGCGCCAGCGCGCTCAACCCCAAACCGGCCTCTAGAAAACGTCTACGGCTGAACATCGTCATTTCCAACATCCCTTGCTTTATTCAAGCTGGAGAATGGGGCCCGCTTCAGGATTGAGACGCAGCCCGTCATGCGATCTTCACTGCCAGTTCAGTGCCCCGTTTGATGGGTAGCGTCACGGAAATGAATCCGTTGGCAGGGTCGCGGATATAGTCGAGGAAATCGGGCTCGGCATTATCGTTAAGCACGTAGCCACCCACGCGTAATTGTGGAGCCATGATTTCAACGACTTGTCTGGCCAGCGTTGGGCCTTCAGCCAATGGCCAACCATCAATAAGCACAAAATCCACCGGCCCTCCCACTTCTTTCAGTGTTTCACGGGCATCGCCTATACGGATATCGACATAAGCTTCCAGCCCTGCAGCCGCCAGATTGCGGTAAGCCGTGGCGGCTTTAGCCGAGACCAGTTCTGCTCCCACCACTTGTCCGCCGCCATTGTCACGCATGGCTGCAGCAAAATAGATCGCCGACATGCCAACCGACGTAGCAAAATCAACTACGCGCGTGGCTTTCATCGCGCGACACAACAGATAAATCAGGTCACCCTGCTCAGGATGGATTGAAAACCCGTAATCGGCAAACAGCTCAGGGTCAGGCGCGCCTGGCCCCTCAAACGCTGATGCATCCGGACGTTTGCGGCGTGCATTCATTTCTTCAAGAACCGCTAAAATCACAGGGTCTCGAAGGGCGGAAGTGTGATAATTTGCCAGTGAAGATTTCATAAAATAATTATCCAGGAAGAAGGTACACTGTGTACATCGATGGAAATATCTTCGCCAATCTTATGGTACTTATCAAGTACCATAATTACAGAATGCTGACTGGATTGTGTAATCAAAGATGAAAATAAATGACTTCTCACCTGCTCCTACCCGCGGCCGACCCAAAATGCTGGACGACACACAGCGCCGTCAGGCCATCATCGAACATGCTTATCGGGCATTTGTAGAGTTGGGCTTCGCACAAACCAGTACAGCTGAAGTCGCCCAGCGCGCCAGAATTTCTAAACGTACCCTCTATGAGGCTTTCAGTGATAAAAAAGCGTTATTCGCTGCAGTGATCAGCGAATATCGTCATCTGTTACTCGACCTGCCCAGGCCGACTGATGAAAGGTGCTCCGTCAAGGAGAGCCTGTTCCGTATTTTCCGCCTGGATATCGATAATGATGAAACACTGGAACGTGAAGCGATCCTGCGATTGATGACACGAGAATCGATTCTTTTTCCCGAGCTTTCGGATTACCTCTACGACACTAAAGCAGTGAAATCACGCGAATTGCTGGTGGAGTGGTTACAGAAAACAGCAGGTGATCACGGACTGTTTCTTGAGGATGTTGAAATTTTGGCGGGTTTACTCATGGATGTTGTTTTTGGTGCTTTATTGCCGCATCGTCGACTGACAAGCATGAAGGATCGAAACAGAAATAAAGAGCACATTAAAAAACGCATTGAGATAATTTTGCAGGGAATAGGATGGCTAAAGAATGACTTCGAGTGATACTACCGATGACACGTGAAAAACAATGAGCTGAGAAGATTAAACACAACCTCCAGTACTATCGTGTACACGTTCATTCAGTCTCTGAGCATATGGGGTTGCCACTAACTGACGACTGTTTTATGGACGCAATTCCGTGACTTACTCGAATACAGACCATGTTTATCGGATACGCATGAGTTTCCACCGACGATCTGCAATGTGGTGCACTGCTGCAGGGACGGTCATTGAAAAATTTATTGCAGTTGGTTGAGCAGTCGACGAGTGGTTCTGTCGCGTTAACGGAGTGAAGATGATGAAATCTGCGCTACCTGTTTTTTCAGGCTGCCAGCAGATAAAATTGTTCTGCAGACGACAATCCTTCGCCAGCTTGATGATGAAGCTGTCCTTTACGGATCATGTTTACCAGCTCAATACCCGAAAGTATGGTCTGTGCCCGCCGGAATGATTTGAATCCCAGCATGGGGTCGCGTTCGTCGTTTGATGTTCCGGTGATCCTGCACCACAAGGTTGTTCAGATATTTGTTCTGCCTGATCGTGATGCTTTCTTCATCGGGTTTGTCGGCATTGAGAGTGGTCAACGCTGCCGTATTGGCGCCACTTTTATCAATGGTTACCCTTTCTGGCCCACCGTGGTGGCGAATAGCCTTACGAAAGAAACGCAGTGCTGCGCCGGCATCCCGCCTGGCGGTCAGCAGGAAATCGATGGTCTGCCCTGCGGTATCGACGGCCCGGTACAGGTATTTCCACTGCCCTCTGACTCTGATGTAGGTTTCGTCCATTCGCCAGCGTCGACCCACCGGGCGTTTATACCGTCGGAACACCTTATCCAACAGGGGCACCAGGCGGATGACCCAACGGTGAAGCGTCGAATGATCAACAATAATGCCGCGCTCGGCCATCATCTCTTCCAGATTACGGAGGCTCAGGGAATACGCCAGATACCAGCGAACACACTGGGCGATAACATCGGGGGATAATGCAGGCGTTGGAAAGATTTTCGGATCAGGGACATGGTCAGGCAACATCGTAAAAAAAACAGCATGTTACCTGACGACGTCTTAATGCGACAGAACCAAAAAAAGCGTTGAGCATCTGCTGGAGCAGTTTGGTTTTGAGGTCATAGATGTGGGTAATTTGAGCGAGGGATACCGCTTTGAACGTGGGTCACCCGCTTATTGCATTCCGATGGACGGGGCAATGCTGCGACAAACGCTGGAAGAGGTACAGAGCAATAATTAAGGCTGCGCTCGGGGGCTTTTGTCCCCCGGCGCATGGCCCATTACAGCTCTTGTCGAGTGGGGCGGAAAAGAATTTCGTTAATATCGACGTCTTCCGGCTGACTGATGGCAAAGGCTACTACGCTGGCGAATGACTCGGCCGAAATCGCCGTATCCTCATAGAATTGTTTGATATTTTTCGCCACGTCCGGCTCGGTGATGCTGTCAGCCAGCTCGCTGGTCACGGCCCCTGGAGAGATAATCGTCGTGCGAATATTGTAGGGCTTCACTTCCTGGCGCAGCCCCTCAGAGATGACGCGAACGGCAGTTTTCGTTGCCGCATAGACCGCGCTACCCGGGCGAACCTTGTGACCGGCAACCGATGAGGTATTGATAATATGCCCGCTTTTCTGCTCTTTCATGTACGGCAATGCTGCCGCAATGCCGTACAGCACGCCTTTGAGGTTAACGTCAATCATTGCGTTCCAGTCGTCGAACTTACGGCGTTCGAGCAATGAATGCGGCATCAAACCGGCGTTGTTAACAATCACGTCAATGCGCCCATAGTGGCTCACTGCTCGGTCCACCAGCGCCTGAACCTGCTGCGGGTCGGTCACGTCGGTTTTCAGAATAGCGTCTTTACTCAGCGAAAGTTCTTCGGCAATTTTGACCAGCCTGTCGAGGCGGCGTGCACCCAGCACCAGTTTTGCTCCGTCCTTGTGCAAACGACGCGCCAGTGCTTCGCCCAAACCGCTGCTGGCGCCCACGATAACTACCACTTTATTTTCGATACCTTGCGACATAGTGCCTCCGCATTTTTTCAAAATAGCTCTGATAAGACGCTGATATTTGTCTGATAACGGCTTAAAGGGTGCGACTACTTCTGATATTGCTCGTCAGTAACCTTTTCCAGCCATTCGATTGAGCTGCCGTTCAGTGATTCGGCGATAGCGATATGGGTCATGGCATTCTCTGGCGTGGCGCCATGCCAATGCTTTATGCCTTCCGGGATCCAGACGATATCACCTTGATGAATATCCTGAATTTCAGCCCCCCACTCCTGTAACCATCCACGCCCTTGCGTCACAATCAGCGTCTGACCAAGAGGATGAGTATGCCAGGCGTTGCGGGCTCCCGGCTCAAAAGTGACAATCGCGCCACTGATGTTCGCAGATTCCGTCCCTTTAAACGGCGAGTCGATTCGCACCTTGCCGGTAAAATAGGCTTCGGGAGCGGCCTGACTTGGCTGAGAACCTGCGCGGGTAATTTTTATGCTCATTGTTTCTCCGTGTCGGCAGAACTGCCGTCATTATTTTAGTGTTTATAAAATAGGGCTGTTTTAGAAAGTAACAAATAGGCAGAGCCAAGAGTAGATAGAATAATGCGCTAGAACATATGAGCTAAACTCATAAATGGGAGGGCCTGTCTGTGTTACAAAGAGCCAAGCGTCTTAAAGATTAGTCCAAAAAGTGATGCTCAGGCGAGAAATTGCAGACTGAGTCACGTTATTACCGACAAGGTATTTACATGCTAAAAGAAAACTTCAATGACTTAATGTCATTTCTGGTGGTGGCAAGAGAGCGCAGTTTTACCCGCGCCGCGGCCAAACTGGGCGTATCCCAGTCGGCGTTAAGCCACGCAATACGCGGGCTGGAAGAGCGTCTTGAGGTGCGTCTTCTGACCCGTACCACGCGCAGCGTTGCCCCCACCGAAGCCGGTGAAAACCTGGTCAGTAGTATAGGTCCGCACTTTGAAGAAATTGAAAATCACCTCGATGCGCTGAGCGAAATTCGCGACAGGCCGAGCGGTAATATTCGCCTGACCGCAGGTGAACATGCGCTCGATTCGGCGCTGTGGCCGGTAATGAAAAATTTTCTGGCGGATTATCCTGATATTAACGTTGAGGTTATCGTCGATAACGCACTGATGGATATCGTCAGCGACAGATTCGATGCCGGCATCCGCCTGGGTGAACAAGTAGCGAAAGACATGGTTGCCGTCAGAATCGGGCCTGAAATGCGCATGGCGGTCGTCGGCACCCCGACATACTTCGAAAAATATGGCACGCCCTCTACCCCTCAAGATCTGCAAAATCATCGTTGTATCAATATGCGCTTACCGACACTCGGCGGGATCTATGCCTGGGAGTTCGAAAAAGAGGGCAAAGAGCTAAAAATAAGGGTCGATGGACAGCTGACCTTCAACAGCCTGCGTCAACGGCTAGAGGCGGCCCACCTGGGTTTCGGTCTAGTCTATTTACCTGAAGACGTGGTGAAGGACGACCTCACACAGGGCCGATTAATACGCGTACTCGAAGATTGGTGTGCACCATTCCCCGGCTATTATCTCTATTATCCCAGCCGCAAACAGCACACCAAAGCCTTCTCCCTATTGGTTGAGGCGCTGCGCTATCAACGGTAACCCTTCATATTTCGCAGGCCTCGATTATCAGGAAAACGGCGTAAGAGGTTCAATCTTGGCGAGTATTTCATAGGTCAACCGCACCGATTGGCAATCAATTTCCGCTTTCCATCAGCATGATTGCGGCATTCCTCAACTCATTTCGAGATCTGATATGTCCGGATTATTCTCTCCGTTTATCCTTAAAGACGTCACGCTGCGTAACCGCATCGCCATCCCCCCTATGTGCCAATACAGCGCGGTCGATGGCCTGACAAACGACTGGCATCGCGTGCATTACGCAAGCCTCGCGCGCGGTGGAGCGGGTCTGGTTATTGTCGAGGCGACCGCCGTGTCTCCCGAAGGTCGTATCACCCCCGGATGCCTGGGTTTATGGAACGATGTGCAGGCAGAAAGACTGGCGCAGATAGCCAAAGAGATTAAAGCTGCCGGTGCCGTGCCGGGGATTCAGATTGGTCACGCAGGCCGTAAAGCCAGCGCCAACCTGCCGTGGGAAGGTGATGATCATATCGCGGCGGGCGACAGTCGTGGCTGGGAGACAATCTCTCCCTCCGCCGTGGCGTTTGGTCACCACCTGCCAAAAGTACCTCACGAAATGACGCTGGCCGATATCGCTCGCGTTAAAGCCGATTTTGTTGCCGCGACTCGCCGCGCGCGTGATGCAGGTTTCGAATGGATTGAGCTGCACTTCGCTCACGGCTACCTGGCACAGAGTTTCTTCTCCGTGCACGCTAATCAGCGTCAGGACGCCTACGGCGGTAATGTCGAAGGGCGCAGCCGTTTCCTGCTCGAGACACTGGAAGCCGTGCGCAGTGAATGGCCTGAAAACCTGCCGTTGACTGCACGTTTCGGCGTGATTGAGTATGACGGACGCGATGAAGAAACGCTGGAAGAGGCTATCGGCCTCACCAAAAAATTCCGTGCGGGCGGGCTGGACCTGCTGAGCGTCAGCATCGGTTTCTCAACCGCCGACTCCAACATTCCCTGGGGTGCCGGATTCCTGGCACCTGTCGCCGAGCGCGTGCGTAATGAAGCGGGGATCCCGGTAGCTTCTGCATGGGGTATCGACTCACCGGTTATCGCCAGTCAGACCATCGAGCAGAATCAGCTGGATCTGGTGATGGTAGGCCGTGCGCACCTCGCTAACCCTAACTGGCCTTATCAGGCGGCCAAGGCACTGAGTAAAGAAGAGCCGTCATGGGTGCTGCCAGCGCCTTATGCACACTGGCTTGAACGCTATTCAACGGCTGAATAACGCACTTTGATACTGACGTTTCCCGCCTGATAACGGGCGGGAAATATTTAAAATAAGCTGCAAATTTTACTTTTTATTGAGTTCGCTAAACGGCACGCCACCGCGAGACTTGTTAACAGCCTTGGTCTCAACAATCGATACCACAACACGTTCGGCATCCACCTCTAAAGACTCCACCACGGCTTCGGTAATCTTCTTCATTAGCTTGGTTTTTTGCTCAACCGAGCGCCCTTCTACCGCGTAAACCACGATCTCTGGCATGTTCTCTTCCCTCGTCTAACGCTATTTGTGTAGGAAAAATAATACACTAGCATTTAACAACTATATTAATTTTAGTAACAATAATTGAACACTTTAACCCAAGGTTATGAAGGGATATTATGAGCGTACTAGAGAATGATTGCGCAAACATTCCCCCTTTCCAACGTAAGTTGGCGTGAGTTAACCAGTGGAAAATGCATTGAATAACGAAAAAACTGCTAACAAAAATCAATCCCGATCCCCCACGTTAGAGGACGTCGCCAGAGCCGCCGGGTTGTCACCGATGACGGTCAGCCGGGCTCTGAATAACCCAAAAGTTGTGCGTCCTGCGACGATTGCCCGCGTGATGGAGGCAGTCAACGTGACCGGGTACATTCCCAACATGCTGGCCGGGGGTTTGGCAACCAAACGTACCAAGCTGATTGCCGTGGTCGTGCCGCAAATCAATAACAATATGTTCGTTGATACCGTGCAGGCAATCGGGGATGAGCTGGCCCTGCGTGGCTACCATATGCTGCTGTGCATCGTCGGTTATACTCCCGAATCCGAGACCGATATTGTCGCCACGTTGCTTTCAAGACGGCCGGACGGCATCGTGCTGACCGGCATTCATCATTCGTCAGACCTTAAAAGGATCATCCTCAACGCCAATATTCCGGTCGTCGAAATCTGGGACATGACGCCGACTCCGCTGGACATGCTGATTGGCTTCTCACACGACAAAATCGGTCATGCGATCGGCCACTATTTCCTTGAGCAAGGCTTTACCCGCTTTGGTCTGATTTGCGCCTCCGACCGCCGCGCACAGGTTCGTAAAAAGGGTGCGATCGATGTCCTGCGTACCGCACCGGGCAGCTTTATCCGCGAGATAACCGTACCGGCTCCGGCAAATATGCAGGTCGGGCGCAGCGGTCTGGGCCAACTGATGCAAAACGGTGAAGAGTATGACGCGATTATCTGCACCTCAGACACGCTAGCACAGGGCGCAATTATGGAGGCCGAGGCGAGAGGCATGCAGGTTCCGCGCGATCTTAAGGTCATTGGCTTCGCGGATTTAAACTTTGCAGCCTATAACCGCCCGGCGATCACCACCATCTGCATCGATAAGGTCAAAATGGGCCAGCAGGCGGCCAACATGTTAGCCGATAAAATTGAAGGCTATCCGATAGCCGAAAGCGTCGTCGATATGGGCTTCTCGCTGGTTATACGTGAATCGGCCTAACACCCTGAGTTTCCCCGCACGCTTTTCTGTCTAGGCGTGCGGAAAATTTCCGCAGTATTTAATTTTTGCGTCATTCTTACTCTGTTTAAAACTGAACTTTACTCAGTTTTATTACCCTCTCCTCAAGCCTAAATTCCATATCATTAAATGAAAAAAACTCTTATTTGTTTATTTTGTTATAAATGTTAGCTAACAAAACCAACATTTAATATCACAAACTTTCAGCATGAAATTATATTTGCCAGAGAGAAGTGCAATATAAAAAATGTACCAAATGGAACATAACAACATTTATTTGGCTTTTATTGCCTTATGAAAACCCCCACCAAATAAAATCATAACATTATGTTTTTTATGAAAATAAAAACAATAAATCATTGTACATAACATTTAAAAACCAATGAAAGCTTAATTAAGCTGGGATTTATTCATTTATTTATAATGTTGCAGTGATATTATAATTCAGTACCCAACCACAATAATAATTAACCCACTCCTAACATTTAAGCCTGTGAGAGTCGTATTGCTATGCTCCTACAAAAGAAAACCACACGTCGTAAGTTCTTACTCGGATCAATAATGGCATTGCCCGTCAGCGCCATTATGATGAAAGGATTTACTGCCGCGCAGGCAGCAGAAATGGCCGCCCCCGAATTACTCGACTATAAACCGGTCTTTTTCAGCGCCGATGAGTGGCAGTTTATTATGGCCGCCGCGGACCGCCTGATCCCAGCGGGTGGCAAAGGGAAGGCCCCCGGCGCACTCGAAACCAATGTGCCTATTTTTATCGACCAGCAAATGCACGGCGAGTTTGGCAGTGAAATCTATATGCAGGGTCCGTTCAACGTGCACGCTCCCGCGACTATGGGTTACCAGTTGCCTTATCGCCCTCAGGAAATCTACAAAATAGGTATCCGCCTGGCAGAAAGTTGGTGCCAGCAGACGCACCAGAAGGCTTTTCATCAGCTGTCTGAGCTGGTGAAAGACGACGTTCTGACCCAGCTTCAGAAAAACGTTATCAAATTCGCCGACCTGGGTGAGCAGTCTCTCGTTGCCTCGCAGTTCTTCAGCGAGCTGCTGTCGGATACTAAACACGGTTATCTCGCAGACCCGATTTACGGCGGTAACAAAGGCATGAAGGCCTGGATTGCCATCGGCTTCCCCGGTGCCCGTGCGAGCTACACCGAGTGGGTGAAACAGCACAACATCCCTTATCCACTGGGCCCGGTCAGCCTGACGGGTGCACGCGCCTAAGCCGAAACTGGCTGGATTTCCGTTTTCTGATGATTTGACAGGATTAATGATGGCACAAGTAACGAAAGAAGAAGTCGACGTCGTCGTCGTCGGCCTCGGTTGGGCAGGCTCATTGATGAGTATCGAGCTGGCGATGGCAGGCCTGAAGGTCCGCGCACTCGAACGCGGCGGTGACCGTAGCTACGAAGATTTTGCCTACCCCAAACCGGCGGACGAATACGCCTACGCGGTACGTAACAAGGTCATGGCTACTCCTGCAGAGGCCGCCGTAACGGTTCGCTACAACATGAGCGAAACGGCCTTACCGACCCGTAAATGGGGCGCGTTTGCACCAGGGACCGGCGTGGGGGGGTCTGGCCTACACTGGACGGCGGTACTTATCCGCCCGACCCCAACCGACTTGAAGCTCAAGACCTATGCCGATCGGGCTTATAAGCCCGGCATTTTACAGGAAGACATGCGTATCATGGACTTCCCCTTCAGCTGGGATGAGATCGAACCCTACTACACCAAGTTCGAGCATATTTGCGGTCAATCGGGTAAAACCGGCAACCTGCGCGGCCAAATCATGGAGGGAGGCGACCCGTTCGAAGGTCCTCGTTCAGAGCCGTATCCACTGCCTGCCCTGGAAGATACCCTCAACAGCAGTATGTTTGCCGACGTGGCGAAAAAGATGGGCTATCACCCCTTCCCGAACCCGTCCGCCTGCGTATCTCGCGCCTGGACCAACCCTTACGGTAATCAGATAGCACCTTGTAACTACTGCGGTTATTGCAGTAAATACCCTTGTCTCAACTACTCCAAGGCCTCGCCGCAGACGGCGGTGATGGACGCCTTAAAACGGAGGGAGAACTTCTCCTACGAAGTGCATGCCAACGTGCTGAAAGTCGTGTTGCACGATGACAAAAAAACCGCCAAAGGCGTTATCTACATCGACGCGCAGGGCAACGAGTGCTTCCAGCCCGCCAAGATTGTGGTGCTGAGCAGCTTCCAGTTCTGCAACGTACGCCTGATGCTGTTGTCGGGCATCGGTAAGCCTTACAACCCGATCACGGAAGAAGGTGTGGTGGGTCGTAACTATGCGTTCCTGAGTAACGGCGGCTCGACGCTGTTCTTCAAAGACAAAAACTTTAACCCGTTTGCAACGGCAGGCGCCACCGGACAGATGATCAACGACATCTCACCGGGTAACTTCGACGGTCCGGGATTAGGCTTCATCGGCGGCGCGAAAATTCACAGTTCTCAGGCCACAGGGACGCCAATCAGCACCTCGCTGCCGAAGGGAACGCCGAGCTGGGGAACCGGCTGGAAAGAGGGCATGGAAGAGTGGTACGGCCATTCGATGAAAATCAGCATCACCACGACTTGCCAGTCGTATCGCGATATTTATCTCGACCTGGATCCGAACTACAAAGACGAATACGGCATGCCGCTGCTGCGTATGACCTTCGACTGGAAACAGAACGAACTCAAGCTACAGCAGTATCTTAAAGGGATCGTGGGCAATATCACCAAAGAGCTAAACCCTGACAGCTACAGCGAAAGCTTCCTGCCGATGGACGCACACTTTGACCTGACCAAATATGTCTCCACACACAACGTGGGTGGCGCGGTGATGGGGGACAATCCGAAAACCTCAGCGCTGAACAAGTACCTGCAAAGTTGGGATGTGCACAACGTCTTCGTGCCGGGCGGCAACGCTTTTCCGCAAAACTTCCAGGCTAACCCAACCGATACTATTGGCGCTATTACGCTAATGGCTGCACAGGCGATTAAAGATCACTATCTGAAAAATCCCGGCCCATTGGTACAGGTATAAGTGACATGAACATGATGAATCTCAAGAGCTTCTTATTTGCTAACGTCGTCTTTATGGGAGCAGGCTTTATGGCACACGCTCAGGCCGATGACGCAGCGCTTATCAAACAGGGCGAATACGTTTCACGGCTGGGCGACTGCGGGGCGTGCCACACGACAGCAGGCAGGCCAGCCTTTTCCGGCGGACTGGCCATCAGGTCGAACTTAGGCACTATTTATTCGACCAACATTACGCCGGATAAAGACCACGGTATCGGCGGCTACAGCGAACAGCAGTTCTCCGATGCGGTTCGTAAGGGCGTATTGCCTGACGGTACGCGGCTGTATCCGGCAATGCCCTACCCTGATTACGCCAAAATTAACGATGAGGATATGCACGCGCTCTACGCCTATTTCATGCAGGGTGTAAAACCGAGTGCCGAATCGCCGCCAAAAACTGAACTCAGCTTCCCGTTCAGCCAGCGCTGGGGCATGCGTTTCTGGAACTGGGCTTTCACCTCTGACAAGCCTTTCCAGCCTATTGGTGGCGCATCGGCTGAGGTCAATCGTGGCGCTTATTTGGTCGAAAGCCTTGGACACTGCGGCAGCTGCCATACACCGCGTGGCCTTGGCATGAACGAGAAAGCACTCGACAGCGGCGATGCTCAATTCCTTGCTGGGGGCAGCCTTAACGGGTGGGAAGTCCCTTCCCTGCGCGGTATCGCACACTGGAATGAACAGGAAATTGTTGATTACCTGGGCAAAGGTCGCAACGACAAAGCCGCCGTGGGCGGTGAGATGACCTCGGTGGTAGAAAACAGCACCGCCTATATGACCGAGGCTGACCTGAAAGCGATTGCCGCTTACGTGAGGTTTTTGGGTGGAAACCCTCCGCTATCGGCGGAGGATACTCAGTCAAACAACGCAACCGAGGCCAGACTGACCGCAGCGAAAAACCTGAGCGTCGGCGAACGTTTGTATCTGGACAACTGCGGAGCATGCCATTTTGTGACCGGCAAAGGGGCGCCGGGCGTCTTCCCGCAGCTGAGTCAGGCGACAATTGTTAATGCGCAGGACCCTACGGGATTGATCCACACAATCCTCGCCGGTGCGCAACAGCCTTCTACCGCACGGGCACCGTCTACGCTGGCAATGCCAGGCTTTGCGGCACGCCTGTCTGACGACGAGGTTGCCCAGCTCTCAACCTTTATTCGTCAAGGTTGGAGCAACAAGGCGCCGCCTGTGACGGCCGATGAGGTGAGTAAGGTACGAAAAAGCCTGCAACCTTGATCGGGCTCTGAATGACCAAAAGATGATTTTTGTCTGAAATCCCCTTAAAACCCTGACGGCTTCCTGACTAAGGAAGCCGTTTTTTATTTCCCCCTTGGCCAACGTGAGGTTGCTCACAAAGCGACCCTGTGCAGCAGATTTTTCTATGTTAGCAGCATCTCTTTACCGCTTTATGTGGATATTTAGCGCTAAGTTAATTCCACGACCCATTCGGGGGTAACGAGGTGAATCATGCTAAAACTCAATAATAATTATCTCATGTGCTGCCTGTTCTTTTTGTTCTTCTTTATTGGATGGGGAAGTTGTTATCCCTATCTTTCACTGTGGCTCACGGACACTATCGGCATTGATTATGCCGACGTTGGCCTGGTTTATTCCTTCACTGCCATTGTCTCTGTCTGCGTACAGCCTATTTTCGGGTTTGTGGCCGACAAACTTATATTTAGAAAAAATCTAATGTGGATGCTGGCGATTATTATTACGCTATTCGCCCCATATTGGATTTGGATTTTTGCTCCACTGCTTAAATACAATGTCATACTCGGTGCCTTGGCGGGCGGCATCTATATTGGTTTTGCTTTTGGTGCAGGCTGTGGCGTGTGCGAAGCCTATATCGATAAAGTCAGCCGCATGACGGGATTCGAATTTGGTAAGGCAAGAATGTTTGGCGGTATTGGTGCGGCCATCGCCACCTTTATGGCGGGTATTCTCTACGGAATAGACCAGAATCTCATCTTCTGGATGGCAAGCTGTGCAGGGGTTATTTTATTGTTCATTGTGTGGAAGACCAATCCACGTGTTTCAATCAATGATGCCGCACAGGGGAGCCGACGCGCGCCCGTCACGCTCGAAGACGTGCGTAATTTAATGAAAATGCGCAAGTTTTGGTTCTTCGCCCTCTACATGGTCGGCGTCGGCGCGGTGTATGAAACCTACGATCAGCAGTTTGCCATTTACTACAGCCATTTCTTTTCCAGTAAAGCACGCGGCGCTGAAGTTTTCGGTTATCTTTACACGGCACAGATATTTCTTGATGCCATAGTCATGTTCTTCTCGCCGTGGTTTGTGAATAAAATTGGCCCCAAGAATGCCCTGATCTACTGCGGTCTGATCATGAGTCTTCGTATCATTGGTTCAGCTTACGCGGTTGGACCTGTCTCAATTAGCGCCGTCAAAATGCTGCATGGATTCGAAAGTTCGGTATTTTTAGTCGCGGGCCTAAAATATATCGCTAAAAACTTTAACCCATGGCTTTCGGCAACGGTGTATTTAATCGGCTTCCAGTTCTCAAAAAGGTTTAGCGAAATATTTCTTTCCAGCGCTATTGGCCATATGTATAAAAACTTTGGCTTTGCGGACAGCTATTTGGTTCTAGGGCTTATCGCCTTTTCATTTACGCTCATTTCCTACTTCACATTAGATAAAGCACGCGCTTTTATTCCTCAAAAGACAATCACTGGATAATATCAGGAGGCAGTATGTCAGCGATTTACTACGGTGTGGCCTATTATGATGAATATATGCCTGAAGACAGGCTGGCAGCAGATATTAGCATGATGAAGGATGCCGGTATTAACATCGTGCGTATCGCAGAATCAACCTGGAGTACGCTCGAGCCGCAGCAAGGAGAGTACTGCTTTTATCATATTGACCGCGTTCTGGACGCCATGCACGAGGCCGGTATTGCGGTGATTATCGGCACGCCGACGTATGCTATTCCCTCCTGGCTGGCGCGTAAACATCCCGAAGTGATGGTGACTACCCTCAAGGGAAAGGAAAAATATGGTCGCCGTCAGATTATGGATATCGTCAGCCCCGTTTTTCTGCGCTATGCGGAAAATATCATCCGCGTATTGCTAGAGCACGTGCACAAGCATCCGGCCATCGTGGGCTACCAGCTGGATAATGAAACCAAGCACTACGATAACGTCGGGCCAGTGATGCAGCAAAAATTCATCGCCCACCTTCGCGAACGTTATCCTGACCTTCACCAGTTGAATAAGGATTTTGGGCTGGATTACTGGAGTAACCGTATCGACCATTGGGAGGATTTCCCCCCCGTCGAGAACACGATTAACGCCAGCCTGGGCTGCGCTTTCTCGACCTTTCAGCGTCAAACAGTGACCGATTATCTGGCGTGGCAAAGCCAGATAGTAAAAGAATATGCGCGTCCGGAGCAGTTTATTACCCATAATTTTGACTTCGAATGGCGTGGTTACTCCTATGGTGTACAACCTCGGGTCGATCATTTCTCTGCCGCAAAGGCATTAACCGTTGCCGGTGTGGATATTTACCATCCTTCTCAGGAGCAGCTGACCGGCCGTGAAATCTCCTTTGGCGGTGACATTGCTCGAGCATTGAAACAGGGAGCCGGATATTTTGTGCTGGAGACCGAAGCCCAGGGATTTGCGCAATGGACACCTTTCCCCGGCCAACTTCGCCTACAGGCCTTCAGTCATATCGCCTCCGGCGCCAGAATGGTTTCCTACTGGCATTGGCACTCTATTCACAATTCATTCGAAACTTATTGGAAAGGCCTGTTGAGCCACGATTTCTCCCCTAATCCTACCTATCTGGAGGCCAAAACCATTGGCGCAGAGTTGGCAACGCTGTCGGATTATCTGGAGGACATGAAAATCGACAATGAGGTGGCTATTCTGGTGAGCAATGAGGCGATGGATGCGTTCAACTGGTTTAAACCTGGTGACGCGCAAAGCAACGTTTATAACAACGTTTTTCGCCGCTTTTATGACGCGCTTTACGACAGTAATATTTCCGTGGATATCATCAACGACGTCAATTCAGACACCTCGCGCTACAAGGCTATCGTTGTTCCAGCACTCTACGCCGCCTCTGACGCGCTCTTGCAACGAATCAACCACTATGTCGAATCGGGAGGCCATGCGCTTATCAGTTTTAAAAGCGGCTTCAGTGATGAAAACGTGAAAGTCAGGACCCAAAGCCAACCGGGTGTTATTAAAGCGTGCTGCCGAGTCAGCTACAGCCAGTTTGTTCTGCCGCAGGATGTCGGCCTGACCAGCCAGGTGGGTGACTTTACCCTTGCCGACGATGAGCGCGCCGAGTTATGGATGGAGCTGCTGACCCCCGATGACGCGGATAAAGTCCAAGTACTCGCCCGCTATCAGCATCCCGTTTGGGGAAAATATGCCGCCATAACCGAGTCGCAATACGGTAAGGGGTCGGCTATTTATATCGGTTGCCTAAGCAGTAAGCCGGTGATTTCACAGTTGGTCAAGCGCCTGACCCAAAAGGGCTCTTTGGCGTCTTGCCACACGGCTCACAGTTTCCCAATCATTGTTAAAAAGGCACTAGGCAGGGCGGGTAAAACACTGACATTCTTCTTTAATTACTCTTTAGAACCGCAGCAGATAACCGCGCCAGAAAACAGCGTTTGCCTGCTGGGCAATGCACCCGCGTCTTCTAACGGCCATCAGCCTATAGAACCCTGGGGAGTGCGCGTTTACCAATCGGAAGTCGAGTCCCCAAAGTAAAGTGCCATTAATCTCTCACTTACCGGCAGCCAGGCAGGGCAAATGAAATGGAATTGAATCAGCAAGACAGGGTGAGCTATTCACCATTGATGAAAAGTTTCACCTTCAATGCCTATCTGGTGGCCGGTTATACGCCAATATCACGCGCCAGCCCGCTTGATTACTACATAAACCGCCCCGGTGGCATGAAGGGTTATATTTTACATATGACCTTAAGAGGCGAAGGCAGGATAAAAGCTGGCAATCGATACATCTACAGTCGTATTAACGATCTGTTTCTCTTTCCACCCGATGTTGCCCACCACTATGGCCGCGCAGACAACAGCGAGCATTGGGATCATCTATGGATATATTTTCATCCACGTCCCTACTGGCTAGACTGGCTACGCTGGGACAGGCTTGAAGATAATATCGGCGTGACGTCGCTCAATAACCCAGCCTTAACGGGGCAGATTCAGGACTATTTTTGGGAGGTCATCCAGCAGAATGCCAGCAACGAATTACTCAGCGAGGCTCTGGCAATGAATGCGCTGGAGCGACTGATTATCTCGTGTTTCAAGCTGCAGCCCGCCTCAAATCACCAAAGCGTAGACCCAAGAATCAGCGCCTTATGCCATTACATTACCGATCATATTGCCGATGAGTTGACGATTGAACATCTCGCCGGGCAGGTATTTTTATCCCCTTCCCGGCTGGCACATCTGTTCAAAAAGGAGATGCAGCAAACCCTATTTTCCTGGCGGGAAAAGCAGCGCATCAACCGCGCCAGAAACCTTCTTCAGTCAACGCACCTGGCGATTGGGCAGGTTTCCCAGGCGGTAGGTTATGAGGATCCGCTCTATTTTTCGCGTATTTTCAGGCATCACGTTGGCGTGAGTCCACGGCAATATAAAAAGCGCTATGAGCAGAGAATCACTATTTGACGCGGCAAAGATTCACCCCCTTAAAAAGGTCGGGGTGTAATCGGAAAATTTGCAGATTGATATTTATAAAAAAAGCCCCGACTGTCTCCAGCCGGGGCTTTATCATTCAACCAAGCGCGAGCGCTTATTTGTTGTCTAGTGCGTAGGCAATAACGTAGTCACCGCGGTCTGGTGACTGGCGTGCGCCGCCTGCAGAGATAAGGATGTACTGTTTACCGGTTTTCGGTGAAACGTAGCTCATTGGGCCGCCGCCGCTGCCTACTGGCAGACGCGCTTTCCAAACTTCCTTACCGGTTGACTCATCGAATGCACGCAGGTAGTAGTCCTGAGTACCGGCGATGAATACCAGGCCGCCCTGAGTTGCCAGAGTACCGCCCAGAGTAGGCATACCCACAGGCATTTTAACCCGCATTTTGATACCGAATGGACCGGTGTCCTGAACAGTACCGGCCGGAACCTGCCAGACGATTTTCTGAGTATTCAGGTCAATCGCAGACAGTGTACCGAAAGGTGGTTTCTGACACGGGATACCCAGCGGAGACATGAAGCGGTCTTTGTTGACGCCGTAAGGAGTGCCTTTCAGAGGAACGGCGCCCATACCGGTGTTAACAGACTCGCCACCGTTGCTTGCAGCAACGTTGTTGTTGTTCTGCTTGATCATCTGTACCCACAGGCCCAGACGCATGTCATTAACAAACATATAATGGTGATTCGGGTCGAAGGACATGCTGCCCCAGTTCATCCCGCCCAGAGAACCTGGGAAGCTCAGAGACTTATCGGTATCTGGCGCGGTGAACAGACCGTCATAACGCATTGATTTGAAGCTAATACGACACATCAGCTGGTCGAACGGTGTCGCACCCCACATGTCCGATTCGGTCAGTTTCTGATTGCCAATTGAAGGCATACCTACAGAGAACGGCTGAGTTTTAGAGTACTGCTCGTTAGGAATATTACGCGTCTTAACAGGCAGTTCTTTAACTTCGGTCAGCGGCTTACCGGTCAGGCGATCGAGCACGAAGATCTGACCCGTTTTAGCACCGATGATAACGGCGGGTTTAGTCGTACCGTCTTTCATCTTGAAGTCGATCAGACTTGGCTGCATCGGCAGGTCAAAGTCCCACAGATCGTTATGAACGGTCTGATAAACCCACTTCTCTTTACCGGTCGTCGCATCAACCGCCAATACGGAGGCACCGTATTTGTGGTCCAGCGCGTTACGGTTTGCACCCCAAAGGTCAACAGATGGGCTACCCATAGGCATGAACACGGTGTTCATTGCTGGGTCGTAAGACATTGGTGCCCATGAGTTTGGCGTACTGCGAACGTAGGTCTGACCCGGTTGCAGCTTCGCGTTTGGATCTGGATTGCCTGGGTCGAACGCCCAACGCATTTGACCGGTGATAACGTCGAAACCACGAATTACACCACCCGGCATATCGGTTTGTACGTTATCCGCAACACGGCCGCCCACCACAACGGTGGTACCGGCAACAGTTGGGGCGGAGGTCAGCTGGTATTTAGGATCGCCTGCTTCACCCAGACCGGCTTTCAGGTCAACAACACCGTTGTTACCGAAGTCTGAACAGAACTCACCGTTGTCGGCGTTGATAGCAACCAGACGCGCATCAATGGTGTTCATCAGAATACGACGCTGACAGGTGTCACCGGCAGCCAGTACAGGCTGCGGTACCGGCGTAGAGTTTGGCACCGTTGGCTGTACAACAGGCTTAGTCGCATCGAAGTAGGCCAGACCACGGCAGCGGTTCCAAACCTGTGCCTGCGCGTTGATTTCACGCTTCCAGATTTGTTTGCCGGAATCGACATCGACAGCGATGACGTTGTTGTGTGGAGTACACAGGAATACTTTGTCGCCAATCTGCAGCGGAGTTTCCTGATCTTCTGCACCGTTTCCTCCTGGGCTGATTGGGGTATCGCCGGTGTGGAAGGTCCAGGCAACTTTCAGATCTTTAACGTTGTTACGGTTGATCTGATCCAACGCCACGAAGCGGTTACCGCCTGGGGTATTGCCCCAGTTGCTCCAGTCTTTTTGCTCTTTGGCTTTATCAACAGGTACCAGAGGCAGCTCATTACCATTAGAAGCAACGGTCGGATGCGGCTGGAACATCTGCACGAAGGTTACCACCATGCCCACGGCCAATACGGCAGTCAGGACGTAGGACAGCTTGGCGAAACTCGCCTTACCTTCTTTTTTACGCAGGATTGGCCAGGTAGCAAAGCCTAACAGCATAAAGCCCGTAGGCACCATCAAACGGGATACCAGTGGCCAGAAATCCCAACCTGCATCAAAGAATGACCAGATGAGGGTTCCAAGGAACACCAGAACGAACAGGACTACAGCAGAAGATTTACCACGGAAGTATTGAATAGCAGATAACACCATCACAATGCCGGCAATCAAGAAGTACCAGCTACCACCGAGAGAAACCAGTTTTCCACCTTCAATGGCGAAGAACAAGCCACTTACGGTAAGAATAACCCCTAAAATACAACACCATAGCCTGAGTATGAGGCTCGACTGGGAATTTAATCCAGACATGCAGGCACTCTCCAAAAAAATTTATTTTGATAGTAATTACAAATTGTAATAGTTACTACGGTCTTCTCAAGGATGAACAACTTAAATATATTTGCGTCAAAACATGAGCGCGGCATTGTACCACCTGATTCGTTTTAGTGTTAACGCTATAACTCTTTCTGACCAATTTATTAACAATTTTGTACAACCACCCTGCTAAAGATGCGGTTATTCAGTACGTTAACCCAAAAAACCTCAGGGTCGAATTTGTAACGGTGGTGTATGTCAGACCACACACTTAGCATGGACATCTGGTCATAAATTGACATGATTAAGCGTTTTTTCACGATGAAAAGCGGGATTTTGGGGCGCAGCAGGCACAATAAAGTGTTATACGAAACAAAATGTTAACTAAACGAACCAGAAAAAAACGGCGTTTTTTCGCTACAGTTTGAAAATAGTATGAATGCCTGCTCCCCAGGCCGCTTAGCCATACTTTCCTCTGCCAGTTTACTGCGGCGTGACAAAACCAATTTCTTTAGAAATACGCTGCGCGATGTCCTGCACCGCCTCGGTGAGCGCCTTCGTGCCGACCTGTTTGAGTTTGGCGGTCGGCAGAGAGACCGACACGCTGTATTTCACCTGCTGGTGCAGGTCGAAAACCGGTGCCGCAATGCAGGAAACCCCTAGCTCGTTCTCTTCGCGATCCATCGCCCGTTTAAACTGGCGAATATCGGCCAGTTCCTCCTGCATCTTCGACAGTTCGGTCAGCGTATTGCGGGTTAAAACCTGAATCTCATCCTGATGCGTTTGCCAGTAGTGGTCGGTGAACTGGCTCTGCTCATAGGCCATAAAAATCTTACCCATCGCCGAACAGTAGAGCGGCATGTGCTGCCCAATGTAGGCCCGTGTTCTCATCATGCCGGTGGTCGGCTCAAGCTTATAGATAAGCAGCACGTGGTCATCTTCACGGGTTGAGAAATTCACCGTTTCGCCGGTTTTAAGATTCAGCTGTTCAAGATGCGGTGCGGCAACGTGGATGATATTGAGCGATGTCAGCGCCTTCTGGCCGATAGAAATTAGCTTGGTAGTCAGCCGGTAACTTCCCGGAGAAGGCGCGGGCGTGACATAGCCGCTGGCGTGCAGCCCCTGCAACAGTCGATGTACCGTGCTTTTATTCATATCCGCCAGCTCGGCCAGATGGGCAAGCGGACAGCCGTTGGGGAAATTGCCCAGGATCTCTATCAGCTGAAGGCCGCGAAACAGACTTTGACTGCCCAGAGGTTTCTCTTTGCCCGATCTCTCTTCATCCGCTGTTTTGTGACTCATCTCATATTTCCCTCGTTTAAAAGTCTACTCACACGGCTTTTCAGCACGCTCACCAAACTGTGTTACCGGTCACATTTAAGCAACATTATTATTAACCTTATGATTTATAGAGTAAATAAAATCATTCACAACTTTGATTATTTCACTCAATGCGCATAGTATTTTTGAAATCAGGTTTCGCATATTGAAATTTATCGTGTGATTATAGACCAGTCGTTTATCTCTTTCCATTTTGTTTGTTGGTAACTCAGCGTAGCGTTCAAAAGGGCGTAAAGATGCAAAGTGACAATCAAATCAGTGACGATCGGCCCATCCTCTCGATGCAACATATCGTCAAACGTTTTGGCGGCAACCCGGCGGTTAATGATGTCAGTCTGGAGGTGCTACCCGGCAAAGTGCTGGCGCTGCTGGGGGAAAACGGTGCGGGAAAATCGACGCTGATAAAAGTGCTGGCGGGAGTTTATACGCGCGACGGCGGCGACATCCTGTTTCAGGGCAAAAATATTCATTCGGCCAATGACCTCAAAAATGGATCCAGACAGCCGATCGCCTTTATCCATCAAGACCTGGGATTAATAGAATGGATGACGGTTGCCGAAAATATGGCGCTGGTGATGGGATTCCCGAGGCGTTTAGGGCTGATTAACTGGAAAGCCATTCGTCAGCGCGCGCTCAATGCGCTGAAAGAGGTCGGCATTGCCCTTGACCCCGACGCGCGGGTATTCGAACTGTCACGTACCGAAAAATCACTGCTGGCGATCGCCCGTGCGGTGGCAGTCAATGCCGAACTTCTGGTGCTTGACGAACCCACTGCCTCCCTGCCAGCCAATGATGTCCGCCATCTTTTCACTGTTATTAACCGACTGCGCGCCAAAAAAGTCGGCATGATTTACGTCACTCACCGTCTGGATGAAGTGATTGAGATTGCCGACAACGTCTGTGTGATGCGCGACGGCCGATACGTTGCCGGAGGTAAAACTTCTGACTATTCGCTGCGCGACCTTGTCAACCTGATAGTCGGTGAAAGCGTTGAGGATGACCAGCGCGAGCCGCTGCCTGTCAATCAACCGCCGGTGCTCCAGCTCGATGACGTCATCGTTGGAGAAATTGGCCCGCTGAGCTTCTCGCTTCAACCCGGCGAAATGCTGGCACTCGCCGGGTTGCGCGGTGCAGGACAGGAAGAAATTGGCCGACTGCTGTTTGGCCTGCGCGAAAAAACCCACGGCAACATTACTTTTCGCGGCAGTCCGTTCAAAGCCAGTACGCCCGCCGACGCAATTGCGCGCGGTGTGTCACTGGTCGCCGGAGATCGCACCGGAGAAAGTCTGGTGATGACCATGAGCGTGCGGGAAAACCTGTTTCTCAACCCCTGCATCGCCGGACATCGGCTGTTCTCACGCTACAGCAATCGTCAAGAAACGGGCGCGAGCTGGTGGAAAGTGCAGCTGTTCGACATCCGTCCCAAAGACGTCAACACCACCGTCAGCGCCCTTTCCGGCGGTAATCAGCAAAAGGTGGTCATGGCGCGCTGGATGAACCTCAATGCACCGCTGCTGATCCTTGAAGATCCGACGGCGGGCGTGGACGTCGGTGCGCGCGCCGAAATCTATCATCTGCTTAATAAATCGCTGGCCGAAGGGGTTGCGGTGCTGGTTATCTCGACCGATTTCGAGGAAATAGCCCACATCTGTAATCGCGCGCTGGTATTTAATCGCGGCAACGTGGTTGGCGAACTCAAAAATGAAGACGTCACCTTTGCCAATCTTTTGGAGTTGGCGTCTGCCAGCACCGGGGAAATTCTTGCTACATCCTGAATACACTCATCTCGTTTCACTGTGTCCGGCTTAAGCGTTTAAAAGAACCATAAGGCGTCAATGTCATGTCGAAAACATCTATTAAATCAACCGCTCTCGAGCAGCGCGTCGGCCTTCGCCAGCACGGCGCAGGCGCATGGAGTATGCAAGTCCTCACCCGCTACGGCCTGCTGCTGTTGTGCATTGCGCTGGTGATCTTCTTTTCGCTCGCCACCCCGGCCTTCGCTTCGATGTTAACCCTACAGGCCATCCTCTCCAGCAAGTCAAAAATTGCACTGCTGGCGCTGGCGGCGACTATCCCGATGATAGTCGGCAAGATTGACCTCAACGTCGGGTTCGGCATCGTGCTGTGGCACATTCTCGCCATCACCTTGCAGGTGCAATACGGCTTCTCGTGGGAATTTGCCGTGGTGGCGGTGCTGATTCTGTCAGCGCTTTACGGTCTGCTGAACGGTATTCTGGTCGCGCTGGCCGACATCGACAGCTTCGTCGCCACGCTCGGCTCCGGCACCGTGCTTTAAGCTATCGCACTGTGGCACTCGGGCGGACGGCAAATCGTCGGCGACCTGCCCGACGCGTTTACCGCCCTCCATCATACCGAAATCGCCGGTATCCCCATTGTTGCCTTCTACGTACTGCTGGTCGCGGTGGTGCTGTGGCTCATCACAGAACACACTCCGCTTGGCCGCTGCATGTACGCCGTCGGTGGCAATCCTGCGGCCGCGCGGCTGAACGGGATTTCGGTCAACCGTTACACCATCGGCGCGTTCATTGCCTCGAGCGTGCTTACAGGCTTCACCGGCGTGCTGATAGCCTCCGAACAGGGCGTAGGCCAGGCCAGCGTCGGCATGGATTATCTGCTCCCGGCCCTTGTCGGTGCATTCCTCGGCAGTACCACTATCCGCCCCGGCCGCGTCAACGTCTGGGGTACGGTAGTCGGCATTGCGGTGCTCGCCATCGGCATCGCCGGTATTCAACAGTTCGGTGGCGACTTCTGGGTCGAGCCTCTGTTTAACGGCGTGACGCTGCTGCTTTCCATCACCCTTGCCGGTTACGCCCAGCGCCGACGTCTGCTGAATCAAAAAGCGGTGCAGCGCAGTCAGGCGGTCACTAAAAAAGAGATGCCCCCTACACACGAAGCCGATCAACGCCCTTAAGTCATTTTGGAGAACAATAATGAAATCAAAAACTCTCTTGGCCGTCCTGATATCAGGCAGCGTTTTCTTAAGTTCGACCACAGCCTTTGCCGACGCCTATCTCGACAGTGCAAAGCAGGCCGTCGACAAGGCCGTCACGCCGGTTACCCAGTGGGACGGGCCGACCTCTGGTCCTAAATTGCAGGCCGGTAAACGCATCATCTTTATTGCCTCCGACATGAAAAACGGCGGCGTTCAGGGCGTGCAGCAGGGACTCAGCGAAGCCGCAGCGGCCGCAGGCTGGAAGCTTGAAACGCTCGACGGCGGCGGCTCAATAAAAGACCAGCTTTCTTCGCTCAACCAGGCAATTGCCCAGAAGCCCGACGGCATTGTCATCGGCGGCTGGAATCCTAACGTAGCCAAAATTCCGCTGAAAAAAGCCGTCAGCGAGGGCATCACTCTCGTCGCCTGGCACGCCGTGCCCGAGCCGGGTCCGATCGCCAAATACAACGTTTTCTACAATGTCACCTCTGACTCGACGCAGGTCGCGCAGATTGCCGCGCAGTATGCGGTGGTGAAATCCGACGGTAAGGCCAAGGTGCTTATCTTTACCGATTCGCTGTATCAAATCGCGCTGGACAAGGCCAACGTGATGAAGAAAGAGATAGAAAAATGCAGCGGCTGCCAGGTGCTAGAATTTATCGATACGCCGTTGGCGGATACCGCCAACCGTATGCCTTCCATGACCTTCAGCCTGCTGCAAAAATACGGCGATAATTTCCAGTATGCTTTGGCAATCAATGACCTGTATTTCGACTTTATGGCCCCGTCGCTGAAAACTGCCGGCAAAGGTGGCGAAAAAGCGCCTTATAATATTTCGGCCGGTGACGGCTCCATTTCGGCGTATCAGCGTATTCGTTCGGGCGACAGCCAGTCGGCAACGGTGCCGGAACCGCTAAAACTGCACGGCTGGCAGTTGCTCGATGAACTCAACCGCGCCTTCGCTAAACAGCCGCCTTCCGGCTATGTCACGACCCCGCATCTGGTCACCCGCGACAATATTTCCAGCGATGGCGGAAAGAACAATACCTTTGATCCGCAAAACGATTATCAGGGGCATTACAAAAAAATTTGGGGCGTGAAGTAACGCGGGGATAAACCATGTCCGAACTGAACTGGCGGGAGAATAAACTCGAGAAACTGTGCTCACCGGCCATCTGGGCCGAAGGGCCGGTATGGTTGCCGTACCAGCAGGCAATTGTTTTTAGTGATGTAAAAGGCAATCGCATGTTTCGCTGGTCGGCCGAAGACGGCGTCAGTCTGTTTCGCGCATCGTCAAATTTTGCCAACGGTAACGCCCTCGACGCCGATGGGCGTATTGTCAGCTGTGAACACGGCCGTCGCGGTATTAGCCGGACCGACGCACAGGGTGAAGTCACACTGCTCGTCGACCGGGTCGACGGCAAACGTTTTAATTCACCCAATGACGTGGTGGTGCGTTCGGATGGCACAATCTGGTTTACCGATCCCCCCTACGGCATTATTAACGACGAGGAAGGATTTAAATCTGAAAGCCAGGTTATCGGTTGTTATGTTTACTGTTTTAACCCAAGAACTCACGCCCTGAGCATCGCGACCAGCGACGTGCAGCGCCCCAACGGGCTGGCATTTTCGCCGGACGAAAGCCTGCTTTACGTGGCCGATATGTCGATAGTCGACTTTCCTACCCTCGGTCGCCGTGAGCTGCGCGTGTTTCCCGTAGAGGAGAACAGACTCGGCATCGGCCGCTTCTTCGCCGAGGTGGCTCCCGGCATTCCAGACGGTTTCTGCATCGATGAGCAGGGCAGGATTTTTTGCAGCTGTGAAGACGGCGTTATCATTTTTAATGCCGACGGGCAGCGTATGGGTAAAATCCCGGTACCTGAACGGGTTTCAAACTGCACCTTCGGCGGCGAGAACGGCGACGAACTGTACATCACCGCAACAACCTCACTTTATCGTTTAAGACTCGGCCAACAATAACCTCACCGGTGAGCGTCCTGCTCACCGGCATTTTATTAATTTTGCTTACTGCGCCATAACTTCACATAAAAAAATCACAGCGTAATGTCATCCCGCCTTCACCTTCTCGTGACGCCCTGCCTGCTGCTTTCTAAACGACAAAGGTGAGCTACGTCACGGCGCAAGAAAAGAGCCAAAATCACCGCCTTTTTTGGTGATGTAACAGATCTGTGAATAGCATCCCAAATCCAGAATTTGAATGTTTTTTAATCTTGCGTGAAATAGTCACGGCACCTCATAATAAAACTACTTTACTAAAACAGGTAAAGTTGGAAAGTACATCACGGTCAATTTATAAAGGAAGACAAATGTCTGATCTCAAATTTGCTACCCGTTTAAACTCTTTTGCCTCTGGGGCACACCTTTACTGGCCAAACCAACAGGGCAAACCGTCGGTTATACAAATGATTGAGCGTGCTTCGACGGTTAAAGGGTTAACGCATCTGGATCTCAATTACCCACAACACATTACTACCGATATCAGAAGCCTGCGTCAGCGTATCGAAGACGTGGGACTGGCGGTCAACGGCATGCAAATGCGTTGGGACGCTCCAGAATTCAAGATTGGTGCCTTCACCAACCCCAATCCTGAAATCCGTCGTAAAGCTATCGAACTGACTAAACGCGGGATCGACGCGGGCCGGGAATTTGGCTCCAACCTGATGACCCTGTGGATGGGCCAGGACGGCTTCGACTATTGCTTCCAGGCCGACTATAAAAAGATCTGGGAAGACGCAGTAAGCGCGGTGCGTGAAGTGGCCGAATATGCGCCGGACGTGGATGTCAGCATTGAATACAAACCCAACGAGCCGCGCGCATACAGCATTTTTCCCAACGTGACGACCTGTCTGATCGCCGTCGAAGAAGCCGGATGCCCGAATCTGGGGATCACCCTCGATTTCGCCCACGTGCTCTACGCCAACGAGATCCCGGCCTACGCCGCGGCGATGGTTTCACGCCGCTCGCGCCTGCTGGGTCTGGACTGCAACGATGGCTGGGGCAAACGCGACGACGGGCTGATGGTCGCCTCGGTCAATCCGAAAGCCACGCTGGAATTCCTTTGGCAGATGCAGCGCGACGGTTATCAGGGTGCGTATTACTTCGACACCTTCCCGGACGCCAGCGGTCTGGACCCGGTGCGTGAGGCCGAAGCGAACATCGCGACCGTGAAACGCCTGCTCAAGCTGTGCGAAAAGCTGGACGATAACCAGGCGCTGCGTGCAGCCATCGGCGAGCAGGACGCGGTCGCGTCGCAGCTGATTATCAATGACATCATGTTTTCATAACCCTCATCCCTACACGGGGCGTGGCGTAGTGCTTCGGCGCGGCAAATCGTCCTGAAAACCTCATAAAAATAAAAGGATAGAACATGAAAAAGTTTCTTTTACTGGCCATCGCCTCCGCCCTGTTTAGCTCAAGTATTTATGCGGCGGAGCTGGCTCCCCTACAGTCCGATACCGAGCCGGACAGAACTGACTGGACCCAGCTCGATAGCAAATACGGCGCGATGCCTAAGCCCGATGCCAAGCTAAAAATCGGCGGCGTGTCCAAAACGCTGACCAACGAATACTGGCGCTCGCTGGGGCAAGGCTATAAAAACGTCGCCGATAAAGACGGCTTTACCTTCGCCTATCAGGCAGCGGCCAATGAAGATGACCAGCTCGGCCAGCTTTCAATTGCCGAAACGCTGATTGCTCAGGGCTTTAATGGTCTGCTGGTTTCCCCGCAGACCGACGCCAACCTGCAACCGGCGTATGACGTCGCACAGAGCAAAGGGATTGCGGTGGTTAACGTTAACGATGCGGTGATGCCAAACGCGGCGCACTACGTCGGCAACGTGCAGAAAGACAACGGCGTGCGCGTGGCGCAGTGGTTTATCCAGCACTATCCAAACGGCGGCAGCGTCGCAATTATCGAGGGACAACCCGGGGTTTACGCCGCCGGTCAGCGTACCAAGGGCTTTCGCGAGACGATAGCTGCCAACGGTAAATTCAAGGTTGTCGCTAGCGTACCGGCCAACTGGAGCCGAGAAAAAGCCTACGATGCCGCCTCGACCATTTTGCAGCAATATCCTGATTTAATCGGTTTCTACGCCAACAATGACGGCATGGCGCTGGGCGTAGTCGAAGCCGTTCGTTCGGCGGGTAAAAGCAAGCAAACGGCGGTGTTCGGCACCGACGGCATCTCTGACGCCTACGCCTCCATCAAGCGCGGCGAGCTGACCGGTACCGTGGACAGCTTCCCGGTGCTGACCGGCGAAGTGGCGATGGACGTGATGCTGCGCCTGATAGCTGGCCAGAAAATCTCCCGCGTGGTGTCCACACCGCAGGCTTTAATTACCAAAGATAACGCCGACGCCTTCTCGACCAAAGACAACGAGAAACTGCGCCAGCTTCTTGCACAACAAAAATAATAATTAAGGCAGCGGAGGGGGTATGGAAAATTATCGTTTAAACATGCAGGGAATTACCAAGATTTACGGAAACGTTGCGGCCATCGAAGGGATCAACTTTTCGGTGATCCAGGGCGAGGTGCATGCTCTGATTGGCGAAAACGGCGCGGGTAAATCGACGCTGCTGAATATCCTGTCGGGCGTTCGCGAAGCCAATACGGGTGAGATCATGGTCGACGGCGAGGTCGTCAAAATGAAGAACCCGCTCTCGGCACGTCAGGCGGGGATCGCCATGATCCACCAGGAGTTGCAGCATGTTCCAGAACTCTCCGTTGCTCAAAATATGTTTTTAGGTCGTCCGCTAACCAAATATAAAGGCTTGTTTGTTAATAAGAAAGCCCAGCTTGAGCGCGCCAGAACAATCCTCAAGCAGCTGGATCCGTCGATTAATCCCGACGAACCTATCAAGAATTTAAAAGTGGCCCAACAGCAAATTGTCGAGATTGCGCGTGCGCTGCTCGACGATGCCAAGATAATTGCAATGGACGAGCCGACCTCAAGCCTGACGCCAACCGAGTTCGATCGTCTGGCAGAACTGATTTCGGACCTGAAATCGATGAAGGTATCGATAATCTATGTCTCGCACAAAATGAACGAAATCTTCCGCATCTGCGACCGTGCCACCATCATGCGCGACGGCCGACAGGTCGGCGTGGTCAACATCAGGGATGAGACCGAAGAAACCCTTGTCTCCAGGATGATTGGCCGCAAGCTCGAGAAAGTACAGCACCACTCCTTTATGACCGACAGAGATATTCTGCAGGTCGAGGGGTTGGGGCGCGGCGACGACGTGTTGCCCGCCACCTTTAGCGTACGCGCCGGTGAAGTGCTGGGCATTGCAGGTCTGGTAGGCTCTGGCCGCACCGAACTGCTCAAACTGATTGCCGGGATCGACGCCAAAACCTGCGGCGGTATCCAGGTCAACGGCAGACCAATACATAATTTGAACGTCTCCAGCGCCATCAAAGCCGGGATCGGCCTGGTGCCGGAAGACCGCAAGAAAGAGGGCATTATCAAGCAGCGTTCCGTGGCGGTGAATATGGCGCTGCCGAAGATGCGCAATTACACCCGCGCTGGGATGTTGCAAAAGTCCAAACTGGATCAGGCGGCCCTAAAAGTGATGTCAGAGTTAAAACTGCGTCCGCTTGATACCGAAAAACATATCGGTCTACTGAGCGGGGGTAACCAGCAGAAGGTCATTATTGGTCGCTGGATAGCCGCCGACACGCAGGTATTTCTTTTTGATGAGCCAACCCGGGGAATTGATATTGGAGCTAAATCGGAAATTTATAATCTGATTGAGAGATTAGCCAGTGAAGGCAAGGCAATTATTGTTGTATCGTCAGAGATGCAGGAAATCATGCGTATATCTGACCGCGTATTAGTTATGCGCGAAGGAAAAATAGCGGCCGAATTAACGGGCGAAGATATCAGTGAAGAAAATATCGCGCAATACGCCATTAATGCCGTTTTCCATAAAAAATAACCCTGCAAAACTCTGCAATGCATTATGCAGAGAGTGAAAGACACGAGGCTAAAAAATGAATACTCAAGGAAAAACCATGCCGGCTTTACGCACATCTTCACTGCTTAAATTCAATCTTCGCGACACCGGTACGCTGATTGGATTATTGATTATCGTATGTACCTTCTCGGCATTATCACCGGTATTTTTTACCATACCTAATTTATTGAATATCTTGCAGCAGTCGTCAATTAATGCCGCTATCGCACTGGGCATGACGCTGGTAATTATTTCCGGAGGGATAGACCTGTCGGTCGGTTCTACCGCCGCGCTGTCGGCCATTTTCGGCGCAACGCTTATGGCCGCCGGTATTCCTGTCCCACTGGCCATCGTCGGCACGCTGGGCATCGGCGCGCTGTGCGGCCTGTTCAGCGGCGTGCTGGTTGCCTATGCCGGACTTCAGCCGTTTATCGTTACGCTAGGCGCACTCTCGCTGTTCCGTGCTCTGGCGCTTATCACGACCGGAGGCAGTCCGATTTTTGGCATTCCGGTGGAGTTTCGCAGCGCCATCACCGGCACGCTGTTTGGCATTCCCTGCCCAATCCTCATCGTGGTGGTCATCGCTATCGCGGCCTGGGTATTGATGAACAAGACGCCGCTTGGTGAATACATCCTGGCGGTGGGCGGTAACGAAGAGGCCGCCCGCGTCGCCGGGGTGCCGGTCAAACGCACTAAGGTCACGGTTTACGTTATTTCCGGCGTTCTGGCGGCATTGGCCTCGCTTATCCTGATCGGTCGCCTCGGCGCGGCAGAACCGACGCTTGGCAACCTGTGGGAACTTGACGCTATTGCGGCGGCGGCCATAGGCGGCACCTCGTTAATGGGCGGCAAAGGCAGCATTATCGGCACTATCATCGGCGCAATTATTTTAGGCTCATTGCGGACCGGCTTAACACTAATGAATATACAGGCCTTTTATCAATTGCTTGCAACGGGTCTCATCATTATTATAGCCATGCTGATTGACCGAGCGACACGAGGTAAGTAATGAAGCAAGACCCGCGAGCAATAGGTGCTCATATTAGAATGAGGTTGCCACAACTCACGCCATTAGAAAGAAAAGTAGTCGAGTCAATTACGTCCAAAAGTGATTTGTCAGAGCAGACGTCATTAAAAGAAGTGGCCGTGGAAAATGCCGTTTCAGAAGCAATGATCGTTAAACTGGCAAAGAAATTAAACTTCTCGGGATTCCGGGAATTCAGGACCAGCCTGATTTACTACAATAATTCTGATGTGGCAAACCTGCATTCTGAAATTGGGCCTAATGACTCGTCGGAAGAATTACTTGAGAAAGTTTTTCGCACCTCGATTCAGGCAATAGAAGAAACAAAAACAATTTTAGATATTTCCGAGTTTAATCGTGCAGCAGATATTCTCTTTAAAGCCAGACACATCGACTTGTACGGTGTTGGCGGTTCGGCGTCGGTTGCTCGCGACCTGTCGCACAAACTGCTGAAAATCGGCATTAAGGCGATGGTGCATGATGATGCACATATCATGATGATGTCGGCGGCTATTTTAAGTGACGACGATGTGGTGATTGCAATAAGTCATTCGGGCATGACTCGCGCGGTGATCGACCCGGTAAAACTGGCGGCCAGGAACGGTGCCAAGGTTATTGCTATCACCAATTATGCGCAGTCACAGTTGGCTAAAGATGCCCACGTGGTGCTTAATTCGACCTCGCAAGGGTCACATTTACTCGGAGAAAACGCGGCGGCGCGCATTGCCCAGCTCAATATACTGGACGCGCTGTTTGTCGCGATTGCTAAAAAAGACCTGAAGAAAGCGGCGCAAAATCTCAATAAGACTCAACAAGCGGTTAAAAACTTAAGAGAGTATTAGCATGAGTAAGCTCCTCGTCGTCGGCAGTCTGCATTACGATATTATGGTGGACGCGCACCACCGCCCTGAGAAAGGTGAGACGGTTATCGGCACCGGATGTTCATTCAAATTTGGCGGTAAAGGGGGCAATCAGGCCGTTTCTGCGGCTCAGGCGGGGGTCGAGGTGGTATTTTGCGGCGCAGTCGGCGACGATGAGCACGGTAAATGGCTGCTCGAGGTGTTGAAAAAAAATCACATCGATAGCCAACGGGTGGAGATTATTGCGGGTGTCGCCTCGGGTATGAGCGTGGCGACCACTGACGCCGAGGGCGATTATGGTGCGGTGGTGTTGTCCAACGCCAATACGCGCATCGACGCAGCACAGTTCTCGAATGCTGGCGTCTGGTCAAACGTTGGCATGCTGTTACTGCAAAACGAATTACCGGAAGAGGTCAATTTACAGGCGGCGAAAGCGGCCAGACAGCGCGGCATTCCGGTGTGCATCAATGCCGCCCCGGCTAAACTGTTATCGCCCGCGCTGCAAGGCTGCATTGACCTGCTAGTGGTCAACGCGGTTGAGGCGCGCGATATGTCGGGTATGACGGTAGAAAGTCTGCACGATGCCGCACTCGCCGCGAAATTACTCAATAAAGATTATCCTACCGTCATCGTAACGGCGGGTGGACTCGGCGTGGCGTACAGTGAAAATAAAGGCAATGTTCAGGCGATAGAAGCAGAAAGAGTTGAACTGGTCAGCACCCACGGCGCAGGAGACTGTTTTATGGGTACCCTTTGCGCGTCAATAATGCGCGGCGAGACACTAAGCACATCGGTCATTAATGCGAATAAAGCCGCAGCTCTTCACGTATCGCGAAAACACTAGATACGGTGTTAGCCAATAATTAGATAACGCCTGAGTGAATCATCTGGATAACAATGCCTCCCAAAGCCAATAACTTATGGCTTTGGGCTGGCAGGGTTATTTAGATCGCCTGAGCAACTATCTGGTTGGTGAGGGTACCGATACCACCAATTTTTACCTCGATAGTGTCGCCGCTCTTCATAAACAGCGGTGGCGTTCTTTTTTTACCTACGCCGCCCGGCGAGCCGGTGATGATAACGTCACCCGGAGAAAGTGGGCTGAAACGAGAAATATATTCAATGATATCCGCAACGGTGTGGATCATATTTCCGGTGGTGTCGTTTTGCACACGCATACCGTTTAGATAGGTCTCGATTGGCAGAGCCTGGGGATCGGTAATTTCGTCGGTGGTCACCAACCATGGTCCGAAGCCGCCAGTTTGTCTCCAGTTTTTACCTGCGGTAAACCAGGTGTGTTGCATATCGCGCACAGTGGCGTCCATGAAACAGCTATATCCGGCGATATAATCCAGAGCGTTTTCTTTCTTCACTTCGCTCGCGTAACGGCCAATGACTACCGCCAGCTCACCTTCATAATCAAACTCATCGCTGGTAGCTGGTTTGATAAGATTATCTTTGTGAGCGCTGAAAGTGTCCGGGAAGCGAATAAACAAAGTCGGTGCATTGTTATTTTCTTCGAACTCTTTTCTCTTATCAGAATAATTCATCCCAACGCAGAAAATCTTTCCTGGGGTTTCAATAACCGGAAGGAAAACAATGTCATCTGTCGCGTAATCGGCAGGAGTTCCATCCAATTCATGCAGGATGTTTAATGCATTGTCATTTAAAAGAGATTGCAGCGTGGAATACCGATCGGAGAATCTTCTTCCGGCATCAATAACACCATGTTCAGTAACAATACCGTAAGACTTTTCATCTGACTGGGGGCGATAAAAACTTGCTAATTTCATACAATTCCTTAGATCAACATCATAAGCAGCCTGTCATTGCACGCCACCTATTAGATCTCTTTATTCAGCTAAAATGACCACCTGGTGTTAAACGACAGGATGGCGACCGAGCAAATTGCTGCAGCACATCGTGTGTGCGTAATTTTCTCACAGACCCAAAGATATTGCACAGTCAAACTGAAGATAATCGTACTATTATTAGCTAAATTAATGCAGTTATAGCATTTTTGTTAAAAATATATTTCAAAACAAATCAAAATAATTAATAAAGGTACGCAATCATTTAATTACGTACCCCGCACTAATCAGCTCAAAGTCTTTTTAATCATACTGTTAACCTCACTCCTCAGGCCGAGTAAGAAATTAGCCTGCCGAGGGTAGTGTTTAAAGGTGATACGCATTCCCGCCATGCGCTCGATCAGCGCTTCCACCTCCTCACGGCTGGTGACGGTTTCCAGCAGTTGCAGTGCGCGCAGATCCTGTAGCGCTTCCCTCAGCACCACGAGGCGCAGAGATTCTATCGGCTGATAATCCTCGCCGGGATAGACTACAAAAAGATCGCCAGAGGGGAAAGCGCCCTGCCCGTCGGTAATGGCAAAGGGATCGAGATGCTCAAGCGAGTGCCCGCTGTTGTAGAAGTTAAATCCCCAGTGCAGAAAACCGGTAATCGAATAAAGATAAAGCTGTACGCCTAAAATCCGATTGCGGTAAGAGGGCATAGAGAAGAAACGGTTTGCGACATCGAGCTTCTGCACGCAGCAGTAATAGGTCCAAAGATCCGGCACCTTATGTTGCAGAAACGGCTCTATGTGGTCACTCGCGGTCACCGGATTTTGCACCAGCCCCTGCTGATAGAACTCATAGTCTGACAGCGCATCCAATACTGGAAACCCTTTGATCAACGGGCGAATAAGTTCGCTTGCCCGCCGGTAGGCGTCGATATCCTCCATCTTGGGCTCGTCAGAGACGTGGAACCAGGCGTGTTTCTGCAACCCCCTTTCACGCAGCCAATCGCACAGTGCGGGCAGAAATGCCTGCAAAAAGCCGCGGTATTCGGGGCCCTGAGCGTCGGTCTCCCAGCCAAATGCCCGGCTCAGTCGCCCTTCTCTCTCGACCGTGATTTTTGGCGCATGATTAGCGCCCCACTGGGTAAAAAGATGTGAAATCTCGAAGGTAGTGATGCCTTCCTCTTGGCACAACTCTACCCATTTTTCCAGCTGCGTGAAATCAAACCGATAACCCTCGCCGACCTCCTGACTGACCCCCACCAGCTGCACCGTAGTGCGTTCACCGCCGATAGCCGTATCGAGTGGCGGGGTGAAAACGGGTGTCAGCAGCATATTGACGCCGTTGCGGACCGCACAGCGCACAAAGTTTCTCACCGCCAGCCACCACTCGGGGCTGAACACCGCAATGCGATAGACGTCGGCCAGGCAGTCGGCGTGAAACCACTCGGTGTGCAGCAACGTTTGCGCTGGAAGGGCCTGCGGTAAAACGTCAAGGCTAAGACTCGCGTCGCCCAGCGTCTTCCCACTTTCCACGTCGATAATACGCAGGCAGACCGCACTGTTTCCGGCAGGCAGGGTTTCGTTTTCTGGCGAAAGCGTTAGCCACAGGCTGCCATAATAATTGCCGTTCACAAAAAAGGTGTTATTCGGCAATGGCATCAGCGGATCCGGAAATAGCCCCGGTTCAACGGTCAAATAATCGTCATCAACGGTTTGATAGCAGGGGAAAAGACTGGGTACATGCCTGACCTGCCGCACCGATATGTTTTCTGACAACGTCCCCTGGATTTCAAAGCGCAATTTACGGCGAGGTTCATCATCTTCTTTATGCAGGCAGTAGACACACTGAAAAGAAATACTTTCATTGTTTAACAATGAAAGATGTTTAATCGATATAAAATCAGGACGTGATCTCTGATGAAATATCTTTTCCAGACTATGAGTAAAAGACAGTGAAAGATTCATAATAGTCAGACTCGCGGGGCCAGCGGAAAATATGAATATTTAGCCTGCCATTTTTTTAATCAACAGACAATAAGGGAATAAATTAAATCAGCAGTGGGTAGATGAGAGCAAGTCTCATTAATAATCTTCTTCGAATACCCATCTCACACTTTAGGCTCGCGAGAGATCATTTTTTTTGTTTAATGGCATCACAAAAATGAAAGATTTATCCGCATGCACAATAAAAGCTTTTTTATTCCCCATTGTAGTGCAGGGCTTGTGCGGCAATCTCCCGGTGTAACTGGCCCTGATACCGCTTGTTGTCTGGAAGTGAGACCCAAAATGTTATCGAAAAGTTACAACGCGGCAGGCTTTCATCTTTCGCTTTTAGCCTTTCGTTTTTAACAAGATCGAAAGCAATCCGCACTGATTTAGGGCAAAAGTCGTGATATTGACACACCGAAATTTAGGGGATAGAAAGAATGTACGTTACGACAATGTTTATTTTTCGAACGACCAAGGGGATGTCAATGTCACGAACAAAATGCACCGCCTTTTTATTTAAACCGGCTTTATTTAGCCGTAGCATGATTGCCTCAGCGATATTATTACCCGCCCTGTTTTCTTTATCTGCCCAAGCTGCCGATCCGGTGACATTACGCTATGCCGTGTGGGATAAAAACCAACTGGCGGCAGAGCAACAGATTGCTAAAAACTTCGAAAAAGAAAACCCTGATATTAAAATTGATATTGAACTTACTCCCGCCGCTCAATATTTTGTTAAATTAGATGCAGCAGCAGCCGGCGGTGTTGCACCCGATATATTCTGGATAAACATGCCGTACTTTATCCAGTATGCCAAGAATGGATTATTAGAGCCGTTAAATAGCGACATCGAAAAAAGCAAATTAGATATGAATAATATCGTCGCTAGCTCGGTTAAAGCCTATCAGTATAAAGGACAGCAGTTAGCCATCCCGCGTGACGTCGATTCCATCGCGGTCTGGTACAACAAGAAACTGTTCGATGAAGCCAAGGTCAGCTATCCAACCAATGACTGGACCTGGGACCAGCTCAAGGCCAAGGCAACCCAGCTCAAAGCCGGCCTGAAAGGGGACGAATTCCCGCTGGTAATGGACCTCAGCAACGATGGTCAGGACAGTTATCTTAACCTGCTCTATCAAAGCGGCAATAACGTCGTGCCGACCGACGGCAAACCCACCGACATCGCCAACGACAAGTCAATCTGGGTCTACCAGCAGCTGCAGGAAATGATGAAAACCGGGCTGCTACCCACCGCGCAGCAGATGAGCGAAGTTAAAACCGAAAACATCTTCCAGTCAAACCGCGCCGCGATGGCCTACGCCGGATCCTGGCTTGCTGCACCGTTCGCCAGCAATCCGTTGATTAACGACCATATTGGCGTGGTGATCATGCCAAAAATCGATCGCCAATCTGGTGTAGCCCACAGTCTCGGATTTGCCCTGTCGGCCAAGAGTACGCATAAAGCCGAAGCCTGGCGCTATATTCAGTTTATGAGCTCGGAGCCGTCTCAGGAAATCCTCGCCAAGGCGGTTATCCCTGCCAATAAGACCGCTGCCAAAGCCTGGGCCGCCAACATCAAGAACGTCGACGTCACGCCTTATATCGAAACCCTTAACTTTACCAAAGCCTATCCAACGGCCGGTACCAACACACCGAAATGGCAAAACATGTGGATAGCCAGCCTGAAGCGCATCTTCATGGGCGCGGACGCCAAACAAGAGATGGATAAGTCGGTTAAGAAAATCTCACGGGTCATGGAAGAGTAACGCTTAGCTAAAAAGTCCCTAAACACCTTCCAGCCGCGGAGATGACACCCGGCTGGAGAAGGTTTTTGCACACGAACTGAGGTATTCACCATGTCGCTTGCAGAATCGGTTTCCGTTGCGGTGAAACGGCAAACCGCCGTTACCCAAAGCGTTGACGCCACGTCTACCAAACCCGCCCGCCGAGTGCTGACTCGCCTGGAGCGCGCCGAACGCTTTTGGGGCTGGGTGATGGTCCTGCCTTTGCTGATAGGGCTGCTGGTGTTTTACTTTGTCCCCTTCCTGCAAAATATCTTCTACAGCTTCACCGATCTCGATCAGTTCATGCACTGGACGACCTTCAATCTCGACAACTACCGCGACCTGTTTACCGACGACGATTTTTACTCGGCGATTTTCAATACGCTGTTTTATGTTCTGGTCTGCGTGCCAATTAGCCTGACGCTTTCACTGCTGCTGGCGATCGGTCTTAACCAGAATATTCGCGGCAAGGCGCTGTTCCGCACGCTGCTGTTCTTGCCCGCCGTCACCATGCCTGCGGCGGTTGCGATGGTCTGGCAGTGGCTGTTTAACAAAGATTTTGGCCTTATCAACTACCTGCTGCACTTCTTCAATGTGTCGGCCATTGGCTGGCTTTCGGACCCTGAAGTGGTGCGCCTCAGCGTTTCCATCATCATTATCTGGTCCTCGTTAGCGCTGAAAATCATCATTCTGCTGGCCGGGCTACAGAACATTCCAAAATCTATTTACGAGGCGGCGGACATCGACGGCATCGGCACACTGCGCCGCTTCTTCTGCCTGACCCTGCCGATGATGGTGCCGACGCTGTTCTTCGTTTCAGTCATGAGTTTTATCGAAGTGCTGCAAATCTTCGACGTTATCTATCTGATGTTTAACCGCTCGATGGTTGAGAACGACACCATGACCATCACCTATTTGTTCTTCAAGAATGCGTTCTACCTGCAGGAAAAAGGCTACGCCTCCGCCATCACCGTGGTGCTGTTTATCGTCACCATGCTGATTACCCTCATTCAGATGGCCATCGGCAAACGCCTGAAAGTGGCATAAGGAGTAGGACATGAGCCTGTTTTCAACCGCCTCTCAAGAACTGCCCGGCAGCGCAATGGCAGCGAAGAAGTTCAACGCTCAAAAATGGGCGGTGTACGCCTTTATGCTGCTCGCCAGCCTCGCCTCGGTAGTGCCGTTTCTGTGGATGCTGATCACCTCGCTGAAAACCCAAGCCGAGAGCATTCAGATCCCACTGCAAATGCTGCCCTCGCACCCGAACTTCTCGGCTTATGGGCGCATCCTGCACGAGATCCCGTTCACCGAGTTCTATATCAACTCGATCCTCTCGACCTTTTTCACCGTCACGCTACAGATGATGATCGCCACCATGGCCGCTTACAGCTTTGCGCGACTGCATTTTCGCGGCCGCAACGTCGTGTTCGTACTGTGTATTTCGATTCTGATGGTGCCGGGTCAGGCGTTTTTGATCCCACAGTTTCTGGTGGTGCAGAAGCTCGGGCTGCTCAATACCCTGACCGGGATGATCCTGCCCGGCATCTTCAGTATCTACGCCACTTTCCTGCTGCGTCAGTTCTTTATGGCGGTGCCCAAGGAGATGGAGGAAGCCGCGCTGATGGACGGCTACAACCACTTCGCCATCTTCTGGCGCATTATGCTGCCACTGATCCGGCCCGGCATTATTGCCTGCATCATCATCAACGGCCTGTGGAGCTGGAATAACCTGATGTGGCCGCTGATCGTCAATACCAGCAGCGACAAACTCACCCTTCCCGTCGGCCTGGCGTCGCTGTCGAGCCGAGCGGGGGAAGAGTATCCGATGCTGATGGCAGGCGCGCTGATGGCCATTATTCCCATGCTGATGCTGTTCATTCTTTTTCAGCGCTACTTCATTCAGGGCATCGCCAGCTCGGGCGTCAAGAGCTAGGCCTTTTTATCCATCACACTATTAATGTAATGCCCTGAAGGGGGAGGACTGAAATATGACTGGAATACAGCTGCACAGCGTTGAAAAAGTGTATCCCAACGGTTTTAAAGCGCTCCACGGTATCGATCTCGAGATCCACGACGGTGAATTTATGGTGTTTGTCGGCCCGTCGGGCTGTGCGAAGTCCACCCTGCTGCGGATGATTGCCGGTCTGGAAAGCGTCAGCGAAGGGCAAATCGTGATTCAGAATCAGTGCGTTAACGATACCTTACCGAAAGACCGCGGCATCGCGATGGTATTTCAGAACTACGCGCTCTATCCGCATATGACGGTCTATAAAAATATGGCCTTTAGCCTGATTGGCAAGGAGAGCAAACAGGAGATCGACCGACGCGTGCGTGAAGCGGCCGAAAAGCTGGAAATCACCAGCCTGCTACAGCGCAAGCCCGGCCAACTTTCGGGCGGTCAGTGCCAGCGCGTGGCGGTCGGCCGTGCCATCGTGCGCAAACCTAAGGTGTTTCTGTTTGATGAACCGCTCTCCAACCTCGACGCCAAGCTGCGCGTCTCGATGCGCGTACAGCTGATCGACCTGCATAACCAGCTGAAAAAAGAAGGCGTCGGCGCAACGATGATTTACGTCACGCACGATCAGGTCGAGGCGATGACCATGGGCGACCGTATCTGCGTGCTCAACCGTGGGCAGATAATGCAGGTTGATAAACCGGTGAATCTCTACCATTCACCGGCCAATCGATTCGTGGCGGAGTTTATTGGCAGCCCGTCAATGAACCTGCATGACCTCGCGTTAAGCCGTCAGAACGGAGACATTGGCCTGCGTCTTGGCGAACACGCGCTGCTGACGCTGCCGCCAGAACTTCAGGCTCAGCTAGGCGGTTATCACCACAACGAAGTCTGTCTTGGCATCCGCCCCGAGTACCTGCGCCGGGTCGAGGCCGGGACGCCAAACGCCCTTGCCGCCACCATCATGACCGTTGAACGCATGGGCAATGAAGAGCTGCTGCACTGCGACATTGGCGGGTATCGCTTTATCACTCGCGTCGCGACGCGGCACGACTGGGATCCTTTGCTGGGTGAAAAAATCTGGCTGGATTTCGCACTCGACCGCGCGCACCTGTTCGACAAAGAAACCGGCCTAAATCTAAAACAGCGTCATTAAAAATTACGGCCTTTTGTTCGCCTGAAACAAGTGGAGAATCGCAATGTCATTAACCTCATCTTCAGTTAAACCCGTCAGTGTGTTGGTGGTCGGCGCCGGTGCACGCGGGGAAATTTATTCACGTTACGCGCTGGCGCATCCCGAGCTGATGCGCGTGGTGGCCGTGGCCGAGCCGCGTGACGTCTATCGAGAGCAGTTCGTCGCGCAGCACGATATTGCACCAGAGAGCGTTTTTAAAGACTGGAAAGACGCTGCGGCGGAAGAAAAAATGGCCGACGCGGTGCTGATTTGCACTCAGGACAGTATGCACCTCGAACCGGCGCTGGCCTTCGCCGCCCTGGGCTATCATATGCTGCTCGAAAAACCGCTTTCTCCTGATAGCCAGGAATGTCGCGATATCGTGCAGGCGGTGCAACGCGCCGGGGTGATTTTCTCGGTCGGCCACGTGCTGCGCTATACCCGCTACACCCAAAAACTCAAGCAGCTGCTGCGTGATAAAGCGATCGGTGACGTGGTTAGCATGCAGCACCTCGAGCCGGTCGGATACTGGCATCAGGCGCACTCCTTCGTACGTGGCAACTGGCGCAACGACCAACATTCGGCCTCAATGCTGCTGCAGAAATCCTGCCATGACATCGACTGGATCCGCTACATCATGGATACCCCATGCGAACAGGTCAGCTCCTTCGGCGGCCTGCGCCATTTTCGCGCCGAGAACCAGCCTGCCGGAGCCGCCGACAACTGCCTCGACTGCGGCGTAGAGTCACAATGCCCCTACTCAGCCAAAAAGATCTACCTCGGCGACACGCATAAATCGACCCAGGGTTTTCTGCGCGTACTCACGCCGGACGTCAGTCAGGAGAATCTCCTCGCTGCACTGCGCAACGGGCAGTACGGCCGCTGCGTTTACCGCTGCGACAATAACGTGGTCGATCATCAGGTCGTCAATATTCAGTTCGCCGGTGGCAAAACGGCCTCCTTCACCATGACCGCCTTTACCCGCCATGAAGACCGTAAAACCCAGCTGTTTGGCAGTCACGGCACGCTCGAAGGCGACGGTCGCTTTATCCGCATAACCTCGTTTATCGACGACAGCGAGACGGTCTATGACGTAGACGATATCGACAGCATCGACCCGGCGCAAAGCAGTACCATGAGCGGCCACGGCGGCGGTGACTACTACCTGATGGCACACTTCATCGACGCCATACGCCGCAACGATGCCAGCCAGATCCTCTCTGGCCCGAGAGAGACCCTGGAAAGCCATCTGATGGTCTTTGCCGCCGAGCGAGCACGCCGCGAATGTGCCGTTATCGCCGTGCACTCTGCCTGACTCGCGAGGAGAAAATGGATGCGCTATGGATTTGATATCGGCGGCACCAAGATTGAAATGGCGGCCTTCGACGACCGGCTTAACCAGGTATTTTGCCAACGCGTTAATACGCCGACCGCAGACTATCAGCAGTTTCTGGACTGTGTGAAAACGCTGGTCGCGCAGGCAGACATGACTCTGCATACGCGCGGCAGCATCGGCATCGGCCTGCCCGGCGTGACCGACCCCATCAGCCATAAACAGCTGTCGGTCAACGTGCCCTGCCTCTCTGGCCACTGCCTAGGAGACGACCTCGCTAATACGCTGGACCGCCCGGTGACCATTGAAAACGACTGCCGCTGCTTTGCCCTGTCGGAGGCCAGCACTGAACAGACGCGTGCGCACGATATCGTATTCGGGGTGATTATCGGCACCGGTGCAGGCGGCGGATTAGTGCTGAATCGGCACCTCTACAAGGGCAAAAATGGGCTGGCGGGTGAATGGGGGCATACGCCTATTTCTGCCCAGCTGGTGCAGCGCTATGACCTGCCGCTGTTTGCCTGTAGCTGCGGTCTTAGCGGCTGTTTCGAGCGTTACGTTTCAGGACGAGGGCTGATGGCACTCAGCCAGCATTTTCATCATCAGGCCACCAGCGTACCGGACCTGTTGACGCACTATCGTCAAGGCTGCCCGCTCGCTCAACGACTGATCGCGATGTATATCGATATTCTTGCCAGCGCGTTGGCTAGCCTGCAACTGATGCTCGACGTCGATGCGTTCGTGTTTGGCGGCGGCCTGTCGAATATTGCGGAGATCTACCAACTGCTGCCGCAGGCGATGCGCGGCTGGCTATTCGCTCACAGTCAACCGGCAGCGATTTTACCGCCGGTGTATGGCGACAGCAGCGGCGTGCGCGGTGCGGCTCTGCTTGACGGATGAAGGGATAAATTATTTTCCGCCGGGCAAGCGAAAGACAAAACGCACAGCCAGAGGGGCCGTCTTTCACTCTGTGCGGATTGCACGGTGAAACAAATCGAAAGAACGGCTGATTCATAACGTTTTTGGCGCTTTATACGCCATATGTTGTGCTTTCGATTTAGTCTCAATCGAAAGAAAAAATAAAATTAAACATATGATATATAAAGATTTATTGTGAAAAATGACGTTGATTTTCAGTGTTCCGTTTGTTGTAATCAAGCCGAAACACTGAAAGCAGCAAGGTTGTCGTAAGCGGAAACGTGGCCGCTGCCTCGGGAGAATAAACGCCAATGATAAATACGCTAAAACGTCGGGAATTGATCATCGACCAGCTGTGCCGCGAGGGGTCAGTGCGGGTCGAAGAGCTCAGCGGGCAGTACGACGTATCGAGCGTGACCATCCGTAACGACCTGCGTTATCTGGAAAGAAGCGGCTGTGCCGTGCGCGCCTACGGAGGCGCCAAACTAAACAAACAGTTCGTGTTTGACCGCCCGCTGCAGGACAAGGGACGCATTAATCGCGACGTGAAATACACCATCGCCTGCGCCGCCGCCGCGCTGGTCAATGATGGAGATTCGATAATCCTCGATTCGGGTTCAACCATCAGCCAGATGGTGCCGCAGCTGCAGGGCAAACAGGAACTGGTGGTGATGACCAACGCACTGAACATTGCGTTTGAGCTGGCAAGCAATGAGCAGGTCGACCTGATGGTGATTGGCGGCAGCGTGAGGCGCAAATCGTGGTCGCTGTACGGCCCATCGGCCGAGCAACACATTCGTCAGTATCGTTTCGACAAGCTGTTTCTCGGCGTGGACGGTTTCGATTTGGTCAGCGGCATCACCACGCCAAATCCCGGCGAGGCGCAGCTGAACCGTGCCATGTGCGACGTGGCGCGCGAAGTTATCGCCGTGGCGGATGCCAGCAAGTTCGGCCGCACCAGTTTCTGCATGATCCGTGAGATAGGTCAGATCCAGAAATTGGTCACCGACAGCGGCATTCCCGAGGAGTACCGCCGAAAACTGCAAAGTTTAGGGGTTGAGGTCATCATCGCCGACAGCTAAAGGGCCGGCGTATCCAAACATTCTGTCCGTTGAATATCCTGCTAAGGAGTTTTCATGCAACAACTACTTTCGCTGATCCAGCGCCATAAATCCGGAGAGCCGGTTGGCGTGTTCTCTGTCTGCTCGGCGCATCCCTGGGTTATCGAGGCTGCGCTGCGTCAGGCACTTCAGCGAGGCAGCGCAGTGTTAATTGAGGCGACCTCCAATCAGGTCAATCAGTTTGGCGGCTACACCGGCATGCAGCCGCATCAGTTTCGCGATGCCGTCTGGCAGCAGGCAGATGCGCTGGGGCTGCCGCGTGACCGCGTATGGCTCGGCGGTGACCACCTTGGCCCCAACGCCTGGCAGGATAAAGACGCAGAACAGGCGATGGCGCTCGCCGATACGCTAATAGCCGACTATGTCGCCGCCGGATTTCGCAAGATTCATCTCGACTGCTCAATGTCATGCGCAGGCGATCCCTTCCCGCTCGGCGACGAAGAAGTTGCCCGCCGCGCAGCGCGCCTGTGTGCCGTTGCCGAGAAAAGCTGGCAGCGGCACGGCGGTGAAGCACCGGTTTATGTGATTGGCACCGAAGTGCCGGTACCGGGCGGTGCGCAGGGCGAACTCGAGGAAGAAGAGATGCACGTCACCACGCCGGATGCCGTCGAAACCACGCTGGGCGTGCACCGCAGCGCGTGGATGGCACAGGGTCTCGCAGCGGTCTGGCCGCGTGTGATTGCCGTCGTAGTGCAGCCGGGCGTCGAATTCGACAACCACAGCGTAGAGCGTTATCAGCCTGAGCGAGCACGTCAGCTCACTCGTTTTATCGAGAGCTGGCCCACGCTGGTGTATGAGGCGCACTCCACCGATTATCAACCCCCGCAGGCCTACCGCCAGCTGGTGCGTGACCATTTCGCCATTCTAAAGGTGGGTCCGGCGCTAACCTTCGCACTGCGCGAGGCGCTGTTTGCCCTCGACCACATCGAGCGCGAGTGGCTCGGCGAACATCAGGCATCACACCTTTGTGCGACGCTCGAGCAGGTGATGTGCGAGCGCCCTGAACAGTGGCGTCGCTATTATCCCGGCAAACCGCATCAGCAGCATTTGTATCGCCAGTACAGCCTGAGTGACCGCGTGCGCTATTACTGGCCGCTGCCTGAGGTATCACAGGCCGTCGAGGCATTGCTGGAGAATTTGCGTCAAAACCCGGTTCCGCTGGCGCTGCTGAGCCAGTATCTGCCCGAACAGGCGCGCGCCATTAACGCCGGAACACTCTCTTCCGATCCCGAGGATTGGGTATTACATAAAATCAGTGAAGTGCTGACGGATTACGCCGATGCCTGCCAGCCCGCTGCGAAGGAGCACGTATCATGAGCCACTATTTTTCCTACAGCACCGACTGGCTGGAACAGCACAACGCGCTGCACACCGCACGCGAAATATGGAATCAGCCCGACCTGTGGCGTCAGTTGCATCAACAGCTCACCGAGGACAGCGGACAGTGGCAGCCTTTCCTGCGGCCGCTGCTTGAAAACCCGCGTCTGCAAATTGTGCTGTGTGGTGCGGGCAGTTCGGCCTTTGCCGGTCGGGCGCTCGCGCCCTGGCTACGCCAGCAGACCGGCCGCGACGTGGTGGCCTATGGCACCACGGATATCGTCGCCAATCCGCATCAGTATCTCGACCGTTCGCGTCCTACGCTGCTGGTATCTTTTGCTCGTTCCGGCAACAGCCCTGAAAGCGTCGCCAGCGTGGCGCTGGCCGATCAGCTGGTACCTGAATGTTATCACCTGATGTTGGTGTGCAATCCCGACAGTCAGCTGGCGCAGTATGCCGAAGGCCGCGACAACGTGCTGGCCGTAGTGATGCCGAAAGGCTCCAACGATCAGAGCTTCGCGATGACCTCGAGCTTTAGCTGCATGATGCTCGGCGCGGCCTTGCTGCTCGGCCCGCAGTCGCTCGATGAAGCCTACCCGCCGCTGAATCGGATGGTAGAAAGCGGCTACCGCCTGCGCGAAAGCCTGCAATCTCAGGTCAAGAAGCTGGCACACAGCGGCTTCACCCGCTACATCACGCTCGGCGGCAGCTGTTTTACCGGACTTGCGGAAGAGGCCTCGCTGAAGATGCTGGAACTCACCGCGGGACGTATCGTTACCCGCTACGACTCGCCGCTGGGCCTGCGTCATGGCCCCAAGTTTATGGTCGATGACCAGACGCTGGTATTGATGATGTTTTCCGGCGACGGTTACGCGCGCAAATACGATCTTGACCTGTGGCACGAGCTGAAACGCGATGGCCTGGTGCAGCAGATGGTAGGGCTCAGCGGCGAAGCCGACGTACAAGACCATTCTGACATTCAGACCCTGCATAACGAACGCGAAGACGTGTGGATGATGTTCCCTTACCTGCTGTTCGCCCAGATGCTGGCGATGGAGACCTCGCTGGCACATGGCCTGACGCCGGATAACCCTTGCCCAACAGGCGAGGTGAATCGCGTGGTGAAAGGGGTCACGATTTATCACTATTCAAAACCCGTCAATCCGGCCAGTGCTTCCGCACTCTGACGGATATAGACGACGGTTTTTTTGCGCCAATTCAGGGAGTTTCCATGTATTTAGTCTCTAACCGCGAGATGTTAAATAAAGCGCAGCGCGAAGGTTACGCGGTGCCTGCTTTCAACGTGCACAATCTGGAAACGGTGCAGGTGGTGGCAGAAACCGCCGCCGAGATGGGCTCGCCGGTGATCATGGCCGGTACGCCCGGCACCTTCAGCTATGCAGGAACGGATTATCTGGTCGAGATCTGCCAGGCCGCCGCCCGACGCTATAACCTGCCGTTGGCTTTGCATCTTGATCACCACGAAGAGATGGGCGATATCGAGGACAAGGTCCGGCAAGGGATCCGATCGGTGATGATCGACGGATCGCACTTGCCGTTTCGCCAGAACATCGAGCTGGTGATGCAGGCGGTAAAACTCTGCCATCGATACGGTGCCAGCGTTGAGGCCGAACTGGGCAGATTGGGGGGGCAGGAGGACGATCTGGTGGTCGATTCAGCCGACAGTTTCTTCACCGATCCTTTGGCCGCGAAGGAGTTTGTCGAGGTGACCGGGATCGACTCGCTTGCGGTGGCGATAGGATCAGCACACGGACTGTATCAGGGCGAGCCTCGGCTCGATTTCGACAGGCTGGAGAAGATCCGCCAGCAGGTGGAAATTCCGCTGGTATTGCACGGCGCCTCTGGCATTCCCGAGGCGATGATCGCCCGGGCCATCGCGCTCGGCGTATGCAAAGTGAACGTTGCCACCGAATTAAAAATCGCCTTCGCCGATGCGGTTAAGGGCTATTTCAGTGAAAACCCTGACGCCAACGATCCGCGTAAATATATCACGCCCGGCAAGCAGGCGATGAAAGAGGTGGTGGCCGAAAAGATCCGCATCTGCGGCAGTGCGGGCAGGCTCTAATCCAATAGCGTGATGTTCAGCCCCTGGTGCCTGAACACATGCTGGCAGAGGATCTTATAGCTGTCGCGGTCAAAATGAGGCGTCGCGGTTTGTACGCCTTTGGCCGCCTCAAGCGTGCTGACGGTGCCCAGATAAAACCAGTTGTTCAACACGTGATATTCCGTCTGCTGGCCTGATTTTTCTTCGATAGCGATCCGTCCCGGATAGGGCCAACTGCGAACCTTCATCGCCTCAAGCGCCATTTTGAGGCGCGTCTGGTGCTCCACCCGCGTCTCTTTGCCACAGCACAGGCCGGCGCAGCGCCCCAGAGAAAAACGGAAGCAGGCTCGCTTGGCCGACAGTTTCTCCAGCCCCAGCGCGCCGTAGCAGAGCTTCTGCTCGTCGGCGATATCGCGCAGTTTTTCAATAGCCGCAAACTTGGTTTTAAACAATCCGAAGAGATCTTCCGAGGTCGAAAAGTCGAGCTCGTTGCTGAAAACAATGCCCGTCGTCTGATCATCAACCCGTAGCGAGCAGAGCTTGCGGGTTACGCGCAGTCGTTTATTAAACAGCGGCCGCCGGTCCTTGATCATCTTCGACTCAAGCAGCAGTGCGCCTATTTCCCCAACCGTTTCTACGTACTCGATATTGCAGGTCATGCGCAGTAGTTTCGCCTCATCCACGGCTCTGAAATGCGCCAGCACGCGGCTGCGGATATTAACGCTTTTGCCGATATACAGCGGAAACGTCTGGTCCTGCCCATAGAAAATATAGACCCCACTGCGCGCGGGCAGCGTCTCGAGCGTATGGCGAAGGTGTTCCGGATACTGGTAAAGCAGAGGCGTATTTTCGTTTGGCATAGGGCGCTTTTTAATAAGATAAACAGAGCTGAGAGGCGTTTTTTAGGGCAAAAAATAGACAATGCGGATTCTACTGAATATCTATACAGGGTTCAAGTCTGATTCCGTTCCATGAGTCTCCAGCATCGTGCAAACAGAGTCAGTGTAAATAAGGAAAATAATCAGCAGAACAATCTGAATATTTCAAAAAGGTAATTTTTTACACTAGGCTTTAGGTATGTTTAACCTAATGGAAGGAGCACACAATGAGCAACAAGCAAAATTCCCCCACCTCAAATATTCTGGGCAATGCTGAGTCTTATCCTGTTCCGCCGTTTAAACAGCAGAAACAACCTTTCCCGGGTCTTGTGAGCGAGATGTCTCCGCGCCCTGATCACGGGGAGAAATCCTATCGAGGCAGCGGTAAACTGACAGGTCGCAAAGCACTGATAACCGGCGGTGACTCTGGTATCGGCCGAGCCGTCGCGATTGCCTATGCCCGTGAAGGCGCCGACGTTGCTATCAACTACCTCCCCGCCGAGGAATCAGACGCGAAGGAAGTGATCGCGTTAATCAGGGAAGAAGGCCGCAAGGCGGTGGCGATTCCGGGTGATATCCGCGATGAGGCCTTTTGTCAGAAGTTGGTGAAACAGGCAGCGAGCGAGCTTGGCGGCCTGGATATTCTGGTTAATAACGCCGGTCGTCAGCAGTTCTGCGAGTCCATCAAGGATCTGACTACAGAGGCATTTGACGCGACCTTTAAAACCAACGTTTATGCGATGTTCTGGATAACAAAAGCGGCGCTCGACTACTTGCCGCGTGGTGCCTCAATCATTAACACCACCTCCGTACAAGCCTATAAGCCGAGCGAAATCCTGCTCGACTATGCGCAGACCAAGGCATCTATCGTCGCTTTCACCAAGTCTCTTGCTAAACAGCTTGGCCCAGAGGGTATACGCGTAAACGCCGTCGCACCGGGCCCTTACTGGACTCCGCTACAGGTTTGCGGTGGGCAACCACAGGAAAAAGTTGAAGTGTTTGGCGAAGAAGCGCCTCTTGCGCGCCCCGGTCAGCCGGGCGAAATTGCGCCACTTTACGTTACCTTTGCCTCGGCCGATAACAGCTACTCGTCCGGTCAGATTTGGTGTTCTGACGGTGGAACCGGTACCGTTTAAGCTTCTTTTCTCTCTCGATATTTTGTTGTTGCATACGCCTGTTTCAGGTTGTATTTCTTAAAGACCGACGGTCTTTACGCAAGGTAAGGTATGTCAACGATAGAGCGAGAAGAGTGCTGGGCTGCGACCATGCGAGTTTGCATGCCGTGGCCCGGAATAATGGCTTTTTATGATGGCCGTATCGAAAATAAAAGGCTTTATAGTCAGGAAGCTAACTGGCTTGATGACGGTGCCTATTCTCTCGGCACCGCCACTTACGTGATTTATCAAGGCACTGAGGCCGTGGTTTATGACACCCACATGAGCCTTCGGCATGCCGCTTTCATTCGTCACACTCTACAATCCCAGGGTATTACAGATATTCGCGTCGTCATGAGTCATTGGCACACCGATCATGTGGCGGGCAATGGCGCGTTCAGTGACTGTGAAATTATCGCCTGTGACCTTACCCGGGCGTTGCTCAGCGAAAATCGCGAACGCCTGGAGACCGGTAAGCCACCGATTAAGCCGGTGGTGATGCCTACCGCAACTTTTCACAATTGTTTGACTCTGCATGTCGGCACTATCGAGCTTGAGCTGAGGCAACTGGACATTCATAGCGCTGACGGTGTGGTGGTAAAAATCCCTTCTCTGGGCCTGGTTCTGGCCGGTGACACACTTGAAGATACGCTGACCTACGTGACGGAGCCTGATAGGCTCGACACTCATCTCAAAGAACTTGCCCGTTTTAAACAATGGCATTTCCAGTGGCTATTACCTAATCACGGCAGGTATGAAATCATTGAGCTGGGCGGCTATCCGCGTGAGCTTATCGATGCGACGGAAAAATATGTGGCACAACTTATCAGGCTTAAAACCGACTCCAGCCTTGCCAATCTTTCGCTGAAGGAGTTTGCCGCAGAGTCTCTGGCAACCGGCGCCGTTGCCTGGTTTGAACCCTATGAAGCCGTACACCGGCACAACGTCGAACAAGTTTTGGCGCTCGAGGGCACTTATGTGGACTACTAAGGGGTAAATGCCCCTTTTTCCCTGCCATAACGATCCATCCCCGCTTAATTTTGCCTTTTACATCCGTTATGCACCCTTTTGATTAATACACCGGACTTATAGAAAAAATGGGTCCATATTAGAACAGCGTTTAAAAGTCCACCGCTCTATATTAAACAATAATCTCCTTTTTATCGAAAAACCCTCTTTCGATTGAGTTTTTATAATTTAAGCGAGGCGGACGGGTGGCGTGAAAAACGCATGATGATATTTTATGAGTTATTAATAGAGTGCTGTTAGTTTAACCTAAAAATCATGTGTTTGAGATATTTAACGCAAGAGAACTTAGAATTACCTAACTATGATGACTCCCGGTGACCGCATTAAATTGCGACGAAAAGAGATGAAATACACCCAGCGCAAACTTGCATCGGTTGTGAAGGTCTCCCATGTCACAATTTCACAGTGGGAGAGCTGTGACACCACGCCCGGTGGCAGGAATCTGTTTGCCTTGGCTAGCGCACTCAAGTGTACGCCTACCTGGATTTTATATGGCGATACAGAGACTTCTCCCATCCCCATTGAATCCATTGCCCCGCCCCTGGCAGAGCGCGAGCTAGAACTACTGCGGCTTTTCGCTTACCTGCCCGAGTCTGAGAAAGAACGGCACATGGCCGAACTGCAAAGTAAGGTCGACGAGTTCAATAAGCTTTTTGCCGAGCTTTTACACGCAAGAAACGAGCTCAACATATAAATATTCGCGCTAATTATTGGCCTAGATTATTATTTCATCGATTGTTAGGCCAATCTAACAAGGTTGATTGATTTACATTCAACAGTTAAATTTAGCTAACAATAAATATAAACCTTAAAAAACTTTATCGAAAATTTAATCATTTATTTACAAGATTAAATCATGAGCTCATGAAAGTTAAGGCAAAGCGCGACGCATTTAATTTTTATGCATCCCCTCTGTCAGTTAGAAACTTATCTCTTCAGATAGCCTGTTTAATAAATAATAAATGCTTAGTGTGCGGTAAACACAGCGTATTTTACCGTCACTGCCGAACGAATGATGGAGACTGTCGCTCCCTGTAAAGCACATAAATCCGCAGGGTGCGCTGGAATCGAGGTTGAGTGCGGCGGTGTGACTTATATCTGGACGCGGCGACAGGGCCGGGAGTGTCTGAGCGATTCGCCCCTTCTTATTAACTGAAGGGGCGATATGTTAAACAAACATCAACGGAGACGCGCTAGTTAGTTCTTGATAACGACGTCAGGGAAACTCGCTTTAACGCAGCGAGTGTAATCCCCTTTGGTCAGCGCGCTAAAATCGTTTTCCTGCCAGTTAACAAGTTTACATGCATAGGACTTGCCACCTTTATTTTCAGCAACATAACTATCATCCTTCACCCAGAACAACGGCATGGCCGCTGAGCTGGCCTCGCTAAATTGTTTCATGCCTTTACAACCCAGCACTTCACTGTCAGGTACGGGTACCCCAAATTGCTTGGCAAATTCTTTGTAATATTGGATACGGTTTTGAGACTGTTGAACTTCCACGCTGCCGCCACATTCCACGCCACCGTTAATGATTTGGGTGGTGACACCAAAACCAGGAACCAGCCCATTAGCCTTGTCTGCCGCATTAGGCTGCCAGCTGCCATCCATCACTGCTTGCATGCTCGGTTTAGGGGGCTGTGGTTGAACATAGAAAAATATTGCACTGGCCAGGTTGAGCCAGGTGTCGGCTACGCGATGGGGTTCTTTTAGTAAAACGTTCACATCGCCAAACATGGCTTGTGAAAAGGCACCATAGTTGAAGTTATAGCTCAGTTGTTTCGCCCCGCGGCCAAAATAGCTCAGCGCATTACCTTGTTTGTCTTTTGCACAAGGCCAAGCTTTTCCCTGCCAGGTGGTAGGATCACAGGTAGCACCCGTGTATTTATCATAGGACGTTTCATTCAGGCCCATTTCCCGGACCCAATGCAATCCTTGTTGCCACTGCGCTACATCACTTTGGTTGGCATGTTCCCCGGTTTCCTGAACAAAGTGAGCAAACATGGTCGCCAGTGTCTTTTTACAAATCCCATCGGCGTCCTGCCCATTTTCGCTATCAGCACAAAGAACGGGGAATTTCCCGACTGCCTTCAAGAAGTTTTCATAGGTGTAAGCAGGGTCGCGGTGTGGGAAGAAGGTATTCCATTTCTCTGCCGTCACCAACTCTTCAACGCGTTTCACGTTGGAAGGATTGTTCGCCGCACCGGGTTTAATTTGCTCAACCTTTTCGTTGCTCAGGGTGCGGATGGCTTTTTTCACTGCAACCAGTTGCGAGGTGTTTGTCAAAGCATCTTCACGCTCATTCAGCGCTTTCTGGGTGAGTTCCATACCCGGTTCAGGCGCGAGTCCGTGCAGACTCCACGCTGATTCCCATGCCCAGCCATCGCCTGGTGCATAGGCCGAAGGTTCCCCACTACACCAGTTAGCAACCTGACATTGATAATCTTTGCCTTTATTGCTGACAATCTCGCCCATTTTGTAATGTTTGCCTGACTGGTATTGCGGATAGTCAGAAGGTCCAGGCGTAGGGTCTGTATCCGGGTCCGTATCCGGGTCTGTATCCGGGTCTGGGCCTGGCGTGGGGTCAGTATCCGGGTCAGTTGAAGTGCCGATTTTTTTCCATACGTTTTCCCAGATATGGGCTACTGAGGCATTCGGTTTTTCACCTGGGTTGGCATACCATTGAGATTGATAATCACCCCCCTGATGGGTGACTTTTTCTCCGCCAGGATAGGCTTTTTTAATATCATATTTATCATAGGCATGTAGTTGGAATGACAACAACATGCTGGCGGTAAGGAGGGATAATGCCATCCCCTGGAGTTTGTGTGTTTTTTTCACTTAAGTGCACCCTTTTAAAAACGTAACAATGTGATTTTGTTCGTGGTGTAACAGAGGGCGCAAATGTAAACATTATTAACATGTTGAAATATTGTTTGATATCAAATTAGTTTTTTAGCTAGAGAGTTCTTACCTTTAAATAGAAATTTCTTGGCAGAACCCATGGGCGTGATGGAGGAGTGGCCAGTTAAATGTCATGCTCAAGTACGGCTTTATTAAAATCGGCCATCATCGGAGTCGGTTCACGACCATTAGCAGACGCTGATGAATTTTCCTTGCCTCTGCTCTGGATGAAAAAGTAGATAATGAGATATCCTAATTATTGTTTTAACCAGGAGAATGTATGGAAAGTCTGTTTGTTTACGGAACGCTGGGACCAGGCCGTCCTAACGCTCATATTCTCGAAAAGATAGGTGGTACATGGCGCGAAGGGCATGTCGCAGGCTCTCTTATCAATGAGGGTTGGGGAGCCGAAATGGGTTATCCCGGTATTATTTTGGATAACTCAGGCAATAGCGTACAAGGATTCCTTTTTACGTCAGAGAATTTACAACGTCACTGGCAAGTACTTGACGAATTTGAAGGTAGTCAATATGAGCGTGTGCCCGTCAATGTTACTACCGATAACGGGGAAATCGTCAGTTCCTGCATATACATGTTAAAAATATAATTGCCTTAAGCCTGCTAATCTGGCCTGCCCTCCGTTAATTAGTACACCCCGATTAGTAATGTCTTCTTTTTGACCCGCTCCAGCGCATCTGAGAGGGCAAAACGGCTCGTATACAACTTACCTTTACCAATGCCCACCCTGTCAATCTTCACAGTTTTCCAGTCCAGAAAACTATCATCCTAAGCGGGAATAGGTTTGGTGAAATATCGGATCAAAACACTTTTAACTCAAAAAAGCTGCCATATGGATAGCGTTTAAAATCTGGGTAAGCTTAGTAACAGGATAAGTCGTGAAGGTGGCGAGGCTTAAATCTAACGTTTTACGAGTAATGACTGTGAAGATGACGGACAACGAAAAAAGGGAACCCGTTTAAAGGCTCCCTTCTTGAAGTTGATGCTAAATCGTAACTCTGTGTCGATTTGAATTTTTGATTTTCACACCCACTTTCTAACGCCGGTCAAAAGACTTTTCTGACCCACGTTTTAAGAATGATGGTGCCCGGACTCGGAATCGAACCAAGGACACGGGGATTTTCAATCCCCTGCTCTACCGACTGAGCTATCCGGGCAACGCGGCGCATTAAACCGTAATGGCCGCTCGGCGTCAACGGCTTTTTAACGGATTGTCAGGATAACACGCCTGAACGTTGCTTTTTAGAGCAAAAAACATTGAAACGGTTGTTTTGCATTCATAAACTCATTAAAGACGGGATATTTTCAATGAGTTAATCAATATCGCCTCACCCTGCTCAGGGCATGCCAGGTGATCAGGCATGTCGGATTCGATGCTTTTACCTGCCGCCTAATAAACAATCTGGTTAGCTTAAATGCTGCTTCAGATAATGGATAAACGCGCTAATCCGAGCTGGAAGGTGTTTCCTGTAAGTATAAACGGCATAAATATCGGCAGCCGGTGCCTGATAGTCGGTCAGTAATGGAATAAGATCCCCCTGCTCCAGGTCTTTCTTTATATCCCACCGCGAGCGCAAAATAATACCCTGTCCATCCCTGGCGTAGTGTACGACTGTCTCACCGTCGTTGCTGGACAAATCCCCGTTCACCTTCTGCACATACTCCTTGCCGTCTTTAGTAAAACGCCACAGCGAATAATCGCTTTCGTACTGTCGCAGAACGATGCAGTTGTGGTGCGCCAGGCAGGTAACGGTATTCGGTGCCCCATACTTCTCCAGATAAGCAGGCGCCGCGCACACCACGCGAGAGTTGCTCATTAATTTAATCGCGACCAGCCGTGAGTCGGGCGGTTCACCGACGCGCAGGTCGATATCGACGCTGTTATCAAGAAAATTGAGCGGCTGGCTGGTGAGCTGTAAATCGATATCCAGATTGGGGTGAAGCCGATGAAAAGAAGAGATGAGCGGCGTAATGAAACGGCGGCCAAACCCAAACGAGGCATTGAGATTCAAACGGCCGGTTAACAGCGCCTGGCTGTTGGAAACTGCGCTCTCAAGCTCGGCAATCTGCGTGATGATCGGCCGAGCGCCCTCAACGTAACGCTCTCCCTCTAGCGTAAGAGCCAGACGTCGTGTCGTGCGCAGCACCAGCTGCACACCCAGCCGTTGTTCAAGGAGCGTTAAACGTTTACTGACCGCAGGCAGGGTCAATCCCATTTCACGTGCGACCGCCGTCAGACTGCCGAGGCGCGCCAACAGGGTGAAAAACCGCAGATCGTCGGTAGAGGACATCATTATTCACTTTAAGTTAAGAATGCCTTAAATATTTAGCAAATTGTTGAGCACCAGTGAAGCATTTACACTCAATCAGTCCGATAAAACATCTCCAGCAACCTATCTCAATAAATAAATTAAAACAGCAGAAGGCCTACAGCATGTCTGAAAGAACAAACAAAATCGCCGTTATCCCCGGTGACGGCATCGGTAAAGAAGTGATGCCTGAGGGCATCAAGGTGATAGAGAAAGCGGCGGCAAAACATGGTATTAACCTGGAATGGCAGGGGTTCGATTTTGCCAGTGCCGACTACTATCTCGAGCACGGAAAAATGCTGCCAGATGACTGGTATGAAACGCTGAAGGGGTTTGACGCTATCTATTTCGGGGCAGTCGGTTGGCCCGATGTGGTGCCAGATCACATTTCACTGTGGGGCTCATTATTGCAGTTCCGACGTGAGTTCGATCAGTACGTTAACCTGCGCCCGGTACGCCTGATGCCAGGCGTAAAAGCACCGCTTGCAGGAAGAAAGCCGGGTGATATCGATTTTTATGTCGTGCGGGAAAATACCGAGGGTGAATACTCTAGCGTGGGCGGGATAATGTTCCCCAATACAGAGCGTGAGGTGGTTATTCAGGAGACGGTAATGACGCGAACAGGCGTCGACCGTATTTTGAAATATGCCTTCGAACTGGCGCAAAAAAGACCGAAAAAACATCTTACCTCGGCGACAAAATCTAACGGTATTGCGATTACCATGCCCTACTGGGATCAGCGTGTCGTAGAGATGGGTAAAAATTATCCTGAGGTTGATGTCGATAAGTATCACATTGATATTCTCACCGCGAACTTCGTACTTCACCCTGACTGGTTCGATGTAGTGGTCGCCAGCAACCTGTTTGGCGATATTCTTTCGGACCTGGGTCCCGCTTGCACAGGCACTATCGGCATTGCTCCCTCTGCCAATATTAATCCCGAGGGACTGTTCCCAAGCCTTTTCGAGCCGGTTCACGGCTCTGCCCCAGATATTGCGGGCAAGGGGATCGCTAATCCGATTGGTCAAATATGGTGTGGTGCCATGATGTTGGAACATCTCGGCTATGAAAAGGCAGGCGCAGAAGTATTACAGGCGATTGAAAAAGTATTGAGCAGAGGCGCAGACGAAGCCCCACTGACGGGCGACCTCGGCGGTAAGGGAAATACGCGTGAGTTAGGTCAGGCGATTGCCGACGCCCTGTAAGATTGCCGACGCCCTGTAAATAGCACGCGAAAAATGTGGCTATAAATCAACCGCCTCTTAGAGTGAGAATAAACTGCGGTAAAATATGATTTATCTGATGCTGAGTGAAGGTCATTTTGCTTTCACTCAGTGTCCCCCTACTGATACACTTCCTCTTATTACAAATCTTTTTTAAACATAAAGTTATATTTAATTAAGGGGAATCCTATTGTCTTGGAATAGCCTGACTTATTTTGGCGACAGTATGCTATTGCTGCCGAGCGGGATAATTATCGCCTTATTTATGGCATGGAAAGTAACGGGCAGACTCACTCCCTGGGCCTGGTTATTTACTTTTGGCCTCACCGGCTTCATCGTCAGTGTTTCAAAACTGCTTTTTCTCGGCTGGGGAATTGGCAGCGCAACCTATGATTTTACAGGTTTTAGCGGGCATACCACAATGTCAGCCACCTTCTGGCCGGTATTAATGTGGCTCCTGAGCGGTGGCTATCGCCGCGGCATCCACCGCACGATGATAGTCATCGGCTATCTCCTGCCCGTTATGATTGGAATAAGTCGAGTGGTGTTGCAGGCGCACTCGCCAAGCGAAGTGATTACCGGCTTGATTTTGGGACTCTCTGCCAGCAGCCTGTTCCTCTATGCTCATCGCCATCAGACGGTGAAACATTTTACGCTGCCACAGCTGGCCATTATGTTGATCTTGCCCATTATTTTGCTGAGCACCGGCCATAAGGCCACCACTCAGAACATGATTGAACAGCTCGCGGCCTATATTACCGGCCATCCACCGTGGACTCGCGCACAGCTGCTGAGTGAACTGCATTAACGCCCTCTTCTCCGGCATCGCTTTTCCATTCACGATGCCGGAAATCTTCCCAGCCTAACGTCTCAATACACCACTTTCTTATTGCTGTTAAATACCTGCCATTTCTCCTTGATGAAAGCGTCTATTTCACGTTGAAAACGCTCGGCAGAAAACCTCAATGCATTTAGAAAAAACAACGCCTAGGGTCACTCTGTCGATGAAAGGACATAAATTGCCTCCTTGAGCTAAGGTAAATAAAGAGGGAACTACAGAAGAGGAGAAGGTAAGTCATGGGCGTATTTGCATTAACTAAGTTCAAACTACCCGTTAAGCAGGGAAAGAAGCCGTGGAGGCTAGTGATAACCAGCCTGCTGTTGGTGCTGGTAACAGCGATTGCAGGCTGCGGAGATAAGGAGCCTGCACAGCGTAAAGCCTTTATCGACTTTTTACAGGCGCAGATTATTACCGCACAGGGAACGAATCTTCCTGCACTGACGCAGGACCAGAAAACGGCCTTCGGTAAGTACATCAAAGACTACGCGGTGATGAGGGATTTTCATCAGAAAATGGAAACAGAGCTTAACTCTTCGCTGGTACCGGTATTTAGCAGTATGAATGCGCTAACGTCAGTCAATGCGTTACTTCAGCAACGAGACGAGCTGCAGAAAATGGCAGATAAAAGTCCAAGGTGGCTTGAAGAAACAAAATTGCTGCAGGTTCAGACCGACGCGCAGAGAGAGGGGCTGAAACAGCCTGAAGATCTGAAAAAAACCTATGACCAGGCCTATAACAAAGTTGTTTCACAGCCCTCTGCGGCGGCAGAACAGATATTCACGCTGCTGCCAGAAGTCTTGAAAAACATTGTTGTTAAGGCCGATTTCATTAAAAGTCAGGGTAAAACTGTCACTATTTCTGGTAACACCTTGCAGTTTGCCAACCAGGCTCAGCTGGATAAATACAATGCGATTCAGAAAAAGTTGTTGCCGCTAAATGCGCAGCTAATGGCCTTAAGCCGAGAGTTGCATCGCGCAGCCGAGTAATGCGGCGGCAGTTTGCCGCCCAAAATGCATCAGTGGCAAGCATGTGCCGCAGGCTGGCCATTTTCGGCTCGACGCCAATCCCCCGGCGTTTGGCCGAACTGACGCTTGAAGCTGCGGGTGAAAGACTGCTGTGAGTCGAACCCCAGTGAAATTGCAACACTGACGATGGTTTCACCGCTGCTGGCCAGCATATCCGCCGACTTTTTCATCTTCTGGGCACGAATATACTCGCCCATCGGCAGCCCGGTATGCTCTTTAAACATGCGCTGCAAATGCCAGCGTGAATAACCTGCACGTTTGGCCACGGTTTTAATATCCAGGCGTTCTTCGAGGTTGTTATCGATCCAGTCGATCAGATCGTGAATAAAATCTTCGGTTTTCATGTCCGCTCTCCCGCTGTGTTTTTTTTGCCCTCGCAAGAGAGCCTGTGCTAAGGCTGACGCAGTTTTGAATAAAATGCAAGTTTTACTATTGCATTTAATTTTTCGATTGCGGATAGTTACACATCAAAACAAATCGCCATAAAGAATAGCACATAAAGTGCAACAATAATTCTTGCACTTTACTAGGCCACTCCCTACAATCGCCATGAAATAGTGTATCAGTAATTGATACCTTATTGTGCCTATGACAGGTGCAAATCCGCATAAAAATATCAGTCAAAGGACTCATCGCCGGTGGACAGGACCGGGGAGGACTGCCTGATAGCGCGTGTTCATCGCAATAGATACCGGACATTAAAACAATGATTAGCCTGCAAAATCCTTTCGTGATACCAAGCGAGCGTCGCTCTGGTACGCATCTTGCTCTCCCCCTTTCAGGGATAGCGTTGATGGTTGCTTTACTTTCAGGGTGTGACAACAGCGTAGCGCAGAGCTCAGCTCCGCCTGCACCGGCCGTCAGCGTGGCCGCCGTAGTGGTAAAACCAATCAAACAGTGGGACGAGTTCACCGGCCGGGTTGAGGCGGTGCAAAGCGTTCAACTTCGCCCTCGTGTCTCAGGCTACATCGACAAAGTAAACTATGTCGAAGGCCAGGAAGTAAAAAAAGGCCAGGTGCTGTTTACCATCGATGACCGTACCTATCGTGCAGCACAGGAGCAGGCTCTGGCCCAACTGGTGCATGCCAAAAATCAGGCCAATCTCGCTCGTAGCGAATCGGCTCGCACTGAAAAACTGGTAGGTTCCGAGGCGGTATCCAAAGAACTTTGGGAACAGCGTCGCGCCGCCGCCGCTCAGGCCCAGTCTGACGTGTTGGCCGCACAGGCCCAGCTGGATATGGCTCAGCTCAATCTCGATTTCACCCGCGTAACCGCCCCGATCGACGGCAAGGCCAGCCGCGCAATGATAACCGCCGGCAATCTGGTGACCGCCGGTGACAGCGCCAGCGTGCTAACCACCTTAGTCTCACTCGATAAAGTTTACGTCTATTTCGACGTCGATGAAGGCACATTCCTGCGTTATCAGGCCATGGCTCGCGACGCAAAGCACAACAACGCACCGCTGCCGGTACACGTTGGATTGGTCGGTGAGGAGGGGTATCCGCATCAGGGGATGCTCGATTTCACCGATAACCAGCTTACCGCCAGCACCGGTACCATCCGCATGCGCGCCTTGCTCGATAACGGCGACCGCAGCTTCACGCCCGGCCTGTTCGCGCGCGTGCAAATGCCCGGCAGTCCTATGTTTAGCGCTCTGTTAATCGATGACAAGGCGGTGTTGACCGATCAGGACCGCAAATATGTTTACGTGGTCGACGGGAGCGGCAAAGCAGAACGTCGCGACATTCAGATGGGCGCAATGTCCGGCGGACTGCGCATCGTGCAGCAGGGTCTGAAAGCAGGCGATCGGGTGGTAGTCGACGGCGTGCAGAAGGTCTTTATGCCGGGCATGTCGGTCAACGCGAAAAACGTGGATATGGCGAGAAACTTAACGCCAATTGCCTCTGAACAAGCACAATAACAGGACGCCGTCTCATGGACTTTTCCCGCTTTTTTATCGACCGGCCAATCTTTGCCGCCGTCCTGTCGATTCTAATTTTGGTCACCGGGGCGATAGCCATACCGCTGCTGCCGGTGAGCGAATACCCAGACGTCGTGCCGCCAAGCGTGCAGGTTCGCGCCCAATATCCCGGCGCGAACCCGAAAGAAATCGCTGAAACCGTCGCTACGCCTCTGGAAGAGGCAATCAACGGCGTCGAAAATATGATGTACATGAAGTCGGTCGCGGGCTCCGACGGTGTCCTGGTCACCACCGTGACCTTCCGCCCTGGAACCGATCCCGATCAGGCGCAGGTTCAGGTGCAAAACCGCGTTGCGCAGGCTGCGGCACGGCTGCCAGAGGACGTACAGCGCCAAGGCGTGACGACCCAGAAGCAGTCGCCCACCATGACGCTCGTGGTGCATCTGTATTCACCCTCCGGCAAATACGATTCACTGTACCTGCGTAACTACGCCACGCTGAAAGTCAAAGACGAACTGGCACGTTTGCCCGGCGTCGGTCAGGTGCAGATTTTTGGCGCGGGTGAATATGCGATGCGTGTCTGGCTCGATCCCAATAAAGTGGCCGCACGTGGCCTGACCGCCTCAGACGTCGTCACCGCAATACGTGAACAAAACGTGCAGGTTTCTGCCGGTCAGTTGGGCGCAGAGCCGATGCCGAAAGACAGCGACTATCTGCTGTCGATCAATGCCCAAGGCCGTCTGAAGGACGAAACCGAGTTCGGCAATATCATTCTGAAAACCAGTGAGGACGGCTCCATCGTGCGGCTGCGAGACGTCGCTCGTATCGAGATGGGTTCGGGCAGCTACGCCCTTCGCTCTCAGCTCAACAATAAGGACGCCGTGGGGATCGGTATTTTCCAGGCACCGGGTGCTAACGCGATCGATTTGTCGAACGCCGTACGGGCCAAAATGGCCGAACTGGCGACCCGCTTTCCTGATGGGCTGACCTGGCGCGCGCCGTATGACCCGACGGTATTCGTGCGTGACTCCATCAGCGCCGTAGTGCATACCCTGCTCGAGGCGGTGGTATTGGTGGTGCTGGTTGTCATCCTGTTCCTGCAAACCTGGCGCGCGTCGATTATCCCGCTGCTCGCGGTGCCAATTTCAGTGATCGGTACCTTTAGCATTCTGTATTTGCTGGGTTTTTCACTGAATACGCTCAGCCTGTTCGGGCTGGTGCTTGCCATCGGGATAGTGGTCGATGACGCCATTGTGGTGGTGGAAAACGTCGAGCGAAATATCGAGGAAGGACTGGCCCCGCGCGAGGCGGCGCATCAGGCAATGCGCGAGGTGTCGGGTCCTATCGTCGCGATTGCGCTGGTGCTCTGCGCCGTATTTGTGCCGATGGCGTTTTTATCCGGCGTAACCGGTCAGTTTTACAAACAGTTTGCGGTGACTATTGCCATCTCCACTGTGATTTCAGCGATTAACTCCCTGACGCTGTCACCGGCATTGGCGGCGATACTGCTGAAGTCTCACGGCGCACCGAAGGACGTACCAACGCGGATTATCGACCGTCTTTTTGGCTGGCTCTTCCGTCCGTTTAACCGCTTCTTTAACGCCAGTTCGCATCGTTATCAAAGCGCAGTGTCCAAAACGCTGAGCCGTCGCGGTGCCGTGTTTGTGGTCTACGTTCTGCTGCTGTGCGCCGCCGGATTAATGTTTAAAACCGTGCCGGGCGGATTCATCCCTACGCAGGACAAGCTGTACCTGATTGCCGGGGTCAAAATGCCCGAAGGTTCGTCGCTGTCACGTACCGACGCAGTAGTTCGTAAAATCAGCGCTCTGGGCCTGCAAACCGACGGCGTGATTGACGCGGTTGCCTTCCCGGGACTTAACGCACTGCAGTTTACCAATACGCCGAATACCGGCACGGTGTTCTTCGCGTTGAAACCGCTGAGCGAACGCAGCCGCACGGCGGCGCAGATTAACGCCGAGATCAACGCCAAGCTCTCTCAGATTCAGGAAGGCTTTGCGTTCTCGATAATGCCACCGCCGATCCTCGGACTAGGCCAGGGGTCGGGTTATTCTCTTTATATTCAGGACCGTGCGGGGCTGGGATACGGTGCGCTCCAGTCGGCGGTAAACACACTGTCGGGCGCCATCATGCAGACGCCGGGTATGAGCTTCCCGATTTCGGCTTATCAGGCCAACGTGCCGCAGCTGGAAGCGAAGATTGACCGCGACAAAGCCAAGGCACAGGGTGTGTCGCTCAACGAGCTGTTCAGCACGCTACAGACCTATCTGGGGTCGTCATACATCAATGACTTCAACCGTTTTGGTCGCACCTGGCAGGTCATCGCGCAGGCTGACGGGCCATTTAGGGAAAGTGTGGAAGACATTGCCAATCTGCGCACTCGCAACGACAAGGGTGAAATGGTGCCGATTGGCAGCATGGTCAACATTACGACTACCTATGGGCCGGATCCGGTGATCCGCTACAACGGTTATCCAGCGGCGGACCTGATTGGCGACGCCGATCCGCGCGTGCTGTCGTCTTCACAGGCGATGACCGAGGTCGCATCAATGGCGAAGAATCTGCTGCCTAACGGCATGAATATCGAATGGACAGACCTGAGCTACCAGCAGTCTACGCAGGGCAATGCGGCACTCATCGTCTTCCCGATGTCTGTGCTGCTGGCATTCCTGGTGCTGGCCGCGCTGTATGAAAGCTGGACGCTGCCGCTGGCAGTGATCCTCATCGTCCCCATGACCATGCTGTCAGCGCTGTTCGGCGTCTGGCTGACCGGCGGGGACAACAACGTCTTCGTCCAGGTTGGACTGGTGGTGCTGATGGGGCTAGCCTGTAAGAACGCCATTCTGATCGTCGAGTTTGCCCGCGAGCTGGAAATTCAGGGCAAGGGCATAATTGAGGCCGCACTCGAAGCCTGTCGACTGCGTTTACGTCCGATTGTGATGACCTCGATTGCGTTTATTGCAGGGACTATCCCGCTGATTCTCGGCCACGGTGCCGGGGCGGAGGTGCGCGGTGTGACCGGGATTACCGTATTCTCGGGCATGCTCGGCGTGACGCTGTTCGGTCTTTTCCTGACGCCGGTATTCTACGTCGCTCTGAGGAAGTTGGTCAGCAGAAAGGCGCAGCCTGAAGCCGAGGCGGTAACCCTGAGCTAATGCAAACGCTTAAGCTGTAGAAACAACAAAGGGGACTCGCCTGGCGGCGAGTCCCCTTTGTTTTAATCAGGAAAGGATGTTGAGCGGCAAACAGGTTGAGCCTGAAGCGCTATTTAGCGGCCAGCTCTTCGCCGCCACAGCTGTAGCTGCCGTTGCGTTCGAACTCGTTTAGCGCGTCGGCGACAGTGTATTTCGCCAGTACGGCCATCGAGGCCTCTTCAGCTTCATAGACCACGGACTTAAAATAGCCGCAGGCGTTGGCGCTCACCAGACACTTGGCCGACCCTTCTGGTCGGGCCGCCCACAGGCGTTTGTCTTCGATGACGCTGGTATAAATATCACGCAGCGTAATGGATTCTGCCACGCGGCCAAGGCGGATAGAACCGGTCCTGCCAAGCGTTGAAACGATGATCCCTTGATGCGTCAGGGGCACCATCAGCTTGCGTATAAAGCTGGGATTAGCTTCCAGGCTCGCTGCCAGAGTCGCACTGGTACAGCGCTGTCCTGACTTTTCAGCCAGTGCCACACTAAAGACCATCTGCATTGCTGTCGGAAAGCGAAAATCTAACATGTCGTTATCCTGGGAAAGCGGTATCAAAAATAAACTCTTTCGACTGATAAAAAACTCACAGACGAAGTGGTCAATAATATAACAAAAGCTGGAGTATTTTTGAAGTTTGGTCAGCACAGAAAGGCCTAAAAGCGGGGAGTTTTAATCGCAAATTGCGAGCACGGCGACCCTTTAGCCGCTTTTAGGGTCTATTGGGTCAAGGGCACGCGCCTTATGTGCAGGGCAGCGGCCCAGACCTGCCAGTGGGACTTTCAAGGCGGGAGCCGTTTGGATTGCCCCGCCTTGTTCTCGCGCTAAAAATGCAATTTACAATAAATTGTCATTTAAGCGCTCAACCATCCCAGCTTGATAACAAACAGAAGCGACAGAATAACCAGTGCGGCATTCAGTTCGCGCGCACGGCCGCTCAGCAGTTTCACCAGTGTCCAGGTGATAAAGCCGAACGCGATACCGTTAGCAATCGAGTAGGTCAGTGGCATCGTCAGGGCAGTTACGGTAACCGGTGCGGCAACGGTGATGTCTTTCCAGTCGATCTCGGCCAGGCCCGAGGTCATCAGTACCGCGATGAACAACAGCGCAGGCGCGGTTGCAAATGCAGGCACGCTGCCCGCCAGTGGCGCAAAGAACAGGCTCAGCAGGAACAAGATAGCCACTACGATAGCGGTCAAACCGGTACGGCCACCGGCTTCAACGCCCGCCGCCGATTCAATGTAGCTGGTGGTGGTCGAGGTGCCCAACAGTGAGCCAAACAGCGCGGCGCAGCTGTCGGCAAACAGCGCGCGACCCATCTTAGGAATGTTGCCCTCTTCGTCTGCCAGACCCGCACGCTTGGTGACACCAATCAGCGTACCGGAATTGTCGAACACGTCGACGAACAGGAAGGCGAACACCACGCTAATCAAGCCAACGTTGAAAGCACCTTTGATGTCCAGCTGCAGGAAGGTTGGTGCGATGGAAGGCGGCATAGACATCACGCCACCGAACGGAGTATAGCCCAGGGCGATAGCCAGAATGGTCACCGCCAGAATACCGATTAACACGGCGCCGGTAACGCGACGCGCTTCCAGCACCACAATGATGATAAAGCCAAGCATCGCAAACAGCGGTGCAGGCTTGGTCAAATCACCCAGCCCCACCAGCGTGGCCTGATTGCCAATCACAATACCAGAGCCTTCAAGCGCGATGAGCGCCAGGAACAAGCCGATACCGGCGGCAATCGCCGAACGCAGCGGCATAGGAATGCTGCGAATGATCCACTCGCGGATTTTGAAAATAGATAACGCGAAGAAAATACAGGCCGAGAGGAATACTGCACCCAATGCGATATGCCAGTTATAGCCCATATGCAGCACGACGGTGTAGGTGAAGAAGGCGTTCAGGCCCATGCCTGGCGCCAGCGCAATAGGGTAGTTTGCAATGAATCCCATCAGCGCGGAACCGATTGCGGCAGCAAGACAGGTAGCAACAAATACCGATCCTTTGTCCATGCCGGTAGCGCCAAGAATAGAAGGGTTTACGAACAGGATATATGCCATGGCCAGAAATGTAGTCAAGCCTGCCAATATCTCAGTGCGCACGTTAGTGCGATGAGCTTTGAGTTTAAATATTTTCTCTAACATTAGATTTCTCTCGGTCGCGTTGTATGAATACACGCTTGTTATAAGTTTTGTTTTTCAAAACACGTCCGCGAGCCAGGAGTCCAGATGCCATAGATTCGTCCGGCCCTAAATAAGACACACGGAAAGTACTGCGTGTTTTGACGAACCCTGTCATCACTGCCTGTTAATTTATAGCTTACTTGTTTACTTACCACCCGACTTGTATAAAAAACGTCTGATGTGACTGTTTTACAAAGAAGCACCGTACAATCTAGGAAAAACGGGTGATGCAGTCCATAATAGATATCTCACTAATTCACTGCAAAAATTAGTACACCCTCATATGTCGCCATTTTCTCGCTTTTCACAATACTTTGTTGAAGTCGCCCGTACCGGAAGTTTGCGTAAAGCCGCCGAGACGCTGCACGTCTCGGCATCGGCAATTAACCGGCAGATTCTGCTCGCCGAACAGACCATGGAAACGCCGTTATTTGAGCGCTTGCCGACCGGTCTGAAATTGACGTCAGCCGGTGAGATGCTCTTTGATGATATTAAACGCTGGCGCAAAGAGTTTATTCGCACCCGCGAAAGATTTGATGAAATGCAGGGATTACGCCGAGGACACGTCAGTATTTCTATTATCGCCGCGCTCAGTGAGGGTATGGTCGCGCAGCTGATTGCCGATGTAGGTAAAGAATTTCCGTATCTGACCTTTAATATTCGCATTGAGGAAAGCCGCAATATCAGCGAGCACGTTAGCTCTTCGGAGGTTGACTTCGGCCTGCTGCTCGACCCTGTCGAGCACACCGGTCTCGAGGTGCGCGCCTTCGCCGAACTGCCGATTGGCATTGCCATGCCGGTGGGTCATCCGTTAGCGCATAGAAAAATGCTGTCATTCAGCGATATCACCGAGTATCGGCAAATCATCCCGGCCGAACCGCTGATGATCAACGCCCGCGCCAAACTGCTTTACAACCGCTATCAGCTGCATGAGACGCCATCGATTGTCTGTAATGATGTGAGAATGATGCGTGAATTGATCCGCAAAGGTGCCGGCGTTGGCGTACTCAGCCTGCTCGACGTGTTTCCCGATTTACAGGAAAAACGCCTGGCCTTCGTGCCGCTTCAGGGACACAGCGTCAAGCCGCTGACGCTGGCGCTTTGCGTCGCGCCTCGTCGTCAGCTTTCTCGCGCGGCGCAGATTGTGATTCAGAAAATGATCGTGATGATGGAAAGCATCGCGCTGTAGTGTCTCAATCATCATCCCGTTTACGCAGCGCGAACCAGCCAGCAATCACCGTAAATAGCGCAACAACCAGCACCAGCAGCACAAAACCGTGCGGGTTGGAGGCAAGCGGAATACCGCCGACGTTCATACCAAAGAACCCCGCGACGATATTGATAGGCAGTGCGAGCACGGTGATCACGGTCAGCACATACAGCGAGCGGTTGTTCTGCTCCATCTGACTCGAAGAAATCTCCTCCTGAAGCAGGCGAATACGCTCCGTCAACCCTACCAGGTCATTTAACACTACGGTAAATTCTTCGGCAAACTGGCGCAGATCCCTGACTACTTCGGCGCTGAGCCAACGCGGTGGGCGGTTCATCAGACGAAATAACGCCGCCGGTTCCGGTGCCAGTAGGCGCTGAAAACGCAGCAGTTGGCGTCGCATACGCCCGAGCCTTGTGCGGTTCTTCTTAACCAGTCCGCTGAGTAGACGCTCCTCAATCTGATCGACATACTGGTTTGCCTGACGCACGATATGCTCCAGCACGTCCTCCTGCTCTTCCAGCAAATGCACCAGCAGCGAAGTTGGCGAGGTCGGTGCCAGAGTTTCAAGCTTGTGAAACAAACGCTCAATCAGTCGCAGAGGTTTATGACGTGCAGTAATCACCAGACCGGTGCAGCAATAAAGCCACAGCGTCGCCGTCTCTTCGCCAGAGCCGTCCTCCTTAAAGTTGGCGTCATTAAGTACCGCAAACAACACGTTATGCTGACTCTCGATGCGCGTGCTGTGTGAACCGTTGCGGATCTCCTCGAAGAAAAACTCCTCGATATCAAACTGCTTTCTAAGCCATTTTTCGGAGGCCGCATGATTAAGATTGATGTGCAGCCAGAGGAAGCCCGGGGTATCTTTTTGCTGCTGATATTCGGCCTGGATCTGTCCCGACGTTATCCGCCTTGGCGTCTGATGTTCCTTAAAGACAAAGCCATGGATTAATCCCGTAACCTCATCGGTAAAGTCTACTTTATGCGATTTTTCTTCCAGCATGGTTTATCTGTATTAACCGGGAACATCGCTTAATTACGCCATTTGCCAGGATAAAATCAATCCCTTTATGCCGCGAAAATAAATAAAAATACCAATATAAAACAGAAATTTAACCGTCATCTTTCCGTCATAAAAATGCCACATTTGGTACGAATAATCTTAGGGGATTAATTGGCATTCGGCATGACTTTGAGGGAAAGCGTTATGGCTATGCACGAGAATGGTTCACCCGGTGAATTCACCTTTAACCAACGCTTATTACAAGAATTTTATGACAGCTACGACGAAGAGCTGGAAATGGAACTGGACGACCGACGCCTGGGTGACGGGGAGCCGGAATGCGACGACCAGAAAGCCTGGCGTAAGCAGTATTTCCGTGAGCTGCTGCGTTTGCAGGGCGAGCTGGTAAAAATGCAGGACTGGGTGATGCGAACCGGTCACCGTATGGTCATTATCTTCGAAGGACGCGATGCCGCAGGGAAAGGCGGCGTAATCAAACGCATAACTCAGCGACTTAATCCGCGCACCTGTCGGGTTGCCGCCCTCCCCGCTCCTAACGACCGGGAACGCACACAGTGGTATTTTCAACGCTATATCGCCCATCTCCCGGCAGCGGGCGAGATGGTGCTGTTTGACCGCAGCTGGTACAACCGCGCCGGTGTTGAAAAAGTCATGGGATTTTGTAGCGATCAGGAATATGAAGAATTTTTCCGCAGCGTGCCTGAGTTTGAAAAAATGCTCACCCGCAGCGGGATCCAGATAGTCAAATACTGGTTCTCCATCACCGATGAAGAGCAGGAACTGCGCTTCTTAAGCCGCATTCACGATCCGCTGAAGCAGTGGAAACTCAGCCCGATGGACCTTGAAAGCCGCCGCCGTTGGGAGAATTATACCGCAGCGAAAGAAGTGATGCTCAAACGCACCCACATCGAAGAGGCGCCGTGGTGGATTGTTCAGGGCGTCGACAAGAAGAAAGCGCGTCTCAACTGCATTAGCCACCTGCTGGCACAGGTGCCTTACGAAGAGATGGAAGCACCAACCATCACGCTGCCGAAACGCAACTACAGTGACGACTACAAGCGCACTCTTCTGCCTGACACCATGATCGTACCCGATCTTTACGATTAATCGGCGCCTGACTCCCCGATCCTGCGCAAAAAAGCAGGATCGGTTTATATTTCGCTCAACACCCGTTTTTCGGTTAGAAAATCGATAAACACTCTAATCTTGGGCAACAGATGACGGCTGCTCGGCCAAACCATGGAAAACTTTCCGGCTTCGTCCAGATAGTCCCCCAATACCGACACTAGCGCACCCGACGCCAGATACTCCTTCACAATAAACTGGGGTGCATAAGTCAACCCAATCCCTCGTAGCGAGGCCTGCAGTAAACCTTCAAGATTGTTAAAAGAAAGAGAGCTGGGAATGCTTTCCGAAAAGTCGTTATTGAAGTCCCAATTCTGCAACTGCCCATTTTTAGGAAAGCGATAGCGTAAACAGTGGTGCTGTTGCAAATCAGCGGGCGTTTGGGGAAGCGGATGACGCGCAAAGTAATCAGGGCTGCCGATAATGACAAAGCGAAACGGCCCGAGAGTGCGTGACATCATCTCGGAGTCGGTCAGCTCACCGCTGCGTATGGCGATGTCCAACCCTTCGGCGATGATGTCCACCATGCGATCGCTGAAGTCTAGCTCCAGCTCAATCTCGGGATAGCGTTGCATAAACTCAGACAGGTAAGGCAACAGCATGCGATAGCCAATCGCCGGCAGGCCGACGCGCAGCTTACCGCGCGGCTGGGCCGACAGGCGCGACAGCTCGAATTCGGCCTCTTCCATTTGCGACACAATGGCCTGACAGCGCTCAAAAAACAGCAGGCCTTCGTCGGTCAGACTGATGCGCCGCGTGCTGCGGTTAAACAGTCGGACGTTAAGCCGCGACTCAAGCCGTGCTACGCTCTTTCCTACCGCCGAGGCGGAAATTCCCAGCCGCTCACCGGCGGCGGTAAAGCTGTGGCACTGCGCCGCTCGCACGAAGGCCAACATGCCGTTGATATTATCCATACTCACTTCCGACCCTTTATTAGAGCGCTTTTGTCCTTAATCATCGGACAACAAGCCCATTTCCGTCAAATTTAAGACATTTTATCATCAGGCAATATCACCTTTTCTGGAGAAGCCCATGAGTAATCCTTCTATTGCCGCCGCGCCAGCAAGCAAAATGCCGGTGCTGGTCGCCGTTTGTCTGGCGGGTATTATTCTGCCGTTGAGCTTTGTCAGCGGCTCGATAGCCACGCCGGTTATCAGCCGCGAACTCGGCGGCAGCGCGCAGGCGTTGAGCTGGATAACTAACGCCTTTATGCTCAGCTTCGGCTGTTTCCTAATGGCCGCCGGATCGCTTGCCGACGAGGTCGGGCGCAAAAAGGTGTTCATCTCCGGCGTTTCGTTGTTTGCCCTGCTCTCCGGGCTGATTGGCTTCAGTTCGAGCCTGCTGTGGATTGATGTGATGCGCGCCTTACAGGGCGTTGCCGCCGCCGCAGCGCTGGCGGGCGGTTCGGCGTCTTTGGCGCAGGAGTTTGAGGGCCGTGCACAAATGCGGGCATTCAGCATGCTCGGTTCCAGCTTTGGCATTGGATTAGCGTTTGGCCCTTTTCTGGCGGGCCTGCTCATCGCGCACTTCGGCTGGCGGGCGGTGTTTCTCTCCTCAATGGTTATCGCTTTGCTGTCGCTGTCGATTGGCGTCTCTCGCCTGCGCGAATCAAAAAACCCTGATGCAGCGGGCATCGACTGGCCCGGTACGGTGCTTTTTACCGCTATGCTGGCGTTGCTGACTTGGGCGCTGATGGCTATTCCGGCTCAGGGCGCAGACAGCGCGCTGGTGCTGAGCCTGTTGGCGGCGACCGTCGTGCTGCTGGTGCTTTTTGTAGGGGTCGAAAAACGCGTCAAACACCCGATGCTTGACCTGTCGCTGTTCCGCTATGCCCGCTTCATTGGCGTGCAAGCGCTGCCACTGGCCACGGCTTTTGCTTTTGTGGTGCTGCTGGTGCTGCTGCCAATGCAGTTTATCGGCGTTGCCGGAATGACTGAACAACAGGCCGGATTGATGATGATGGCGCTGTCGCTGCCGATGCTATTTGTGCCTATGTTTGCGCCATTGCTGACCCACTGGATTTCTGCCGGGCTGGTCTGCACCCTTGGCTTGCTGATTTCCGCCGTCGGGCTTGGCTGGCTGAGTCAGGCCATTCTTCATCAGAATATGCTGGGGGCGTTGGTGCCGATGGTCGTTATCGGCGTCGGGATAGGCCTGCCGTGGGGACTGATGGACGGCCTGTCGATAAGCGTAGTGCCTAAAGAACGCGCCGGTATGGCGACGGGAATATTCAGCACCACGCGCGTCGCGGGTGAAGGCATTGCCCTGGCCATCGTCGGAGCGATGTTGGCGGGGTTTGTCGGTCATGGGCTACAGAAAATCGTTCCTGTCACCCACTCGGCCTCGGAAAGTCAGGCGGTTCAGCGTCTGGCAACCGGTGATTTGTATCAGGCAAGTCTTGCGCTACCCAACGTCAGCGCTTCACAGCTTACGTTGATCTACGCCGACGCGTTTCATCAGCTGCTGCTGTGGCTAGCGGCTATCACGCTGGTCTCTGCGGTGATTGTCTACGCGGCGCTATGCCTGAGAAAATCCCCTGCCACAGCCAGCGAACCGCTGTGTGAAAGGGATCAGTGAAGCCAGGCGGCGACCGACCTGAAAATCACGCTGCCGAGAAATACGCCTGCCGCACCGACGATGCCAACCAGCGTCGGCGGTGCCGGCAGCGGCAGTTTCAGCCAGGAAAAAAACAGCCCGACCGACAGTCCGGCAAGCAACGCATAGAAAATCTGCATGGTTATCTCCCAGCCTGAGGATTAGATTCGTGCCACAAACTGGCTCAGAATCTTCTGCGTAAAGGTACGAGTTACCTCATCAGTGAGCTGGCCGTCGCTGACCTTCTGTCCGATAAAGGTGATGGCCACTTCAGGCAGGGGATCCAGTTTGCAGAGCATCGCTGCCAGCGTTTCGCGCAGCTGATACTGCGCTCTGACCCCGCCCAGCGCGCCGGGGGAGAGTGTGGCGAACATGACCGGTTTACCGACCATGCAGCTGGTAAAGGCCGGACGCGACAGCCAGTCGAGGGCATTTTTCAGCACGCCGGGGATCCCGTGATTGAATTCAGGTACCACCATCAGCACCGCATCGGCGCTGGCAATCAGGTCGCGCGCCTGATGAACCTGAGCGGGACCCACGGGAGAATCGAGATCCTGGTTATAATGAGGCAGTTCGCCAATGTCCAGACTGACGAACTCGGAACCCGCAGGCAGCATATCGGCCAGTGAGTTCAGGACAATCTTGCAGTAGGAATCGGCACGCAGGCTGCCGGCCATGCCAACAATACGCAGGGGTTTAGTCATAATATTTTCCTTTTTAAATGGCGCTCCACGTCGTGAGCGGCGAATAAATGGCATTATGACGCTATCAGTGATAAAAACATTCGCATAACTGACAATAAGCTTTGAGGTTATGCCATGTCTGCTTTTACCCCGCTGGAAGCCAAACGCTTTACCCATTCAGCAGGAACACAGGTTGCGGAACACCGCCATCCGCAGGGGCAGCTGACCTTCGTGACGCGCGGCACCTCATCGATTACCACGCGCGACGGTTGGTGGCTCGCTCCGCCGGGTCGTGCAATCTGGGTGACGCCAGACGTGGCCCACGCGGCATCCTACAGCGAATTTTCAGATGTGATCCAACTGCTGATTTCCCCGCAGCACTGCGTTTCACTGCCGCAAGAATGCCAAACCTTGCAGGTGTCAGATTTGCTGCGCGAACTGGCTCTCGAGGCGCTGACCTTTACGGCTCCCGGCCGCAACAATGACGATATTCCCGCCATCTGCCAGCTTATCGTCCACCAGCTCAGTGCCGCCAGTGCAGGTATCGCGCTGTTTATTCCCAAGGGGCAAGATCGCCGCTTACGGCAGATAACCCACCTGCTTCAGCAGGATCCGGGCAATAATTATTCCCTCGAACAGGTCGCTGAACGCTCAGGTTGCAGCCCGCGCACACTGGCGCGTCTGTTTCAGGCTGAGACCGGCATGACCTTCACCCGCTGGCGCGATCGTTTACGCGTCGTGAGCGCCGTTGACCGGCTCTCACGCGGGCAGAACATCACCCAGGTTGCGCTGGAACTGGGCTATCAGAGCCCAAACAGCTTCTCGACCATGTTCACCCGCCTGTTGGGTGAACCGCCGCGACGCTTTATGAATCGGCTGATGCAGGCTAAAAACAAGGAATCCAGTTAGAGATTTTTATAATCTTGAATCACCTCAATCACTCGCTGAGCGGCAGGCGACAGCGTATTTTCAGCCAGATAGGTGATACCGAAACTGCGCGCCATAATGACATCGTCATTTTTGACCCTCACCAGGCGTGAGGCGAAGACTTCCTCAGACAGGCTGTTTTCCGAGATAAAACTGAGCAGGCCGCTTTCGGCGATAAGCTCCGGCGCGGCGGCCAGCGAGCTGATTTCGATCCGCACGTCGAGCGCCGGGCAGTGATTGTCGAAGAAATATCGGTCGAGCCATTTGCGCATTGCCACACTCTTGGCAGGCAAAATCCAGCCACAGCGACTAAGCTGCGCAGCGGTAGCCTCTTTCCCGGCGAGCGGATGATTTCTACTGGCGGCGACCACCACGTGGTCTTCTGTCACTGGCACGGTAATTACCGGCTTGTCGCCCTTGACGATCGGGCCGAGAATGAAGTCCAGCTCGTTGCGCCCAAGCATGCCGTACAGCACATCGTTCATGCCAATCTGAATTTCGAGCTTGATGTTCGGTGCCAGCAGCTGCATCTCACGGCACACCGCAGGCAGCAGAAACTGAGTTGCCGATCCCGCACTTCCAAGGCGAACCACGCCCGACAATCCTGCGCCCATCTCGGCGATTTGGCGCAGTGTTTCATCGAATCCGTTTTGTAAAACTAACCCGCGTTGATAGAGCAAACGCCCGGCTTCGGTCAATTCCAATCCACGCCCCAGACGTTTAAACAGACGGGTTTGGCAAAGCTTTTCGAGGCGAGCAATAGATTTAGATAAGGCAGGCTGAGTTAAATTAAGATTCTGTGAGGCATATCCCAAATGCTTGAGCTCTGCCACTTTAAGGAAGTATATCAAGTCTTTGTTATTCAACTGCTATTCCTTAAATTCATCGATTCTATAAAATAATATATTAGACGTAATCGATTCCCACAACAATAATCGGTTTACCACGTGCGCACTGAAAAACCAACGGAATATACGATTTGAAATAAAATGTAACTTCCTGTTTTATCTTAGTTAAAAACTAGAAGAAATAAACAGGTTTTGCAAAGAATAAAGAATCAAAAAAGGAAAAACTCATGTACCTTGCCTTAATAGGTTATATTCTCATAGCCTTCTTGATGTTTTTCTTGATTAAGGGAAAAGCAGCGCCAATATCTTTATTTATATTCTTATCCGTTATCGCGGGATTTGTTGCAGGATATTCCCCAACGTTAATGAATGAGTATATTATTAAAGGCGTAATGCAAACTGCGCCAAACGCCGTTCTCTTTACCTTCTCGATTATTTTCTTCAGTATTATGACCGAGGCTGGCGTATTTCAGCCCTTGGTCAATTGGCTGACGAAAATTGCCGGAAATAACGTGGTGGCCATTGTTACCGTCACCGGTATTATCGCACTGGTCGCTCACATCGATGGTTCTTCGGTGCCCTCTGTCCTCATTACCATCGGTGCGATGCTGCCGGTTTACCAGAAGATGAAAATCCGCCCCGTGGTGTTGCTTTGCCTGCTGGCCTGCGGCATGGGCGTGACCAATATAACCCCGTGGGCTGGGCCTCTGGCGCGCGTTGCCGCCGTTTCAGGACTTGACGTTAACGCGCTTTACCACCAATTGATCCCGGTGCAAATCATCGGTTTAGTCTGCGTACTGGTGCTCGGCGTGGTGCTAGGTTTTCAGGAAAAAAAGCGTATCGCCAACAACTTGCCTATTCCTGAAAATCTTGAAGAGCCAAGCAAAAATGTGGCCGACAGCGCGCACTCAACCATTGAAAGCGGCCGCCTGAAATTTAGTATTAATGTCTTATTAGTCATTGGCGTAACGCTGTTACTGCTGGTCACTCACCTTCAGGCCTATGTCATATTTATGTGTGCCTTTGCCGCAGCTATGCTGCTGAATTACCCGTCTCTGAAGGGTCAGGAAGCCGTCATGAAAAAATATGCCTACGGTGCATATATGATTTCGGGTACGGTGATGGCCGCCGGGGTATTCGTCGGTATATTAAGTGGTGGTGGAGATAAGTCTATTCTGACCCAAATGGCGGATATTGTATTAGCTATTATGCCGAATTACCTGGGTCCACACTTGCATATTATTATGGGGATCGTCGGCGGTCTGGTCGGTTTCGTTATTGGTCCCGATGCCTTCTTCTATGGTATCTATCCGCTGGTTGCCAAGGTGGGTACACACTTCGGCGTGTCGTGGCAGGAGATGGGGCTAACCATGGTCGTCGGCAAGAACATCGCGATGATGATAAGCCCGGTATTTGCGACTACCTATCTGGCTCTGGGCCTTACCGGTGTTGAGCTGCGTGACCACATTCGCTACTCGTTCGTGCCGGTTTCGGTGGTGTCGCTGATTATGGTGTTCTCCCTGGTATTGACTGGCACTGTGCCGCTGTAAAACAGCATGCCCAAGGAGAGGGGGAAATCTAACCGGTTTTAACAGAAACCGTCAGCGTCGAAAGACCTGACGGTTTTATGCATCTGAAGGCAAGAAATTACAGCGCTTTGAGGATCTTAATCGTCGCGTCGATGTCTATCTCGTCTTCAGAGAAGGTGTAGGTACTGTTCTGGAAGGTGGTAATCAGCAGCTTCTTGATGGTACGGGTTGTCGCCTTGGTCTCTTCGTCTTTTGGCTTGATGCGGTTCATCAACAGGCCAACAGACAGAACGGCGTTCTCTTTATCGATTGTAGAATCCGCAGGCACTTCTTCACTGAAGGCCAGGAACGACTTGATGCTGGTTATCTTGATGCGCTCACCGGCAATGTGAATAAATTTGCTCTCTGGCATCACTTTTACCGCAAAGGCCGACAACCCTTTGGTGTTGGTGGTTGGCTCAAAGGTCACCACGGCATCTTTCTTGATCAAATCAGGATTGGCGACTTTAATCACATGGAAATAACGATTATCTCCGTTTTCATCTTTGATAAAGCCAAAACCTTTATCTTCAAACCAGGTTGTGATTACACCGTTCATCGCTCTTACCGCCTAATAAATTCGTTCAAAAATGCCTGTTAATCCCGTCCGTCTTTCACAAAGTGAGGGGGAAAACAGTGAAGTCGCCTAGTTTAATGCACATTGCCCGCGAAGTCCTGCGCTTTGCGCGTTCACTCATGTTTATAGAACGCTAAACGGCTTTGCGAAAGGTCAGATTAAAGCGGTACTGTCCGGTCAACGGATGTTCACCCACCTTCAGCGGCAAAATTCCATGATAGCGCAGTCGCGCTGGACCGCCCCACACCACGATGTCACCGTGGGTCAGGTTGACGCGCTGAGTTTTATCGCTGCGCTCCATACCGCCAAATTGGAACACCGCAGGCAGGCCGAGCGAGATAGAGACTATCGGCTGGCCAAAGTCCTCCTCGTCTTTGTCCTGATGCAGCGACATCTTGGCCCCAGGCTGGTAGCGGTTGATAAGGCAGGCATCGGGCTGAAAGTCTTTGAAACCGGCCTCCTCCGCTGCGTGCACGGCGAGGGTACGGAAGATGTCGGGCATTGCGGGCCAGAGGCGGTGGGTTTCGGGCGAAGTAGACTGATAGCGATAACCACGACTGTCAGTGACCCAACCGAGATCGCCACAGTTAGTCATCGCGACCGACATCGCATAGCCACCGGGGGTAGCACGATACTGAAACGGCACCTGAATGGCGATATTCTCAATCGCCTTGAGCAGCTCGCGGTCATCGGCCAGCGCCGCACCACGCAGCACGACTGCGCCTGGGCACAGGTCTTCACGCCAGCTTGGGTGGAAATCCGGGTGATCGAAGAGATCCAGATTCATGCGTCCTCCTTCCAGCTTAATCAGTCTCAAGTATAACAGCCCCGCGCGCGGGCAATAAAAAAGCCCGGGACATTATCCTGTCCCGGGCCTCGATACTCAGCGTAGCGTGCGCGAGTTAACCTGTTGCCGCACCGTTTTTCTCTTCACCGACTAATCCAACCTTCAGGTATCCGGCGGTTCGCAGGTTATCCATCACGCTCATGATGGTCGCGTAATCGACAGACTTGTCGGCGCGGAAGAAGATGGTCGTCTGCTTGTCACCCTGTGTGCGCTGGTCGAGCAACGCCTTGAGGCTGCCAGGCTGAACAGGACTGTCACCGAGGAACATCTGGTTGTCGGCTTTGACCGTCAGGAAGACAGGCTTCGGCGGTCTCGGCTGCGACTGCGCGGTAGATGCGGGCAGATTGACCCGCACATCTACCGTTGCCAAGGGTGCTGCAACCATAAAGATGATCAGCAGAACCAGCATAACGTCGATAAACGGCGTGACGTTAATGTCATGCATTTCGCCGCTTTCATCGAGGTCGTCGTTCAAACGAATGGCCATGATTGACTTACCCTACGCGTAACTGATGACCCGCCTGAGCGCGCGGTGCCTCTTCTGCACTTGCCGCGAGGTCCAAATCACGGCCCTGCAGCAGCAGAATCTGGGCCGCCACGTCGCCAACCTGATGACGATATGACGCGATGGTACGGGCGAAAATGTTGTAGATAACCACCGCCGGAATGGCGGCAATCAGGCCCACGGCTGTGGCCAGCAGTGCTTCTGCAATACCCGGTGCGACTACGGCCAGGTTAGTGGTCTGTGTCTGAGCAATCCCGATGAAGCTGTTCATGATGCCCCACACGGTGCCGAACAGGCCGACGAACGGAGAGATTGCCCCGATAGTCGCCAGAATACCGTTACCACGCCCCATGTGACGGCCCGCGGCGCTCACGCGACGCTCAAGGCGGAAACCGGTGCGTTCTTTAATGCCGCCGTTGTCAGTAGAACCGGCAGACAGCTGTAGTTCGTTTTCAGCGTCGCGCAGCATCTGGCTGCTTACGCTATTGGCCGAGAAGCCTTCTGACTGTTCCAGCGCTTCCTTCAGCGAGCGTACCGGCAGCAGTGCCGCCAGTTCACGACGCAGGCGACGTTTACCTGAGAACACTTCAGCGCCCTTGCTGAAAAGCAGGGTCCAGGTTACGACCGAGGCCAGCAGCAGGCCAATCATCACGATTTTCACCACGATATCAGCATGCTGATACATGCCTAATACGGAGAGGTCTTTTGGGATCGCGGGGACTTGCGGGTCTTGAGCAGGCGTTGCGCTAATATCGATACCGTTAGTGCTTTGCAGCAAAGGGGCCGCGCTACCGTCGGTTGAGGTGGCCGCAGGGGCTGCCGATGCCGAGGTCGTCGTGGAAGGGGTAACCGCATTGGCCGCGTTCGAAGAAGGCGTCGCCCAAGCGCTACCGGTTAATCCTGCCATCAGCACCAGTGAGGTCAATACAGTACCGATTTTTGCTGTACCGCTTTTACGCGTACTCATCATCTGTTTTACATCCGTCAAAAATGACACCGCTTTGTTCATCTTAATGCGACACGTTTGCACGCAGCGCCTCCAGCCGTGATCAAAGGATTGAATAATTTACTCGCGGCAAATGATAACAAATTAAAAGCCATAATTGATAGTGGTTATCATTATTATTTACATTCCGCAGTAGCCTGAAAAGTAAACACTCTTACTCATATGAAAAATCTTCACACATCGCGCCAAACCCATGACCCTGCGCGGAGGCCATGCTAACGTAATAAAAATGCCAGATGGCAGGGTTAACAAGGTGAAATTTTTCTTATGACGTCCAGGAAGATTGAAACTGCGCTGGTGAGTGCAGGAAGAGACAAAAAATTTACCCAGGGTTCGGTTAATGCAGTTATCCAGCGCGCGTCTTCGCTGATGTTTGAGTCCGTTGCGCAGAAAAAGTTCGCGACCGCGAATCGGGCCAACGGCGAGCTGTTTTATGGACGTCGCGGAACGCTGACTCACTTCTCCTTCCAGGAGGCGATGGTCGAACTTGAAGGCGGTGCGGGCTGCGTGCTTTATCCGTGTGGCGCAGCGGCGGTCAGCAACGCGATTCTGTCGTTCGTGAACACCGGCGATCACCTCCTGATGGCCAGCTCGTCCTATGAACCGACGCAGGACTTCTGCTCGAAAGTGCTGACCCGGCTGGGCGTTAGCACGACCTATTATCCGGCCTCGATTGGCGCAGACATTGCCAGCATGGTCCAGCCCAACACTCGCGTGCTATTCCTCGAATCACCGGGCTCTATCACCATGGAAGTGCCTGATATCCCAACGATCGTCAAGGCCGTACGCGACGTATCTCCTGAGGTTATCGTGATGATCGACAACACCTGGGCGGCGGGCATTCTGTTCAAGGCGCTTGAATTTGATATCGATATCTCGATTCAGGCGGGCACAAAGTACATCGTCGGCCATTCGGACGCGATGATTGGGACCGCCGTTGCCAACGAACGTTGCTGGGAACAGCTGCGCGAGCAGTCCTATCTGATGGGGCAAATGGTCGATGCCGACAGCGCCTACGTCGCCAGCCGTGGCCTGCGTACCATGGGCGTTCGTCTCAAGCAGCACGCGGAAAGCAGCCTGCGCATCGCCGAATGGCTCCAGACCCGACCTGAGGTAGCACGCGTCAATCACCCTGCTCTGCCAGGCAGTAAAGGGCATGAATTCTGGAAACGTGATTTCACCGGCAGCTGCGGGTTGTTCTCCTTTATTCTGTCCAAACGCCTGACCGACGACCAGCTTGCCCACTATCTCGACCACTTCGAGCACTTCGGTATGGCCTATTCGTGGGGCGGATTTGAATCGCTGGTGCTGGCTAATCAACCGGAAGAGATCCAGGCCATTCGCCCAGGTGAAGAGGTTGATTTCACGGGGACACTGGTTCGCGTGCATATCGGGCTGGAGCACTGCGACGACCTGATTGCCGATTTAGAAGCGGCCTTCGCGCGCATTGCCTGATCTTAATCAAATGATTGCGACAAACCGCGCAAAACCTTACTTATCTGATAGGATGGTGCGCGGTTTTTGAACATAATACGTTAAATACTTATAAAGATTGTTGATACTCTTTTTTTAATCGTGACGTTGGGGAGCGATTCGCGATCCTGAATTCTCACGTTTTTGCAGCAACCAGACAGGAAAGCCTATGGCGGTATTAACACAAATTCTTCATGCTTTATGGCAACACGACTTTAGCGTCTTGGCGAACCCCAACGTTTTATGGGTGGTCTACGCGGTGCTGTTTGCCACATTGCTTCTCGAAAATGGTCTGATTCCTGCTTCATTCCTGCCCGGCGACAGCCTGCTGCTGCTCACTGGTGCGCTGGTTTCCAAAGGTGTCATGAGCCTGATCCCCACGCTGATTATCCTGATTGTCGCTTCAGCCCTGGGCTGCTGGCTAAGCTATCTGCAAGGTCGCTGGCTGGGGCACACGCGCGTAGTAAAAGGTTGGCTGCTTCAACTGCCCGCCCAGTATCATGACCGTGCCCATGCCCTCTTCAATAACCACGGATTAGCCGCCCTGCTCGCGGCGCGGTTTATCGGCTTTGTCCGCACCCTGCTGCCCACTATTGCCGGTATTTCTGGCCTCGAAAACCGTCGTTTTCAGGTATTCAACTGGCTGAGTGCGGTGCTATGGGTGGGGGTTATCATGGGCATGGGTTATGCACTGTGCCATATTCCTTTCGTGCAACGTCACGAAGACAAGGTTATGGCAGGCTTGATGATTTTACCTGCCCTGCTCCTGGTCACCGGACTGGCCGGCGCGCTGCTGGTCGTATGGCGTAATCGCCATAAAATCGCCTCTTAAGAGCCGAATACCGTTTCGGTAATGGTCTGCGAGTTTACCTCACGCATGCGGGCGATTTCGTCGCTCGGCGTAACGCCAAAGTAGCGTTTAAACTCGCGGCTAAACTGTGAGGCACTTTCATATCCCACGCTGATGGCCGCACTGCTGGCTTTCACGCCGTCGTAGATCATCATTGCCCGCGCCTTGTGCAGACGATAATTCTTCAGATACTGCAAGGGCGAGGTGCTGGTGACGGCCTTGAAATTGTGGTGGAACGCCGAGACGCTCATATTAACGTCACTGGCCAGCTGCTCAACGCTGAGCGTCTCGGCATAGTGATTCTCAATCTTGCGCAGTGCCTTGGTTATCTGGCTGAAATGCGTATGACGATTCACCAATGCCTGCAACGCACCGCCATTTTCACTGGTCAGAATAAAAAACAAAATCTCACGAATGATCTGTGGGCCGAGCACCTTGGCGCGCAGCGGCTTGTCCATCACGTCTAGCAGACGCTCGCTGGCGCAGAGAATGTCCTCATCGAGCAAACCCGAAGTGATCCCCGAAGACTGGTCCGGCTGATGCGGGAACCCTTCATCGCCCATTTCCATCAGAAGGTCCTGCAACATACCGGGATCGATGCGGATAGACACGCCGGTTACCGGCCTCTCTGGTGTACCAAAGGTCTCGCATTCGAACGGCAGCGGAACGGTCAGCATCAGGTAATTCTTGGGATCGTAGGAAAAGGTTTTGTTGCCCAGATAGCCAATCTTGCTGCCCTGAAACACAATCGTGACGCTGGGGTTATACATCACCGGCTGCCGAGCGTGATAGCTCGAGTAACACATCAGCGTTGCCTGCGGCACGCTAGACTGAAATTTGGGAGACGTCTCGGTCAGCCGCTCGACTTTTTTTGCCAGTTCGGCGCACAGGCTTTCAACATCTTGCATGACTCTTCTCCGAATAAAACAAACTGGCAATGATTCTGCCATAACTCTTATGATTGCTATAGCGGCTTGCAGGATTAGGCAAGTTTTAAACAGGAATATGCATTATGAAAATTCGCCGGGTCCGCCAGAGTCTTTCTCTGAGCAGGTTAAGCACATTTTTCGGATAAATACCTGAAAATGAATCATTAGCAAACTCAGCGAAATGGCTATTCATTTACTAAACTTACTCAATCAGGCAATTAATGCGTGGATTACGCATTCCCCTACAGGAGAAATTTATGTCAACGCAGTCCATCATAAAGCTCAATGACGGCAATCGCATTCCCCAACTCGGCCTCGGCGTCTGGAAAGCCAGCAACGACGAAGCGACCCATGCGGTAGCTACCGCACTTGACGCAGGCTATCGCCACATCGACACCGCCGCCGCGTATAAAAACGAAGTGGGCGTTGGCCGAGCGCTGGCGGAAACCAGTATCCCGCGTGAAGAGATTTTTGTGACCACTAAGCTGTGGAACGATCAGCAGCTGTATGCACAGAAAGCCCTCGAGGAGAGCCTCGAGAAACTCAAACTCGACTATATCGATCTGTATCTCATCCACTGGCCGCTGCCGGATCAGGACAACTACGTCGAGTCGTGGAAACAGCTGCTGAAATTAAAGGAACAGGGACTGGCGAAGAGTGTCGGCGTGTGTAACTTCCATATTCCTCACCTACAGCGCCTGATTGATGAAACCGGCACCGCGCCAACCGTGAACCAGATAGAGCTGCACCCTTCACTGCCGCAGCGCCAACTGCACGCATGGAACGCGACGCATCGCATCGCGACCGAGTCCTGGAGCCCACTGGCTCAGGGCGGAGACGGCCTGTTCGAAGAAGCTTTGATTCAGAAATTGGCCAAGAAATATGGCAAGACACCGGCGCAAATCGTAATTCGCTGGCACCTTGATAACGGATTGATTGTTATCCCTAAATCCGTCACGCCAAAGCGTATTCACGAAAACTTCAACGTTTTCGACTTCAAGCTGGAAAAAGAAGAGCTGTCAGAGTTCACTAAGCTGGATACCGGCAAACGTTTAGGGCCAAACCCTGAACATAAACTGAATTTCTGATCTGAATGCGGAAGGGAGCGGTGCCTGCCGCTCCCTTTTTTATTGAATAGCCTGGCGAGTTTATTAATAGCTCGGCGAGGGTTGTATGACCATCTGCCCCATCGAACCGCGATCGGCGAGCTCTAACGTCTGGCTGTAGAAGAAGAACGGGAAATGGTCATAGGACGGCTGATTGAGGTAAACCAGCAGTTCAACCTCGCCATCAACCCACACCGTATCCTTGAATCCAGCGTCTTCTACCAGCGGTGCAGCACCGTTAACCGTCTTGACCATAAAGGTCACGCCCTGAACGTGGAATGGCTGCGGCAGGTCAGCGTGCACCGTCCAGCGCTCCCACGTCCCTTGCAACGCCTGAACGTCAGTCCTTGAGGGATCAAACACCGCGCCATTGATGCCCGGCTGGTTATCCCCCAGGCGGAACTCGCGGCTGCGCACAACGTTACCGACGATCAGCTGATCGGCGAGCAGGCGCATAGGGAGATTGTCAGTCACCAGCGGCAGCAGGCCGGTAGGTTTCAAGGTAAGCACGATGGTCGAAACCAGAATGCTTGAAGGCTGGAACAGACCGCGCAGCCTGTCCATAATACCCGCGGCTTCGCCAGCAGACACCGACACCTCGTCGCCCTGCGACATATCAATCAGCACTTCACGGCGTTCACCGGGCGCCAGAGAAAGGCGCTGCACGGAGACCGGCGCAGGCAGGAACCCTTGGTCGGAGGCTATCACGTGGAATGGGCGATTGTCGGTCAACGTCAGCTCATAGCGACGCGCATTTGAGGCGTTGAGTAAACGCAAACGCACCCAGCCGCGCGAGACCTGCACAAACGGACTCTGCACGCCGTTAACCAGCATGGTATCACCGAAGAAACCGCCGCTGGCGGGGGTGTCGTACTGTGGCACGCCGAAATTATCCAGACGCTTGTCCTGAATAATCACCGGGAAATCGTCCACACCGTAGTGATTAGGCAGCGGCAGACTCTTGCTGACGTCATCTTCCACCAGCCACATCCCTGCCAGCCCGTTATAGACGTGCGCAGCCATGTGCCCTGGCGTATTGGCGTGATACCAGCAGGTTGCGGCAGGCTGACGAATAGGCAGCACCGGTGACCAGTCGCTGCCCGCCGACATCAAACGCGCCGCGCCGCCGGTCAGCGTGCCGGGAACCTGTAGACCACTGATGGTCATAGCCGCCGGCACAGGCAGGCGATTACTGTAGATAAGCTTAACGTCATCGCCGTTGTAAACCCGCACCGTCGGGCCGAGATACATCCCGTTAAAGCCCCAGACCGGTGCTTTACTGCCGCCCAAAAATGCCCAATGCGACTGCTGAAGCGTCAGGAAAAGAGGTTGTCCGCGGCGGGACTCAATCAGCGGAGGAACAGGTAATACGGGCTGGGCCTCGCTTGCGTTTGCCCTCAGCGGCAAAGACCCGGCGGCAAGCGCCATTCCAGTTGCCTGTATAAAACTGCGACGACTGAGGGACATATCTTCTCCATGAACACAAAATCTAAGCTGCGATATCAGCCCACTGACCTTCAATGGCGGCGGACCCTATAATAATTGCCCGCCGTGAGGCTCTGTAAAAAGCCCTTATCCGGCGGGGAATTAAAAATAACTATTTATTTTTTTATCTTCATCTCGGCTTCACGCTGCGCAACTTCCGCATCAAGCTCGGCTATTTTATCGGCCATCAATTGACGGCAGTGTTCCGATAATTCGCGCAGGCGTTCTTTACCATACTGCGTAGTGTCAATCGGCGGCAGCATTTCAACAATCACCAAACCGTTATTCCAGCGGTTCAGTTTGATTTTGTTGCTGGTGTTAGACACACAGATTGGGACGATAGGCACACCGGCGGAGATGGCCGCGTGGAAAGCACCGGTTTTGAACGGCATCAGACCGCGCCCACGGCTGCGGGTGCCTTCCGGGAACATCCAGATAGAAACGTTTTTCTTTTTAATTTGCTCGACAACCTGAGAGATAGTGCCGTGCGCTTTGGTGCGGTTATCACGGTCAATCAGTAGGTTACCGGTCAGCCAGTACAGCGGCCCGAAGAACGGGATCCATACCAGGCTTTTTTTACCCACGGTCACGGTGCGAGGCTGAACGGCTTTGGCCGCTGTCACCATGTCGTAGTTATTCTGGTGGTTAGCAATGTAAATACAGTTGCCGTAATGGGCGGCCTCAGGAGGCGTTCGTTTTTCAACCCTCAGGCCAAGGATAGGTGCCAGTTCGCCAAAAAGATGGCCGAAAGTCGCAACATGTTTTGGATTTCTTGGACTGAAAAGGCAATAAATAGAACCGAAAATGCACAACAGAATTGAGAAAACCACGACATAAATAAAGCGAAAAATAAATAACATAACACCCTCTTAAGCATACAACCGGAGTCAAACTCTGTTTGCCCCTGCCGTTCCCTTGCCGCTGGACTATTCTCGGGCCTCAGCTGGCTCTATACAATAGTTATTCTTCACCCGGAGAGGGTTTTTATTAATCCAAATAATAGCGATTGCAACAAACGTAAATTATTTGTACTCAGGAATAAAGATTATCAAGCTCGTGCACAAGTTGATAATTATCGTTTCATTCTTTGTGAAGCTGGGCAATTAAGGGCACCGAAGTGCCCTGATTAAAGCAATATAAGATGCGTTATTCTTCGCTGTCACCTACTGAAGGACGCGCCGGTCCATCGACTTCGACCCTGTCAATACGCTGCAAACCGCGTGGCAGCAGCGTGCCTTTGCGGCCGCGTTCAGCGCGGAACTTCTGCAAATCTTCAGGACGCAGCGTCAGCTTGCGCTTGCCAACGTGCAGCGTGATAGACGTTTGCGGTGCCAGCACCAGTAACCAGGCAAGTTTATCGGCTCCCGATGCGGCATCAGCCGCAGAAATTGAGACAATCTTGTTGCCTTTACCCTTCGACAGCTGGGGTAAATCGGCGACCGGGAACAACAGCATGCGGCCCGCGCTGGTAATCGACAACAGCATGTCGTCGTCACCCACCAGCTCGATAGGCGGCAGCGCACTGGCGTTCTCAGGCAGCGTGATCATCGCCTTGCCCGCACGGTTGCGTGCAACCAAATCGTTAAAGGTACACACGAAACCGTAGCCTGCGTCGGAGGCCATCAGCAGCTTCTGATCGTCAGCGGCCATCAGCACCTGCTGGATAGTCGCCCCCGGCGGCGGCGTCAGCTTACCGGTTAATGGCTCGCCCTGACCACGCGCCGACGGCAGCGTGTTGGTGTCCAACGCATAGCTGCGACCGGTGGAGTCGATGAACACCACCGGTTGATTGCTCTTACCACGTGCGGCGCTGCGGAAGCTGTCGCCCGCTTTGTAACTCAGGCCGGTCGGGTCGATATCATGCCCTTTGGCACTGCGAACCCAGCCCATCTCGGACAGAACAACGGTCACCGGCTCGGACGGAATGAAGTCACTTTCGCTCATCGCCTTCGCTTCTTCACGCTCGATAATCGGCGAACGGCGGTCGTCGCCGTAGGCCTCGGCGTCGGCCTGAATTTCTTTGCGGATCAGGGTGCTCAGCTTACGTTCTGAAGCCAGCAGCGCCTGCAGCTGGTCGCGCTCCTTCGCCAGTTCGTCCTGCTCGCCGCGGATCTTCATTTCTTCCAGCTTGGCGAGGTGGCGCAATTTCAGCTCGAGAATCGCCTCGGCCTGCGTTTCGCTCAGCGCAAAACGTTCCATCAACTCCGGTTTTGGCTCATCTTCGGAGCGAATGATGTGGATCACTTCGTCGATGTTCAGGAAGGCTATCAACAAACCTTCAAGAATATGCAAACGCTTCAACACCTTATCCAGGCGGAAGTTCAGACGGCGGCGCACGGTGTCACGGCGATACGACAACCACTCGGTCAGGATCTCAACCAGTCCTTTCACCTGCGGACGGTTATCCAGACCGATCATGTTCATGTTGATCCGGTAGCTGCGCTCAAGATCGGTGGTCGCAAACAGGTGGTTCATCACTTGATCGAGATCGATACGGTTAGATCGCGGAACAATAACCAAACGGGTCGGGTTCTCGTGATCCGACTCGTCGCGCAAATCCTCAACCATCGGCAGCTTCTTGGCGCGCATCTGGCTGGCAATCTGCTCCAGCACCTTGGCACCGGAAACCTGATGCGGCAGCGCGGTTATCACTGCTTCGCCGTCCTCTTTTTTCCACAGCGCACGCATACGAACCGAGCCTTTGCCGGATTCGTAAATTTTGCGGATCTCATTACGCGGCGTAATGATTTCGGCTTCAGTCGGGAAGTCCGGCCCCTGCACGTATTCCAGCAGATCTTCGAGCGTGCTGCCGGGCTTTTCAAGCAAGGCGACAGCAGCGTTGGCAACTTCACGCAGGTTATGCGGCGGAATGTCCGTCGCCATGCCTACTGCAATGCCGGTGGTGCCGTTGAGAAGAATGTTCGGCAGACGCGCAGGCAGCATTTTCGGCTCCTGCATCGTGCCGTCGAAGTTTGGCACCCAGTCAACGGTACCCTGCGCCAGCTCACGCAGCAGAACTTCGGCGTATTTCGACAGACGCGATTCGGTGTAACGCATCGCGGCAAACGACTTAGGGTCATCCGGTGCGCCCCAGTTCCCCTGCCCGTCCACCAGCGGATAGCGATAGGAGAAAGGCTGCGCCATCAATACCATCGCTTCGTAACAGGCGCTGTCGCCGTGCGGATGATACTTACCCAATACATCACCGACGGTACGGGCAGATTTTTTAAATTTTGCGTTATTGCTGAGACCCAGCTCAGACATAGCATAAATAATGCGGCGCTGAACCGGCTTGAGGCCGTCGCCGATGTAAGGGAGTGCCCTGTCCATGATTACGTACATGGAGTAGTTCAGGTAGGCATTCTCGGTAAACGTATGCAGCGCTAAACGCTCTGTACCGTCATGAGTCACTTCACTCATTACTTTTTTATCCTCAGATCCATCGCACTGTCGTGCTGGAAAATGAACGTTCTGGAAAATAAGGAGGCCCGGTTGCAGACACGCACGGGCGCTGTCGCACAGGGCGATGATGTCCGCGATAGTACATCATATGGCGTCTTGCTGTCACAGTTGCTGTGTTTTCAGCGAACAGTCACTGCGCGAAAGCGCAGCTAAAAGTCGATAAACCCCTGCCAATTATTGCATTAAGAGCAATAGTATTGTGCTCTGGCGCACATTTTTAAGCGCAACAATCTCAGTTACAATTCCCTCAACAGTTTACTAATGAGGCCTATGCCATGAGCAACATACTGATTATCAATGCCGGAAAAACCTTTGCCCACTCTAAAGGCGCACTGAACATCAGCCTTACCGAGGTTGCCGATTCTTTCCTGCGTGACGCTGGCCACCGCGTTCGCGTAACTCATATCGAACAAGGCTACGACGTCGAAGCCGAAATCGAGAGCTATCTGTGGGCCGACGCTATCATCTATCAGATGCCAGGTTGGTGGATGGGCGCGCCGTGGACGTTGAAAAAATATATCGATGAAGTCTTCACCGAAGGCCATGGTCGTCTGTACGAAAGCGACGGCCGTTCCCGCTCCGACGCTTCGAAAAAATACGGTTCCGGCGGCCTTATCCAAGGCACCGCATACATGCTTTCCGTGACCTGGAATGCGCCACTGGAAGCCTTTGAAGATAAAGACCAGTTCTTCCACGGCGTGGGCGTTGACGGTGTTTATCTGCCGTTCCACAAAGCCAACCAGTTCCTCGGTATGGACACCCTGCCGACCTTTATGTGTAACGACGTTATCAAACAGCCGGACATCGAAGGTTACTTCGCTAACTACCGCGCACACCTTGAACACGTATTTGGTCAAGCGGAAGACGCTGAGTAAATCCTGAGTTTGGCAAATTCTGCGTTTATTGCCACACTCAGAATGCGCCATTCTCGTGAGCCGGGAGTTTGTAAGGCTCACACATTTAAAGGGAAAACGAGGTTTTTATGATAACCGTTATCGCTGAAATCATCATCAAGCCAGGCCGTCGTGATTCAGTGCTGGAAAAAATTACCCAGCTGCTGCCACAGGTTCTGCAAGAAAAAGGCTGCCATCGTTATGAGCCTTTTCTTGACGTTAAAGGGCATATCCCATGGCGTCAGAGTGCGCCCAACTCCATCTTTATGCTGGAAGATTGGGAAAGCCTGGCACATCTGGAAGATCATCAGCAGGCGGCACACATGCACGCACATCGTGAAAATATCAAACACGACGTCGTGGACGTGAAGATCAATATCATCGAGAAAAGCTGATCTATATCTGAGTTTTTCCTGATGAGAACCTAAAAAAAACCGGAGCTGTAAGGGCTCCGGTTTTTTTATGTCTCTAACTTGTTCCACCCAGTCATGCAGAATTCAGGTGCACCAAGAGACCCATTCCCCGAACAAAGCATGGAAAGATTAGACTGATAGCTCAGCAGTATCGCCCTTGTCTTGCAGCCAGTTGCGGCGGTCTTCAGAACGTTTCTTGGCCAACAGCATGTCCATCATCCGCAGCGTCTGATCGACATCGTCTTCGTCGATGGTTAACTGCACCAGACGGCGGGTATTGGGATCCAACGTTGTTTCACGCAGCTGAAGGGGGTTCATTTCACCCAACCCTTTGAATCGCTGAACGTTTGGCTTGCCTTTCTTGCGTTTCAGTTGCTCAAGCACGCCGGTTTTCTCTTCTTCATCCAGCGCGTAGAACACCTCTTTACCCAAGTCGATGCGGTAGAGAGGCGGCATGGCAACGTAAACGTGACCACCGCGTACCAGTGAGCGGAAGTGGCGCACGAACAGCGCACACAGCAGCGTGGCGATGTGCAGACCGTCGGAGTCCGCATCCGCGAGGATACAAACCTTGCCGTAACGCAGCTGGGTCAAGTCTTCACTGTCAGGATCGATGCCGATCGCCACAGAAATATCGTGAACCTCCTGCGAGGCCAACACCTCATCGGAAGAGACTTCCCAGGTGTTGAGGATCTTGCCCTTAAGCGGCATGATCGCCTGATATTCGCGGTCACGTGCCTGCTTGGCGGATCCGCCCGCCGAGTCCCCTTCGACCAGGAACAGCTCGGTCATTTTCAGGTCCTGCGAGGTACAGTCGGCCAGTTTGCCCGGCAGCGCAGGACCGCTGGTCAGCTTCTTACGCACAACCTTCTTCGCTGCACGCATACGACGCTGCGCGCTGGAAATCGCCAGTTCGGCAAGCTGCTCGGCGGCCTGCACGTTCTGGTTCAGCCACAGGCTAAAAGCATCTTTTACTACGCCGGAAACGAACGCCGCACACTGACGAGAAGAAAGACGCTCTTTAGTCTGACCGGCAAACTGTGGATCCTGCATCTTGACCGACAGCACATAGGCGCAGCGCTCCCAGATGTCCTCTGCGGAGAGCTTAACGCCGCGAGGCAGAATATTGCGGAATTCGCAGAACTCGCGCATCGCATCAAGCAGACCCTGACGCAGACCATTGACGTGCGTTCCGCCCTGCATGGTCGGGATCAGGTTAACGTAGCTCTCGGTCAGCATCTCGCCGCCCTCAGGCAACCACAGCAGCGCCCAGTCTACCGCTTCGGTATCTCCGGCAAACGCGCCGACGAAAGCCTTTTCAGGCAGCGTGATGAGGCCGTTGACCGACTCCATCAGGTAATCAGTCAGACCGTCTTCATAGCACCAGCGCTGCTCGGTGTTGTTGACCTGATCTTTGAAAATGATTTCAACGCCCGGACAAAGAACCGCCTTGGCCTTCAGCAAATGGCTGAGTCGGCTGACGGAAAAACGCGGACTGTCGAAGAAGCTGGCGTCTGGCCAGAAATGGACGCTGGTCCCCGTGTTACGCTTACCGACGGTGCCGGTAACGCTGAGGTCCTGCACCTTGTCGCCGTTTTCAAACGCCATGGCATAGACTTGCCCGTCGCGGCGCACGGTCACTTCCACACGCGTGGACAGGGCGTTAACTACGGAGATCCCTACGCCATGCAGGCCGCCGGAGAACTGGTAGTTTTTGTTCGAGAATTTACCGCCCGCGTGTAGGCGGCAGAAGATCAGCTCAACCGCAGGAATGCCCTCTTCCTGGTGAATATCCACCGGCATGCCGCGTCCGTCGTCGGTCACTTCAAGCGACTGATCGGCGTGCAGAATAACCTCGATACGACGGGCATGACCGGCCAGCGCCTCATCGACGCTGTTATCGATAACTTCCTGCCCCAGATGGTTGGGCCGAGTCGTATCGGTATACATGCCAGGACGGCGACGCACAGGTTCAAGGCCGCTGAGAACCTCAATAGAATCCGCGTTATAAGTTGATTGGCTCATCGTTTATTAATTCGTGGCTCTGGTTGTGAGTGAACGATACTGTTGCTGGCGAACGAGACTGCGGCAAGCAAAACGCCCGCCGTGAGTAATACTCAATCCGATGCCAACCCCAAGAAATCCACAATCGGTGAGAAATAACGTTCAAACCCGACAAAAGTGTGATTACCCTCGGGTTCTACGGTCTGGCGGCACGCGGTGTAATACGCCACGGCCTGACGGTAGTCGAGGGTTTCATCGCCGGTTTGCTGGAGTAACCAGAGTAAATCGGGTGACTCCAAAGGCTCGATCTGCATCACTTTGAGATCGTAAACATGGCGAGACTCTAACACATATTGCTGGCCGGTGTAGGGGTTCTGATTGACCCCGAGATAGTCGATTAAGAGTTCATAAGGCCGCACTGCGGGATTAACCACCACCGCCGGCAGAGTAAAGCACTGCGACAGCCAGGTAGCGTAATAGCCGCCGAGAGACGAGCCAACGATGCCAATCTTCTCGCCCGATTTTTCCATCACCAGCGTTTCGAGCTGCTCGGCGGCGTCGGCGGGATAAGGCAAAAGCTGCGGGATAATCATTTCGATGCGCGGGTGGTTCTCGGCGAGCCAGGCTTTCATCGCGGTCGCCTTGGCAGACTGAGGAGAACTATTGAACCCGTGCAGATAAAGCAAGGTACTCATTAATAACCTTCCGCGTCGGCGTCGGGGCTAAACTCGCTGGTTTGCAAACGGCAAACCTCAGTCTCGACGCGGCCATCAGGGTGTAGCGTCAGATATCGCCAACCTGGGGCGAGCGTATCCAGCGTAAAATTGGTGCAGTGAGGTTTGAACTGCACGCAGGTCGACGGCGTGGCATACAGGCGCTTGCCGTACCAGTCGAGGTCCAGCTCCTGATGAATATGCCCACAAAGCAGCGTCGACACTTGCGGATACGCTTGCAGCACCGTCGCCAGCGTGTGCGCATTGCGCAGACTGTGCTGATCAAGCCAGGTACAGCCCGACGGCAGCGGATGATGGTGCAGCATAATCAGGGTAAATCTGTCGGGATACTGGTCCAGGCAACGGGTCATCCAGTCGAGCTGATATTCGCTCAGCTCACCGTGCGGCACGCCGAAAACCTGAGTGTCGAGCAGAAGAATTTGCCAATCGTTGCCCAGCAATACCTGTTTGGAAGGGTGGATCCCTGCTTCGGCCAATGCATCCACCATGGCAGGTTGGAAATCATGATTTCCGGGCAACCAGACACAGGGGGCATGAAATCGATTAATGCCCTCTGCAAAGTGGTGATAGGCCTCGACCGATTGATCCTGGGCTAAATCCCCGGTCGCCGCGATAATATCAACCTCACGCTGCTCGGCAGAAATGGCGTCCAGCACGGCGCGATAGCTGCGAAACGTGTTAACGCCCAGCAAAGTCTGGTCTTCACCCGCAAAAAGATGAGTATCTGTAATCTGTAATATCCTGACTTTGGCCCCATCTACCAAAGGCAGCTTAAACAGGCTTTCCAAATTCGATCCTTTGTTATTCAAGTCTGTCTAACAAACCGGAACTGGCATGGCTCCATGCGCCAGACAATAGCGCAACCAATCAGCAAGAAACTGGTTAATTTGATGCTTTTCGTCACGCTGATGCAACTTTTTATTAGGATAATCATAGCGTGCTTTGAAACGAAAGATCTGTTGGCTCGCACACACTTCAGCAACCATGGCATCGTGATAAAGACGGACGCTCATTGAAGGCAGGCTCCAATAGCTGACGGCGGGGGCGGTCTGCTTGATTTCAACCAGCGAAGTATAGCGTGTCGATTCCAGAATTTTTAACTGGTAGGTCGCGTTAGTTACCTGATAAGTCACCGTCTGTCCCACTTCATCATTTCGAGGCAGCAAACGGCGCAGCTGTGCAAAATTGGTCTCGCACAGTCGCATCATTTCAGGAAAATCGGGAACATAGCGCTTGATCATTATTCAACCCATTCTTTTTTTAAGGATTCATGGTGCAGAGCCAGCCATTGCAGGGCAATCACTGACGCAGCATTGTCTATCGCTCCTTCTTCCACCCAGCGGCAAGCCTGCTCCCGGCTGACCACGTGTACCCGGATGTCTTCATTTTCAGTTTCCAGACCATGAATTCCCTCTGCCGTCGTCGCATCAACTTCGCCGACCATAATAGAAAGGCGCTCACTGGTACCGCCTGGACTTGCCAGATAGCTGAGTACCGGTTTACAGCGTTTAACCACTACGCCAGCTTCTTCCAATGCTTCGCGGCGGGCGACGTCTTCTACCGTTTCGCCCTCTTCTATAATACCTGCGACCATCTCTAGTAACCATGGGGTCTCGCTGGATCCCAGTGCAGGTATACGAATTTGTTCAATCACCACCACTTCATCGCGTATGGGATCATAAGGTAGCAGAACGGCAGCATGGCCACGTTCAAAAACTTCTCGCACCACCTCTCCGCTCATTTCACCATTAAACAGGCGATGGCGAAACCGATAGGCGTTAATGGAGAAAAAACCTTGGTAACGGTTTTCTATCGCAATAATTTCTAAATCATTTCTGCCGAAAACTACTGGCGAATCTTTGAATTTGTCCATTACGATGCTACCCCGTCCACGGTTAAAATTAAATTATCTCCATTTCAGGCATTTTTGATGAAGATGCGGTAATAATAATCAAGATTTTTTGTGTTAGATTTGGATACAAGCGGCTGAGATGGCACATTACGTCATGCAAATTGCCTAAAAATCTCTGCTAGAATCCGCGTCTGTTAGTTTTAATGACAGCATTAAATAATAACATTGCTGCACTACAAGGAATGCAAATGAAGAAACTGCTACCTCTTCTCGTCGCTCTGGGTCTCGGCGGCTTTAGCACGATGGGCCAGGCTGAAAATCTCATGCAGGTATACAGGCAAGCTAAGGAAAGTAACCCGGATTTGCGTGCGGCTGCTGCAACCCGTGATGCCGCATTTGAGAAAATTAATGAAGCACGCAGCCCGTTGCTGCCGCAGTTGGGATTAGGCCTCGATTACGACTATGCCAACGGTTATCGTGATGCAAACGGCGTAAACAGTAAGATCGCCAGTGGCGCATTGCAGTTGACGCAAACTATTTTTGATATGTCTAAATGGCGCTCTCTGACGCTGCAGGAAAAAACGGCCGGTATTGCCGATGTCACCTATCAGACTGCGCAGCAGACTCTTATTCTGAACACCGCTACTGCGTATTTCAACGTTTTGAGTGCGATTGATGCCCTCATTTATACCGAAGCGCAGAAACAGGCGGTTTACCGAGAGCTGGACCAAACCACACAGCGATTCAATGTAGGCCTGGTGGCCATCACCGACGTGCAGAACGCTCGTTCAAGTTATGACACCGTGCTGGCGAACGAAGTCACCGCGCGCAATAACCTGGATAACTACCTTGAGGTCCTGCGCCAATATACCGGTGTTTACTACCCGCAGCTGGCATCGCTAAATATCGCAACCTTTAACACCCAGCGTCCTGAGCCGGTCAACAATCTGCTCAAAGAAGCTGATAACCGCAACCTGAGCCTGCTGTCAGCCCGACTGTCGCAGGATTTGGCGCGTGAAGAAATTCGCTATTACGAAGCAGGCCACTTGCCGACGCTGGATCTTACCGCCTCAACGGGACTGACCAATACTAAATACAACGGCTCAAGAACCGGCCCGGCGTATGGTTATGATGACTCTAACGCCGGTGAAAACAAGGTTGGCCTGAGCCTGACTATTCCTATTTACAGCGGCGGCTCAGTGACTTCGCAGGTTAAACAGGCACAGCTCAGCTTCGTTAACTACAGCGAGCAACTTGAGAGCGCGCACCGCAGCGTCGTGCAGACCGTCCGTTCATCGTTTAACAATATTTCAGCCTCCATCAGCAGTATCAACGCCTATAAGCAGGCGGTGGTATCCGCCCAAAGTTCTCTGGACGCGATGGAAGCAGGCTACAAGGTAGGCACGCGCACTATCGTTGACGTGCTCGACGCGACGACCACGCTGTATAACGCTAAACAGGAGCTCTCGAGCGCCCGTTATACCTATCTTATTAACCAGTTAAACGTGAAGTCAGCTTTGGGTACGCTCAATGAAAACGACCTGTTGGCGCTCAACGGCGTGCTGGGACAGCCGGTGCCAACCAGTCCTGAGCAGGTTGCGCCTGAAACACCGCAGCAAAATGCGGCGGCAGATGGTTTAAACACTAGCACAATGCCAGCCCCTGCACCGATTAAACGCGCCAGCGTGTCAGCGACGCCAAGGGCAGTGAAGGCCAGCGGTAATCCTTTCCAAAACTAGGTAGATGTTTCTGAAAACACGCTAAAGCTTTTCTACAACCGCCTCCAGAGGCGGTTTTCTTTCTCATCCAGCCCATAATCCGCACCAACCCCCCCTTTTCTGGTCAGATTTCACGTCTGAACGTAAAGTCTCGTAACGTTGGCCGTTCCTGCTTTAATAGTAAGCATCTTTACCTTATTCTTATTCTGTTACAAATGTAACTCACTCTGGGTAAGGGCAAATAAAAGCCCGACAATGGGATCTATACAATGAAACGGACACAAAATATTAATCTTGCTACCTTCCGGAAATCCTGGCGTAGCTCGCGAATTACCCCGGCCGCTATAGCTATCAGCGCCGTATTTATGCTCAGCGCCTGTGAAAAAAGTGATGAAAACGTGTCGCTTTATCAGAACGCAGACGACTGTTCAAAGGCAAACCCTTCCAGCAGTGCGCAATGTGCCAAAGCCTTTACCGAAGCCAAAGCCGAAGCGGCTAAAACCGCGCCAAAATACGCCAATCGTGCCGACTGTGTGGCCGAATTTGGTGAGTCTCAATGTACGCAGGCTCCAGCGCAGGCCGGCATGTCTGCCGAGTCTCAGCAAGGTGGCAGCATGTGGATGCCGCTGATGGCAGGCTTTATGATGGGCAGAATGATGGGCGGCGGCGGATATGCACAGCAGCCGTTGTTTACCTCCAAGAACGCAGGCAGCCCGGCTAACGGCAAGTTTGTCGATGCGAGCGGTAAGAGCTACGGTCCGGCAACGACCGGCCGCAGCATGAACGTGCCGCCATCGGCGATGGCACCAAAACCGGCGACCACCAGCACAGTGACCCGCGGGGGCTTCGGCGAGAGCGTGGCGAAACAAACCTCGATGCAGCGCAGTGCGGCCTCGAGTACGCGTACTCCAATGCGCAGTATGGGTGGCTAATAATGAAACGCGTAGCCCTGCAAGAGCGTCCTAACTGGCGCGAAAAAGCCACCGAGTTCGGCTTTAACTTCCACACAATGTACGGCGAGCCGTACTGGTGTGAAGACGCCTACTATCAATTCACGCTGGCGCAGATTGAACAGCTGGAAGATGCTACGGCGGAACTGCACCAAATGTGCCTGAAGGTCGTGGATCGCGTGGTGAACAGCGACGCGCTGATGGCCAGATTCCAGATCCCCAAACACGTCTGGGAGTTTGTCAGGGCCTCGTGGCGCACGCAGCAACCTTCGCTCTATTCACGCATGGACCTGGTGTATGACGGCGTAAATCCACCCAAGCTGCTGGAGAACAACGCCGATACGCCGACCTCGCTCTATGAGGCCGCATTTTTCCAGTGGCTGTGGCTTGAAGATCAAATTGCTGCAGGCGGTTTGCCTCAGCAGGCGGATCAGTACAACAGTCTGCAAGAAAAACTGATCGAGCGATTTTCTGAACTGAAGAATCAGCACGGCTTTTCACTGCTGCATTTTGCCTGCTGTCAGGACACGGAAGAGGATCGCGGCACCGTACAGTATCTGCAGGACTGCGCGCAGGAAGCCGGACTCGCGAACGATTTCCTCTATATAGAAGAGATCGGTTTAGGTGAGCGCGGTCAGTTTACCGATCCGCAGGATCAAATCATCAGCAACCTGTTCAAGCTATACCCGTGGGAATTTATGTTCCGCGAGACTTTTTCCACCAAGCTGGAAGACGCCGGCGTTCGCTGGCTTGAACCGGCCTGGAAGGCGATTATCTCCAACAAAGCGCTGCTGCCACTGCTGTGGGAGATGTTCCCTAACCACCCGAATCTGCTTGAGTCCTACTTTGCCGAAGACGCACACCCGCCGATGGACAGCTATGTCATTAAGCCGCTGTTTTCACGTGAAGGTGCCAACATTCGCATCATTGAGAACGGCAAAGAGATCGCCAGTGCGGAAGGCCCGTACGGCAAGGAAGGCATGATCGTGCAGGAATATTGCCCGATGCCGCGCTTTAACGACAGCTACACGCTAATCGGCAGCTGGCTGGTCAACGGCGAACCTTGCGGCATCGGCCTACGCGAAGATCGGGCATTAATCACCCAGGATCTCTCGCGCTTTTATCCGCATGCGATTATCGGCTAACGGCGCTTAGCCCAGCTGCACCGACAGCATGCTCAGGGAACTCATCACCGTTCCCTGGGTTGGCAGTGTGATTGGCTCCACGCCGTCCCAGGTGCCCAGCAGGTAAAGCAGCGGCAGGTAATGTTCGGGCGTTGGGTTAGACAACGCGGCACCTTCGTGCTGCATAAAGTTAACCAGCGGATGGTCCTTCGCCTCCCCTTTCCAGCCAAGATTATTCACCACGTATTCATCAAAAGCCCTTGCCCACGGGTAGGGTTCGGCGTTTCCTTCCCATTTCACCATACGCAGGTTATGCACCACGTTGCCGCTGGCAACGATCATCACGCCCTCGTCACGCAGTGCAGCAAGCTTTTTACCCAGCTGATAATGATATTCAGCCGGTTTAGTGCCGTCGATGCTGAGCTGGATCATGGGGATATCGGCCTCAGGATACATCTTGATCAGCACGCCCCAGGATCCGTGATCGTAACCCCATTCTTGATCGGCAATCACGTCTAGCGGTGCCAGCAGCGCCTGAACACGTTTTGCCAGCGCGGGAGAGCCCGGTGCTGGATAACGTTTATCAAACAGCGCCTGCGGAAAGCCTCCGAAATCGTGAATGGTGCGCGGATTCTCCATCGCCGTCACTGCGGTACCACGGGTGTACCAGTGGGCAGAAACAGCAAGGATCGCCTTCGGACGCGGCAGGTTTTCCCCCAGCGCTTCCCAGGCACGGGTATAGACGTTGTCTTCGAGCACGTTCATCGGGCTACCGTGTCCCAAAAACAGTGCTGGCATGCGTGAGGTAGTCATAAAATGTTCCTTACCGCTCGGATTAAGAGGTAATGGTCACCGCGACGGCGACCATTCGATAGAAAGAGGTTACTCTTTTCCTCTACTCGGATCAGCCGGATAACCGTGATGATGATGTTCAATAAATTTGAATGGTTAAGTTAATGGGCCGGGGTATCTTCTCCAAGTGATGAGAATAGTACTTGCTCCTGAGTGAATTGAATCACCCGATCCTGATTGTCACAGGGGACATCAGCCAGCATATTGCAGCCCGTGCCGATCAGCTTATCCTTAATACCCGTCCACTGCGCAAACAGGCTCAGGAAATTAATCGCACTTCTAGGGTAAGAATTAACTTCCCTTCTTTTACTGTCTGATGAAGTCATAAACATCGGCACGGTATAATTTTGTTTTAATTTATCACCGTGCTGTAATCGCGCGTTATCGGTGTCCGGCCCCTTAAATGCTAGGCCATGGTCAGCGAAATACATCATTGACCAACTCTGACCGCTCTCTTTCGCTAATTCCACTACCCTGGAAAGAAGTTCATCCGTTTCTCTAATACTTTGGATATAGCAGGATATTTCCTTTGATTGGCTGAATTCCTGATATTTCCCTTTCGTCCTGTCACAGGCAAGAGGATGCGAACCCATCAGGTGTAATACAATGAGTTTCGCCGGCTTATTTTGTTTCATCACTGAGGCGACACCGCCTAAAAGATCGAAATCCCCCGATCCAACCCCATCAGAGGATTTACCTTTTTGCATAAAATTAAATAAATTAGCTCTTTTGGCGAATGAGGCAACAGAGGTGTCGTGCGGACCGAGACTGCCCTGATTAGAATACCAAAAGGTCGTAAAACCCGCCTTGTTAGCCAGGGTAATAATATTATTATTCAGCTCAACGTAGAGACCTCGCCGCAGTGATAATGAATTCTTCAGCGAAGTCTGCGTTGATGATGCTGCCGAAATATAATGGGTAAATAATACCCCCGGAGCCGAGCTCATAAAAGGCGTATTACCGATCGGAAAACCATAGGCATTCAGGTAGTCGCTGCGTACGCTCTCACCGATGATTATTATATAATTCTGATAGTTAGTGAGCGTTCTTTCTGGAGCCCAGACGTCTGGGGTGGTCAGGCTCTGCTGCATTAAGGCCGTTTCCTCATCCACTTGGCGGTAATTCTCGAGAACATCAGTGACAAATCTTACAACAGGAATACCTGTGCTAAAAACTTTCACCCTACCCTCATTGATATAAAGCCTGACCGGCGTCGAAACTAAGGAGATAAAAAGGTAAGTGATAATTATCGGCCTGAAATTTAATTTGTCGACCTTTATGTCGAAAATAAAAATCGTCATAGCGAGAGTCACGAGTGGCAAGCTAAAATAGAACCCAGGAATGGTTTTTATAAGCATAATACCTTCCCTTACATTACTATATTTCACCGAAAGGAGGGTATTAAAATCAACCGGACCAAAAGATAATGCAACTGGGAGATAGAATGAAGAAATAATAAAGATTATGGCGATAAGTAATTTATATAAAAACGATGAAAAACTTGAGACGGTAAGCATGATTAAAAATAGTGTAATAACATGCATAATTTTAAATGGGTAACCAAAGGACAGGCATGAGATCAGGCAAAACAGAAATAAGACACCAAACTTAACTTTTATATTCAATGAGGAATTATTTATCAAAATCAAACCAATTAAGTTAATAAATGAATGATAAAATTCTACTCACTGGTTAACCGGCATCCTACCGTCCTCCCCTTATAAAACCTTAATACCCTGTGATCTTGTTGCTGAAAAATTAAAAAGCCGACATAAACTCTGTCGGCTCTTGTTAATACATGACCTGGTAAATAAAAAGCTTAGCCAGCCTGCTGAGTCAGAGCTTCGCGATAAGCCACCAGATCGTCGATGGTCACCACCGGCATATTATGATTGTTGGCAAACACAATGGCTTCTGGCGCGTGAGCCATGCTGCCGTCGTCATTGGTCAGTTCGCACAGAACGCCGTAAGGGCCGAATCCAGCCAGACTCACGAGATCGATGGTCGCTTCGGTATGGCCACGGCGGGTCAATACACCGCCGTCGCGCGCGCGCAGCGGGAACACGTGCCCTGGACGGTTAAGATCGGAAGGTTTTGCACCCTCGGCAATTGCTGCACGAATAGTGGTCAAGCGGTCTGACGCGGAAACACCGGTCGTCACCCCTTTAGCCGCTTCGATAGTCACGGTAAAACCGGTCTGATAGTGGCTGGAGTTTTGCTCAACCATCATCGGAAGCTCGAGCTGCTTGCGGCGTTGGTCGGTTAAACACAGGCACACGATGCCGCTGCCGTGGCGAATAGTTAGCGCCATTTGCTCAACGGTCATGGTTTCTGCGGCGAAGATCATATCGCCTTCGTTTTCGCGGTTTTCGTCATCCAGCACCATCACACCCTGGCCATTGCGTAGCGCAGCGAGTGCGCGTTCAACGCGTTCTGACGGCGTGCCGAATTCGGAAAGTAAAGTCTGATTCATGGTAAAATAACCTCATTAACTCTATGAAAATAAATGGATTACCAGAATCAGGGCGTCTTGCGGAGTCAGCATGGCCATGCGTATAGCAGGCTATCGCTATAAAATAACGTAGCGGGCATTTAAGCCCGATCAATTCGTTACTCTCTCCCATCCGGACTATAACCGTCGGCCCCGGAATTACACCGGATCTGCTGACCTTATGCCCTCCATCAAAGATGAAGAAACCTAAGCGCTCGCGGGCTTCCACGATGATGAAAGAGTGTTTCATCAATTTGTTCTGTGGTTTACCGCCGGTGGGGACTTGCACCCCGCCCTGAGAATAAGCATGCCAACTATAACGCCAAAAAAAGCTGCGGGCAATGCACCCATCGTGCTATTGGGCCGTGGAGATGAACGATTAAAGGTGTCGTGAAAGGTTTATAGAATGGCAATCTGGCATTACACTAAGAGAACGCCACTTTTCTGAAACAGGGTAACGACAATGATCGACACTAAAAAAATTGAACAAATAGCTCGCCAGGTTCATGAAGCCATGCCTAAAGGGATCCGCGAGTTTGGGGAAGATACAGAAAAGAAAGTGCGTCAGGTTCTTCAGGCTCAGTTCAGCCGCATGGACTTGGTTAACCGCGAAGAGTTTGACGTACAGACGCAGGTTCTGCTGCGCACCCGTGAAAAACTGACGCTGCTGGAACAGCGCCTGACCCAGCTTGAAACCCAACTGGCAGCGACTGCCGCCCCAAGCGCAGAGAAGCCGCAGGAATAACCGTCTTCTTGCAATAAAAAGGCCCGCATAAGCAGGCCTTTTTTAATGGTCAGAGCGCGAGAAGCGAGGCTCTCTACTCCTGAGATTTAATCTGATTGATTATCTTGGTAGTTGATAAACCATCTTCAAAATTCAGGACTTTGACTTCACCGCCATTGGCCCACACTTCGTCGCATCCGGCAATCTGATGAGGCTCGTAGTCTCCGCCCTTGACCAACAGGTCGGGTAACACTCCGGCAATCAGGCGACGCGGCGTATCTTCTTCAAAGCCGACCACCCAGTCAACCGCACCTAATCCGGCCAACACGGCCATACGCTGTGCTTGAGCATTGATTGGGCGCGTTTCGCCTTTTAAACGCTTGGTCGAGGCATCGCTGTTTACCGCCACAATCAGGCGATCGCCCAGCTTGCGCGCATTGGCAAGGTAAGAAACGTGGCCCGCGTGCAAAATATCAAAGATGCCGTTGGTCATCACAACCTTCTCGCCGCGCTGACGCGCATGGGCGACGGCAACTTTCAGCTCTTCTTCGGTCATCACGCCAAAACCGGTTTCGGTACGACCATGTACCGCATTTTCAAGCTCAACGGTAGAAACGGTGGAGGTTCCCAACTTACCGACTACCACACCGGCAGCGGCGTTGGCGAGGAAACAGGCTTCCTCAAGGCTGCTGCCCGCGGCCAGCACGGTCGCCAGCACACCAATCACTGTGTCGCCTGCACCGGTTACGTCATACACTTCCTGCGCCTGGGTTGGCAAATGCAGCGGCGCCTTGCCCGGTTGCAGCAGCGTCATGCCCTGTTCGGAACGGGTCACCAACAGTGCAGAAAGCTCAAAGTTGGCGATCAACGCCATGCCTTTCTCCACCAGCTGAGCCTCGTCTTTACAGGCGCCGACCACCGCTTCAAATTCGGAGAGGTTTGGCGTCAACAGCGTCGCACCGCGATAACGCTCGAAGTCGGATCCTTTAGGATCGACCAGCACCGGTACACCCGCCTTTTTAGCCAGCGCTATCATAGACTGCACGTCTTGCAAGGCGCCTTTAGCATAGTCAGACAACACCAACGCACCTGTTTCTGGCAAGGCGTTCTGAATTTTGTCCAGAATAGGCTGTAGGTCGATACCCTCGAAACCTTCTTCGAAGTCGAGACGAATCAACTGCTGGTTACGCGAAAGTACGCGCAGCTTGGTAATTGTCGGATGTGTGGGTACGGCCAGGAAATCGCAGCTGACGTTCACTTCGCTCAAACGCTCACTCAACGCCCGGGCGGCATCGTCGGCACCAGTCAGGCCAATCAGGCGAGAACAGGCGCCGAGCGAGGCAATGTTCATCGCCACGTTTGCCGCACCGCCAGGACGCTCTTCAATCGTATTGACTTTAACAACCGGCACCGGCGCTTCCGGCGATATACGGCTGGTTGGGCCATACCAGTAGCGGTCTAGCATTACGTCACCTACGACCAGAACGCCGGCACGGTGAAACTCAGGCAAAGTTACTTTCATCCCACACTCCAAAACAGAGATACCCGCGATTTCCGGGTATAAAACTTAGCAAACAGGCTATCTGAACAAATCGTAGCCAAAATGGTGTTGTTCGTAGCGAAAATCGTTTTGTCACACCAAAAACAATGCGCGCGATAATATCACAAGCGAAAAAGGTTGTTGGTAAAACCGACTCAGCTCAGCCAGCGCTGCCAGCTCTCGATCACCTGCTCGCGCTCGGTGACAAACATATCGACCGCAACTTTCCCATTATGTTCCTGTAAAGCCAGATGATGTATTTCATCACGCAGGGTCACATAGGCATGAGTCAGCTGTACCGCCTCCTCATGCGACATAATCTTGTATTTCGCCATCAGCTCGAAAATACGCACGTTATCAGACCAACGGGTCAGGTCAGGCTCCGTGCTGGCGTAGCGCAGAACCAGATACTGAGCGATAAATTCAATGTCGGTAATCCCGCCCGGATCTGCCTTGAGATCGAAAACGTCACCCTTTTTGGTTGCTAAATGAGCGACCATCTTTTCACGCATCTCGCGGACTTCTTTTTTCAACTGCTCGCCATCGCGCGGCTTACAAAGGATCTCGCGACGGATGCCGTTAATCTGCTGGGTCATTTCAGGACTGCCGTACACCACGCGGGCACGGACCAGCGCCTGATGCTCCCAGGTCCAGGCGTTTTCCTGCTGATATTCCCGGAAAGCGGTGAGGGTGCTGACCAGCATGCCCGAGGCGCCAGAAGGACGCAGACGATCGTCGACCTCATACAGAATGCCCGACGCCGTGCGGGTGCTGAAAAGGTGCATGATGCGCTGCGCCAGACGCAGGTAAAACTGCCGTCCGTCGATGCTGCGTGGCCCGTCGGTCACCACATCCATTGGACAATCGTGCAGGAATACCAGGTCCATATCTGAACTGTAGCCCAACTCCCAGCCGCCCAGCTTGCCGTAGCCAATAACCGCAAAACCGCGCCCTTCCTGCTGCTGCAGATAGGTCGGCTGGCCATAGCGTGACAGCATATGGTCCCATGCCTGCTGGATAACCGCCGTCAGAATCGCCTCGGCCAGATAGGTCAGATGATCGCTGACCTTCATCACCGGCAGTACACCGGCAATATCTCCGGCGGCAATGCGCAGCTGCTGGGCCTGTTTGAACTGACGCAGCGCTTCGATTTGCTGCTCTTCGTCATCCGCTGGCACGCGCAATAGATACTGGCGCAGTTCATCGGGGTAGGACTCCGGAGCGATAGGCTGATATAGCGTGTTCGGGTCGAGGAGTTCGTCGAGGAGGATCGGGTGTCGTGCAAGCTGATTGGCCACCATCGGGGAGGCGGCACAGAGGCGAATAAGCTGTTTAAGCGCACCGGGATACTCCACCAGCAGCTCGATATAGGTGGTCCGCGTGACGATATTGAGCAGCAGCAGGGTCAGGCGCTGCAGCAGGACGTCGGCGTTTTTGTAAGTACACACTTGCGCCAGCATTCTTGGCATCAGCTGGTCGAGCTGGTCACGTCCACGTGGCCCGATGGTACGTTTGTCCACGTCCTGACGGAAATCGCCGATGGTGCGCAGCAGCCTGGTGCGCGCCTGTTCACTAAGAGGTTCGGCCAGCGGCAGCAGGTCGCCGTCATCGAGTTCATCGGTCCACAGGCTGTTGAACTGCTCCTGCTGTGGGTCATCACCGGCGTCTGGCGTGTCGTCGCCAATCAGGTCATCAAAGACCCCGCGCACCGCCAACATATGCTGGGTCGTGTGCTGATGCAGCTCGTCCCAGGTATTGAAATTCATGCCCCATGCGAGGCGCGCCCGGTTGAGATCATCACCCGGCAGGGTCTGCGTTTGTTCATCGGCAATAGCCTGTAGCAAGTTCTCAAGACGACGTAAAAACAGATAACTTTCATTGAGTTGACGGACCTGCGACTCGGGCAGCAGGTGCAGCGCCGCGACCGCCTGCAGGGTCGGCAGCAGCGCCCTCTGCTGAAGCGAGGGCTCACGGCCACCGCGTATCAGCTGGAACACCTGCACGATAAACTCAATCTCGCGGATACCGCCCGCGCCGAGCTTGATATTGTCTTTCAGCCCGCGACGGCGAACCTCACGGGCGATCATGCCTTTCATATTACGCAGTGACTGGATCACGCTGAAATCGATGTAGCGCCGAAACACGAACGGCTTCAGCATCTTGCGAATTTCCTGACTGCTGGCGTCTTCAGCGTCGCCCATCAGCTTGGCCTTGACCATCGCATAACGTTCCCAGTCTCGGCCCTGCTCCTGATAGTAATCTTCGAGCGCCGAGAAGCTCATTACCAGCGGACCGCTGTCACCAAAAGGGCGAAGGCGCATGTCAACGCGATAGACGAAGCCGTCAATAGTCGGCTGATCCAACGCTTTAATCAGACGTTGACCCAAACGGATAAAAAATTGGGCGTTTTCGAGCTGACGACGTCCGCCCTGTGTCTGCCCGTTTTCCGGATAAGAGAAAATCAGGTCGATATCAGAGGAAAAATTAAGTTCACCCCCACCGAGTTTGCCCATACCTAAAATCAGCAGTTTCTGCGGCTCACCCGCCGCGTTTACCGGCGTGCCCCACTCGCGGCAACAGGTCTCGTAGAGCCAGTCGCGGGCGGCGACGATCAGCGTCTCGGCCAATACGCTCAGCTGCTGTAGCGTTTGCTCGCAGCTGCTAGTTTGCATCGCCTGCGACCAGCTGATACGCAGCATTTTAGCCTTGCGAAACTGGCGCAGTGCCTTCATCAGCCCCGCTTCGTCCTGTACCTTAGCCAGCTCGTCGGCAAGCTCCTGTGCATAATATTGCCACTCATCCACGCGCGGCGGGTTGGCGGAAATCTCCTGCCACCACTGCGGATGCACAATAAAGTTCTCACTCATAAAGTCACTGCTGGCAAGCACGCGTAGCGCACCTTCGGTGAGCGGAGGCAGGTCGTTTAATTGCTGTTGTTCTTGGCTTTGTTTAAAACGCAGGTGCAGCTTTTCGGCCTGAGCCGCGAGCAGCGGGGTGAGAGGCAACATTCTTGGGTTCCTTTCATAATCGGCCTGACGTGGCGTCAGGCCGGGCTTAGGATTAGCGGGGTTGTCCGTTTAACCAAAACGCAGTCTGCATCACCGCGTGCTGACGAGCCGAGTCTTCCCAGGCGTGCTGTTGCTGCACGATAGCCTGCTGAAGTTCAGTCCAGACATTAATATAAGCCATTGATTCCTCTAGAGGATAGGCTCCGCTCAGAAGGTGGAAGGCGATTACCTGGCGCTTCAGGCGCGCGAGCTGGTCGCGGAATCCCTCTTCGGTCAGCGACTGGGCGAAAGCCTCTTTCAAGTCTGCCGCAGTGCGGCCAAGCATGATATCGGCGAATCGCTTGAAGGAGCCGTCGAGCTTCTTCTGCGACTTATCGTCGACGAATGTCTTCCAGGCCTGGTTTGCCAACCATGAAGTGAGTGCTAACTTACATTGCAGATAGTCTGCACTGAGGCAGGTTTCCTGCGCGTCCAGCCCTTTCTTCTCGAGCTTTTCCGCCAATGCAGTCAGCGCAGCGCGCAGCTCGGTAGAGGCTTTGCGTGGAATGAGTCCGCCGTAAATCACCAGCGTCTGGCGCACGGCCTCAACGCCTTGCAAAACGCTGATACGCGCGGTTTTGTCGCCACGCACCCACAGCTCTTCGTGATACTGCCAGTGGCTTAACGCCAGCTCAAGCATGCCGCTAAGAGCTTGTTCTACGGTCGCTTTAGGGGCCGCGTGGAAAACAGGCAGCGCACGCGCTTCTCGCACCACGTTGCCCTGTGCCAGATGATAACCGCGTGCCGCCTTACTCAGGCCGCCGAGACGCAGTCCACCGTTTTTACCCAGCAGTGCCGCCAGCGCCAGTAAATCACCGGTATTGCCCTTTTTGATCTCGAGTTCGATTTCAGAAAGCGACTCTGACTGCTCACCCGCCGTCACGTGACCTTGGTCGAGGCCAAGCTCAATCTCGCTTTGCTGGTAAGTGATCACCCACTTCTCACGCACAAAATCAGTACGGAACAGTGGCTTCAGCTCGGCCTGTAGCGCGGTGACGTCGAAACCCTCTGGCCAGATATCAGCCGGGAACAGGCTCAGGTCCAGCTCAGGCTTCTTGATACTGACATTGTATTCAGGACGCTGATGTAGCCCCGCCACCACTTTTCCGGCGGTCTTGATAGTCATCTCGTAGCTGTCGTCAAAACCGCGAATACGCAGCCCCATATCCAGCTTTCGCAGGCGGTTATCCGCCGTTTCATAATAAATATTGGTGAGCTTCTGTGGCGCAGAGTGCTCACAGGTAAACGCAGCCAACTGCTCAGGAAGCTCGGCAATTGCCGCAGGAGTGGCAATAAATTTTAATTCTATTTCTAAGGTCATAAGTCTTTGCACCGCTTCTTCGCTGATAAAGCATTTTAGTTTAAAAAAGTTTAGGCAATTCTATCACACACGCCCGCCGGGAGCCGCATCTCGTGGGATTGTAAGATAGTTCTCATTTAGGTTTATGCATTGCGTCGTCACACTGTTGCCCTTACTATCGTTCATCACAAATTTTATCGACAGATGGGGCACTGATTCACAGGCCCGCCAACTACGAAGAATGACGAATAATGAATAAATTACGCCTTTTTGGTTTCGCTTTGCTCACTTTAGGCATCACTTGGGGCGCTCACGCCGATGAGAAGCGCTACATTTCCGACGATTTGATTACCTATATTCACAGCGGCCCAGGCAATCAGTTTCGCATTGTCGGTGCGCTGAATTCTGGTGATGAAGTCACCTTAAAGAGCGTCAACTCTGCCACCAACTATGGCCAAATCGTTGACGCTAAAGGCCGCGATGCCTGGATCCCACTCGACCAGTTGAGCACATCGCCAAGTCTGCGCACCCAGGTACCCGACCTTCAGCAGCAGGTGAAAACCCTGACTGACAAGCTGAGCAATATTGATAATAGCTGGAACCAGCGCACCGCCGAGATGCAGCAAAAAGTTGCCTCGAGCGATGGCATTATCAACGGTCTGAAGAAAGAAAATCAGGATCTGAAAAACCAGCTGATCGTGGCGCAGAAGAAAGTCAGCGCGGTGAACGTCCAGCTGGATGACAAGCAGAGAACCATTATTCTTCAATGGTTTATGTACGGCGGTGGCGTGGCAGGCATTGGCCTGATCCTCGGTCTGCTGTTGCCTCACCTGGTTCCACGTCGCAAGAAGAAAGATCGCTGGATGAGCTGAGTTTCTTAACTCCGCACTATAAAGCTGATTTCAGAAAAGGCACTTCACGTGCCTTTTCGTGTTGCTGCCAGTCAGCCATTTCACGCCAAATCCAGCATTGTTGACAGACTGATAGGCAGAAATCGCGTTAACAAATTTGCTACAATAAGGGCTTAATCCCTTTTTGGTTTGTTTATCTTCATCAGGAGTTATCTCGTGGAAATCTATCTGGTCGGCGGTGCCGTCCGCGACAGTCTGTTAAATCTCGCCGTTAGTGAGCACGATTGGGTCGTGGTCGGTTCCACGCCCGAGGCAATGCTCGAACTTGGCTATCAACAGGTTGGCAAAGATTTTCCGGTATTCCTCCATCCGGTCAGCCGCGACGAATATGCCCTTGCCCGCACCGAACGCAAGTCTGGCGCTGGGTATAACGGCTTTACCTGCTATGCCTCGCCGGACGTCACGCTCGAGCAGGACCTGATGCGCCGTGATTTAACCATCAATGCCATCGCACGCAGCGCCGAAGGTGAGCTGGTCGACCCCTATCATGGGCAGGCCGACATTGAAGCGCGCGTGCTGCGTCACGTTTCTGATGCCTTCGGTGAAGACCCCTTACGCGTTCTGCGTTTGGCGCGCTTTGCCGCTCGCTTTGCTCATCTGGGCTTTACTATTGCGCCAGAAACTCAGCGTTTGATTACAGAAATGGCCGCCAGCGGTGAACTTGAGGCTCTGACCCCGGAAAGAGTTTGGAAAGAGACCGAGAAGGCGCTGCAAACGCAAGATCCTCAGGTTTATTTCCAGGTGTTACGTGATTGCAACGCCCTCAAAGTTCTGTTCCCGGAAATCGATGCGCTATTTGGTGTGCCAGCGCCCGCCAAATGGCATCCAGAAATAGACACCGGCATACACACCCTGATGACGTTAAAGCTGGCCGCAGAACTCAGCCCAGCTGTCGATATCCGCTTCTCGGCGCTATGCCACGATCTGGGTAAAGGCTTAACGCCAAAAGAACATTGGCCAAGCCATCACGGCCATGGTCCAGCGGGCGTGAAACTGGTCGAAGGACTGTGCCAGCGGCTGCGCGTGCCGACCGCTATTCGCGATTTGGCGGTGCTGGTCGCGGAATTCCACGATCTCATCCATACCGTTGAAAGACTGCGTCCCGAGACGTTGCTCAAGTTGTTCGATACCATAGACGTCTGGCGTAAACCTCAGCGCCTCGAACAGATGATACTGACCAGTGAGGCCGATGCCCGTGGCAGAACTGGCTTTGAGCGTAATCCCTATCCGCAGGGCGATTATGTGCGCGCCGCGTTTGCCGCTGCTAACAGCGTATCGATCAAAGAGGTTGTGGAGTCAGGTTTGCAGGGTATGGCCATTCGTGAAGAACTCAGCAAACGTCGCGTTGCCGCGATTGCTGAATGGCGGGAGCATCAGGAAATCCTGGCCCGCTAAATATCGACTTATCGTCATCAGAAAACAAAAAACCCGCCGAGGCGGGTTTTTTAATGCTTTCTCACTCTATAAGGTCAGGAATACCCAATAGACCAGCGCCGCGACCACGAAACGATAAATGGCGAACGGCACAAACGAAATACGTTTGATCAATGCCAGGAAGGTTTTAATCGCAATCAGCGCCACGATAAACGCGGTAACGAAGCCGACGGCAAACATCGGTAAGTCAGACCAGCTCAGAATCGAGTGATTCTTATAGAGATCGAGCGCGCTGGCGCCCAACATCATCGGAACCGCAAGCAGGAAGGAATATTCAGAGGCGGCATAGCGGCTCACGCCCATCAGCAGCCCACCGCCGATAGTTGCGCCTGAACGTGAGAATCCCGGCCACAGCGCAAGACACTGGAAACAACCAATCAGGAATGCCTGAAGGTAAGTAATATCATCAACGCCGACCGCTTTCGGGAATTTCGGCTTTACCCATTCAGCGATGAGAATATAGATACCCCCGACCACCAGCGCATACATGACATATTTAGGCTCGAAAAGCGCCTTAATATCATGGCTAAACACCAGGCCAATTACGACTGCCGGAAGCATACCCAGAATAATATGCAGCAGGGTAAGATGACCCTTACCTATTCCTTCATGCTCGACCTTCTTACCAAAATGAATGCCAATCAGCCCAAACAGACGACGCCAGAACATCACGACAACGGCAAGAATAGACCCTAGCTGGATGATAACTTCAAAAACTTTAGATTTATCATCGGTGTAACCCATCAGGTTACCGGCGATAATCAAATGTCCGGTTGACGATACAGGTAAGAATTCAGTCAAGCCCTCGACGATACCTAAAATCAGCGCAATTAATAGCTGATGGCCTTCAGTTACCATAATATTCCCTGCCCCAGAGAGAGATTCATTTAAAACGCAAAATGCGTAGCGCTTAAGACAAAATTAAGAATTTGCCTAGTTTTACCCTAAATACAACATCTGAACGTGGTCATTAGTAATGCTTTATTATGACAGCAGTTTTTCAACTTATACTTTTAAAAGGATAATTTAAACGAAAATTTATTTACTGCGCGTTCCACGCTCAATAATCACGCCGACATTCGCCGCATGAGCAATGGCGCCAGGCTTACTTAATTTAATTTTGACCCACGGGGTATTGAAGCGCGTCATCAGCAGGCTTGCGACCTCTTCGGCCACTCTCTCGACCAGTGCAAAGCTGTGGGAAGTGACGTGTTGGATAACCACGTCGCTGACGTCTGCATAGCTTAGACAGTCATTCACGTCATCGCTCTTGGCGGACTTTCGGTTGTCCCAGGCAAGTTCGATATCGAACACCAGCTTCTGCTGAATGGTTTGTTCCCAGTCAAAAGCGCCGATTGTGGTGATTACATTAAGTTGTTCTATAAATACGATATCCATCACGCGTTTCTCCGTTTTAGGCCTTGCCGGAGTTGCCCGATCAATTCCAAAATGCAGTGAGAGAGCTTACTTACCTGCGGCTTGAAGGATGATGGGTATACCACTTCCAGCGGAAAATGCGTATTATCCATGGATGTTGTGATTAAAACGACCCCTAATAGACGGAATTGCTTTTATGAGTGCAACCGCGCTTGGAATGATTATTTTCGCCTACCTTTGCGGCTCGATTTCCAGTGCTATTCTGGTCTGCCGCCTGGCGAGATTACCCGATCCCCGAACCCAAGGCTCCGGCAATCCGGGCGCTACTAACGTCCTGAGAGTGGGGGGTAAAGCAGCGGCAGCCACCGTGCTGGTCTTCGACATTTTGAAGGGCATGTTGCCGGTGTGGGTGGCCTATAAGCTCAACGTGACCCCGATGTATCTTGGCCTAACGGCAATCGCGGCCTGCGTTGGTCATATTTATCCCGTCTTTTTCCGCTTCAAGGGCGGTAAAGGTGTGGCGACCGCGTTAGGCGCCATTGCCCCCATCGGCTGGGACCTGACCGGACTGATGACCGGCACCTGGCTGTTAACGGTGCTGCTGAGCGGCTACTCCTCGCTCGGCGCGATTATTAGTGCGCTGATTGCCCCTTTTTATGTCTGGTGGTTCAAACCACAGTTTACCTTCCCCGTCGCCATGCTTTCGTGCCTGATACTGCTTCGCCATCATGACAATATTCAACGTCTGTGGCGCGGTCAGGAAACCAAAATCTGGACGCGGCTGAAAGAGAAGAAAGCGGCCAGAAAAGCCGCCGAAGAAGCGAAAAGTAACAAATAGCCGACATAAAAAAACGACCTCAAGGGTCGTTTTTTAGTTTCCGGCGCGTCATACAAAGCTTGCGTTAGACATTGAGAGACAAGTCGCCTGACGCCGGTCCCTGTTTCGAAGCAAGTCAGCAATACCCTGGTCACTCGTCTTACACAGGCGCGAGTTCATCCAGAGGCCATCGAGGGCGTACAGAAATACTCAAATCTGTATTCGCGCTGGTTTTTAACCGCACCATGCCCGCATAGGCAATCATCGCGCCGTTATCGGTACAGAATTCAGGGCGCGCATAAAACACTTCTCCACCGCGTTTTTCCATGACCTCAGCCAGTTTGCTGCGCAGCGTGCGGTTTGCACTTACGCCACCCGCCATCACCAGACGCTTGAAGCCGGTCTGCTCTAACGCTCTTTTACACTTGATAGCCAGGGTATCGACCACCGCATCTTCGAAGGCGCGGGCGATATCGGCGTGAGTCTGGGCATCGTTTTCATTACCGCGAATCGTGTTGGCAGCAAAGGTTTTCAGCCCCGAGAAGCTGAAATCGAGCCCTGGGCGATCGGTCATCGGACGCGGGAACGTGAAGCGTCCGGCCACGCCCTGCTGGGCCATTTTCGACAGCAATGGACCACCGGGGTAATCCAGACCCAGCAGTTTTGCTGTTTTATCAAAGGCCTCACCCGCTGCGTCGTCAATTGACTCACCGAGCAGAGTGTATTCGCCAATGCCGGTAACGCTAATGAGCTGGGTGTGACCACCAGAAACCAGCAGCGCCACAAAGGGGAATTCAGGCGGGTTATCTTCGAGCATAGGGGCTAAAAGATGCCCTTCCATATGGTGAACGGGGATAGCGGGAACGTTCCAGGCAAACGCCAGAGAGCGCCCGATAGTGGCACCGACCAGCAGCGCGCCAACCAGTCCCGGACCGGCCGTATAGGCCACACCGTCGATATCGGCAGCGCTAAGGTTAGCCTCTTTCAGCGCTTCCTTGATCAGGGGCAACGTCTTGCGCACGTGGTCGCGTGAGGCCAATTCTGGCACCACACCACCGTAGTCAGCGTGCAGTTTTACCTGACTATACAGTTGATTAGCCAATAACCCGTTTTCGGTGTCGTAAATTGCAATGCCGGTTTCATCGCAGGACGTTTCAATACCCAGTACTCGCATCACTCTTTCCATCATGTTTTCGCGCTATCTCGCGGCGCGTAGTCTAGCACATAACCCGCCGACGGTATTACATCGTCGACGTCAGAACGCGCGTTTTATGCGCACAATCGCCAGCTTTTTGCACAAATCAATGATTAATGTCGAGCAATTCAAATTGATTGGTATATAATCGGCGGCCGACGCAAAAGCGAGCGCACAGTCCATCGATAAATGGATTGTAATGCGCCTGTTTCAATTTGCCATTGGGCTTTACAAGGCTAGGCAAGTTGGAGTAAAATTCCGCACCATTTTGAAATGAGCTGGCACAACGCTAGCGAACAAACCGATTTTATCGAGGTGAGAGGCACATGCCTGTAATTAAAGTACGTGAAAACGAGCCGTTCGACGTAGCTCTGCGTCGCTTCAAGCGTTCCTGCGAAAAAGCAGGTGTTTTGGCTGAAGTTCGTCGTCGTGAATTCTATGAAAAACCGACTACCGAACGTAAACGCGCTAAAGCATCTGCAGTAAAACGCCACGCCAAGAAACTGGCTCGCGAAAACGCACGTCGCACTCGTCTGTATTAATTCTTCGGGGGCAACCCCACCCGCGTGATACTGTTTTTTAAAACGCGCAGACCGAGTAGTTGCATACGAAGGCCGTGCTTTCCGAAAGGAATGCGCGGCTTGTTCTCGTTTATAGGCTACACCCAATAAATTTCGTGATGCGGCAAGCGCAGCAGCGCGACTGATTAAAGGGTAAGTGAGTAAGGGGCTTATGGCTGGGAGAATTCCGCGCGTTTTTATCAATGACTTGCTGGCTCGTACCGATATTGTCGATCTCATCGATGCTCGGGTAAAGCTCAAGAAACAAGGCAAGAATTATCACGCGTGCTGCCCATTTCACCATGAGAAAACACCCTCATTCACCGTAAACGGCGATAAGCAGTTTTATCATTGTTTCGGCTGTGGAGCACACGGCAACGCCGTCGACTTCCTGATGAACTACGACAGACTCGAGTTTGTTGAGTGCATCGAGGAACTGGCGACCATGCAAGGTCTGGAAGTGCCGTATGAAGTTGGCACCGGCCCGACTCCGATGGAACGTCATCAGCGTCAAAGTCTTTACCAGTTGATGGAGCCGCTCAGCGCCTTCTATCAGCAGTCACTTAAGCAGCCTGCCGGGGCACCTGCCCGCGACTATCTGGCTCAACGCGGTTTAAGCGATGAGGTTATCAATCATTTTGCCATCGGTTTCGCCCCTGCGGGTTGGGACAACGCGCTAAAGCGCTTTGGTAAAACGGCCGACGACAGAAGCTCTCTGACCGACGCTGGCATGTTGATTACCAACGAACAAGGACGCAGTTATGACCGGTTTCGCGAACGTGTCATGTTTCCTATCCGCGATAAGCGCGGCCGGGTCATTGCGTTTGGTGGACGAGTGCTGGGTGACGCATTACCCAAATACCTCAACTCACCGGAAACCGAGATTTTCCATAAAGGCCGCCAGTTGTATGGCCTTTATGAAGCACAGTTGAATCACCCTACTCCTGCCCGACTTCTGGTGGTTGAGGGGTATATGGACGTCGTCGCGCTGGCGCAGTTTGGCATCGATTATGCCGTTGCGTCGCTGGGCACCTCCACCACGGCAGAACACATTCAACTGTTGTTCCGCGCAACCGACACGGTGATTTGCTGTTACGACGGCGACCGTGCGGGGCGTGAAGCAGCATGGCGTGCGCTGGAAACGGCCCTGCCCTATTTGCAGGATGGCCGTCAGCTGCGCTTTATGTTTTTACCCGACGGCGAAGACCCGGATACGCTGGTGCGTAAAGAGGGCAAGCAGGCGTTCGAACAACGTATGGAAGAGGCGCATTCGATTTCGACCTTCCTGTTCGACACGTTAATGCCGCAGGTCGACCTGAGCAGTCCTGAAGGGCGCACCAAGCTGAGCATGCTCGCGCTGCCGCTGATAAGTCAGGTGCCAGGCGAGACGCTGCGGCTGTACTTGCGTCAGCAGTTGGGGAACAAACTCGGGATTTTAGATGATAGCCAGCTGGAAAAACTGATGCCGAAACCGGCGGAGAGTGCAAATAGCTACCAGGCGCCCCAGCTAAAACGCACAACCATGCGTATACTGATAGGGTTACTGGTACAAAATCCACAACTGGCTACACTTATACCCTCGTTGCAAGGTTTAGAGCAATCAAAACTTCCAGGTCTTGATTTGCTGAAAGAACTGGCCGACATCTGCAACGCACAGCCAGGCCTGAAAACAGGCCAGTTGCTGGAGATGTACCGCGATAATAAATTCGGCCCACAGCTTGAAATCCTGGCAATGTGGGACGATATAGCAGATAGGGACATTGCAGAAAAAACATTCCTGGACGCGTTGGACCATTTGTTCGATTCAGCACTGGTACAAAGGCTAGAAACATTGATTGCCCGCTCACGAACTGAAGGCTTGAGTGCCGAAGAGCGGGAAGAAGTCAGAGCCATTACCGAAGCGCGCAGAAAGCGTTAAAACGCTTAATAACAGAATTTACGCAAAGTAGTGAAGCCAAAACTTCAGATACTCAGCGTCACGCAAAGCCATTGAAGTTACAGCAAGGCGGTAAGCTGAATTAATCGCCAGTTACGTACACTAAGTAATTGACTGGTGTGAATGAACGTAGCCAACAGCGCTGTAGCTTCATGGACAAAGCGTTAAAGAACTCACGGCTTAAGTGCCGATATATAGCGGGATGCTACCCCGCAAAATGCCGCCATAGTGGGCCGCGGCGAAATCAAATACGCCCCAAATGTTATAGTTGGCGGTTTCGCCGACCGACACCAACCCAATACTCTGAAGTGTGGATACCGTCTTATGGAGCAAAACCCGCAGTCACAGCTTAAGCTACTTGTCACCCGTGGTAAGGAGCAAGGCTATTTGACCT